>Ga0066710_100001446_pt1 | contig 17766 bp, 8 predicted proteins | sample GraSoiAngelo_159_FD_79666 | JGI IMG/M metagenome (GOLD analysis project Ga0066710, IMG submission 79666) | Grasslands soil microbial communities from the Angelo Coastal Reserve, California, USA - 14_1009_16_40cm | ecosystem: Environmental > Terrestrial > Soil > Grasslands | place: USA... | reverse complement strand
CACAGGTTCGAACAGAAGCAACAATGACCAGTTCGACATCAAGATTGACCACAGCTTCAATGACAACAATCGAATCAGTGCCAAATTTTCCCGTGGGGTTAACAATTCGTCGCCGGCGAACCCCTTTGGCAATCAACTGGACCCCACTAACAACCTTGGAGGAAGTCACACCCATCTGTTTGCCTCTAACTACACGCGTACATTTAGCCCCAATACGCTCCTGAACCTTTCCTACGGCTACACCCGTAACTTTGTAGATTCCAAGGATTACGAGGTAGATCCAACAACGTTGGGGCTGCCCGCATATATGACGACATCGGGATTCAAGACCGCCCCTTCTATTGTTATTAGCAATTACCATTCGGCTGGGGGTGCCAGCATTGGCGCTGTCCCCTGGGGGATCTATTTCAACGCCAACGAGACCCATCATGTGCTGGGCAGTTTGAGCCGGATCGTGGGCCGGCACGACCTGAAGACGGGCGGCGAAATGCGAGTGCAACGAATGAATATGCACCAGCCTGGCGAACAGGGTGGATATTTCATGTTCGACCAGAACACGACTTCGAAAGAGCCCTGGTGGCAGGGGGATTCGATGGCCAGCTTCCTGACCGGTTTGGGTGACCCAGCCAACGGGTGGACGGGGGAATATGAAGTCCCTGTGTATCCCGCTACTCAGAGCTACCGGTTTGCTGGTTACATTCAGGATAACTTGAAGGTCACCGACAAATTGACTCTGAATCTGGGACTTCGTTACGATTTGGAGACACCGCGCACCGAACGTTACAACCGCATGAGCTATGTCAACCCGGAAGACCCCTCCCCCGTGAAAGCGCCTGGATTCGAGAACCTCACAGGGGTGCTTGGCTTTGTTGACAACAGCAACCGTCACAACAACGGGTGGGACAAAAACAACTGGGGTCCCCGCTTTGGTTTTGCCTACAGACTGACTGAGAAGACGGTCATGCGAGGGGGGTTCGGCGTTTTCTATTCGGTAACGACGCGAGGGGCAGCCGGGGTTGGCGCCTATGGATTCTCGGGTTTCGACCGGTTTACCCCCTGGGTCTCATCTTACAATTATAATGGGGAAACCCCGGGTGCACGGCTGAGTAATCCTTTCCCGGGTGATCCTTTCCCGGATGGGGTGTGGCTTCCGCCGGGATCCTCGCTGGGTAAATTGGCCTTTGTCGGCGAGAGTATCCATGGTCCCATCCGAGACGCGAAAGGCTTGAATGCCACTCCTTACGAACAAACCTGGACTTTCGGATTCCAGCATGAACTGCCGGCAGGGATCGTCTTGGAAACGAACTATGTCGGCAAGAAAGGGACCAGGCTTTATTTTGGAGGGGCCAACGACTTGAACCACCTGGGTCCGGAAATTGAAGGTTACAGTCATGATCAGATTTCAGACCTTCAAACCTACGTGCCCAATCCGTTCTACGGAATTATCTCCAGTGACACTTCGCTGGGAGCTGCGGAAGTTCAAAAATCTCAGCTTATGCTCCCGCATCCACAATATACCGGCATGTACGGCATTGCCTTCCCGGTGGCCAACTCGATTTACCATGCCTTCCAGCTACGGGTGGAAAAACGATTCTCCAGAGGACTTCAGTTCCTGGGCACGTACACATTCAGCAAGTCAATTGATGACTCTTCAGTGACCCATGGCGGACTGACGTGGCTGGGCGGCAGAATCAGTCTACAGGACCCGAACAATTACCACATCGAGCGGGGACTCTCCGGGTTTGATATCCCGCACGTGGTGGGATTGAGCTATGTTTGGGAACTTCCCATTGGAAGGAACAAGGCGATCGGGAGGAACTGGCATCCTCTGGTCGACACCATCCTGGGCGGCTGGAAAACTAACGGGATCTGGTCCTTTTCCAATGGATTCCCGATTGAATTGGGGCTTTCTGGAGGAGGGACGCCGTTGCCGACCTATGGCGGTCAGCGGCCCAATCTAGCCGGGACTCTGACGCGGAATAATGGGGCAGATTTCCGTGACAGCTACTTCGCCAATCCTGAAGTTGTTCAGGAGCCGGCTCTTTACGCCATTGGGAATGCGCCGCGTACGCTTGGTTCAGTCAGGTCGCCTGGTATTAACAACGCCAACCTCTCACTATTGAAATCGTTCGCGATGAATAAATTCAGAGAGGGGATGCATCTGGAGTTTCGAGCAGAGTTCTTTAACGCTTTCAACCATCCACAATTCAACGGTCCAGACGCGGATCTCAACTCGGGAAGTTTCGGCGTCATCAGCTCCATGGCTAACTCTGCTCGCGAAGTTCAGTTGGCATTGAAGTTCTACTGGTAATGCGATCCTCCGCCGCGCGGAGCCTGGCATGAGGTCAGCGCTTTGCGTTGACCGTTGCTGAATGATGGATCTGAGTGGTTTGAGCGCCGGCCTGCGCTAGAATGATCATGGTGCAGGCCGGCCTTTTTTTGGTCGGGTCGATGTAAAGGTAGGGGCAATGCTCGACTTGACCGGCGGCGGATGAGGGCCGCCCTACCTTTGCATTACCCGAAGATTTAGCAATGAAGCCCATCCCATACATCAACTCAATTCGGCGGTTTCGATATTCAACACTCACCAAAAGCTATGTAATCCTGTTCCTCACTGCCATTTCTTCATTGGCTCAAACCCCTACCCCTGTTTCAACCTATGATCAAATTACCGCAGCCTACCAGGCAGGAAAGCTCCAGGAGGCAGAGCAGAAACTGCAGCAGATTCTGAAGACACGACCGAAAGAAATCCGGGCCCTCAGTCTCTTGGGTGCTGTCCTGGATTCTCAAAAACGATATCAAGAAGCTGAGAAGGTCTACAAAAAGGCGCTGCAATTAGTGCCCACTTCACCGCAGTTGAACAACAACCTGGGAAATCATTACCTGGCGCGCCGCATGACGGATGAGGCTGAAGCGGCTTTCCTGCGCGCCGTTGCTGGTAATCCAAGCCACATCAACTCTAATCTGCAATTGGCCACCATCAAGGTTGAAAAGAGGAATGGGGAACAGGCACTAATGTACTTGGCGCATCTGCCGTCGGCTGAACAGCAAACTGTTCAGGTGCAACTCCTGAAAGCTCAGGCCTTCTTTTGGAGTGGCCAGCAATCTGCAGCAGACCGAATTCTTGCTGCTGTAGGAGACCAATCAGCCAGGGACTCGCGACTGCTGTTTCCTTTGGCAATCGCTCTTGTACGAATGGAACAATATGATAAAGCGGAGAGCACTTTCGGTCATGCGCTCGAAACTTCCCCCGGAAGTTTTGAGGTCCTCTACAACCTTGGAATGACTTCTACTCGAGCTGGGCATCTCGACCGCGCCCAAGAGATTTTTCAGGAGGCGCTCAAAAAAAAACCGGAGGATGTGGACTGCCTTTTCGGCTTGGCCCGAGTCTATGTCGGTCAAAGTAAGGATGGGATGGCGGTCCCACTACTGGTTCAGGCCAATCGGCTGGCTCCCGACCGCACCGATGTTCTACTCCTGATGGCTCAAGTCACCTCCAACTTGGGTTTTTATGGCGATGCGGCCATCGCTTACGAAAGGTATCTGAAGCTACACCCTGACGATGACGTTGCACACCGCGAGCGAGGCTTCTCTCTCATGCGGAGTTTCCGGCTCCAGGAGGGCATTCCTGATCTCCGGCAATACGTTCAAAAGCACCCCTCCGATCCAGTCGGTTACTACGAACTTGGTGTAGCTGAATCAGTCTATGACAAGACAAGGTCGCTCGAACATTATAACCGGGCGCTTAAATTGAATCCTCAGTTACCTGCGGCTCGCTTCGGACGTGGTGTTCTGTACCTGGATCTCGATCAACCCGCCCAAGCCATGGAAGACCTGCAGCAATTCCTAGAACAAGAGCCCGGAAACGTTCACGCATTGAAACAACTTGGACGTGTCTACTTGAAAATGGACAGGCCAGAGGCAGCGGCCGAAGTCCTAAAAAAAGCCATCGCATTAGCACCTCAAGACGAATCCCTATATTTTCAGTACAGCAGAGCCATGCGCAATCTCGGCCGTTCCCAAGAAATGGCTGACGCGCTGCAGCAATTCGAAAAACTGGGTGGTGGAAAGAAGACGGCTGTGGCTCGGCGCGGGTTAATCGATTTCTTCAGCTTGTCCCCCGATGAACAACGGATCCGCTACGTTGCTGGTCTCAAAGAAGGGATACGTCGGCACCCAAATGATTTTGGTCTGAAGGCAAGATTGGCGGAGTCTTTGCTCGAAGAAGGAAAGGCTGATGATGCGGTTCACCTCTTTGAAGAGATTCGCCAATCTGCTTCGGATGTCACGATCCTCAACCAATGCGGCCGTATCTTGATCGAGTTCGAGCAGTACGAGGCAGCCAAATCGATGTTGGAAACAGCAAGAAAAGTTGTAGGTTTCCCTAAAGAGGCCGTTTTGGACTTGGCGATAGCCACCTTCCACCTTAGTAGCCCGGGCGCGGGACTAACACTACTCGACGAGGTACCTTATCCGGAACGAACCGGAGACTATTTCCTGCTTCGCGCCCAATTGCTGGACGCTTCGGATCGCTTCAAGGAGGCAGTAGAAGCCCTGAATGAAAGCTTTCACGCCAATCCCACGCGAGTCGACCTTTACCTGCAGGCTTCACAGTTTCTGATTAAACATGAAAGATATCGGGAGACAATCGAGCTTCTGCGCCAGGCGTCTCCATTCATCCGTGACGTCCCCGAGGTCCGCTTAGTTGAAGCGATTGCTCTCATGTCGATATCCCACGTGGAGGAAGGCCTAGAGAAGTTGAATCAGATTCAGGCCCAATGGCCTGAATGGTATCTTCCATATTTGATGAATGGAATTTACCTGCAAAACAGGCGGCACGCGGCTGAAGCTAAGCCATTGCTGGAAACGGCGATTGCTTTGGGTGCCCCGGAGGCTTCCGCATATTATTACCTTGCTTTAGCGATTATGGAACTCAGCCCAACTGACCAGGAACAGGTCTATCACCTGGTTTCGCATGCGCTGAAACTGGATCCTTCAGATCCTTATATCCTCTCTTTGGCCGGTCGAAATGCCTTAGCTCGCGGAGAATATGACGTCGCGTCCAATCGTCTTCAGGAAGCTGTCAGGTTGAATCCGGAGCACATTGAAACTCACTTTGCGCTGAGCCGACTTTATCGAATTACAGGAGAACGGAAGAAGATGGAATTCGAATTGTCAGAAACTGACCGGCTGAATAAAAAGAATCCTCCAACAGAACATACCGATTCACCTCTTCGAAATCTGCTTTTTAGCGTTCGCCCAGCGTTATATCGTTCAGCCATTCGATGATTTCTGTTCTAAATCACACCTCAGCTTGGGCGAGCCCACGGAAAGAGTGAACCAGCTGTTGGCACATCAGCTTCATTCGCATTTCCTACGACCTTCCCTCTAATTTCGCAATAGCAGCTTTGATCTTGGTAACAATGTCCCCATGTTCTTTAGGGGGAGTCCGCTCAAGGTACTTCTTGTAATAACTGATAGCGATTTGGGGATGCCCGGTCTTTTCTGCCAAAAACGCCAGACTCAAGTAAGGTTCAGTGAGGTCTGCGTCACACTCGATGGCTTTCTGCAGGTACTTGCGCGCAACAATCCCATCCCCACGGCGAATCGCAAGAATGCCAAAAATGTTGTAAGCCTGTCCATAATGGTCGTCCTGCTTCAGAATTGTATTCAGAGTTTTCTCACAGTCAACGAATCTCCCCAATTGAAGATAAGCAGTGGCCAGATTGGTCAAGTTCTGTAGATTGGTGGGATTCATATCTGCTGCTTTCTCCAAAGCGTCCGCTGCTTTTAGAGGTTTTCGCGCTCGAATAAGATTGTTACCCATTGACGCATAGGTTTGATCGTTTTCAACATGATGTTTGATGGCGGTTTGATAGACATCGATTGCCTTTTGATATTGTCCCAGCCGTTCAAAGCAAACGCCCAGCTTCTGGTAAATTGCAGGGTTGGCCGGGTCTTTGGCCTGGATACCTTTCAGCATCGGAATGGCAGCCTGAAAGCGGTCGTGATTCATCAATTCGGCGGCCTTTTCCAGTATCCCCAGCACCGCGACTCGATCTTTAGGATCGGGGCCACTCATGTCAATGCGCAGGTCCCGCCGTGCCCCGGCACTGGCATACCCGAGCGACTGCAACTGACGCAACGTCTCGTCATCGACCATTTGCTGTTCCAGTTTTCCCAGACTGCCCGGCGGCCCCGCCACTTCCCAGATCTTCTTCTCCAAGTGATCGGCATCTGCCGGATAACGGGCTTTCACGTTCTGCTGCTCCAGCCGATCTTCCTGCAGCTGATACAACTCCGGTTGTGGGGCCACGATCATCTTCCACTGCTCGGTCCGCATCCCCCGCAGCTCAGACCATCCCATGCTGGTCTTGGGATACAGCGTTTCCATGTAGCTGTAATGCGTCGCAACCTCTTGTCCTTTCAGCAAGGGCAGCAGGCTGCGGCCTTGAACCTTGTCGCCAGCAGACAGGTGGAGAAAATCTGCCAGGGTGGGCATCACATCAATGGAACGTACCTGCTGGTCTACCGCCTGGCCTGGGGGAATTTCAGGCCCCCGCATAATCAGTGGAATATGCATGGTGGCGTCGTAGAGAAAAACTCCGTGAGTAAATTCCCCATGATCTCCCAGACTCTCGCCATGGTCCGCCATCAGCACTATCAGCGTCTTCTCACTTAAGCCGTGACTCTCCAGCCACTGCAGCAGCCGACCCACTTCGGCATCAGTAAAAGCGACCTCTCCGGAGTAGAGATCCTTGGCATATTTGGCTTTGAATGGCAGGGGAGGATCATAGGGGAAGTGCGGGTCATAGTAATGCACCCACAGAAAGAAGTTCTTGCTCGAAGGATTGTTGCTGCCCTGATGCCGCTCCAGCCACACCAGAGCTCGCCCGGTCACCGCATCGCCCCGAATCTCTGCCACCACTCCCGGCAGCACCGCTCGCTGGGCGCCAAGGTCATCGTTGTAAGTGTCAAAGCCCCGATTTAAGCCATAGTGATGGCTCAAAACCGCTGCACCCACAAAAGCGGCCGTCTCCAATCCAGCCTCATGCGCCAGCGTGGCAAGTGTGGGGACAAACTTATCCAGAACAAATCCTCCAATGTCGCGCACTTTGTGCACCTGGGGATAAGTCCCCGTCAAAATGGAGGCATGCGAGGGGGTCGTGAGCGGTACCTGGGCGACGGCCTGCACAAAACGTACCCCACGGCTGGCTAGTCCGTCAATGTGAGGAGTGGGAACACTCCGTGGATTGTAGCAGGAAAGATGGTCTGCTCGCAGCGTATCCACTGTGATGAGAAAAACATTGACATCACGCCGCACCAGCTGCGGAGAACTCTTGCCTTCGGAAGGCTGGCCAGTACGTGAACAGCCGCACAGAAATAGGGCAATCGCCAACCCGGTGAGACTCAGACCCAACCGCAGAATTAACTCGAAGACGGCTTTTCCTGTTGGTCGCATGCGATAATTTCCATACCCTAAAACCTTCTGGCCATCATACACCAGGAGGAGCAGAAATTCTTCAAAGCTAGAAACTTCACTTACAAACCAACCACGAGCATCCATCGACGCGGGGGATGCCATGGCTAGTTTCCTAACTGGGATAGGTGGACCCGGCACGTGGGGTGAATACGAAGTCCCTCAGTTCATCAGTTCTCAAAACTTTCAGTTTGCTGGATTCGTCCAGGATAACTGGAAAGCGACGGACAAGCTCACACTCAACCTGGGACTGCGCTATGACCTGGATCTTCCCCGCACCGAGCGTTTCAATGCCATGAGCTATTTGGATCCGGATGTGGCTTCGCCTTTGCAGGTGCCTGGCCGAGTGGAAGCTTTCAACGCGTTCAATCATCCCCAGTTTTGTGGTCCCGGGCGCGACCGTTGGTAGTGGAAGCTTTGGCAAGATCACCAGCCTTTGTGCTCCTCCCCGTGAGGTGCAAATGGCGTTGAAGTTTTATTGGTAGGCGTCTCTTCCGTAATCCGTAGGATGCGTTAGCGCTTTTCGCGTAACGCATCCTTTATTCTTTCCCTTGGCCACGCGTAATATGCACGTCAAGATGCGTTACGCAAAAGGCGCTAACGCATCCTACACTTGCTCACCGACCCGTTGCCACCTTTCCTCGAATCACCGTGACGGATGCCTTGGGTAGCGTGTACACAGTGTCTGCATTAGCCGTAAGTGTGGACTTGGCGGCCGGGCCGTCCGGGTCCGCGATGCCGCCTTTTACATTCGAATGCCATTGATACTGTTCACTTCCAAACGTCACCAGGCTGACTCGACCCGTAAGGAAACTATCTGTGTTTGCCCTTGCATCATGAAACGCGATGTGAACCGGGTGCGAATTCTCCTGATCTTTGTTGACTACCATCAACGACCATTGTCCATCAGGTCGCAGCACCGCATAAGCCGTGACTAGAACATGTCCTGCCGGATCGTGGATGTCGCTCGTAACCGGGTGGATGCGATGCTCGCCGCTGCCGGGCTGGACCCACTCCAGGTTGATCAGCTGGCTGGCAAAGAACTGCGAGGTGTGCTGCTGTATCTGGTAGTTCGCATCCACGGTGAACATTCCGAACGTTCCCGGAGACGACCTGCCGCAACCGAGAGAAAGTCCGAGTGGCAGATAATGGAAGTAATAAAGTGCGTTTCCCCCACCCTCCAGAAAGGCCCCCGCAAAGTCCGCCCACCAGAGCGCCCCAAATATGTCGAGGAACGACTCGTCGGTATTCCATGAAACATTCACCTCAGTGATGAACATGGGGATACCCGGCGGCAGTCCATCATCTCGCCACACCTGCAGGATGTGTCTGACCAGAGTTGGCTCATCATAGAGGTCGCTCCATTGCATCTTGCAGGGCTGGAAGGGATAATGCTCAAAGGAAACAAAAGCTAGATCACTCAGGCGACCGTGGACTTTCAGGTAGTCGAAAAAGCGTCCCATCCAAGAAGTTCTGCCCTGCCCATCCGGCCACACCTGGATATCCTCGTTGACTCCCTCGAAGACCGGTCCGCCCAGTTTCAAGTTGGGGTCAACACGGTGCAAGGCCGTCGCCCATTGCAGATAGAGCGCCCCGTAATCCTCTGGCAGCATGTGTTGCCCGTCTGGCTCTTCGCCCATCTCCACGTAGGAAATCGGGTAGGCGCGCTTTTCCAGGTAGGCAATTTCAGCTGCAGCATTTTCCGGAGCGTCGTAGACCATGGACACTGGGATCATTGCCGGCAACCCGCGGGTAAAGCCGCTGGTATAAAACAGGTCCAATCCGACCTGGTCGCCACGGTCATTCACGACGGAGGATTCATGCCAGGGATCGACGGAGGAGCAGACCGTCGATGTCTGACCACGGTCCGCCGTGTGTCGCATCACATCATGAAATTTGCCGTCTGCCGTAGTGGTTCCCAGGAAGAGTTCCCTGATAGCGTAGCCGACGCAGTTGCGAGGATCAGCCGAGCCATGGCTGTCGCAGGTGTTCGACGATTCCGTCATCCAGATCCGGACGAATTGCACTGGCATCGGAGACCGCGTCAGTTGGAGAGTTGCATTGCCGCCCGTTCCGTTCGTAATCGAGCCACCAGGGAAGGTCAGCCACGCCCCCTGAGTGGCCTGCCGGATCGGATCCTCGCCCGTCCAGTACTGCACCAGGTAACGCCGCGCATACGGTTCGGTCCAAGCGATGCGGATAGCGTTGATTTGCTGTCTGCTTGCCAGATCAACGACGACCCACTGCGGATGCGATGAATCCTCTTCCCCGGTAAAGGCTCTAGTGAGATAAGGGTTGCTCTTCCAATAGGTGTTCATATCACCATCGGTCAAGCGAGAGTAGCCGTTACCGTCGGGATGCGAGAAACCCTGATGCGCCAACGGATGCCCGTATGAGTGACGGATGATTTCCTTGGGTGCTGCATTGCCGGTGAAATACCCCTTGCCGCTCGGATCACTCCACGTTCCGTCTGGATTCCAGTGCCAGGCTTCGACATGCAATTCAGTGTTGAGGCGATACGTGACCGTTTGCCAACCTGCGGACAAAACCTGCTTAAGCACCGGGTCGGTGAAAAGCTTGTCTGTTGCCGTCCGCGGTAGGCGGTCTATGCCGGCGCTCAGCGCTTCGGTGGGACGAAATGAATTCGTAAAGTGGTCCGGCGTGGCATCCACACGGAGGGTCTGGGCCAAGGCTGCTGATGCCCATACGACAGCAGCAGCCAGAAGGAGTAAGGTAGTGAGTCTGCGGCTTATTCGGGCATGAGGTTGTAAACCTGCTGACCGTGGAGAAACTGGCACTACGCCCTCTCGGCGCGGTCGTCTTCCGCTCACCAAGGTAAAGTCCATAAGACGTTCTCCGGAATATCCAAGGTCGATTTGTGAAAAGTAAGCCAGGACTCCTTGTACGCGGTACGAAATGAGTGCTCCACTGAATGCCCCCTCACCCCCCGGCCCCAATGGGGGCGAGGGGAGCGTAAATTCTAAATTTTTGATCCTTCTCCCATGGAGAGAGGGTGGCTACGGACCGGGTGAGGGGGAGCGGCCGAGACAGGAATGGTCAATTCAAATCTGAGATGCAACACCACCGAGAATGGCTACAAAGCCCATCCCTGGCGGCATTCCGGACGGACATATGGCTGGGCCGAGGTGGGGCTGACAACCTTCAAGCTGGCTCCGTCCCAGGTTAGTTTTTCTCCTGTGCGCTGCGCAAGGCACCCTAGCAGGAGGGTCTCGGTGACAACTCCCGAAAACTCGAAGTTCGCACCCGGCTTCGTCTTGCTTCCCTTGCAGGCGTCGAGCCATTCCCGCTCATTGCCCGGTGACCGCGGCAGCGTTTTGGGAGGCTGCTGGTAAGCCTTCATCTTCGCTTCGGGAATCAGCTTCGGATCGCGGCCACTGAATCCGCACAGGATCTTGCCTTTGTCCCCTACAAACAGCAATCCTTCTCCTTCTTCTCCGTTCATGGGTCGCCCCTCTTCCATTTCCTCCGGACGGGGAGGCGTCAAACCGCCGTCGTACCACGTCAGTCTCACCGGCGGCATCTCGCCGCGGGCCGGGAAGTTGAAATGCACGATGGAAGCCTGAGGATAGGTTTCGGGATAGCGTTCGGTCGAACTGGCTTCCACGCTCGCCGGCGCTTCCAGCTTTAACACGCGGAAAATGGTGTCGAAACTGTAACAGCCCATGTCGCCGAACGCCCCGCAACCGAAGTCGTACCAACCGCGCCAGACAAAGGGCAGGTAGAGGTGGTGGAAGGGGCGCTCTGGAGCCGGGCCGAGCCACAAGTTCCAATCCAGCCCTTCGGGCACCGTGTCCGTCTCTTTGGGTCGGTCGAGCCCCTGCGGCCAGAAGGGACGGCTCGACCAATTGATAACCTGGCGCACCGGTCCGATAGCGCCGTCCGAAATCCACTCACATAACAGTCGCGTCGCTTCGGAGGCCTGGTTGCCCACGGCGACCTGGGTGGCCACACCGGTCTCACGCGCGACTTCGGCAACGCGACGTGCCTCGTGGATGGTGCGGGTCATGGGCTTCTGGCAGAAAACGTGTTTACCCTTCCTCATCGCGGCCACCGACACCGTCGCGTGCAGGTTATCCATGGTACACACGACCACCGCATCGATGTCTTTCTCCTTCTCGAGCAGCTCGCGAAAGTCGCTGTAGGCCGTGCAGCCGCGGTATTGACCGGAGTGTTTTTGAGCACCGTAATAACCTTCCACAATTTTCTGGCACGGCTCGCGTCCCGCCATGCCTCCGGTCGCCTGCATGGAATGGGTCAACTGAATCGATTGGTTGGGGCTGAGCCACTCCCAGCCAGAGCCCACGCCCAGCAACCGGCGCACCGAGCTGCAAAACTCGTTTTCACTCCATTGCGGATAATCGCTGCTGCCCTTGTTGGGGTCGCAGACCGAGACAGCTTGCAGGTCGGGTTGGCGCAAGAAGCTGAGCATCACGCGCAAGCCCTGCGAGCCGACGCCGACGAAAGCGGTGTTGATCTTCTCACTGGGTGGGACATATCCTGGCCCGCCCAGCACGTGGCGCGGAACAATTGTAAGGCCAACCGCAGAGGCAGTCCGGCCTAAAAACGCGCGCCGAGACAAGCTGCTGTTAGAAGAACGGTGGGTATCACTCTGGTCTCTCATTTCATCACCTCGTCAATTGAGTTTCGCCTGGACCTTTTATGAAGCACACAATTGGAATGACCTCATTTAACCCTGCGCTTTTGGGGCTCAGGACTCCGGAGTTTGGACATGTGGAGCGTTGGCATTGCGCAACCGGATCGGGGAATCACTACTTACAACATAAAGCATTCAGGCGGACTATAGCAACGGGAATTGAACCCTGGACTTAGATTCTCGGCCGTAGAATTTCGATTTGGCGGCAAGCTTCGTAGGATGCGTTAGCGCTTTTTCGCGTAACGCATCTCTAGCTGCTGCCAGCGCCGGCGGCGCGGGTTTGTGGACTCCTGCCCCAATACAAGCGATGCGTTACGTACAAGGCACTAACGCATCCTACCACCGGGCCGTAGAATTTCATCGGTTTGGCGGCAAGCTTGGTAGGATGCGTTAGCGCTTTTTCGCGTAACGCATCTCTAGCTGCTGCCAGCGCCGACGGCGCGGGCTGGCGGACGGCTGCCTCAATACAACCGATGCGTTACGTACAAGGCACTAACGCATCCTACCACTCGGCCGGAGAATTTCATCGGTTTGGCGGCAAGCTTCGTAGGATGCGTTAGCGCTTTTCGCGTAACGCATCTCTAGCTGCTGCCAGCGCCGACGGCGCCGATTTGCGGACGGCCGCCTCAATACAAGCGATGCGTTACGTACAAGGCACTAACGCATCCTACCGCCTTAGATTCTCGGCCGGAGAATTTCATCGGTTTGGCGGCAAGCTTCGTAGGATGCGTTAGCGTTTTTCGCGTAACGCATCTCTAGTTGCTGCCAGCGCCGGCGGCGCGGGTTTGCGGACGGCCGCCTCAATACAAGCGATGCGTTACGTACAAGGCACTAACGCATCCTACCACTACCACTACAACCCCATGCGATTTATAATAGGTTACGAACTCAGGGCTCATGGTGGAAAATAGACAAATGCTTTTCTCGACTCGGCGACTCATTGCGGTGATTCTCTTTTCTTATCTTTTCGCGCTTCCGGTTCTCCTGGCCGATTCCCAGGACTCTCCCTCAATTTACGATCAGGTCACCAAACTCTTCCAGCAAGGGAAAACTGCCGAAGCGGAGCAGGTCCTAAGGTCGATCCTTCGAAAGCAGCCTGGTCAGTTCCAGGCCCTGGCATTGTTGGGTGTGGTGCTGGACGCTCAGAAGCGTTATGAAGAAGCCGAAGGCTGCTACACTCAAGCCCTCAAGTTGGCGCCGAACTCGGCAGCTCTGCACAATAACCTTGGCAATCACTATCTCGCTCGCGGAATGCCCGAGCGAGCGCAGAAAGCTTTTCTTCGGGTGGTTGCCATCGATCCTCACCATTCCAACGCCAATCTGCAATTAGCTCAAATGAGCGTAGCGAGGACGCAAGGCCGCCAAGCGCTGCAATATCTCGATCACCTGCCTGAGTCCGAGCAGAAGGCACTCGCCGTGCAGCTATTAAGGGCTCAAGCTCTCTACCGAAGTGGACAACCGACGCCCGCTGAAGCGCTGCTCGCCCAACTCGAAAGGACGGCCTCGAGAGATCCCAGGCTGGCCTTCTCGATTGGGATGATTTTTGTCGATTGGGAGCGTTTTCAGGATGCTGAAAGAACCTTCAGTCTTGCCTTAGAGGCTGATCCAACCAATTTTGATATTCTGTACAATTTAGGCCTGGCGGCCACGCGGGCAGATCACTTGGATCGCGCCCGGGACGTTTTCGAGGTCGCTATCCGACAGCGGCCTGAAGACGTCGATTGCCTGTACGGTCTGGCGCGAGTGCATGCCCAGCAGAAGAGATACGACCTGGCTACGGCGCTTTTGCTCCGGGCGCAAAGGCTGGCTCCCAGTCGCACTGACATCTTATTGTTCCTGGCACATAGTTCAGAAAAGCTGGGCTATTACGGGGACACGGCGGTCGCGTACGACCAGTATCTCAAGCTGAAATCCGATGATGACGTGGCTCGACGAGAACGCGGCTTCGCCCTGGCCAGGAGCGGCAAAGTGAAGGATGGGCTGCGTGATCTGGAGTGGTATGTTCAGAAATATCCCCGGGACGCTGAAGGACTGTATCAGCTTGCAGTGGTTGAAATGGGAGGTGAGCGTGAGAAAGCATTCCAACATTTGACCCAAGCTCTCGAATGCAAACCTGACCTACTGGCGGCCCGTTTCGCCCGGGCCCTGTTCCAATACCAGGAAGGGAGAGCGGCAGAGGCGATCCAGGACCTGAAGCCGATCTTACTGCAGGAACCCAACAACGTGCGTGTCCTCGACCAGCTAGGCCAGTCTTACCTTTTGCTTGATCAACCCCAGGCAGCCAGCCAGGCGTTGAGCCGTGCCTTCGAGTTGGCTCCCAAGGATCCAACGATTCTCATCCACTACGGCCGGGCCTTGCGAAAACTTGGCCACCAGGGTGAAGCGAATCAGATGCTGGCAAAATTCAAAGAGACTGGGCCCGACCAGGGTCGCGCGCGGGCGCGGTCCGGCCTGTTCGATTATTTGAATCTTTCACCTGAACAACAAAAGGCGCAGTACCTGGCGAATGTGCAGAGAACTCTGGCGGCCAATCCGAACGACCCCGCCTTGAAGCTTCGATTGGGCGTGGCATTGTTGAGTGAAGGAAAAGTGGCGGAGGCCCTGGAGCATTTTCGTCAAATTCGGGAGTTCACGTCGGACAGCAAAATTCTGACCGAATGCGGAAGGGCATTACTTGATTTCCAGCAGTACGAAGCGGCTAGATCCTATCTGCTATCCGCTCTGGACTCCGAACCTTTGGCAACCGGGATACGCCTGGACCTGGCCCTGGCTACCTTTCATGCAGGTGGACCGGAAGCCGGTTTGCATGAGTTGGATAAAATCCCTGCTCGAGAGAGAGACGGAGACTATTTCTTGCTGCGCGCTCAAATCCTCGACGCTCTGAGTCGCCCCAGTGAGGCGGGTGAGGCTCTCAATCAAGGATTCAAGGCGGCGCCCACACGTGCTGACCTCTATTTCCAGGCGGCCCTGTTTCTGATCAAACACGACAAAAACAGTGAAGCCCTGGACCTACTGCGGCAGGCCGAACGAGTGGTCCCGGATGCACCCGAGCTTTTGCTCGTTCAGGCGGTCCTCCTGGAAATACTAAAGCAGCCGGAGGACGCCAAGAAATTGCTGGCCAAGTTGCAGTCGCGCTGGCCGGAGTGGGAGCTGCCTTACCTCATCCAGGGGATTATCCTGGAGATCCATCTTTTTTCCGACGAGGCCAAGACCACTCTGGAGACTGCCATCGCTCTGGGAGCTAATGACCCGGCTGCTTACTACTTTCTGGCCCTGGCAACAACGCATTCCACTCCAAACGATATGGTTGCTGTGCAAAAGGCCGTTTCGCAGGCACTCGAGTTGAGTCCTGAGGATCCTTACATTCGCTCGCTGGCCGGAAAGAATGCGCTCTCGCGCAAAGATTATGCAGCGGCTATTGAGCACCTGACCACAGCGCTCCGCTACAAACCCGATCTGGTGGAAGCGCGCTACGCCTTAAGCGCAGCCTATCGCGCCACAGGCGACAGCCAAAGGTTTGCGGCTGAATTAAAAGAAGCCCAACGATTGGAAAAGGAAAACCCGGCGGAGGACCCTGTGCCCTCGCCCGTTCGCCAACTCTTGTTTACCGTCCGTCCCCCTGGACATCTGTAAACATCTGTAATCTGTAGGATGCGTTAGCTGCTTTGTGCGTAACGCATCTTACGCCTCCAAAATGAAGATGCGTTACGCAAAAAGCGCTAACTAACGCATCCTACACCTCCAAAAAAAGATGCGTTACACAAAAGGCGCTAACGCATCCTACGCCTCCAAAATGAAGATGCGTTACGCAAAAAGCGCTAACGCATCCTACTCATTGCCGATGCCTTCAAAGGAGCCAGGACATTCATTGCCGCCCCAATTTAATTCGTAACGTCCTTCCTTGACAAATCGGTGAAAGCTCGAATACGGCCACAGCTTGGGGGCCGAGCAAAGTCCATGTTTGACAGGATTGTAATGAATGTAGTCACAGTGGCGGCGATAGTCCTCGTCATCACGGATCGTGTGTTCCCAGTAACGGCGATGCCACAAGGTTTGTTCTTGACGTTTTTTGCGAGAGTCATTCTTCCGCGGTAATACCCAGGAGTTGTCACGATGTTTGGTGACAAAGGTCTTGATGAGCCGCCAACGCGTAGAATAATCAGCATCTCCCTCGGGTAATCGCCAGATACAATGAAGATGCTCCGGCAGCAACACCCAAGCGTCTATAACGAAGGGAAATTCTTGTCGAACCTTCTCAATGGCGTTCCGCAAAGTTCCACGCGCCCATTGCGTACATAACCAGGCTCTTCGCTCATAAGCCACCTGGGTGAAAAAGTAGCGCCCGCCGGGCTTGAAATTTCTCCGGTATTCAACCATAACCGCCGGCCTCGGCCTCTGTACCATCTGCAATCTGTAGGATGCGTTAGCGCTTTTTGCGTAACGCATCTGGACTGGACATGCCTGAAATAGAAGATGCGTTACGCGCGAAGGCGCTAACGCATCCTACACCTACACCTTGTGGACGACTCGAAAGATGCGTTACGTGGAAGCGCCAACGCATCCTACACCTACTGCAGTGGCTCTAATCTCTTGTCCTTCTTCAACCTTTTGAAGGTGATTAAAGCCGTTTCGGCGTTCTTCGTTTCTCCCTGCCTTCGGTAGATCCTGCTTAACACATAGTGGGGCTCAGGATAGGATGGATCAAGAAGGGATGCTTGTCGGAGTTCCTGGATTGCCTCAGCATACTTTTGCTGCTTTTCTAGAATCACTCCCAATTGATAATGTGCTTTGGCAAATTTCCCGTCATAGCCCAAGGACTCTCGCAGGCAAGTTTCAGCTTCTTCAAGCCGGTCAAATTTAACTAACAGCGCTGCGAGGTTCAGGGGAGGCCAGGGCGAACTTGGGGAATGCTGGCGATTCAATCGGCTAGCTTCCTGATAGGACCGAATCGCCTCGTCAGATTTACCCAGGGCCTCATAACAGAGGCCTAAGTTATCATGCGCTTTGCTGAAGCCCGGGTCGAGCTCGAGAGCCTTTTGGAGATTGGCTACAGCCGAGTTGAACTGCTGCGCCGCATAGTCCAGTCTTGCAATCCAATAGGGATAGAGGGCCTTGCGGGGGCCGCTTCGAACCAGTTTTTCTAATTCGGGCCTGGCCCAATCGTTGTGATTAAGGCGGACGTAGGCCATCGCCAGCGTAAAACGGCTGGCTTCGTCCAGCGGACTCAGTGCTTCAGCTTTTTTCATTGCTACCGCGGTGTCGAGATACTTGGCATCGAGAAAGAAAATGTGACCCAGCAGTCTCAGCAACAGCGTTGACTTCGGATTTCGCTCAATCTCTTCTACCAAGATTGTTTCAGCGCGAGTGTAGCTGCGGGCTTTCAGCGCTTCCTCCAACCTGGAACGAAGCGACGCCTCCAGGGGAGCTATTAGGAGGGCACCTGGATCTGGCACTGGTGGATCTCTTAGCTCCTGCCCCAGGGTCCTGGCCTGAAGCGTTGTCATGGCAAGGAAAAGGAAAGACGTAGCGCTGATGACCCGTTGTATCGCCAGCCGAACCAAACAAGCCTTGCCCTTCATGCCAATGTTCTCCCAAGCCAGGAATCTTGGCT
>Ga0066710_100001444_pt1 | contig 17778 bp, 14 predicted proteins | sample GraSoiAngelo_159_FD_79666 | JGI IMG/M metagenome (GOLD analysis project Ga0066710, IMG submission 79666) | Grasslands soil microbial communities from the Angelo Coastal Reserve, California, USA - 14_1009_16_40cm | ecosystem: Environmental > Terrestrial > Soil > Grasslands | place: USA... | reverse complement strand
CATGGAGAAGTGATCCGGGCGGCCTGACATGCCTCTCCCGACGAAGCTCATGCTCGAGGTGGTGACCCCCGTCGGCCTCCTGCTGCGTGAGGAGGTCGACGAGGTCATCGCCCCCGGCGCGCTCGGATACTTCGGCGTCCGGCCCGGCCACACCCCCTTCCTGTCCACGCTGGGGGTGGGGGAGATTACCTACCGCATCGGCGGCGGCTGGCAGCACCTCACGAGCTTCTGGGGCTTCTGCGAGGTGCTGCCGGACCGGGTGAGCATCCTGGCCGAGATCGGCGAGCGGGCGGAGGACATCGACGCCGCCCGGGCGGAGGCGGCCAAGGCGCGCGCCGAGCAGGCGCTCAAGGCCATCAAGGGCGAGGCGGGCTACGAGGAGGCGCGGCTGGCCTATACCAAGGCGGTCACCCGGCTGGCCGTCGCCCGGAAGCGCCGGGGCTGAAGGGGGGATTCACTCCGCGGAAGCCAACGCTGGCACAATCGGCGGCGTGATCGCCGAGCTGCGGACGCTCGTACGCTACCGCCTGCTCATACAGAGCCTCGTCGGCCGGGAGCTGAAGGCCCGCTACCGCGGCAGCGTGCTCGGCTTCTTCTGGAGCTTCGTCAACCCGCTGCTGCAGCTGCTGACCTACGGCCTGGTCTTCGCGGTGATCCTGCCCGCCCGCCGCCCGCCGGAGATGGAGCCGTACCTGCTCTTCTTCTTCTGCGGGATCCTGCCCTGGACCTGGCTGCAGTCCTCCCTCACCGAGGCCGCGGGAGTGCTGATCTCGGGCGGCAACCTCATCAAGAAGGTGCTCTTTCCCGCGGAGATCCTGCCCGTGGTGACGGTCCTCGCGAACCTCTCCCACTTCGTGCTCGGCCTCCCGGTGCTCCTGGCCGTCCTGCTCATCTACCGCCGGCTGGGGCCGGCCGCCCTCCTGCTGCCGCTGCCCATGGTCGTGCAGCTCGTGCTGACCGTCGGCCTCGCCCTCGTCGTCTCCGCCCTCACCGTCCACTTCCGCGACATCCAGAACATCCTGGCCCACCTGGTGCACCTGTGGTTCTTCGCCTCCCCGGTGCTGTATTACTACGGCGCGCTGCAGGGCCGGGCGCGGACCGTGCTCCGCCTGAACCCGATGACCCACCTGCTCGTCTCCTACCAGCAGATGCTCTTCCACGGCGACTTCGACCACTGGCGCGGCCTGGCCGGCACCGCCGCGGTGGCCGTGCTCGCCTTCGCCCTGGGGGCGTGGCTCTTCGACCGCCTGCGCGACACGCTGGCCGAGGAAGTGTGACCGTGCTCCCGGCGGTGGCGGCGGAAGGCGTCAGCAAGGTCTACCGCCGCTTCCTGCACCGGCACCAGTTCCGGACGCTCAAGAGCGCGCTGCTCACCGGCAGCCTGCTCACCGACCTCCGGCCCGAGGAGACCTTCACCGCCGTCGACGACCTGTCGTTCGCGGTTGCCCGGGGGGCGACCTTCGGGGTGATCGGCGAGAACGGCTCCGGCAAGTCGACGCTGCTCAAGCTGCTCGCCGGCATCACGAAGCCCACCCGCGGCCGCTTGCGCGTGGAGGGCCGGATCTCCGCCCTCATCGAGCTGGGAGCGGGCTTCCACCCCGAGATCAGCGGCCGGGAGAACGTGGCCATCAACGGGATCATGCTCGGCCTCAGCCGCCAGGAGGTCGACGAGCGCTTCGACGCCATCGTGGACTTCGCCGAGCTGCGGGAGTTCATCGACGCCCCGGTCAAGACCTACTCCTCCGGCATGTACATGCGGCTCGGTTTCTCGGTCGCCATCCACGTCGATCCCGACGTGCTGCTCATCGACGAGGTCCTGGCCGTGGGGGACGAGGCCTTCACCCGGAAGTGCCTGGACAAGATCGGCGAGTTCCGGCGGCGGGGGAAGACGATCGTGCTGGTGACCCACAGCCTGGGGCTCGTCGAGAAGATGTGCGACGAGGCGCTGTGGCTCCGGCACGGCGGCAAGGCCGGCGACGGCGACCCCAAGCGGGTGGTCGACGCCTACCTCACCTACGTCGCCGGAGGCGAGGAGACCCTGCTCGCCCGCGAGCCCGCGCCCGTCGCGCCGGAGTCGGCGCCCGCGGAAGCGACCCCGGCCGGTTACCGGGAAGGGCGCTGGGGCGGCCGCGACGTCGAGATCACCGGCGTGCGGCTCCTGGACGACCGGGGCGCGGAGCGGCACGTCTTCGCCTCCGGCGAGAGCCTCACCGTGCGCCTCGAGGTCGAGGCCCGCGCCGAAGTGGACGACTTCGTCTTCGGCATCGGCATCTTCACCGCCGACGGCGTGAGCGTCTACGGCACCAACACCCACCTCGAAGAATTCGTGCCCCGCCGGGCGGCCGGCCGGGGCGAGGTGTCGCTCGAGCTCACCGACCTGCGGCTGGTGGAGGGCACCTACCTGCTCGACGTCGCCGTCCACCGCCGCGACGGCACGCCCTACGACTACCATCGCGGCCTCCACTCCTTCCGCGTCAAGAGCCGGATCAAGGACGTGGGCGTGTACCGACCCGCCCACCGCTGGAGCTTCCGGGGCGGCCTCGAGCTGGAGCCGCCCGTCCCCCGCCCCGAGCTGGACCTGCGCGAGTCGGAACGGCCGAGCGACCCCGAGACGGGCTCCTGAGCGACAATGGAACTCTCGATCATGAGCCTCGGAGCGCGACCTTTATCGAGCGTTGCCGAAGAGCGGCGGAAGTGGCGGGAGGAGGGCCGGAAGGTCGTCCTGACCAACGGCTGCTTCGACCTGCTCCACCCCGGACACGTCGCGCTCCTGGAGGCGGCCCGGGCCGAGGGCGACCTGTTGGTGGTGGCGCTCAACTCCGACCGCTCCGTGCGCGAGATCAAGGGCGAAGGGCGGCCGGTCGTGCCGGAAGTGGAGCGGGCGGAGACCCTCCTCGCCCTGGAGGCCGTCGACCGCGTGGTCGTCTACGACGAGCCGACCCCGCGCGACGTCGTGCGCGCCCTCCTTCCCGACGTCCTCGTGAAGGGAGCGGACTGGGCGGAGGACGCCATCGTGGGCCGTGAGGAGGTGGAAGCCTCGGGCGGGCGGGTGTTCCGGGTGGAGATGGTACCCGGGCGGTCCACCAGCCAGCTCCTGGAGCGCATCCGGCACGGCTGACCGTGGCCACCCGCGCGCTCACGACCTCCTTCGCCGGCCTGGAGGCCGAGCCGCGCCTGGCCGGCCTGCGGGAGGTCCTCGCGCGGGGCGAGCGGGCCGAGGTCTCGGGCCTCGCCGGTCCCGCTCGCCTCCTCGCCGCCCTGCTCCTCACCGACCGGCCCCTGCTGGTCGTCGCGCCCCACGAGCGCGAGGTGGAGGAGCTGGCCAGCGACCTGAAGACGCTCGCCGCGGAGCTGGGGGCCGGCGGCGCGGTCCTGCCGTTCCCGGCTCCCGGGCCTGCCCCCTTCCGCGGCCTGCCCCGCCATCCTGACGCTGCGCTCCAGCGCGCGGCGGGCCTGGACGCCGCCCGCCGCGGGGCGCTGCGGGCCCTGGTGGCCTCCCCGGCCGGGCTCCTGCGGCCGAGCCTCGCGGCGAGCCTGTTCGCCACCCGGGTGCTGAGCCTGCGCACGGGAGACGAGATGACTCCGGAGATCCTGCTCGAGGCGCTCGGAGAGGGCGGCTACCGCCGCGAGGATCCGGTGACCGCGCCCGGACAGGTCGCCCGCCGCGGCGGCATCGTCGACGTGTTCCCGCCCGACCGTGACGCGCCGGTCCGGATCGAGCTGATGGGCGACACGATCGAGAGCCTCCGGCGCTTCGATCCCCAGACGCAGCGCACCACCGGCGCCCTCGAATCGCTGGAGGCCCACCCCCTCACGGACGCCTTCGCGCCCCGCTCGGTCCTCGAGCGCCTGAGGCAGGCACTGCCCCAGCGCTTCCCGGGCGCGAGCGAGCTCGGTGCCCTCATCGAGAAGCTCGACCGCGGCCTGGGCGAGGAGGAGGTGGCCGAGCTGCTTCCCCTGGTCCCGCGCGCGACCGTTCCCGCGTGGGAGCACCTGCCGGGAGCGGTGGCGGTGGCGCTCGATCCCGAAGCCGTCGCCGCCGAGGCCGAGGCCTTCCTCGCCCGCGCCGGCGAGGAGCGCGCGCGAAGGAGGGACGCCCTGGCCCTCGAGCCCGAGGAGGCGCTCGTGCGTCCCGAGACGCTGTCGGCCCGGCTCGAGACGCCGCCCGCGCTCCACCTGCGGGAGGTCGATCCGCGCGGGCGCGGCGCGCACGTGCCTTGCCGCCCCGTGCGCCGCTACGCGGGGGACCTGAGGAGCCTCGTCGCCGATCTCAAGGCCGCCTCGGGCACCACGGTGCTCTTCCTCGGAAACCCCGGGCGGGCCGACCGCCTGCAGGACCTCCTCCGCGAGCAGGGCCTCTCGCCCGGACCCGGCTCGTCTCTGCAGGTGAAGGTGGGGGCGCTCTCGCGCGGCTTCGAGCTGCCGGAGGCGGGCCTCGCCGTCCTCGCCGACGGCGACATCTTCCCGGAAGAGGTCCATCTCCACGCGCGGCCGCGCGGGCGCGGGGCGCGCAGCTTCCTCTCCGACTTCCGCGACCTGCGGATCGGTGACCTCGTCGTTCACGAGGAGCACGGCATCGGGCGCTTCGAGGGGCTGGAGACGCTGGACGTGGGCGGAGGACCGCGCGAGTACATGGTCCTCGTCTCCTAGGGCCGGGACAAGCTCAAGGTGCCCGTGGAGGCGTTCGACCGCGTCCAGAAGTACGCCAGCGCCGAAGGGGCGCGGCCGGTCGTCGACCGGCTGGGCAGCGGGAGCTGGGAGAAGGTCAAGAAGCGGGTCAGGAAGGCCATGCGGGACATGGCCGCCGAGCTGCTGCGCCTGTATGCCGAGCGCAAGACCCGCCCCGGCCACGCGTTCACCGGGGAGAGCCCCTGGCAGCGCGAGTTCGAGGAGTCCTTCGAGTACGAGGAGACGCCCGACCAGGCCGCGGCCATCGCCGACGTGGCGGCCGACATGGCCGCCGAGGCGCCCATGGACCGCCTGATCTGCGGCGACGTCGGCTACGGCAAGACCGAGGTCGCGATGCGGGCGGCCATGCGGGCGGTGCTCGACGGCAAGCAGGTGGCGGTCCTGGCCCCGACCACCGTGCTGGCGTTCCAGCACTGGAAGACCTTCCGCAAGCGCTTCGCGCCCTTCCCGGTCACGGTGGAGATGGTCTCCCGCTTCCGGCCGCCGAGGGAGATCAAGCAGGTGCTCGCCGACACCGCGGCCGGCAAGGTCGACATCCTCGTCGGCACCCACCGCCTCCTCAGCAAGGACGTGGCGTTCCGCGACCTCGGGCTGCTCGTCGTGGACGAGGAGCAGCGTTTCGGGGTGGCGGCCAAGGAGCGCTTGAAGCAGCTCCGCACGACGGTCGACTGCCTTACCCTGTCGGCCACCCCCATCCCGCGCACGCTGCAGATGGGCCTGGCCGGCATCCGCGACATGTCGGTCATCGAGACGCCGCCCAAGGACCGCCTGGCCATCCAGACCTCGATCGTCCGCTTCGCGACCGACGTCATCACCACCGCGATCCGCCAGGAGCTGGCCCGGGACGGGCAGGTCTACTTCGTCCACAACCGCGTGGAGTCGATCTACTCGATGGCCAGCCTGGTGCAGCGGCTGGTGCCCGAGGCCCGGGTGGCGGTGGCGCACGGCCAGATGCCGGAGGGCCAGCTCGAGAAGTCCATGCTCGCCTTCGTGGAGGCCCGGGCGGACGTGCTCGTCGCCACCACCCTCATCGAGAACGGCCTCGACATCCCCCGCGCCAACACGATGGTCGTGAACCGGGCCGACCGCTACGGCCTGGCCCAGCTCTACCAGCTCCGCGGCCGGGTGGGGCGCTCGGACCGCCGCGCCTACGCCTACCTGCTCGTGCCGCCGGGCACGGTCCTCTCCGAGGTCGCGCGCAAGCGGCTGGCCGCCATCCGCGAGTTCTCCGAGCTGGGCGCGGGCTTCCGCATCGCCGCCCTCGACCTCGAGCTGCGGGGCGCGGGCAACCTCCTCGGCGGAGAGCAGAGCGGACACATCCAGGCGGTGGGCCTCGATCTCTACGTCAAGCTCCTCGAGCAGACCGTCCTCGAGCTGAAGGGCGAAGCCCCGCCCGAGCAGACGCGGGCCACGCTGAACCTGAGGGTCGACCTGCGGATCCCCGAGGAGTACGTCCCCGAGGTGCACCAGCGCATGGCCCTCTACAAGCGGGCGAGCCAGGTGCGCTCTCCGGCCGAGATCCAGGCCTTGCGAGAGGAGCTGAGGGACCGTTACGGCGCGCTGCCGCCGCCCGTCGACGCCCTCCTCGCCTACGCCGCCCTGCGCCTGCGCGCGGAAGGAGCCGGGGTGGCCCAGGTCGACCTGGCCGGGGGCGCGCTCCACCTGCGCTTCGTCGCCCCGCCCCCGCTGCGGCCCGAGGCGCTGGTCGGCGCGGTGCGCCGCCTCGCCGGCGCGACGCTGTCGCCCCAGGGCGTGCTGCGGGTTCCCCTGCCGCCCGCGGCCTCGGCTCTGCTCGCCCTCGGCTCGGTGCTCCAGGCACTCGAGCCGGACCTCGGGGAAGGCACCCGCGCTTCCAGCCTATAATGCGCTGTTGGCAACCGGCCGGCCGCCGTCGAAGACGCTCCTGCTGCTCGTCGCCTTCGGCCTGGGCGCCGGATGCAAGGCGCAGAGGGACCTGGACCCGGTGATCCTCTCGCTCGGCGACCAGGCCGTGCGCCGCAGCGAGTTCGAGCGGCACCTGGCCGCGCTCGAGCAGCAGGGCGGCTCGCTCGACCCCCAGGTCCGGGCGGCGCTGCTCGACCGTTTCCTGGAGGAGCGGGTGGTGGTGCTGGAGGCGCGCTCGCGCGGGTTGCTCTCGCCGCAGAGCGGCCCCGAGCAGGAAGAGGCCGCGGCCGGCAAGCTCCTCGCCGACGAGACGCGGGCCAGGGTGGACGTCACCGGGCAGGAAGTGGCCGCCTACTACGAGGCGCACAAGAACGAGCTGCAGAGCCCCGAGACGGTCGCCGTCCGCCAGATCCTGGTCCCGACCTTGAGCGAGGCGCGCGACGTGCGGCGCCGCCTGCAGAAGGACCCGCGCAGCTTCCCGGCCCTGGCCCAGACGCTGTCGCGCGCCCCCGAGGCCAGCGCGGGCGGAGCCATGGGCCGCTTCTCCCGCGGCCAGCTCCCCCCGGAGCTGGAGCGGGCCGCCTTCGCGCTGGGCGAGGGCCAGGTCAGCGAGCCCGTCCAGTCCCCCTACGGCTACCACGTGCTGCGCGTCGACGCGCGGCAGCCGTCCCGGCAGCCCACGCTGGAGGAGAGCCGGGACGAGATCCGCTCCCGCCTCCGGCGCGAGAAGTCGGAGGCGAAGATCCAGCAGTTCGTCGCGGGCCTCCTGGCCCGCGCCCGGGTGAACCATGAAGCCGCCCAGAGCGCTCTCCATCCTTAGCCTCGCCCTCCTCGCCGCCGCCGCGCGGGGAGAGATCATCGAGCGGGTCATCGTCAAGGTGAACGGCGACGTCGTGACCCAGTCGGAGTTCGAGGCCCGCCAGATCGCCGCCGTCCAGCAAGCGCGCATCTCGCCCGCCCAGGTCGAGAAGTACCTGCGCGACAACAACGCCCGAATCCTGCAGGAGGCGATCGACGACCTCCTCCTCGTCCAGCGCGCGGTCGACCTCGGCATCAAGCTCCGTCCGGAGTACATCAAGGAGGTGATCGACGGGATCAAGAAGGAGAACAACATCGCCAGCGACGACGACCTGCAGCAGCAGCTGAAGCGGGAGGGCATGACCCTCGACGAGCTGAAGCGGAACATCGAGCGGAACATCCTCAAGCGCCAGGTGCTGCAGCGGGAGCTGGAGAACAAGGTCACCGTCACCGAGGCCGACGCGCGGGCCGACTACGAGGCCCACAAGGAGGACTATTCCAAGCCGGCCACCGTCCATCTCCAGGAGATCGTCATCCGCTCCGAGGGCAAGGATCCGGCCCCGGCCCGCGACCTGGTCGTCCGGGCCCGGGGCGGGGAGGACTTCGCCGAGCTGGCCAGGACCCATTCCGTCGCGGCCAACCGGACGAGCGGCGGCGAGCTGGGGGTCCTGCGCAAGGGCGACCTCGCCCCCGAGGTCGAGAAGGTGGCCTTCGCCCTGGCTCCCGGCCAGGTGTCGGACCCGCTGCCCACCGCGGAGGGCTTCCGCATCCTCAAGGTGGTCGAGAAGACCGATCCCTCCGTCGTCCCCTACGAGGACGCCCGCACCGAGATCATGCGGCGGCTGAACCAGGCCCGCTCCAACGTCGAGGTCGAGCACTACCTCGAAGGACTGCGTCATGGCGCGATCGTCGAGTACCGGGTGAGGGAGGTGGGGCTGCAGCTCAACCAGCCCGTCCCCAGCGGGGGCAGCCTGCTCCAGACCCCCGCGGAGCCGGCCGCGGCCGCGCCGCCTCCCGCGGCCGTCCCGGCCAACCCGGACGCGGAGATCACGACCACGCCCCAGGCCCGCCCCGAGCGCGTCGCCCCCACCGCGCCCTCGCCCGCCCCCACCCCCACCCCCACCCCCCACCCGCCGCGCTAGGAGGCCGTCTGGGGAGCGATGCATCCGGCTTCTTCGCCCGCGTGTACGCGGCGGTGCGCGGAATTCCGCGCGGCCGGGTCGCGACCTATGGCGAGGTGGCGCGGCTCGTGGGCGTGCCGAGGGGTGCCCGCGCCGTCGGCTGGGCGCTGCGCGCCCTGAGCACGGAGCAGGAGAAGCGCGTGCCCTGGCATCGCGTGGTGGGCGCCGGAGGGCGGATCTCGCTGCGCGGAGGGGTAGGCCCCCTTCTCCAGCGCCGGCGGCTGCGCGCGGAAGGCGTCGTCTTCCGTGACGGGCAGGTGGACCTCGGCCGGCACGGCCTGCGCCGATGACGCCGGGCGCACTGCGCGGCGACCTCGCCCCGGCGGGCCTGCCCGCGCTGCTGCGTCCGCTGGTGCGGGCCAGGAAGACGGGGGTGCTGCGCTGCACGCGGGACCGGTTCGCCAAGACGGTCTACCTGTCCGATGGCCGCCTGATCTTCGCCACCTCCACCGATCCGGACGATCGCCTGGGCGAGATGCTGCTGCGCAAGGGGCTCATCACCTACCGCGCGCTCGAAGAGTCGGTGCGAGCCCTGGAGGCGGGCAAGCGTCAGGGCACGCTCCTCGTCGAAAGCGGGGCCATCCGCTCCCGGGACCTGGTCGAGGGGGTCGCCGATCAGGTACAGGAGATCGTGCACGGCCTCATCCAGTGGGAGGCGGGACAGTACGAGTTCGTCGAGGGCGACCTCCCCTCCAAGGAAGTCATCGTCCTGCGCATGGCGACCGGCAACCTGCTGCTGGAGGGCGTCCGGCGGGTACACCGCTGGAGCCGTATCCGGGCCGGCGCGGGCGGGCTCGACCAGAAGTACGCGCTGGCGCCGGACTCGTCGGCGGTCGTGGACTCGCTCTCCCTGCAGAAGGAGGAGCTGAACCTCGTGGCGAGCCTCGACGGGGTGATGAGCCTCGAGGAGGTGTGCGCGGCCTCCCGCCAGAGCGACTTCGCGGTCTGCCGCGCGGTGTGGGGGCTGTGGGCGGTGGGAGTGCTCGACCGGGTCCCCCAGGACGCGGCGGTGGAGCGCAAGGAGAAGACCGAGCCCCACGCCGAGAAGGTGCGGGGGGCCTCGGTGGGACAGGAGATCGAGCGCTTCAACCGGCTCCACCGCTTCCTCTTCGAGCTGGTGGGTTACGAGCTGCGCGAGCGGGCGACCGGCTTCTTCGAGCGGGCCTTCTCCCAGGCCACCGGCGAGAACCCGGCCCTGTTCGAGGGCGTCGCCGTCGACGGCAACGGAGAGCTGGACCCGATCGCGCTCCGCCGCAACATCATGGGCGGTGAGATCGCTCGCTACCTGCGCGGCCTGGATCGGCTGCTCGACATCGAGCAGGCCCTCGTCCAGGAAACGCTCGGCGAGCGCAAGGCGGCCATCATCAAGGACGGCCTCGCCGAGCTCCGCGCCCAGGCCCGCCCAGCCAGCTAGGACAACGAACCGGCCTTCTAACGCAGAGGTCGCAGAGACTAGCAAGCAAGACCCGAGGACGCAGAGACGGGAAGGAAGTATTCACTCCTTCCTCCGCGTCCTCTCCGTTTTCCTCTGCGTCCTCTGCGTTAAAGAGCCCTCCGCCCGATCGTGATGTGATCGTCCCGGCTCAGACGAAGCTGACGCGGGGGAGGCCCAACCTCTCGCGGGCGCGCTGCAGGGTGTAGCGGGCCATGGCGTCGGAGAGCGCGTCCTCGTCCACCCGGCCCCGGTGGCGCTCGATGGCCCGCGCCGCTTCCTCCTTGAACTCCTGGAGGTCGGACGGCGCGAGGGCGTGGAGCACCGCCGCCGACACGTCGTCGTCGATCTCGCGCAGCTTCTCCCGCAGGTAGCTCCAGTTGGGCCGGGAGGCGACCGAGATCAGCTCCTGCACCTCCCGTATCTTGCGCAGGGGCGGCTCGAAGGCGCTTCCCGCCGGCGCCTTGACGCTGCCCAGGCGCTCGAGCAGCGTCGTGAGCAGACCCTCCACCTCCCGCAAGGGGACGCTCTCCGGAGGCGGGGCCGGGCGCAGCTCGGGCCGGGGCCCGGCCGCGGCCAGCTCCTCCACCCACCGGCGGCAGAACGCGAGCGAGGTGACGTTGGCCGCCGACTCGAACGCGCGGTCCATGCCCACCAGGACGGTGGCCAGGGGCACGCCGGCCTCGTGCCACGAGCGGGCGAGGCCGAAGTCGCGCGGGGAGAGGATGTGGTCGACGCCCCGCCGCGCCCGCAGGTGGGCCTCGATCGCCTCCACGTAGCCCCGGACGTCGGGCGCGCTCACGATCGCGGCACCACGTCGAACTGCTCCTGATGCAGGAGCGGGTCGCCCTGGACGAGGATCTCCTCGCCCACCAGGCCGGAGAGGTCCTTGAGCACGCCGGCTTCCTCGCCGGCCAGGGCCCGGGCCACCTCGGGGTTGACGCGCAGCAGCAGCGGCTGGCCCCGCATGTCGGGCGCGAGCTTGCGCACCTCGTCGTAGATCTCCGAGCACACCGTGGCGACGCTCTTGATCATGCCACTTCCGACGCAATACGGACACGGCTGGCAGAGGATCCGCTCCAGCGACTGCTTGACCCGCTTGCGGGTCAGGATGACCAGGCCGAACTCGTTCACCGAAAGCAGCTTGGACGGTGAGCGGTCGCCGCGCAGCTCCTGCTCCAGGGCGCCCATCACCTTCTGCCGGCTCTTCCGCTCCTCCATGTCGATGAAGTCGACGACGATGATGCCGCCCAGGTCGCGCAGGCGGATCTGGCGGACCAGCTCCTTCACGGCTTCCAGGTTGGTCTTGAGGATCGTCTCCTCGAGCTTCTTCTGGCCGGTGTAGCGGCCGGTGTTGACGTCGACCGCCACCAGCGCCTCGGTCTGGTTGATGACGATGTAGCCGCCGGAGTCGAGCCACACCCGAGAGCGCAGGGCGCGCTCCAGGGCCGCCGACACGCCGTGGGCCTCGAGGATGTGGCCGTCGTCGAAGCGGCGGACGCGCGGAGCCAGCTCCGGCTGCAGCTCCCGCACCAGCTCGAGCGTGCGCTGGTAGTCGCGCTCGGCGTCGAGGCGGATGGAAGCGATGTCGTCCGACAGCAGGTCCCGCAGCAGGCGCTGGACGAGCCCCAGCTCCCGGTGGAGGAGGGCGGGGGCGCCCTGCCGGCAGGCGCCGGCCCGGATCTCGTCCCAGGTGCGGGTCAGGTAGCGGGCGTCGCGGTCGAAGTCCTCCCGGCTGCGCGAGAGGCCCGCGGTGCGGGCGATGTAGCCGCCGCCCCCGCGCTCGAGGCGGATCTCCTTCAGGGTGGCCTTCAGCCGCCGCCGCTCCTCCTCGTCGACGATCTTGCGCGAGACGCCCACGTGCTCGACGGTCGGCATGAAGACGAGGTAGCGCCCCGGCAGCGACACGTGGCTGGTGATGCGGGCGCCCTTGGTCCCGAGCGGTTCCTTCACCACCTGGACGAGGACCTCCTGGCCCTCCTGCAGGCGCTCCTCGATGGGGGCATCGCGCGCCTGCTCCTCGGGCGAGAGCAGGTTCTCGTCCAGCTCCTCGAACACGTCGGCCACGTAGAGAAAGGCGTCCCGCTCCAGGCCCAGGTCCACGAAGGCGGACTGCATCCCGGGCAGGACCCGGGTCACCCGGCCCTTATAGATGTTGCCGACGACGCCCCGGTGGGCCTCCCGCTCGATGAAGAACTCGGCCACCGCGCCGTCTTCGAGGAGGGCGACCTTGGTCTCCTGGGGGGTGCTGCTGACGATGAGGTCCTTGGTCATGGAAGGGTCCTTCCATGAGCCGTCGTCTTCGTGACCCCGGATGGGCAGGGGCACCACGGGCTCCTCGTCGGGCGCGCAGCGCCCGGGGAGAGTTCGACGGCTCGACCGACGGTCGAAGCGTCAAGCGACGCGCACGCTCAGTTGGCGAAGCGGCGCATCCGCACATTGAGGATGAGTCCGACGGCCAGCAGCGAAGAGATGATGGAAGAGCCGCCGTAGCTCATGAGAGGCAACGGCAGCCCCTTGACCGGCACCAGGCCCGCCACCATGGCGACATTGTATACGACCTGGAAGGCCAGCACCGTCGCCACCCCGGCGGCCAGGAACGCTCCCACGCGGTCCCGCGCCATCTGGGCGGTGTCCATGGCCCGCCAGAGGATGAAGAAGTAGAGCCCGAGGACCACCCCCACGCCCACGAAGCCGTTCTCCTCGGCCAGGACCGAGAAGATGAAGTCGGTGTGGCGTGCGGGCAGGTAGCCCAGCTGGGCCTGGGTGCCCTTCTTGTAGCCCTTGCCGGCCAGGCCTCCCGACCCGACCGCGATCTCCGACTGGATCTTCTGGTAGCCCGCCCCCCGCGGGTCGAGGCTGGGGTCGAGGAAGGTGTAGATGCGGGTCTTCTGGTACTCCTTGAGGCCGAACTGCCAGCCGAGGCCGCCGACGAGGATCCCCACCGCGAGCAGGACCAGCACCGCCTTCATCCTCAAACCGGCCAGCACCGCCCCGGTGACGAACAGGGGCACCATCGTGAATGCCGTGCCGAGGTCCGGCTCGGCCGCGATGAGGCCGGCCAGGACCGCCACCGCCGCCCCCGGGGCCAGGATGTCGCGGATGCCGAGGCTGTCCTTCTTGGACTCGGCGAAGATCTTGGCCACGAACAGTGCCGCCACCAGCTTCACGAACTCCGAGGGCTGGATCTGCACCGGCCCCAACACCAGCCACCGGCGCGTGCCCGCGATCCGCGGCCCCAGCAGCAGCACGTAGGCGAGCAGGCCCAGGGAGACGAGATACAGGAGCGGCGCGTGGTCGACCAGCCGCCGGTAGTCGACCGAGACGCAGACCAGGAGCGCGGCCAGGCCGATGAGGATCCAGTAGACCTGCTTGACCTCCAGCCCCGAGTTGCGTCCGGAGTAGGTGGCGCTGAGGATGGTGGCGACCCCGATCCCGAGCAGGAGCAGGGTGGCGCCCATCATCCCCCAGTCGATGTTGTAGAGCAGCCGGCGATCGATCGGCATGGGCGCTACTCGTCGGCCACCCGCGCTCCCGGCGAGGGCAGGGGTCGGGGCCGGCCCGGCGGCACCGGAGTGGGCGGCGGGACGGTGGTGGCCGGGGGCGGCGGCACGCCGAAGAAGTGGGCGAGGATCTGGCCCGCGATGGGAGCCGCCGACTGACCGCCGGCGGTGCCGTGCTCGACCATGACCGCCATCGCGATGCGCGGATGGTCGATGGGGGCAAAGCACAGGAACCAGCCGTGGGGCTGGTACTGGTGCGATTTCTTGTCCGTCTCCAGCCGGGCGTGGGTCACGACCTGGGCGGAGCCGGTCTTGCCCGCGACCCGGATCCCCGGCAGCTGGGCCCGCCAGCCGGTGCCGCCGGGCGCTACCACGGCGGACATGCCTTGCTTGACCGCCGCGATCGTGGAGGGCTTGAGGCCGAGGTCCACCGGCGCCTTGAACTCCACCGGCGCGCCGTTCAGCGTCTTGATGAGGTGCGGCTGCACGAGGCGGCCACCGTTGCCGACCGCGGCCGCCAGCCGCGCCATCTGGATGGCGGTGACGGTCACCCCGCCCTGGCCGATCGAGACCGACACGGTCTCGCCCGGGAACCACTGGACCTTCTGCGTGCGCATCTTCCACTCGGGGCTCGGGATGAGACCGCTGGCCTCGTAGGGCAGGTCGATGCCGGAGGGGGCGTTGAAGCCGAGCAGGTTCGCGTACCTCGAGATGCGCTGGATCTCGAGCCGCACGCCCACGTTGTAGAAGTAGACGTTGCAGCTCTGGGCCAGGGCCTGGATCATGTTGAGCGTCCCGTGCCCTTCCTTCTTGTGGCACAGGAACGTCTTGCCGTAGATGTTCAGGAAGCCGGGGCAATGGAACCTCGTGCCCGGCGTGATCACGCCCGCGTCCAGCGCCGCGATCGACATCACCACCTTGAACGCGCTGCCCGGCGCATACTGGCCCTGGATCACGCGGTTCATCAGCGGCGTCTCCGGGTCCTTGATGAGGCCCTGCCAGACCGCGGGGGAGATCCCGCCGGAGAACACATTGGGGTCGTAGGCGGGATTCGAGGAAAGGGCCAGGATCTCCCCCGTCTGCGGGTCGAGGGCCACCGCGCCGCCCGGGCGGCCGCCCATCGCCTCGTCCATGGCGCGCTGCAGCTCGACGTCGATCGTGAGCGTGCCCGGCGGGCCCGGCACCGGCGGCTCCTGCTGCGCCTCGGCCACCTCCACGCCGCGGCTGTTGACGACGACGCGCCGGACGCCGTCCCTGCCCATGAGGGCGCGGTTGTACTGGGCTTCGATCCCCGCCTGGCCGACCACCGTGCCGGGCTCGATGTCGCTGAAGGAGGACGTGGCGAGCTGCCGGTCGGTCACCTCGCCCACCCGCCCGAGGACGTGGGCGGCCTCGTTCGTCAGGGGATAGGCGCGCAGGGGCACCACCTCCACCCCCACCTCGGGCTCCTCGAGCCGCCGCGCCTCGACGACCGCGACGTCCTCCTCGCTGGCGTCGGCCTTGGCCACCACCGACTTGAATCGCGGGCCCCGGCCGTCGATGCGGTCCCGGACCTGCTCCTCGTCCACCTCGATGATGCGCCCCACCCGCTCCAGCTCCGCGTCGAGGTTGGCGTGGGGCTCGGCGCTGAGGACGACGTTGAACGAGGAGCGGTTCTCCACCAGCACCCGCCCGTTGCGGTCGAAGACCGGCCCGCGGGGGGCGGGGATGGCCACCGCGCGGATGCGGTTGTTGTCGGCCAGCTCGCGGAAGTACTTCCCCCGCACCACCTGCAGGTGCCAGAAGTAGACCACCACCAGCGCCAGCGCCAGCACGATCACCGACTTGATGACGCTCAGCCGCGACTGCAGGCTGCGCAGGTCCTCGTAGATCCTCACGCGCGCCTCCTCACCCCGATCCGGAACCGGCCGCGGCGCTCGACGAGCTCGTAGGCGGCCACCCCCACCACCGCGTTCACCGCCGCCCGCAGCAGGATGCCGGCCGGGGTGACCTCGTACACGGCGACGTCGAACACCGCGGCCAGCTCGGTGTAGATGAGGGCGTCGGCGGCGGTGGCCACCAGCAGGACCAGGACCCGTGGGCCGGCCTCGACGAGGTGGAAGCGCGTGCTGGCCGCCCCGACGCCGAAGCCGATGAGCACCTTGGTGAGGCCGGCCAGGCCCAGCACCGTGCCTCCGAAGTGGATGTCCTGGATCCAGCCCGCGGCCACTCCGGCGAGCATGCCGTGCATCTCGCCCCCGGTCAGCCCGCAATATACGAGGACGATCAGGAAGGGATCGAGGATACGGGCGTGCCCGGGCGCGACCTGGGTGAGGGCGGTCTGGAGGAGGAGCGCGGCCAGCAGGGCCACCGCCGTCCAGAAGACCTTCATCGGACCCCCTGGGTCGTGCTGTCGTCGGCGGGCGGCGTGCGCACGACCATGACCTCTTCCAGGGTGTTGAACTGGGCAGACGGCGCGACCAGGATCTCCTTGAACAGGCCGGTGCCGCGGGCGGCCGATCGCACGCGCCCCACGACCAGGCCCGGCGGGTACAGGTGGTCGAGGCCCGAGGTCACCGCCACGTCACCCACCACCACGTCGGCCAGGCTGGGGACGTACTTCATGATCAGGTCGCCGGTGGCGGCGGCCGGCATCCCCGGCGGCCCGACCAGCACGCCCGTCACGCGGCTGCGCTGGATGCGGACCCCCACCCCCGCCTGGGAGTCCAGGATGAGCTGGACGCGGCTGGCGTGGGACCCCACCGCGATGACCCGGCCCACCACGCCGGTGGCGCTGATCACGGCGGCGTTGAGCCGCGTGCCGTCGGCGGCGCCCTTGTCGAGGGTGATGGTGCGCGACCAGGGGACGCCCTCCCGCGTGATGACCTCGGCCGGGATCGTCTCCAGCGGCAGCTCCTGCCGGAGCTGGAGCATCTCCCGCAGGCGGTCCGCCTCGCGGGCCCGCTCCTCGCGTGCCTGGAGCTGCATCTCGAGCTGCCGCTCGCGCGCCTGGAGCGCGCGGTTCTCCTCGCGCACGCGGCGCAGGTCGACGTAGCCGGCCCAGGCCCCCCGGACGCCGCGGATGGACCCGGTGAGCAGGCCCTGGAGCGGGGCGACCAGGGCGAAGAGGCCCTGGCCGAGGAGGCTCGTCCCGCCGCGCTCCACCTGCTTGGAAACGGCGACCAGGTGGACCAGCACCAGGCCCACCAGCAGCAGCCGGCTCTTGCGTGTCTCGATGACCCGGGCCATGGCAGGGTAGCCGCTAGCCTTCTTTAACGCGGAGGCCGCACGGGATCGCAGAGATCAAGAAGCATCGCTGAGGGCGCGGCATCTCACGCTCCCTGCGCCTCTGCGCTCGCTGCGTTTCAAAGCGGCTCTCGGATCGCCAGTCAGACCTTCCTGCATTCGCGACTAGCCTTCTCGCTACCTAGTCAAGGCTGATCTTCCTCAGCAGGTCGAAGTCGGAGAGCATCTTGCCGGTGCCGAGCACGACGCTGGAGAGCGGGTCCTCGGCCACCGAGACCGGCAGCGAGGTCTCCTCGCGCAGGAGCTTGTCCAGGTTCTTGAGGAGGCTCCCCCCGCCGGTGAGCACGATGCCGCGGTCCACGATGTCGGCGCTCAGCTCGGGCGGCGTGCGCTCGAGGGCGACCCGCACCGCGTTCACGATGATGCTGATCGGCTCGGCCAGGGCCTCGCGGATCTCGGCGTCGGTGATGGTGAGGGTCTTCGGGATGCCCTCGATGAGGTCCCGGCCCTTGATCTCCATCGTGATCGGCTCGTCGAGAGGGAAGGCCGACCCCAGCTCGAGCTTGATCTGCTCCGCGGTGCGCTCCCCGATGAGCAGGTTGTACTTCTTCTTGATGTACTGGATGATCGCCTCGTCCATCTCGTTGCCCGCCACCCGGACCGACTTGCTGTAGACGATCCCCGCCAGCGAGATCACCGCGATGTCGGTGGTGCCGCCGCCGATGTCCACCACCATGTTTCCGCTCGGCTCGGTGATGGGCAGGCCGGCCCCGATGGCGGCGGCCATGGCCTGGTCGACCAGGTAGACCTCGGAGGCCTTGGCCTTCAGGGCCGAGTCCTTGACCGCGCGCTTCTCGACCTGCGTCACCTCGGAGGGGATGCCGATGATGATCCGCGGGCGCACGAAGGTATTCCGGTTGTGGGCCTTGCGGATGAAGTGGCTGAGCATCTTCTCGGTGATCTCGAAGTCAGCGATGACCCCGTCCTTCATGGGCCGGATGGCCACGATGTTGCCGGGCGTGCGGCCCAGCATCTCCTTGGCGTCCTTGCCCACCGCCTCCACCTT
>Ga0066710_100001443_pt1 | contig 17783 bp, 15 predicted proteins | sample GraSoiAngelo_159_FD_79666 | JGI IMG/M metagenome (GOLD analysis project Ga0066710, IMG submission 79666) | Grasslands soil microbial communities from the Angelo Coastal Reserve, California, USA - 14_1009_16_40cm | ecosystem: Environmental > Terrestrial > Soil > Grasslands | place: USA... | reverse complement strand
GCGCGCGATGGCCGCCTGGCTCGATCCGATCCGGCTCGTGCCGATCACCCTTGCAACGGAGCACGCGCTGCTCCCGGAGGATCCCCGATGAACGATTCCACCCGCGCGCGCATCGACGGCCTGGTCAAGGACCACTCGGTGGTGCTCTTCATGAAGGGCAACCGCCAGCGGCCGCAGTGCGGCTTCTCGGCGACCGTGGTGCAGATCCTCGACTCGCTCTTGCCCGAGTACCGGACCGTGGACGTGCTGGCGGACCCGGAGATCCGCGAGGGCATCAAGGAGTACTCGTCCTGGCCCACGATCCCGCAGCTCTATCTGGGTGGGGAGTTCCAGGGCGGCTGCGACATCTTGGTGGAGATGTACGAGAGCGGGGAGTTGCAGGAGAAGCTGCGCGCGCTCGCCTGATCCAAGCGGCGCGAAGCAGCGCGCGCAGCGAGCCGAAGGCGAGCGAAGTCGAAAAGGGGGCCTCCGCTTCTGCGACGATGCGGCAGTCGAGTCTTGTGTCGTGCTCCCAGGTCCGTCGACCCCGCGCAAAATCCGCGATTCAGGCACCTCCGCGGTGCGCCGATCACTCGGTACGCGATGGAAGATGAACTCCCCCGGGTCGCGCTGCTCGACGACGGCGAGCTCGATGACGTGCGCGCCGCGCTGCGCGCGCTCGGCGTCGCGCATTGCGACGCGCGGCGCGCGACGATCGGGGAGGCCGTGCCGATCCTGCTCTCGACACCTGCCCAGGCGCGGGCGCTCGCGAGCGGCAGCGGCGAGGCGCCGCCCCACCATCTGCACGCCGTGATCGCGGGCGGCGTCGAGGCGAGCGGCGCGCCGTGCGATCTCGAGCTCGTGCGGCCGATCGAGAACTCGGTGCTGCGGCTGCTCACGCGCCGCCCCGAACTCGCCGCGAGCCGCGAGCGGCGGCTCTCCACGCGCGTCGCGCTCGGCTCGCCGGTGTGGGTGAGCGTTGGCGACGACCGGCGCGAAGTGACCGTCTCTCGCATTTCGATCGGCGGCTGCGGCCTGATCAGCCCGGCGCTGTTGCGCACGGGCGCCAAGGTGCAGATCGAGCTGCCGCCCGAGCTCAGCGCGCCGCGCAGCCTCGTGCTATCGGGCGAGGTGCTCGGCTCGCGCGAGATCGCGACCGGCGACGGTGTGACGTTCGACGTGTCGGTGGCGTTTCGCGCGCTCGACCTGGTCGACCGCGTCACGCTGCGCGCGCTGATGGCGCGCCACGCGATCGATTTCCGCCCGGCCACCGAGGGCAGCTCCGGGCGCGGCGATCGCGGCCTGCGCGAGCGCGCGGTGTTGCCGGCGCGCGACCGGCGCCGAACGCAGCGGCGCCGCTTCCAGCAGCGCGTGATGGGCGTGATCGGCGGGATCGCGCACGTGCTGCTCGCGCGCGACCTCTCGCGCGGCGGACTGCGGGTCGAGTGGAACGAACGCCTCGCAGTCGGCGACGCGATCAAGATCGCCGTGTTCGGCGCGTTCGACACCGCGCCGCTGCTCGCACCTGCGGTGGTCGAGCGCAACGACGACGCGGACGGCTGGTTCCTGCGCTTCTGCGCGCTCGAGCCCGCGGTCGAGGATCGCCTCGACGCGCTGATCGATACGCTCGCGCCGCTCGACCTCGATCTGTAGACGGCGCCAAGATCGGAAGGATTGGGCGAGTCGCGTCAGTACTCGACGTTCGCAAGAGGTGCAGCCTGGGTGCGGCCGGGGCAGCTCAGCTCCGCACACGAACCTCGCCAACCTTCCCGCGCTTCTCTTCGGGCGACCGGCACCGGGCCTTGACCGCGAACTCCGGCCGCGGAACGGTTCGTCCGCGCGCCCAGGGAGAGCTGCGACCCGATGACCATTCCCGAAGCTCCGGCGTGGTTCCGCCGCACGATCGCCACCCGGCCCGAACACGGCGAGGTGAAGGTCGAAGGCGCGCGCATCAACTACCTGCGCTGGGGCGAGGCGGGGCGTCCCGGGATCGTGTTCGTCCACGGCGGCGCCGCCCACGCCCATTGGTGGAGCTTCATCGCGCCGTTATTCGTGCCCGATTACCGCGTGGCTGCAATCGACCTCTCGGGCCACGGCGACAGCGAGCGGCGCGCCGAATATCCGCGCGATCTCTGGGCGCGCGAGGTGATGGGGGTGGCGAAGGACGCCGGATTCGCGGGCCCACCCGTGGTGGTCGGCCACAGCATGGGCGGCTTCGTGACGATCGCGACCGCCGCGGAGTTCGGCGATCAACTGGCGGGTGCGGTGATCCTCGACTCGCCCGTGCGCCGACCCGATCCCGAGGAAGAAGAAGGCGCGCGCGGCAAGGCGTTCCGCAACCCGAAGATCTACCCCGATCCGGAGACGGCGCTGCGCCACTTCCGCACCGTGCCCGATCAGCCCTCCTCGCTGCCGTACGTGATCGACCACGTCGCGCGCGCGTCGCTCGTGTGCGTGACGCACCCGGAGACCGGCGCGCCCGCCTACACCTGGAAGTTCGATCCCGGCGTGTGGCGCCGCGTGACGCCGCGCGCCACGCACGAGGTGCTCGCCGCGGTGCGCTGCCGCGTCGCATTGTTCCGCGCCGAGCACGGCCTCGTGACGCCCGACATCGGCGAGTACATGTACGGGCTGCTCGGCCGCAGCGCGCCGGTGATCGAGATCCCCGAGGCCTATCACCACATCATGCTCGACCAGCCGCTCTTGCTCGTGACCGGCCTGCGCACGCTGCTCGCCGATTGGGACCACTCGATTCCGCGCGGGCGGAGCACCTGACCTCCGCGACCTGGAGGGCATCGACGATGAATGCTGTTCCCCGCGCCGGGCTGGTCGAACGATGTCTACTACTGCTCGTGCTCGACGATCGCGCGCGTGGCATTCTGACCGGGTCACGCTTCCCCGGTGATCATCCGATGACCTGAACACGATGGGTTACATCACCGCCGCACGAGCCAGCGCGAAGAGACGAAGGAGTCTCTGGAATCTCCTGCTGATCCCATGTTGGATCGTGCCGTGGCTTGTGCTCTGGATGGCTTCGGCCATTGCCCTCGGCAGGCTCTACGCACAGATCCATTCGGTGGGAGGGATTCGGATCCTGCCCGATACGTTAGGCGGCATCCTGATTGCAGTCGGGCTGCTGTTCGCGTGGCTCGCGCCCGCGATGATCCTCGCCAATCTGCTGGTGTCGCTCGTACCTCCCGCGCGGCGCGCGCTCGACCGCGAAGCCTCCACGGTTCGCGGCACGGACCGGGCGTCGGCGAACCGCGGCTTGCTGAAGCTCTCGTGTTACGTGAGTCCGGCGGGCCTGGTCGCCGTGATCGCCGGGCTCGTCATCCCGTGGTAGGAAGCGAAAGGAGAGATGCAGTGAGCGACGCGCCGAGCGACGTCACCGCCTACGCGCAGAGGTCGATCGCGGATCGGGCGCGGCGGCGGGAAAGCCCGAGCAGCAGCGCGAAGCCCAGGGCGAGCCGCGCGGGACGGGCTCGTACTCGACACAGGTCGCGGTGGGATCGGTTCCCTGGCAGGAGATGTCGCTCAGCGCGACGTCGGAGTCGGGACGCGGGATCTTGATCGCCGAGTTCTAATCCTGGTCCGTCGCGGCACTACGTCGGCGCCGACCAGGCTCGTCACCGCGAATCCGGTCACGTTTCCTCGGATTCGCACGCCGGTGTCGTCGCGTTCGTTGGCCACCTGCGTCCGCTCGATCAGCACGTCGTGCGAAGGCGGGTTCGCGGCGGCGATCTCGATCCCGGCGTGCTGCCGCGGCGGGAGCGGGGCCCAACCGCCGCTCGAACATACGCAGTGAGCGCGGGGCCGCGCCGGTCCCGCTCGAGAAGCTGCAGTCGGTCGCCGAACTATCGTTCGTCGTCGTGATCCAGCGGCCGCTCGCGGTCTATCGCTCGGGGGACGTTCGTATGGAACAATGACCGGAAGTCATGGCCCGCAGCCCGTCATCTGCCGACTCCGCTGCGCCGCGGAAGCCGCCGTGGCTGCGCGTGCACGTGCGCGAGACTCCCGCAGTGCTGGAAACGCGCGCGCTGATGCGCCGCCAGGGCCTCGGCACGGTCTGCGAGGAGGCGGCGTGTCCGAACCTGCACGAGTGCTGGTCGCAGCGACACGCCACGGTGATGGTGCTCGGCACGGTGTGCACGCGCGCGTGCGCGTTCTGCAACGTGAAGACGGGCCTGCCCGACCGCGTGGACCCCGAAGAGCCCGACCGGCTCGCGGAAGCGATCGCCGAGCTCGGCCTGCGCCACGTGGTGATCACCTCGGTCGACCGCGACGATCTCGCGGACGGCGGCGCGCAGCACTTCGTGCGCTGCATCGAGCGCATCCGCGCGCGCACGCCCGCCACCACGATCGAGATCCTCACGCCCGACTTCCGCCACAAAGACGGCGCGATCGAGCGCGTCGCCGCGGCGCGCCCCGACGTGTACAACCACAACGTCGAGACCGTGCCCCGCCTCTACCGGCACATCCGGCCCGGCGCGAGCTTCGCGCACTCGATCGACTTGCTGCGCCGGGTCAAGCAGTGCGAGCCCGCGACGTTCACGAAGTCGGGGCTGATGGTGGGGCTCGGCGAGGAGCCGGACGAGGTGTTCGAGGTGATGGACGCGCTGCGCGCGGCCGACGTCGACTTCCTCACGATCGGGCAGTACCTGCGCCCCACCCCGCGCCACGCACCCGTGGCGCGCTACGTCGATCCCGCGGAGTTTGCGCGCTATCGAGAGGAGGCGCGCGCGCGCGGCTTCCTGCTCGTAGCGTCTTCTCCTCTCACGCGCTCGTCCTACCATGCCGATGCAGATTTCGAGAAGCTGCGCGCGCAAGTTTCGCGCAGCGAGCCGCAGGCGAGCGAAGCCCAGAAGGAGGGCGCCGCAGGGGCCGCGCCCTCTCCCGGAGCGATCTGATGGCCGATCTGCCGCACGACAGCGATCCCCAGGAAACTCAGGAGTGGCTCGAGGCGCTCGAGTCGGCGCTCCAGCGCGAAGGGGCGAATCGCGCGCATTTCCTGATCGAGCAGCTGATCGACAAGGCGCGCCGCTCGGGCGCCCACCTGCCCTACAAGGCGACGACCGCCTATCTCAACACGATCCACGCCAACGACGAGAAGAAGTCGCCCGGCGAGCCGGGCCTCGAGCACCGGATCCGCTCGATCATTCGCTGGAACGCGCTCGCGCTCGTGGTGCAGACCAACCGCGAGAGCTCCGAACTCGGCGGCCACATCGCGAGCTTCGCCAGCGCGGCCACGCTCTACGACGTCGGATTCAACCACTTCTTCCACGCGCTCACCGACGATTTCATGGGCGACCTGCTCTACATCCAGGGGCACAGCTCGCCGGGCTTCTACGCGCGCGCGTTCCTCGAGGGCCGGATCAGCCAGGCGCAGATGCACCGCTTCCGTCAGGAGGTGGGCGAGCGCGGTCTCTCGTCGTATCCGCACCCGTGGCTGATGCCCGACTTCTGGCAGTTCCCGACCGTCTCGATGGGTCTCGGCCCGATCATGGCGATCTACCAGGCGCGGCTCATGAAGTATCTCGAGCACCGCGGCCTGATCGACGCGAACGAGCGCAAGGTTTGGGCGTTCATGGGCGACGGAGAGATGGACGAGCCCGAGTCGCTCGGCGCGATCGGCCTCGCTGCGCGCGAGAAGCTCGACAACCTGATCTTCGTCGTGAACTGCAACCTCCAGCGCCTCGACGGCCCCGTGCGCGGCAACGGCAAGATCATCCAAGAGCTCGAGGGCACGTTCCGCGGCGCGGGCTGGAACGTGATCAAGGTGATCTGGGGCGACCGCTGGGATCCGCTGCTCGCGCGCGACCGCAAGGGCCTGCTGCTCAAGCGCATGGAAGAGGCGGTCGACGGCGACTATCAGAACTACAAGGTGCGCGGCGGCGCCTACACGCGACAGCACTTCTTCGGTAAGTACCCCGAGCTGCTCGAGATGGTCGCGAACATGACCGACGACGACATCTGGCAGCTCAACCGCGGCGGCCACGATCCGCAGAAGATCTACGCGGCCTACGCCGCGGCCACCGAGCACGTCGGCCAGCCGACCGTGATCCTCGCCAAGACCGTGAAGGGCTACGGAATGGGCGAGGCCGGCGAGGGCCAAAACATCACCCATCAGCAGAAGAAGATGGGCGAGAACGCCCTGCGCGTGTTCCGCGACCGCTACCGCATTCCGATCCCCGACGATCGGATCGCCGAGGCGCCGTTCTACAAGCCCTCCGACGACAGCCCCGAGATCCGCTACATGCACGAGCGCCGCCAGGCGCTCGGCGGCTACCTGCCCGCGCGCCTGCCGCGCGTGAAGCCGATCGAAGCGCCGCCGCTCGAGACGTTCGAGGCGGCGCTCAAGGGCTCGGGTCAGCGCGAGATCTCCACGACGATGGCGTTCGTGCGCATCCTCACCACGCTGTCGCGCCATCCGGAGCTCGGCAAGCGCGTCGTGCCGATCGTCGCCGACGAGGCGCGCACGTTCGGCATGGAGGGTTTGTTCCGCCAGCTCGGCATCTACGCGTCGGAGGGCCAGCTCTACGAGCCGGTCGACCACGAGCAGGTGATGTACTACCGCGAGGACCGCGAGGGCCAGATCCTCCAGGAGGGGATCAACGAGGCCGGCGCGGTCTCGTCGTGGATCGCCGCGGGTACCGCCTACGCCAATCACGGCGTCCAGCTGATCCCCTTCTACATCTTCTATTCGATGTTCGGCTTCCAGCGGATCGGCGACCTCGCGTGGGCCGCGGGCGACTCGCGCACGCGCGGCTTCCTGCTCGGCGGCACGTCGGGCCGCACCACGCTCGCGGGCGAAGGGCTCCAGCACCAGGACGGGCACAGCCACCTGCTCGCGTCGACGATCCCGAACTGCGTCGCCTACGACCCCACCTACGCCTACGAGCTAGCCGTGATCGTCCAAGACGGCCTGCGCCGCATGCTGACCGAGCAGGAGGACGTCTTCTACTACGTCACGGTGCTGAACGAGAACTACGAGCAGCCGCCGCTGCCCGAGGGCGTGCGCGAGGGGATCGTGCGCGGCATGTACCTGCTCGAGCCGGGCGCGGAGGGCAAGGAGCCGCGCGTCCAGCTGCTCGGCAGCGGCGCGATCCTGCGCGAGGTGCGCGCGGCGGCGGAGCTCCTGCGCAACGACTGGGGCGTCGAGGCCGACGTCTGGAGCGTGACGAGCTTCAACGAGCTGCGCCGCGAGGGCCTCGCCGCCGAGCGCTGGAACCTGCTCCACCCCACCGAGACGCCGAAGAGCTCCGTGGTGAACCGCGAGCTGTCGGGTCGGCGCGGCCCCGTGGTGGCCGCCACCGACTACATGAAGGCGCACGCCGACCAGATCCGCGCGTTCGTGCCGGGCCGTTATGTCGTGCTCGGCACCGACGGCTTCGGCCGCTCCGACACGCGCGAGCGCCTGCGCCACTTCTTCGAGGTGAACCGCTACTACGTCGCGCTCGCCGCGCTCTCGGCGCTGGCGTCCGACGGCGAGGTGCCGCCCGCGACGGTGGCGAAGGCGATCGAGAAGTACGGGATCGATCCCGGCAAGCCGCCGCCCGCGAGGTCGTGACGATGGGCGTTCAGCAGAAGGTCCTGCTGCCCGACATCGGCGACTTCACCGACGTCGACGTCGCCGAAGTGCTCGTCGCGAAGGGCCAGAAGGTCGAAGCGGAGCAGTCGCTGATCGTGCTCGAGAGCGACAAGGCGAGCATGGAGATCCCGTCGCCGTTCGCGGGCACGGTGGTGGAGATGAAGGTGTCGGTGGGCGATCGCGTGAGCGAGGGCGCACTGATCGCGATCCTCGAGGTCGACGAGGCCGCCGCGCAGGAAGCGCCCGTCCCGGCGGCTCCGGAGCCGGCGGAACCCGCGGAGCCCGCGCGCGCGCCGGAGGCGAAGCCCGCGCCGGCGCCGGAGCCGAGCGCCGCGCGTGCGGAAGCGCCGCGACAAGTGGATCCGGCCCTGCTCGTGCCGCGCGAGCAGCCCGCACCTGCCGTCGATGATGAGATCCAGAGCGCGCAGCCGCTCCCGCACGCGAGCCCGTCGGTGCGGCGCGTCGCGCGCGAGATGGGCGTCGATCTGCGGCTCGTACCCGGCACCGGCCCGAAGGTGCGCATCACGCCCGACGACGTGCGCCGCTACGTGAAGAGCATGATCGAGAAGGGCACCGCGGCGGGCGTTCCGATCGCCGGCGTCTCGGTCGCAGCGCCGCCGCAGATCGATTTCGCCAAGTTCGGGCCCACGGAGATCCAGCCGCTCCACCGCATCCGCAAGCTCTCCGCGGCGAACCTGCACCGGAGCTGGGTCACGATCCCGCACGTCACCCAGCACGACGAGGCCGACATCTCCGACCTCGACGAGTTCCGAAAGCAGATGAAGCCCGAGGCCGAGGCGCGCCGCGTCAAGCTCACGTTCCTGCCGTTCGTGATCAAGGCGTGCAGCTACGCGCTGAAGGAGCACCCGCAGTTCAACGCCTCGCTCGATCACACGGGCGAGAATCTGATCCTGAAGCGCTACTACCATGTGGGCGTGGCGGTCGACACCGAGAACGGCCTCGTCGTGCCCGTGGTGCGCGACGCCGACCGCAAGGGCCTCTACGAGATCGCCGCGGAGCTGATGGACATCTCCGCGCGCGCGCGCGGCCGCAAACTATCGCCCGGCGACCTGCAGGGCGCCTCGTTCTCGATCTCGAGCCTGGGCGGGATCGGCGGCACGTTCTTCACGCCGATCGTGAACCACCCAGAGGTCGCGATCCTCGGCGTCGGCAAGATGGACTGGCGACCCGTGTACAGCGGCGGCTCGTTTGTGCCGCGCCTGATCCTGCCGCTCTCGCTCTCCTACGATCACCGCGTGATCGACGGCGCGGACGCCGCGCGCTTCACCACCCGCCTGGCGGCGCTGCTCTCCGATCTGCGCCGGCTGATCCTCTAGCGAGCTGTATGTCCCAATACTCCTCCGCCGAGATCTTCTCGCGCCCGAGACCACCTTTTCCACTTCGCTCGGCTTCGCCTCGCTGCGCGCGCCGCTTCGCGGCGCTTGCGGTCTAGCCCGATGGCGGAGGGCGCGCGCGACGCCGAGGTGCTCGTGTTCGGCGGGGGGCCAGGTGGCTACACCGCGGCATTTCGCGCGGCGGACCTCGGCAAACGGGTGGTGCTCGTCGAGCGCTACCCGGTGCTCGGTGGGGTCTGCCTGAACGTCGGCTGCATCCCGTCGAAGGCGCTGCTCCACGTCGCGTTCGCGATCGAAGAGACGAAGGCGCTCGCGGAGCGCGGTGTCACTTTCGGCGCGCCCGCGATCGACTTCGCGAAGGTGCGCGCCCACAAAGACGCGGTGGTCAAGCGCCTGAACGGCGGGCTCGCGCAGCTCGCGAAACAGCGCAAGGTGGAGGTCGTCACTGGAGCGGCACGCCTCGCCTCTGCCCACCACGTCGAAGTCGAGACGGCGGCCGGCGCGCGCGCGATCTCGTTCGAGGCGGCGATCCTCGCCGCGGGTTCGCGCAACGTTGCGTTGCCGAATGCCCCCGACGATCCGCGCGTCCTCGACTCGACCTCCGCGCTCGAGGTGGACGGCGCAGCGCGCCGGCTGCTCGTGGTCGGCGGCGGCATCATCGGGCTCGAGATGGCCGCGGTCTACCACGCGCTCGGCAGCGAGGTGACGGTGGTGGAGCTCCTGCCGGCGCTGCTCACCGGTGTCGACCCCGACCTCGTGCGCCCGCTCCAGCGGCGGATCGCGCAGCGCTATGCGGCCATCCATCTCCAGACGAAGGTCACCGAGATCCGCGCCGAGCCCGCCGGCCTGCGCGTGCGGTTCGAAGGGCCGAATGCGCCCGCCGAGGGCGTCTTCGACCGCGTGCTCATCGCAGTCGGGCGCCGCCCGAACGGGGATCGGATCGGCGCGGAAGCCGCGGGCGTGCGCGTCGACGCGCGCGGCTTCGTGCCGGTCGACGCGAAGCTGTGCACGAACGTCCCGCACATCCACGCGATCGGCGATCTGTGCCGCGGCCCGATGCTGGCCCATAAGGCGATGCACGAGGGCGCGGTGGCCGCCGAGGTGATCGCGGGACTGCCGGCGGAGTTCGACGCGCGCGCGATCCCGTCGGTGGCGTACACCGACCCCGAAGTGGCCTGGGTGGGCCTCACCGAGGCGGAGGCCGCGCAGCGCGGCATCGCGTTCGAGAAGGCGAGCTACCCGTGGGTCGCCAGCGGGCGGGCGCTCGGCCTCGCGCGCAGCGAAGGCACGACGAAACTGCTATTCGAGCCGGGGTCGCGGCGGCTGCTCGGCGCGGGCGTGGTCGGCGTGAACGCGGGCGAGCTGATCTCGGAGCTCGCGCTCGCGATCGAGCTCGGGGCGGACGTCTGGGACGTCGCGCTCACCGTCCACCCCCACCCGAGCCTCTCGGAGACCGTCGGCCTCGCGGCGCAGGTGGCGGCCGGAACCGTCACCGACATCTTGAAGCGCTGACGTTCGCGAGTGCTATTTTGGGTTGGCACCAGCTGGCCCTGCGGAGGCGCTCCGGGTGAACCATGAGCAGCGTTCGAAGCGCGAGCTGATCGACGAGCTGAAGGTCCTCCGCGCTCGGCTGGCCCATTTCGAGCGGATCGGCGACGCGGAGCTCGTCCGCGTGCGCCCGATGATCGAGGACGTTCCGGCCTACCTGTGGTCGGCCGACCACGACCTGCGCCTGATGTGGTCGCGGCCGAGCTACACCCACCTGGTGGGTCTCGACGCCGAGCCCGATCTCGGGACCACCGTCTACGACCTCTTCAGCAACAACCCCGAGCACCCCTCGATCCAGGCGCACCGGGCGGCGCTCGAGGGGGAGGCGCGCAACTTCGAGGTGTGGGTGGAGGTGCGCGGCGAGCCGCGCCTGCTGCGCGCGCACGTCGAGCCGCTGCGCGACGCGAGCGAGGCGATTCGCGGCGTGGTCGGCGTGGCACTCGACCTGACGGAGCGCTCGCGCGCGGAGTCCGACCGCGAGCGCCTGATCACCGATCTCCAGCAGGCGCTCGACCGGGTCAAGGTGCTCTCGGGCCTGATCCCGATCTGCTCCCACTGCAAGGCGGTCCGCGACGACAAGGGCTACTGGCAGCAGGTGGACGCGTTCATGCGCGAGCACTCCGACGCCAAGCTCTCGCACGCGATCTGCCCCGATTGCGCGCAGAAGCTGATGCCGGCCGCGCGCTGAGATGACCGGCGCAGCCTCGGCGATCTCCGCCGCCGAGCGCTACCCGAAGCGACGCGCCTCGGTGCTCGGGCTCGAGATGGCCTACGTCGAGGTCGGCAGCGGCGACCCGATCGTGCTCCAGCACGGCAATCCCACGTCGTCCTATCTCTGGCGCAACGTGATCCCGCACCTCGCCGAGCTCGGCCGCTGCATCGCGCCCGACCTGATTGGCATGGGCGACTCGGCCAAGCTCCCCGGCAGCGGCCCGGACCGCTACACGTTCGCCGAGCACCGCCGTTATTTCGACGCGCTGCTCGACCAGCTCGGCGTGCGCGAGAACGCCACGCTCGTGCTGCACGACTGGGGCTCGGCGCTCGGCTTCGACTGGGCGCGGCGCCACCCACACGCGGTGCGCGGGATCGCGTACATGGAGGCGATCGTGCGCCCGCTCACCTGGGACGAGTGGCCCGAGGCCGCGCGCAAGGTGTTCCAGGGCTTCCGCTCGCCGGCCGGCGAGGCGATGGTGCTCGAGCAGAACGTGTTCATCGAGCGCGTGCTGCCGGGTTCGGTGCTGCGCGTGCTCGGCGAAGCGGAGATGGAGGTGTACCGGCGACCGTTCCGCGCGCCGGGCGAGGACCGACGGCCGACGCTCTCCTGGCCGCGCCAGATTCCGCTCGACGGCGAGCCGGCCGAGGTCGCCGCGATCGTCTCGGACTACGCCGAGTGGTTGTCGCGCTGCGACGTGCCGAAGCTGTTCATCGACGCCGACCCGGGCGCGATCCTGGTCGGGGCGCAGCGCGAGTTCTGCCGCCGCTGGCCGAACCAATCCGAGGTGCGCGTGCGCGGCTCGCACTTCATCCAGGAGGATTCGCCCGCCGAGATCGGCTGCGCGATCGCGGAGTGGTTGCGCGGCTTCAGCTAAACGCGCGCGTGACGAACCAAAACAGCCCGAGCCCGCACACCGCGGCGGAGCCGAGCTCCGCGACGCGCGGCGCAAAGCGGTGCGGGCTCGCGCGCGCGATCGCGCGCAGCACGGGCCACACCAACGCCACCGCGGCGAGCTGACCCAGCTCGACGCCGACGTTGAAGCCGAACAGCGCCGGCGCGAGCCGCGCGGTGGGCAGCTCCATCTCCGCCAGCACGCCCGCGAAGCCGAAGCCGTGCACCAGGCCGAACACGAACGCCACCGCGGCGCGCAGGCGCGCGGGCCGCTCGGCGCGCGCGAGCAGTGCGAAGTGGCAGCCCGTGAACAGCGCGAGGCCCGCGAGAACGAGGGGTCCGATCGATCCGACCCCGAGCACGGCGGGACCTGCGAGCAGCGCCGTGCCGAGTGCGGCCACCACGGGCACTGCCGCTCCGCGCCCGCCGAGCAGCCATGCGTTCTCGGCGGCGACCAGCGCGATCGAATAACCGATCAGCGCCTCGATCGCGGCGCCGTTCGGCCGCACCACGCCGAGCACCGCGAGCGCGAGCGTCACGCTGTGCGCGGCCGTGAACGCGGTGACGAGCACGGCCACTTCGCGCAGCCGCCGCGCGAGCAGGAGCAGCGCGAGCAGGAAGGCGAGGTGGTCCCAGCCCGTGGCGATGTGGACGACGCCGAGCGCGATGTACCCGAAGAGCGTGGTGCCGCGCGCCGCAGCCGGCCCCGACCCGCCCGCCGCCTCGAGCGTCCAGGCGGGCTCCGCCTCCGTGAGCACGCGCTCGCGCACGCCGGCGGGGCCGCCCGCGACGCGCGCGAAGTGGAGGTGCGACGGCGCGGCGTCGAGCAGCACGCTGCTCTCGAGCGAGCGAGGCCCGCTCGCATTGCACGCGATCCGCCAGCGGAAATGCGCCCAGCCCTTCGGCGCCGGCACCGCGGCGATCGGCGAAACCGCGGCGCACGGCGCATCGCCCGCGCGCAACGCGAGATGGGCGGCCAGGTACTGGGCAGCGGCGCCGTCCGTGCCGACGTCTAGCGCCGGATCGAACGCGAGGCGCGAGAGCTCGAGCAGCGAGATGCGCGCCTGCACGGTGGCGCCCGACGAGTCGAGCTGCCAGCTCGAGTAGGAGACGCTGCGCGTGTGCGCGGCGGCGGGCGCCACCGCCGCGAGCGCGAGTGCGATCGCGAGCGCCGCGCGTCTCATGGCGCAGCCTGATCGCGCACGCGCACATCGGCGCGTGCGCGCAGATCGTCGAGATAATCGCGCAGCGCGCGCTCGCTGGCGCGCCGGCGCAGCTCGGCACGCACCTCGTCCGTCACCTCGGAGAGCGGCGGCGCGAAGCCCGGCGAACGATCGAGCAGCACGAGCACGTGGTAGCCGCTCGCCGAGCGCTGCGGATCGCTCGCGGCGCCCACGTCGAGAGCCAGAGCCGCGTGCGCGGCGGTCGGCCCGAGGTACTCGCGCAGCTTCGCGACCGGCAGCAGGTCGCGCGGCACCGACGCCACCTCGGGGTCGCCGAGCGCCGCGCGCACGCTCTCGAGCGCCTCCCCGCCGCGCAGGCGCGCCGCCGCCTGCTCGGCGCGCGCGCGCGCCTCGTCCTCCGAGCGCACGGGCGCCGCGCGCACGAACACCTGCTGCACGAGCAGCCGCTCGGTGTGCGCGAAGTAGTCGCGGTTCTGATCGTAGAACGCGCGCACGTCGGCGTCGCTGGGCTCCTCGCCGTCGGCCTGCGACACGACCGATTCGATCATCGCCGACACGATGTCGCCGCGCACGCGCCGGTCGTGGCGCGCGAGGCCGAGCTCGAGCCCGCGCTGCACGAGCAGCTCCTCGTCGAGCAGCCGGTCGAGCACGTGCTGGCGGTCTTCGGGCCGGATCGGCTCGCGGCGGTCGGACGCGAACGCCGCGACGGCGCGGTCGTATTCCTCGAGCCGGATCACCGCGCCGTTCACCGAAGCCGCCGCGTTCGCAGGCAGTGCGCCGCCGCGCTCGCCCGAGAGCAGGAGCCCCACCGTCGCGCAGCCGATCCCCGCCGCGGCGCCGAGCGCGAGCCACAAGAGCGCGCGCGGCGAACCGCCGGTCGTCTCGCTCGCCTTATCGTTCACGCGGCACGATTCGCGCTGCGCATCGCGCGCAGCGTAGCCCCTCCGCCGCCTACTCGAGTAAGCTCTGCTGCGACGCGCGCGGAGATCCAGCGATTGAATGCCCCGACCCTGTTCGCCACGGCGCTCGCCCTGTGCGCCGCGGCAATGTTCGCGCTGTGGCTGGTCTCGCTCGCGCTGCGCAACGCGAGCATCGTCGACGTCTTCTGGGGCCCGGGCTTCGCGCTGATCGCGGGCGCGGCGTGGCGGCTCGGAGCAGGCGGCGATCCCGCGCGCCGCGCGCTCGCGACCGGGCTCGTCGCTCTCTGGGGGCTCCGCCTCGGCACCTACCTCGCATGGCGCAATACCGGCCGCGGCGAGGATCCGCGCTACCAGGCGATGCGCAGGCACTGGGGCGGCCGGTTCCCGTTCGCGAGCCTGTTCTCGGTGTTCGGTCTCCAGTGCGTGCTCATGTGGTTCGTGTCGCTGCCGGTGCAGGCCGTACACGTCTCGTCGGGTGGGCCGCTCGGCGCACTCGATGCCGCGGGCGCCGCGCTCGCGCTGATCGGCTTGTGCTTCGAAACCGTCGGCGATCTCCAGCTCGCGCGCTTCCGCGCCGACCCGGCGAATCGCGCGCGCGTGATGGACCGCGGGCTCTGGCGCTACACGCGCCATCCCAACTACTTCGGCGACTGCTGCGTGTGGTGGGGCCTCTTCCTGATCGCGGCCTCGACGCCGCTCGGCGTCTGGACGATCGCGTCTCCGATCGCAATGACCTTCCTGCTGCTGCGCGTGTCGGGTGTCGCGCTGCTCGAGCGCTCGATCGGCAAGCGCCGCCCCGACTACGCGGACTACGCCGCGCGCACGAGCGCGTTCGTGCCGCGGCCACCGCGGCGCACCGCATGAACCTGGCTCGCACCCTGTTCGCGGCTGCGCTGCTCGTGTTCACCGCCTCCGCGCGCGCCGTGTCCGACGACTCCTACCTCGCCGGCTACGCCACGGCCGTGGTCGAGCGCGACCTCGGCCTCAAGGTCGTGAGCCTCGAGGTCCGCGACCGCGTCGCACACGTGGTCGTCGAAGACCTCGGCGATCAGCCGGCCGAGCGGATCAGCGAGGCGCTCACGAGGATCGAGGGCATCGAGCGCGTCGAGGTGTCGGAGGCCGGGCCGGGTGCCGCGCCGGTGCGCGAGAAGGCGCACGAGCCCGACGCGTTCCAGCTCCTGCCGCGCGTCGAGCTGTTCGATCCGCTGCTCGCCGATCCGCGCCAGCCGCATTTCTCGGCGGTCTACGTCTGGTATCTCCACGACCCCGAGCTCACCCGTGCCGGCAGCGCGACCTTCGGCGAGACCTTCGCGCTGTTCGGCGGCGACCTCGGCTTCGCGAAGTGGGAGCTCGGCTGGCTCGGCGGCGTGTTCTCAATCTTCGACCTCGACTCGTATTCGTACGATCTGCTGAACACGGATTTCCGCGCCGGCCCGACGCTCTCCGCGCGCAAGAACGGGGTGTCGGCACAGCTGCGGCTCTACCACCAGAGCTCACACCTCGGCGACGAGTTCCTGCTGCGCAGCAGCCAAAACCGCGCCAACCGCGTGAACCTGAGCTACGAGGGGATCGATCTGCTCGTCTCGTACGATCCGCGGCCGTGGCTGCGCCTCTACGCGGGCGCAGGCGAGCTCCTCCACACCGAGCCGCAACTCGATCGGCTGTCGGCCCACGGCGGCGTGGAGCTGAGGAGCCCGATGGCGTTCTTCGGCGGAGCGGTGCGCCCGATCGCCGCGTTCGACTACCAGTCGCGCGAGGAGAACCACTGGCGCGAGGAGCTCGCCGGCTCGGCGGGCATCCAGCTCGAGAATCCCGAGCTCTCGAAGCTGAAGATCCAGATCCTGGTCGACTACTTCAAGGGCAACTCGCCGAACGGCCAGTTCTTCGTGCGGCGGATCGAGACGCTCGGCATCGGCATCCACTTGCACTTCTGAATCAACGCGCGCCGCCTTCGGGCGCGGCGACGCGCAGCAGCTGTTTGCCGAGATTCTCGCCCGAGAACAGCCGCAGGAACGTGCGCGGCGCGTTCTCGATCCCCTCCTGGACGTCCTCGCGGTGGGCGAGCTCGCCCGAGCGCGCCCACGCGCCGAGCTGTTCGGTCGCCTCGCGGAAGCGCGCGGCGTAGTCGATCACGATCAGGCCCTCCATCCGTCCGCGCTGGCGCACGAGGTTGATCAGGTTGCGCGGGCCCGGCGGCGGCTCCTTCTCGTTGTAGCCCGAGATGCCGCCGCACAGCACGATCCGCGCGCGCAGTGCGATGCGCGCGAGCACTTCTTCGAGGATCGCGCCGCCGACGTTGTCGAAGAACACATCGATGCCGTTCGGGCACAGGGCGGAAAGGCGCGCGCCCACGTCCTCGGACTTGTAGTCGATCGCCGCGTCGAGCCGCGCCGCGTCGCGCAGCCAGGCGCACTTCTCCGCGCCGCCCGCGATCCCGATCGAGCGCGCGCCGCGGATCCGCGCGATCTGCGCCGCGATCGAACCGGTCGCGCCCGCGGCGCCCGACACCACGACCGTCTCACCCGGCTTGGGCTGACCGATGTCGAGCATGCCGAAGTAGGCGGTGAGGCCGGTGATCCCGAGCACGCCGAGCCACCACGTGAGCGGCGTGCTCTCCTGATGGCCTTCGCTCGCCTTCGGCTCGCTGCGCGAAGCTTGCGGGATCGGCGTCGCGCGGCCGCGGCCCGCGAGCGCGTACTCCTGCCAGCCGAACATCCCGGTCACGAAGCTCCCGACCGGGAAGCTCTCGTCGTTCGATTCGATCACCTGCGCCACCGCGCCGCTGCGCATCACCTCACCGAGCCCGACCGGCGGGATGTAGCTCGGGCGGTCCTCCATCCAGCCGCGCATCGCCGGATCGAACGAGAGGTAGAGGTTCTTCACGAGGATCTCGCCCGCGCCGGGTGCGGGCACCGGCACCTCGCGGAACTCGAAGTTCGCTGCGCTCACCATCCCCATCGGGCGTTTGGCGAGCAGCCATTGGCGATTGCGGCGAGCGGTCATCGCGAACCTCCCTGGGCAGTGAGCTCGAGCACGGTCGGCTCGCGGAAGCGGAACGCGCTCATCACCCGCTGCGTGAATCCGTACTTTTGCTTGAACCCCTCTTCGACGCGCTCTTTGAGCGCGGCGTCGTCGACCTCGCGCGCCGAGACGGCGAACTCGTCACCTTCCACGCGCAGCGCCACCGGCGAGCCGCGCCGGATGTTGGCAAGCCAGCGCGAGTCGTTCGTGCGCACATAGCCGTGCCCGGCGAGCGGCACGATCCACACCGACGTCTCGCGCAGTGCACCGCCCTCGTCGTGGGTGAGGATCTCGATCACGCTCGTGTCCTGGAAGCGCTGCCAGTCGAGGTCGGCGGCGCGCGCCGCGCCGATGAACGCGAGCAGGACGGCGGCGCAAACCATCGGCTTCATTGGGGTCCTCCGCGCCGGAAGCATGCCGGTTCGCGCACCCGACGGCGAGCTGTGCGCAGTGATTCTCGCGCGGATTCCCGTTGACCGCGGGCCCGCCGGGAGGAGACAATCGCGGCATGGGAAGGGGCTAGCTGTCGCCCCGAGCGCGGAGTCGGCGGGCCACCGCTGGCTCCGCGCTTGTTCGTGGGGC
>Ga0066710_100001441_pt1 | contig 17792 bp, 19 predicted proteins | sample GraSoiAngelo_159_FD_79666 | JGI IMG/M metagenome (GOLD analysis project Ga0066710, IMG submission 79666) | Grasslands soil microbial communities from the Angelo Coastal Reserve, California, USA - 14_1009_16_40cm | ecosystem: Environmental > Terrestrial > Soil > Grasslands | place: USA... | reverse complement strand
TTCCCTGTCTTATCCACCAAAAACATTGAAGGCCGGGCGATGCCTTCCTGTGGATGCAAAACGCCATACTGGCGAATGTAATTTTTGTACACATCCGAGAGGATCGGGTAGCTCAGCTTCAGTTCTGAAGCGACCTTCTGGCCGTCGGCCGGCGCATCGGCGCTGATGGCGATCATTTCAGCACCCAGGTCCCTGATTTTCTGGTAATTGTTCTGCAGCTCGCCGAGCTGCGCGCGGCAGAACCCTCAAGCCTGGGTCCGATAGAAGACAACCAAGACGCTCTTCTTTCCTTTGTAGGAATTCAGGTTGACGGTTACGCCCTGTATCGCAAAGCCTGTGATCTGGGGGGCGACGCCTTGAACCTGCAATGCCAATAGTACAGTCAGCAAGAACGATTTCACGATTCCTCCGGTTTTTGAACTAGAGGCACAAATCGTACTGGAATCATATCGTGTATGTCTACGCGAAACGCATCCTGCTTCACAACCAGCTTTAGAACCTGCTCGGCTCCGCCAACGCCCACGGGAATCGCCAGACGTCCGTTTAGGGCGAGTTGATCGACCAGTGACTGAGGGATAAATGCCGCTCCAGCCGTGACCATGATTCGATCAAATGGCGTGAACTCTGGCCAACCCTCGTAGCCATTTCTCAAATCAAAGTGCACATTCCCGACTCCCATCGCCTCCAGGTGTGCGGCTGCTCGTTCGATCAACGGCGGATGAATGTCGATTGTGAAAACCTCGCCCGCCAGCTTGGCAAGGATCGCGGTCTGATAGCCGGAGCCTGTACCAACTTCCAAGACTTTGTGATCTGGTGTCACTTCGAGAAGCTCGGTCATATAGCCAACGACGTAAGGCTGCGAGATGGTCTGGCCGAAACCAATCGCAAGGGGCGAGTCGTCATAAGCGCGAAAGCGCTCCTCGGGAGGAACGAATTCATGCCGAGGAATCGTCTCCATTGCCCTCAAGACGCGAGGATCGTGGATTCCACGAGCGCGTAGCTGAGTATCGACCATACCCCGCCGCAGGACTTCCCAATGCTTGTTGACGGCGTCCATACTTAGCTATCCCACTGCGGTAATTCGGGGACAGACGTATAAATCACCTCATTAGCGTTCAAAGTCCGTGCGATTGCTAATGAGGTGATTTATACGTCTGTCCCCGAATTACCGCGCAACCGTTGCAGGTCCGACGAATCGAGTCGTCTAAATTTGCCGATCGGCAGGTCCCCCAATTCGAGATCTCCTATACGAATGCGCACGAGCTTGAGCACCAGATGGCCGACCGCCTGGCACATACGCCGCACCTGCCGGTTTTTCCCCTCCGTAATCGTCAGCTCCAGCCACGTGTACTTGCTGCTGGAACGAACCTCGCGCACGACGGCTGGGCCACTCGATTCCCCACGGCCAATATCCAGGCCACCTGCGAGTCTGAAATACTCGTCGTCGGAAACCACGCCCGAAACTTTTGCATAATACGTTTTCGGCACCTTCGACTGCGGTCGAAGCAGCGCCTCGCCAAAGTCCGTATCATTGGTGAGGATCAGCAAGCCAGACGTATCCATATCCAGACGGCCTACGGGGAAAACCCACCGGTCCAATTCTTTCAAATAGTCATAGACGGTTGGCCGATCCTTGGCATCACCCAAGGAGGTGATCACACCCGCTGGCTTGTTCAACGCGACGTAGATTTTCCTCTCGTCGCGAACTCTCAGCCCGTCAAGGTGCACGATATCTTTCGAACTTTCAACCCAATGATCGGGTTTCCGGATAACGCGGCCATTCACCTTGACCCGGCCCTGCGCAATCCACTCCCGCGTCGTCGTGCGGGAAGCAATTCCGGCTTTTGAAAGTACGCGGTCCAAAGTAGCTCTGGCTTTTTTCATTCAACAATGCCGATAACCGAAAGCATCCGACCGGCTTTCTTTCCGTCTCTTCGATAGGAATAAAAGAGATCCCCGCTGCAGTGGGTACACAACGATGACATTTCGATCTGTTGGTCAAGCAAACCGGCATTTAGGAATTGCCGGCGGTTCGCTTCTCCCAAGTTGAGGTGTGCACGAGGCCAGTCCGCTCTCCGTTCGAATGCACGCGGATCTCCGATCGCCTCCACAACCTCCTCGCCGACTTCATAACAACACACGCCAATGTGAGGGCCGATCGCGACAATCAAATCTTTCGCATCGATGCCGGGAAAACTCAACACGCGCCCGACCGCACTCTCGGCGATGCGGGCTGCCGTGCCGCGCCATCCGGCATGGATCGCAGCAACGGCGCGGGCTTGTGAGTCCGCCACGAGGATGGGAACGCAGTCGGCGGTCTGGATGCCAAGAACGACGCCTTGACGTGTCGTAACAGCGGCATCGCCTTCCACGGCTTCGTTGGCCGTCAAGGTGTCGTTCATATCTCTGACAATTCCGGAATGCACCTGCTTCAATTTCAAAAACGGCCACCCGGGGGCGCCAATTGCGGCGAGAAATCGCATGCGATTCATTTGCACGATTGGATTCCCAGACGACGCTCCGAGCGTAAAATCATCATGCTCTCCACGTCGTGTCGAAAATCCATGAACGAGGCGTGGAACGCCACCTAACGCTTCAGAATGAAGGAACGTTACTTGAGATTTGCGTTTTACCTGTAACATGAATCCGGATTGCCAATTTCGAAACTTTCATGATCACCGGCATCGGCATCGACGTTATTCAGAACGACCGCATTCGTGAGTCCATCCAACGCTTCGGGGAACGCTTCCTCAATCGAATATATACAGAACGTGAAAAGGAGTACTGCAAGAATTGCGCAAAGCCAGAACTTCACTATGCCGCCCGGTTTGCCGCAAAGGAAGCAACTTTCAAGGCATTGGGTACAGGTTGGGCGGCAGGTGTGAAGTGGAAGGATGTGGAAGTCCAACGGCTGCCGTCCGGCCAACCCGAGTTGCACCTTTACGGTGAGGCGCTGGCACGAGCCACATCGATAGGATCGGGCCGATTCCACGTATCGCTTACTCACGACCAATTGGTTTCTTGTGCGGTTGTAATACTTGAAGCGTAAGAAATGGTGCAAAATGGCCAATCTGCAGGCGCGCTCGCAGAGCGCGGCCAGGAAAAGGCGTTGCCGGTGTCGTCCCGGAGCGCTATATTCTTTAGGCACTATGAAGATTTTGTTAGTTGAAGATACCGACGATAGTCGGGTCCTGTTTCGAAGCATGCTCGAAAAACTTGGTCACGATGTGATCGAAGCGACAAACGGAAGAGAAGCTGTTCAAGTCGCGGTCGAACAATCTCCGGATCTGGTCTTGATGGATCTCAGCATGCCTGAAGTGGACGGCTTTCAAGCAACGGGCGCGCTTCGAGCAATACGGTCTTTCGTCCAGATGCCTATAATTGTTTTCTCCGCCTATAGTGCGAATCAATACAGAGAGAAAGCACTGGCGGCGGGTTGCGACCTCTACCTTCAAAAGCCGGTCGACCTCGACGAACTTTCCACCGCGTTAAAAAAGTTTGCGCGCGCTGCTTGAACCCCGTCCTGGTTTAGGTTCGTCACACGAACTCGAATCCACTCATTCAGCGGCCAATCCGCCGGGACAGCCACACGGACGAAATTACTGCTGATGGCCGAGCCGGCCTCGAGCGTGAGCACGTCGATCTCCCGGCCGATCATCTTTCGACGAAATTCTTGGTTCTGGTGGGCAATAAGACTTCGCAAGGCTTTGGCGCGGAAACGCGAGACGTGCTCTGGAATCTGATGCGGCAATCCGGCCGCAACCGTCCCCGGTCTCACCGAGAAAGGGAAGACGTGAAGATAGGTCAATGGCGAGTCTTCAATGAGTCGATAGGTCGCCGAAAAATCATCATCCGTTTCACCGGGAAACCCAACCATGACATCCGCGCCAATGGCTGCATCGGGTACCCGATGACGGATTCGCTCGACTAGGTCCGCGTAGTATTCGGGACTGTAGGGCCGGCGCATGGCGCGCAGGATTCGGGCGGATCCGCTCTGAAGCGGAACATGAAAATGATGAGCCATTCGGGGCCGATCGGTTACCAGATCGATGATCTCGGAAACGAGTTCCATCGGTTCAATCGAGCTCAGGCGTAAACGCTCCAGGCCTGGAATTTCCAGAGCGCGGCAGAGCAACTCGTGTAGGCTCGTGCGTTGCGCGAGGTCCCGCCCATAGGTTCCGAGATGAATTCCGGAAAAGACCACCTCTTTATATCCACGCGACACAAGGTCTCGCAACTCCTGCAGCGCGGATTCAACCTCCATGCTACGGCTCCCGCCGCGCACGGCCGGAATGATGCAAAACGAACAATGGGCGTTACAGCCGTCCTGTATTTTTAAGACGGCGCGAGTACGGCCGCCAGAACCCAGATGGGATGCGGGTTTGAGCTGGCGCTCCAGAAAGATGCTGCTGCATAGAATTTCCCCGCGGCCATGGTTGCCGAAATCTTCGGCGAACAAATTTCGCGCGATCTGACCGACCATGGGCTTGTGAGAATTCCCGACTACGCAACGAACCTGAGGAAGAGCCGCCAATTCCTCGGGCGCGCGCTGCGCATAACATCCCGTGACAATAATGCGCGCCGAGGGATTTCGTGAGGCCACCCGGCGGATCAACTGCCGGACCTGCCGGTCCGCTTCGTCAGTCACTGTGCATGAATTCACAACGACAACACTGGCATCGTAGGCCGAATCCGCTTCGATGGCGTCGGATTCCAGCAGCTCCTGATGAATCGAGGCGCCCTCGGATTGGGAGGCGCGGCATCCGAAGTTTGAAATGAAGAACGTTCTATTCATATTTTTGGCAGCCGCGGCTAGCTTCCATCTTCCTGCGCGATCCGCCTGCTCTTTTCGGCCACGTTCTTCTCGAGCTGTTCCTTGTATTCCACAAGGCGCTTCATCAGCTTTTCATCTTGCAGAGCGAGAATTTGAACTGCGAAAATCCCTGCGTTCGTCGCGCCGGATTTGCCCACACCCATCGTGGCGACCGGAACTCCCGGAGGCATTTGCACGGTGGAGAGAAGCGAGTCCAATCCGGATAACGGTGAAGTGTTGATGGGTACGCCGATGACGGGCAACGTGGTCTCGGCAGCCGTCACACCGGCCAAGTGCGCAGAACCGCCGGCGCCAGCAATGATCAATTTCAGTCCGCGCTGACACGCCGTTTTCACATATTCGGCGGTGCGGTGAGGCGAGCGATGCGCGCTATAGACGCCGATCTCGTATGGAATGTCGAACTGCTTCAAGATCATGGCGGCTTCCTGCAAGATCGGTAGATCCGAATCGCTGCCCATGATAATTCCGACAATGGGTTTCATCGCTGCTTCAAGAGTCCTTTCCTTCCAATATCTTTTCTATAATCTTTTCCATCGAATTCTATCATTTCGGCGACGAAGTAAGCCCGCTCCAAAGCCTCAGCGAGCGTGGCCCCGCGCGCCGTGACATTCAGCACGCGCCCGCCGGCCGCATATACTTTGCCGCCTTCCCAACGCGTCCCGGCGTGATAGATCTTCACTCCTTCGATTCGCGCCGCTTCGCCCAAACCGAAAATCTCTGCGCCGGTTTCGATCTTGCTGGGATAACCGTAGGTCACAAGCACAACAGTTGCGGCGGCCTCTTGACGCCATTCCAGCGAGCGGGAAGATAGACAATGTTCAGCGATGTCCACGAACACATCCAGAAGGTCCGTCTTCAAACGCGCCAGGATCACCTGTGTTTCGGGATCGCCAAAGCGCGCATTGTATTCCAAGAGTTTGGGTCCTTCCGTTGTAAGCATGAGGCCCGCATATAAAACTCCAGAATAAGAGCCTGCGGCTGCAAGCGTCGGACGGATGATGCGATTAAGCACGGCGCCATATTGCTCGTTGGAGAGAATCGTATCGACCGAGTATGCCCCCATACCACCGGTGTTCGGACCGGTATCCCCGTCGAATCGCCGCTTGTGATCCTGCGCGGCAACCATCGGCTGGAAGACAGCGCCGTCAGCAAACACATGGAATGATGCTTCTTCGCCATGAAGGAATTCTTCGATGACCAGTTTCAATCCAGCTTCCCCGAGAATTTTCGATTCCATGAATTCGTGGACCACAAGTTGCGCGCGATGTTGATTTTCCGCAATGACTACACCCTTGCCTGCGGCAAGCCCATCGGCCTTGATGACGATAGGATAACGGCACATTTCCAGAACAGCATTGGCGGCGGCGGGCGTCGAACACTCCCAGAAGTCCGCTGTCGGAATGTTATTCACCTTACAAAAGCGCTTTGCAAAGCCTTTGCTGGATTCCAGCCGCGCCTGATCCGCAGCTGGGCCGATCGCAATCAGGCCATGCTGCCGAAAGACATCAACCACACCTTTGCTGAGAGGAACCTCGGGGCCAATGAAAGCGAGATCGATGTGCTGTTTGCGGGCAAACTCCACAAGCGCCTGCAGATGGTCGGCGGAAATCGGGACCAGCTCCGCCTGCTCGCGCATGCCGCCGTTGCCGGGCGCGGCATAAATTTTACGGACCTTAGGACTTTGCGCCAGCGCGTCGACGATGGCATGCTCGCGCCCGCCTGAGCCCACGACTAGTAATTTCATTGGAAACGCGTGCTCAGCTTGGTAAGCCCTTCGTTCAGTGCGCCGGTGCGGTAGCCATCCACGTCGAGAGCGACAAATCGGAAGCCGATCTTCTTAAATTCCCGGCTGAGACGATCAAACAGTTCGATCGTCAGCGCCTTCGGCAATTCCTCGCGAGCGATCTCAATGCGAGCCACGTCGCCATGATGCCGCACCCGGCACTGGTTGAATCCTAGCGCGCGCATGGTTTCCTCACCTTGATCGATCATCCGCAATTTCTCCACAGTGACCGGTGAGCCATACGGAATTCGCGAAGACAAGCAAGCCGAAGCCGGTTGATTCCACGTCGACAGACCTTGAAGGCGAGAGAGTTCGCGGATTTCTTCTTTAGTCAAACCGGCTTCAATCAGCGGGCTGCGGATCTGCAGTTCTCGCCCCGCTTGACGGCCCGGGCGAAAGTCCCCTTTATCGTCGACATTGTTCCCGTCAACCACATACCGGAATCCCCGCCGCTCGGCCATGCGCTGCAATTTGGTGTAAAGCTCGTGCTTGCAGAAGTAGCAACGGTTCGATGGATTCTGAACGTAATTGGCATCTTCCATTTCATCCGATGCCATGAACTCGTGCCGAAAACCATGCCGATGGACGAGATCGATCGCGATATTCCGCTGATGTGACGGATAACTCGGACTCTCGGCCGTCACAGCCAAAGCGTTATGCCCGAGTTCCTGATGCGCGATCAAAGCAAGGTAAGAGCTGTCCACGCCACCACTAAATGCCACGATACACGATCCGAGATCCCTTAGAATGCATCGGAGACAGTCTTGCTTCTGGAGCATCCCAACATTGTAGCAGATCGATGAAAACCAATAACCACAATGGTTTCAGCAGGGAAAGCCCTTGACAAAACGGTCCGCAATCTGAAAAATCACTTTTTAGTATGCATGCGACGTTGCTGTTGAACGCATCCTATGAACCTTTGCGGATTATTTCCTGGAAGAAGGCACTCACGCTATTCTTCGCTGGGAAAGTTGAAGTCATCGAAGAGTATGACCATCAAGTTCATGCGATTACGTTCGCCATCAAGCTGCCTTCAATCATCCGGCTTCTAAAGTACGTCCGCGTGAAAAATCTCAATCGTGTAAAGTTCTCCCGAGCAAATATCTACGCTCGCGATGATTACACTTGCCAGTACTGCGGAAAAAAGTTTCCTTCCGAGGACCTCACGTTCGACCACGTCGTGCCTGTTGCCCGTGGCGGCCAAAAGCGCTGGGATAATATTGTGGCGGCCTGCTTCCGCTGCAATCACCGCAAGGGTGGGCTCACACCCGAAGAAGCCGGCATGCGCTTAGTTCGGCAGCCTACCGAACCACATTGGTTGCCGGCATTCCACGTAACTTTCAGGCTCAAATCGCCTCCCGATAGCTGGCGGGATTACCTGTACTGGAATATCGAACTCGACATATAAAAACCACCGCGTTTCGTTTTTCACTGTAGGGGCGGTCTATGACCGCCCACGATCCTGAGGCGAGACATTGCTCTCCCAGAGGGAGAGGGACTTGACTCTGGACATCGCCCGCGACGAATTTCGCACTGCTGTCAAGGCCGTGACTTATCATCAATTCGACAGCCATCAAAATTCGGATTGGAAGATTCAAGTTTTCGTTGACGTTGACAACTACCGCTGGTTCATTCCGAAAACATAGAAAAGGAGTTGGAGTCTCGCGGTATCATGGTTGAATCATTGATATCACTGTAGCGGGGATTCCATGACCGCCGCTACAGTAAATTCACAAAATGACGCTTCAGGAGAAAATTCAATCCGACCTGGCCGGCGCGATGCGCAGCAAGGATTCGCTGCGTCTGAGCGTCTTGCGCATGATGAAGTCTGCCGTAAAAAACAAGGAAGTCGAAAAGATGAAATCGCTCGACGAAAATGAGGTGGTAGCGGTTCTCAATACGTTGATGAAACAGCGCAAAGAATCCGTCGAGCAGTTTCGGCAAGGCGGAAGAGAGGAATTGGCCCAAAAAGAGGAAGCGGAAATCAAGATCATCCAGCAATACCTGCCGGCTGCCGCTTCGGAGGAAGACATCCGCCAGGCCATCGATGCAGCGGTTCAGGAAACCGGCGCTTCCTCAATGAAAGACATGGGCAAGGTAATGAAAGCTGCTCTGGCGCGGCTTGCCGGCAAAACGGCCGACGGAGCACGTGTCAGCCAGATGGTTAAGGAAAAATTGTCTTAATGATTGAAGGTCCAAGGTCAGAGGTGGAAGATCGGAACACCCCGGATGTGTTTATTGAAAATCTTGTCGTTTTTGACCGGCCGCACGTCCGGCTCGACGAACTGATACGTTTCAATACCCTTCCCGCTCCTCACAAGAGTCCGTTTCGAGAGTGGTTTGAAAGTCTTGCATTCACGATCATTTTCGTTCTCGTCTTCACAAGCTACGTCGCCCAGGCCACGCAAGTGCCAACGGAATCCATGAAACCGACGATTCTGGTCGGCGACCACTTCTTTCTTGACAAGATTGCCTTTCCCGCAAACTACCCGGCCTTTATTCGCCAATATCTGCCGCACCGTTCGATCAAGCGCGGGGATATCATCGCCTTTAAGTCGCCGACCGATGGAAACATCCCATTCGTGAAGCGCGTTATCGGAATCCCAGGCGATACGATCGAGTTGAGAAACAAGAGTCTTTACATTAATGGGACAAAGTTCGAAGAGCCCTACAAGATTCATGTGGATTCAACCGTCTACAGCAATGACCCGTGGACACCGGAAGAACTGAAGATTCGCGACAACTACGGCCCAACCACGGTCCCGGCCGGCAGTTACTTCGCCATGGGTGATAATCGCGACAACAGCAATGACAGCAGATACTGGGGTTTTGTGACCTGGGGTGAAATTATTGGAAAGCCATTGTTCATTTACTGGTCCTACGAGAGCGATCCTTATATGCCGGGTGAGAAAACTATTCGCGAATGGATTGACGGCTACGCCTCAATCGCCATTCACTTTTTTAACAGGACCCGATGGTTCCGAATCGGAACGTTGGTTCAGTAAGGAGTTTCATGAAAGGGGCGATCAAGAGGGAAGTGGTACAGTTTCGTTGGGACGATATTCCCGCGGAATCACTGAATCCGCTGCTGACGCGGAAGTTGATCACGGGCGACCGCATCATGATGTCCCAATTAGTCCTGAAAAAGGGTTGCGTCGTACCTGCTCACAAACATGAAAATGAGCAAATAACGTACGTTCTCAGCGGCGCGCTCAAGTTCGAGGTCAACGGCAACGACATAACCCTTCGCACCGGCGACGTCCTTCACATACCATCGAACGTGGTCCATGCGGCTATCGCCCTGGAAGACACTCTCGATCTAGACGTGTTTTCACCACCTCGCCAGGACTGGCTGGATGGAACCGACGATTATCTGAGAGGCAAATAACTCGATGTTGATTTCCAAAGCCGTTTTTCCCGCCGCCGGACTAGGTACTCGTTTTCTGCCGGCCACAAAGGCTCAACCGAAGGAGATGCTGCCGCTTGTCGATAAGCCGCTGATTCAATACGTTATTGAAGAAGCGGTCGCTTCGGGAATCCGCAACGTCACGATCATCACCGGCCGGGGCAAAAACGCGATCGAAGACCATTTTGACGTTTCTTATGAGCTCGAACGCGTACTCGAGGCGCGAGGCAAGATTGATCAACTGAATCAGGTCCGCCAAATCTCGAACATGATCAGCGTTACCTACGTGCGCCAGAAGGAGGCGTTGGGTCTCGGGCATGCCATTCTGGTCTCACGCGATGCCATCGGCAACGAACCGTTCGCCGTCATGCTGGGAGACGATATCATTGATTCCACGGTGCCGTGTCTGAAGCAAATGATCGATCTGTTCGGAAAGCTACAGGCTTCGATTATTGCAACCTGCGAAGTTCCACACTCCGAAATCTCTCAATACGGTGTGATCCGCGGCTATCCGGTGGATGGCTTTAACAACCGCGTTTACCGTGTTGAGGATGTCGTGGAGAAACCACCTCCCAAGGAAGCTCCGTCGAATCTTGCAATTATCGGCCGTTACATTCTTACTCCCCAGATTTTCAACGTCCTCGAGAGGACCCGAACGGGACGGGGCGGGGAAATCCAATTGACGGACGCCATCCGCCTTCTTCTGGACCAGCAACCCGTCTACGCTTATATGTTCGAGGGGACACGCTACGATGCCGGCGATAAGCTCGGATTTCTGAAAGCCACCGTCGAATTCGCGCTCCGGCGAGAAGACCTCGGTCGAGAATTCAGGCAGTATCTTCAATCTCTGAAACTCTAAAAACGCTGCAGTCGCCTGTACGCCGCATCGCCGGCACCATGCGAGAAGCCCCGGTTCTTCGTTGAACCGGGGCATTTTTACTACTTGGAGGGAATCCAAAATCAGGAAGAATGAATTTTAATAAGCGGGGCTGTTGTTCAAAAACAGCGGCTAGTTTGATTGGCTTTTAATTGGAGAGTTCTTTGCATCTGCATCCCTTTTGGTACGCACCAGAATTAATAATTGTAGCCGGTCCGCCTTTCCTGTCAATACCTAATTGAAGTGGGAACACTGTTTGTCGTCGCCACACCCATCGGAAATCTCGGCGATATAACCGCCCGCGCATTGGATATCCTCAAAAAAGTGGATCTCATCGCCTGCGAAGACACCAGGCAAACCATTAAGCTTCTCAATCACTTTGGTATTCGGAAACCGCTGACCAGCTACCACGAATTCAACGAACAGAAGAAAGCTGACGATCTTGCGGCTCGACTGCAAGGAGACGCCAACCTGGCTTTAGTTTGCGACGCCGGTACTCCAGCCATTTCCGATCCGGGTTACCACCTGGTCCGCGCCTGCCGCCAACGTGGAGTTCCCGTCATCGCCATCCCCGGTCCCAATGCTGCGGTCGCCGCGCTTTCTGTTTCCGGCTTGCCTTCCAATGAATTCATGTTCATCGGGTTCTTGCCTTCAAAGAAGACCGCACGGCGCCAGAAATTGACGTCGATCGTGAATGTCCCTTGCACGCTCGTTTTCTACGAATCGCCTCATCGCATCGAGGCGGCCCTCGAAGATATGCAGGACGTGCTAGGCGATCGCGAAGTGTGCCTTGCGCGGGAGATTACCAAAATTCACGAAGAGTATGTGGTCGGAAAGCTCTCACAAGTGAGACAACAGGTGAAAGCGTTGGGCGAGTTCGTGCTGGCCGTATCGGGGGCGACGGAATTCCGTCAGCCGCCGCTGACGCGAGAAGAAGTGCTGAAAGTGCTCGGCATGACCCGAAATCAGCTCTACGATCTTGTCTTTAAGAAAGAAGACGCCGGCTAAATAGCGCTCACTGTAGGCGGTCGGTCGCTCTACAGCAGGGCTTCGTCCAGGGTCGCCGGCGAGGGCGTCTGCGCTGCCGCGTCGGCCGGCGAAGGTTCATTCGAATTCCCACTCAGGAATAGGCGTAATTTCTCTGGCGAGCCATCGAAAAAGCTATCAATAAGCCGGTTCACGGCCTCATCGCGCACTTCCGTGTAGGGAATCACAGGCTCGTAAAGATGCGTACGGCCCTGGATTTTTCTTGTGAGAAAACCCTTATGATGGAGCCGGTCCATGATGGTCATGACGGTTGTGTATGCCAATTGCCGGGAAGGACGGATGGCCAATTGAACATTGCGGACCGTAATAGGCGGATGGCGCCAAACCGCCTTCATGATGTCCAGTTCCAGCGGGGTCAGCATTATTCCGAGCCCAGAAGTTCAATCATTTCATGCGCGCTGTCCTTACCTGGCGCATATGATGGAATCGAGCGGATTCGGAACGTAATCCGCCGGCGAGGAAGTCTGACCGAAATCCTATCACCGACCCGAACCTCGCGACCCGCCCGTGCTTCCTGTCCGTTCACCGTAACCCGGCCGGAGTCGCACGTCTCTTTTGCGAGAGTCCGGCGCAGGATGATACGGCTCCACTTTAAGAAGAGGTCGAGACGCATCCGGTCCATTTACCGGCGGGGTGCAACTTCAGAGACCTTCTCCGTCTTTGAAGGTGTACCCGTGTCGGTATTGCCTTCACGGACTTCAATGAAACCTTCGGAGCGCAGTTTTGACAGGTATTCGCGAATTTTGGGTTGAGCGTGTTGCTGGAAGAGAATGTCGGTGATTTCCTTCTGGGCTAATTCGAATGGCAGAACACCGCCATTGTGCTTGTCTTCGAGTTTAAGAATGATGAAACCGTCGGGGACCGTCAGGAGGTCGGTCGTCTGGCCCTTGTCCAGATTCGTCACAGCATCCTCCAAGGGCTTCGCCAGTTCACCTTTGGCGAAAAAGCCCAAGTCTCCACCGTCCTGCGCCGTCTGCGACTCGGAATATTTCCGTGCGACTTCCGCGAAATCGTCACCTTTCTTTATTGCAGCCACAGCCTCTTCAGCCTTTTTCTTTTGGCTTTCGATTTCCTCGGGACCTCGGTCCTTCGTGGAGACTACAATTTCACGCACACGCATCCCTTCGGGGCGGTCGAAATTCTTCGAATTTTCCTCGTAATACTTTCGGAGCTCTTCGTTGGTAACGACGACTTTGCCGTAGACCTCGCGGCCGAGAACTTGACCTGTGAGATAACGCGTCCGGACTTCCTGCTTGAATTCGTCGAGATTGCCGAGTTGCTTCGTGATCTCCTGTTCGAGTTGTTCGGTCGTAGGGATATTGTATTCTAGCCGCATTCGCTCCATCGTTTTAACGACCTCCAGATCCGCATTCAGGTCCATCTCTTTAGCCCTCTGGAGAAGAAGAGTCTGGTCGATCAAATCCCGGAGCGCGTTTTTGGACTGTTCGGCAAAGACTTGTTCCAGTTGAGCGCCCTGAAGCCCCTGTCCCCTGGGCGCCGGGGTAGCCAACTCTGCTCGAAGACGTTCTTTCGCACGATCCAGTTCCGACTTCAAAATAATGTCGCCATTAACTCTAGCGACGATCTCTTCGACTGTTTTTGTCTGGGCAAGCGCTGTACCGGCGATTAGAAAAATGATGACGGCCAGCCCTGCCTTCCCGCCCCTTTGGTGCATATCGATCTCCTCTAGTGTAGCGGCGCTACAGTTGAATCTTATCACGCTATCTCGCGCAGGATGTTCTCAATGCCGCTGAACAGATCCGCCCTGCTTGGACCGGCTTTGAGGCGAAGGGTGGCCGGGGGCGCGAATGTCAAGCCGCTACCGCTTCCTACAAGTTCCACGATGCGCTCCGGATCGATGCGGGCAGTCTCATGGAATTTGATATCGATTCCTTGAGCGGTTCTCTCTATGGAGGTCACGCCGCGAGCACGTCCCAGAATTCGGAGTCGCGCATATTCCAAAAGGTTACGAACCGGCAGCGGCAATTCGCCGAAACGGTCCTCCAGATCACGGTAGAAACTGTCGATTTCGGCTTCACTTCGAGTCGAAGCAATTTGTTTGTAGAGACGCAGCCGCTGCAGCTCCTCCTCAACGAAATCCGCAGGTATCTTGAGATCTACCTTCAGATTGATGGCCGTCTCGACGTCAGGCTGGACTTCACCCGTCCGCAGTTCCTCAATCGTTCTTTCCAGCAATTGACAGTACAGATCGAATCCGATCGCTTCGATGTGGCCGTGCTGCTGTCCCCCAAGCAGGTTACCGGCACCGCGCAGCTCCAAATCCAGGGCGGCAATTCGGAAGCCCGCTCCCAACTCGCTGAATTCGCGGATCGCCGCCAGACGGCGCCTGGCAATTGGAGTCAACGTTTCATCAGACGGAATCAGGAGGTAGGCGTAAGCACGCCGGTTGGAGCGGCCGACACGCCCGCGTAATTGATAGAGCTGGGACAAGCCGTATCGATCGGCGCGATTCACGACTAGCGTATTGGCGAGCGGAATGTCGAGGCCGTTCTCGATGATCGTGGTGGCAACGAGCACATCGAATTCATGATGCATGAAGCGCGTCATCACCTGTTCCAGTTCCTTCTCTCCCATTTGGCCATGCGCAACGCTCACTCGCGCCCTCGGGCAGATCTTTTGGATGAAGTTGGCGAGCGAGTAAATCGATTCGACGCGGTTATGAACCACGTATACCTGTCCACCTCGCTCCAGTTCGAAATTGATCGCGTTTTCAATCACCACGGATTTGAATTTCACGACAACCGTTTGGATGGCGAGACGATCGCGAGGGGCGGTCTCGATCACCGACATGTCGCGTAAGCCGCTGAGGGCCATATTCAGCGTGCGGGGGATCGGTGTAGCCGTCATAGTCACTACGTCGACTTGCTTCCTGATCTGCTTGAGTCTTTCTTTGTGGGCTACCCCGAAACGCTGTTCTTCGTCGATGATCATCAGAGCGAGGTCGTGAAACTTGACGTCCTTGGAGAGCATGCGATGCGTACCGATCACGATGTCGATCTTGCCCGCTTCGGCGGCCAGGACAATCTTCTTTTGCTCCTTCGGGGGGACAAACCGGCTAAGCATGGCGATGGTCACAGGAAATGCTGCGAATCGCTCCTTAAACGTCTCGTAGTGCTGGTAGCAGAGGACGGTCGTCGGCGCCAGTACGGCGACTTGCTTGCCATCCGCAACGGCTTTGAAAGCCGCACGCATCGCAACTTCGGTTTTGCCGTATCCCACATCGCCACATACAAGACGATCCATTGGCATCGGCGATTCCATATCTCGCTTGATATCGGCGATGGCGGATATCTGATCGGGAGTCTCTTCGTATTGGAAGACTTCTTCAAATTCCTTCTGCCACTCCGTATCGGCTGAAAATGCATAGCCGCCGGCGACTTTCCGTTCCGCGTATAACTTAAGAAGCTCCTGCGCCATGTCGCGAATAGCCCGCTTGACGCGTGTCTTTCGCGCAATCCAGGTGGTGCCGCCCAGCTTATCAAGCTGCGGTTTTGCGCCTTCCGTCGAGGAATACTTCTGCACCAGGTCCAGGCGTTCGAGGGGCACATATAGTCGATCGCCGCCTTGGTAAAGCAGCACCATGCATTCCTTCTCGTGAACGAGAGCCAGTCCGTGGTAGGTGCCGATGCCGTGATCAACATGCACGACATAATGACCGGGTTTCAGATCCTGGAGATCCGAAAGGAATGAAGATATCTTTTGGCGGCGGCGATGCTGCTGTGGCAAGTGTTCCGATTCGTCGAAGATGTCCGTCTCGGCATAGATCTCGAGACCGGCATCCGGCAATCGAAACCCCGCCGAGATCTTGCCGATACCCACGATGGGCGCCAAGGTATCATCCGTCGCCCTCAGCGGCTGTTCCCCAAATTCGGTGCGGAACGGAATACCATATTCGTGCAGGATGTCGCGCAACCGTTCGGCCATCCCGAGCGTGCTCCCTAGCAGGACCACTTCCCGCCCTGAGACATGCGACTGCCGGACAACCTCGGCCAGATCTTTGGCGCGGCCATGAAACTTTTCGACAGGTTGGCCCTTTACAAAGAAGGAGGAGCCCGAAGCTCCGAGTTCCTCGAGACTCACACGGCGATGCCGGTCGATGATCGCCCGGAGATCGTCCGGCGATACAAAGATCTCGCCCGGAGGGAGAGCAACACCGCCGGTAATTTGAGTCTGTTCAAATCTCTGTTCAAGAGCGCTGAAGAATTTCTGATGCGTCTCTTCAAGAAGGTCTGGCTCGTCAAGAATCAGCATTGCGGCATCCGCATAATCCAGCAAGCTGGACTCCATCGGCTGGACGATTGGCATCGTGCACAACGCGCCCGGAAAGAGTTCGCCATTGTCGGCAAACACGAGCTTCTCGTTGAGATCTTTTTGATAGCTGTTGTCGTTCCAACGCTGGCGCGCACGGCCGCCCCACTCGCGACGCATTTCGCGGCTGATCACGACGTCCTGCATCGGAAGTATGTCGATGTGCTGAACAGGACCGCGCGACCGCTGGTCATCCAGATCGAATTCTCGAATCGAATCCACACTGTCGCCGAAAAACTCAATGCGGACCGGATTGCGCATTAGAGGCGAAAAAATGTCGACAATTCCACCCCGGACCGAAAATTCGCCTGGAGCGCCGACGGGTTCCTGGCGCAGATAACCGGCGTTCGAAAGGTGCTCCACGAGGAGGTCTTGGGAGAGATCATCGCTCACCGTGATATGCAAGCTGTATGTGTCAAACTGAGCAGGCGAAGCCAGACGCGTCGCCAGCGAACGGATGGAAGCAACGACGACATCGACCTGCTTAGCCCTGATCCGCCACAGCGTTGTTGCGCGCGCCTGTAAGATATCCGCGTGGGGCGTGAGACCGGCATATGGATCGGTTTCCCAGGCGGGAAATGCACATACGCGATTGGCGCCATTGGCGTTCAACTCGCCATGAAAGTAGGCAATATCCGTTGCGAGCGCCTCAAGGCCTCGATCCTGCGGTGTAACGACGATCACCGGCCGCCGCAGCTTTTGCCATAACCCCGCAATAAACAGAGCCCGAGCACTTCCAGACAGACCCGAGACGATGACGTTGCTGTCACCGCGAAGGACAACTGCCGCGATTCGCTGGAAATCCGCAACGCCGGAAATGCGCGTAATGATCTTATGAATTCGCTTTTCTAAGATTTCCATATCGCGCGACAACGCGTTCGATAATCCCAGTCGTGGACTGACCTTGCATCAGAGGAAGCGCAACAACCCGGCCACCCCAATTTTCGACTTCCGTTCTGCCGACGATGCCGTCAAGCCCCCAGTCCGCGCCTTTCACGAGAACGTCCGGGTGGATCTCCAGAATTGCTCCGAGCGGGGTATCTTCATCGAACGTGCAGACGAAATCCACCATTTCGAGACCGGCAAGGAGTTCGGCACGCTCGCTTTCCGGAACGATCGGACGATTTGGACCCTTCACGCGCGCAACCGACTCGTCCGTATTGATCGCGACGACCAGGATATCGCCCTGCGCTCGCGCCCGCCGAAGAAGGTGAATATGCCCGGGATGCAAAATATCAAAGCAACCGTTAGTGAAGACCACCTTTTTGCCGGACTTCTGGAGCTGGCGGACTTGGCCGGAAATTGTCGCGCGGGATTCAATTCGTGCAGGCATGATTTATTGGCGTCATTGGCGGCATTGGCCGCCGCGAACTACGCCAATCTCGCCAGGAAACGCGTTTGAAAGCTCTACCGAGGTAGGATAGCATCGCGTTGTGTCGCGCTTTTGGTTCAAACTGGCGGCCGCGGCGCTGTTCGCCGTGGCGTGCACCAAGGGTTCGGCTCTTGAGCCGCAGCG
>Ga0066710_100001439_pt1 | contig 17795 bp, 15 predicted proteins | sample GraSoiAngelo_159_FD_79666 | JGI IMG/M metagenome (GOLD analysis project Ga0066710, IMG submission 79666) | Grasslands soil microbial communities from the Angelo Coastal Reserve, California, USA - 14_1009_16_40cm | ecosystem: Environmental > Terrestrial > Soil > Grasslands | place: USA... | reverse complement strand
TGAGCTTTGCTCGTTTCCAGGGCTTGAAGCAGCTCATAGCGACCGGTTGCCTGGTTTTGACGGACTCGTGCATAGTGTCCCGTGGCCAGTTTGGTGGCTGCAATTTGAGAAGCTCTGGAAAGAAGGTGATCGAATTTCATGAAGGTATTACACCGAGCACAAGGGATCGGAGTTTCTCCCTCCAAATAGGACCTTACGAAGGGGATGACCACTTCTTGCTCGAAAGCTTTCTCAAAATTGACCACATAAAAAGGCAGATTCAAGAAACGAGCCACCCGACGGGCATCGTAGATATCGTCCAGGGAACAGCAAGTTCCGGACTTCTTCGGTTCCGCCTCAGCGTTACTTGATTCCGGACGAGTGTAGTCCCATAATTGCATCGAGAGTCCCACAACCTCATAGCCCCGCCGCTGAAGCAAGGCCGCAGCCGTCGAGCTATCAACCCCGCCGCTCATGGCGATGACAATCTTTTCAGTCATCAATATACTCTTATTCTCCACGCATCACGAAAGACTTGTTGTGCTGGTGGGACATTTCACGTAAACGGCCAACCATCTCTGGAAGCAAATTCAGAACGTATTCTATTTCTTCACGGGTAGTGAATTTCGACAGGCTAAAACGAATCGAACTAAAAGCTTGCTCGGGCGGAAGACCCAAAGCGGTCAGCACGTGCGACGGTTCGATGGACCCGGAAGCACAGGCCGATCCCGTGGAACAGGCAACGCCGGCCAAATCCAGGTTGATGAGCAGAGCCTCAGACTCGACCTGCTCAAAACGGATGTTGGCTGTATTCGGAATTCTGCGAGTTCGAGGGCCATTAAGGGAGGTGTGAGGGATACGCCTAAAAGTCTCCCCCTCGAAATAGTTTCGGAGTTCCAGAATTCTTCCTGTATTATTCTCCATCTCAGTCATTGCCAGTTCTGACGCCTTGCCCAAGCCCACAATGTGGGGAATGTTCTCTGTTCCTGCCCGGCGATTCCTCTCGTGAGCCCCACCGTAAAGCAGGGAGCGAATTTTGGTTCCCTTTTTGATATAGAGAGCGCCCACACCCTTGGGAGCGTGAAATTTGTGTCCCGCAATCGATAAGAGATCGACTCCCAGTTGTTCCACGTCAAGAGGCACTTTTCCCGCCGCCTGTACGGCATCGGTATGAAAGTAAATGTCACGTGCCCTGGCGATCGCTCCGATTTCCTGAACCGGTTGAATGGCACCAATTTCATTATTGGAATGCATAATTGAGATCAAAACTGTTTCAGGTGTAATGGACTTCTCAATCTCTGCGGGATCTACCAAGCCTTCCGCATCGACCGGAACATAGGTGACTTTGATGCCAAGCTTCTGCAACATCTGGCCAGAGTGCAAAACTGCATGATGTTCGATTTGGGAGGTGATGATGTGCTTGCCGGTTCCTGGCACTGAGTCGACAATTCCACGAATGGCCAGGTTATCGCTTTCTGTTCCTCCACTGGTGAATACGATCTCGTTGGGTTCAGCGTTGAGAAGCGTGGCTACCTGCTGTCTGGCCTTGTCCATCAAGGCCTTTGCTTCTTGGCCGTACCAGTGAACACTGGAGGCGTTTCCATAAAACTCCCGGTAACAAGGCAGCATGGCCCCCATCACTTCGGGCGCTACCTCGGTAGTGGCATTGTTATCCAAATAGACTCTTCGCATTTCATCCGCTTCCTTACTAATGTCCTAATGTTCTCAGTTTTGACGGCCCTTGTTAGTATAGCAGGCAAGAACTTCTCCTGAATAAGGAAAATTTCTCAACCGGTTGCGAAGAAATCTTCAGTAACCTGACAAACGCCAAGCGTAGACATTGTCTTCCGTGAAGGGAAGAGATAAACCCTATGCATATGGTTGACATGACTGTCCCGAAGCGTTTTGAGCAAAAGCTTCATGACCGGAATCCTGTCAACAAATGTCCGATTCATCAACCTGCAAATGAGGAAACGCTCGGCTCCTCACGGAATGCAGCCCCCGTGAGGAGAGATAGGTCCAATTCACCATCCGTCATTTTTTCCTAAGATCAAGCGATCGTCCAAGCGAGAAAACCGCGACTGGAGGGCGTTTCTTAAGAGGTCACTCCCTTGTGTTGAAGTGACCTCAGGTAATTCCAAGTCCTAAAGTCGTGGATTGTGATTTAAGGACCCGTCGTGCTCGCTTTACTCTTTGGGTTCCTTTCTTGGTCAAAGCGGCAATTATCATTTTGAAACGACAAAGCCCGAATTAATGAAGGATCCACAATCCAGCCTTCATCTTTATCACATTGAAGTGGTATGCCAAAGTCCCGTTGCGCGAAAGCCCAGGCGGCCTGAATGGAGCAAAGAACCGCGTCCAAAGTGTCGCCCGAAGGATCTAGGACACACTCCCGGGCTAGAGTGTCGCTCATTTCGAGATCAAGATCATAGTGAATCCTTAAGTGGCTTGAACGTAATCCGGCAATGATGGCCCGGCGCATTTCCTCCTTGTTGTGTGTCTGTTTTGTAGACTCGTCACTTTTATAACTGCGTTTCCCAATCCATTTTCGTGCTACTAGAGCAGGATAACCTTCAAGAACCACTCTGTCCTCAGCGGTCGGATGACACGGCAGGAGGCTCACACCGGACCTCAGCAGCCGGGGCGCCCCCTGGAAAAACATTTTCCCCACCGGTACGCCGTATAACATCATCGGACTACAAGATCCAGCCAGTGCGTCGGCGAATCTTAAGTGGTGTTTATCCCCTGTGGGTTGGCCCATTCTGTAGTTGGCCAGTTGAAGTTCGAAGCGCTTCAAACCCATTGCAGAAATAAACTCAACATATTTTTTCCAGGATCCAGGCCAGAAGAGATTGGCGATCAGTCTCCTGGGTAGCCCGAAGGGGAAATCCATAGCTGCTACCCAGGGACCCTCCACACCTAGGAATGCTTCAAACCCCTCAAAACTGGAGAATTTCATCAGACGCACCATCTTCAACAGAGGGAAGTGGCTTTCCGATGAACACTCGATACAGGCGATGGGCTTCTTCAGACTGGGAGCGCTGGTGAAGTCGAGACCATAAATCTTCATTTGCTTAATCCGATAGCGTCAAAGGTGAAAATTACCTTCTCGAAACCGAGGGTTCTGTGATCTCTTATAATGGCATAATAGGTAGGTAGTGGATCCCCCCATTCGACCTTGGTAATGTCCGTTAATGTACACACTAACGGAGCATTACCACGACCTTAAATAGGTTGACCGGTCAGTAGATATCTGGTAAATTCACAGGTCCACTTGGTCAGCAAACCCTCAGAGTGGTTGTCATTTCGCCAGATTCGCGAGAGTTATGAATTCAATTACCGTTACCCTTCCTGACGGAAGCCAGAAAGAGTTTGAATCTGGTGTTACTGTCTTAGAAGTGGCGAATTCTGTCAACAAGCGGCTGGCAGACTCTGCAATTGTTGCCAAAGTGGACGGCCAGCTCAGAGATTTATCCAGTAGACTGGAAAAAGATGCCAAGGTCAACCTCCTCACCGACAAAAATTCCGAAGCCCTGGAAGTGTATCGGCATAGTTCAGCACATTTACTAGCTTTGGCGGTGATTGAACTCTTTCCGGAAACTCAGTTGGGAATCGGCCCCCCGGTTGAAAATGGCTTTTTCTACGATTTTTACAGGAAAGAACCTTTCACTCCGGAAGAGCTGGAAAAAATTGAGCAGAAGATGCAGGAACTCATCAAGCAGGATCTGCCTTATGAGCGTTTCATGATGGCCAAGCCCGAGGGGTTGGAGTGGTTCAGGAAAAGAGGTGAGGAACTGAAGTGCCAGCTCATCCAGGAAAAGGCTGCCGATGAGTTTTCTTGTTACAAGTTGGGAAACCTCATTGATTTCTGTCTAGGCCCACACATTCGGTCTACTGGAAAGATTAAAGCGGTGAAGTTATTGTCTATTGCGGGTGCCTATTGGAAGGGTGACGAGCACAGTAAGCAAATGCAGAGAATCTACGGGACCTCCTTTTTCAGTAAGAAGGAGCTGGAAGATTATCTCAGGCAAGTAGAAGAAGCCAAGAAAAGGGATCACCGTCGGGTAGGGAAAGAGTTAGATCTTTTTAGCTTGCAGGAAGAAGCAGGCCCGGGGCTGGTTTTTTGGCATCCCAAAGGAGCGCTGATCCGAAAAGAAATAGAGGATTTTTGGCGGGAGGAACATTTGCAGGGTGGATATGATTTTGTTTACACCCCGCACATCGCCAAGCTTGATTTATGGCGCACGAGTGGTCATGTTGATTTCTATCGGGAAAGTATGTATTCCTCGATGAAAATTGATGAGGTGGATTACCAGATCAAACCCATGAATTGCCCCTTTCACATACTCATTTACAAGAGTGACATGAGAAGCTACCGAGATCTGCCTTTGAGATTCGCGGAAACCGGTACGGTTTATCGCTACGAACGGTCCGGGGTGCTCCAAGGTTTGTTTCGAGTTAGAGGCTTCACCCAGGATGATGCTCACATCTTTTGTCAACCCGAGAAAATCGAAGAGGAAATTCTCGGGGTCATCGAGTTTACCCTGTCGATTCTGACGAATTTTGGATTTGATCAGTTTGAGATTTTTCTGGCCACCCGCCCGGATAAGTATGTGGGCTCCCCTGAAGATTGGGACCGCGCCACAGCAGCTTTAAGAAGAGCCATCGATTCCAGAGGTTTGTCCTATAATCTCGATGAAGGTGGTGGTGCTTTCTATGGTCCGAAAATTGATGTAAAGATCAAGGATGCCATTGGCCGCTCTTGGCAGTGTTCAACCATTCAGATCGACTTCAACCTGCCGGAGCGGTTTGATATTTCCTATATAGCCGAAGACGGTAAGGCTCACCGTCCCTATATGGTGCATCGGGCGTTGCTAGGTTCATTGGAGCGCTTTTTCGGGATCTTGATTGAACATTATGCCGGCGCTTTTCCCTTTTGGCTGGCTCCGGTTCAGGTGATGTTGCTACCCATCAGCGACCGTCACAATGAAGCTGCTCATCAGCTTCAAGCTCGATTGATGCAAGAAAATATCCGGGTGAAGGCGGACTTGAGAAATGAAAAGGTGAATGTCAAGGTTCGGAAAGCACAGTTAGAGAAAATTCCTTACATGGTGATTTTGGGGGACAAGGAAGTCGAAAACGGGACTTTGGCTGTCCGAAATCGATTTCAAGGAGATTTGGGTACATTTTCTTTTGAAAAATTCTTGGAATTGCTTGAGGATTTAAGAAACAAAAAGTCTGTAAGACCATAGAAGGCGCCACGTTGGGCTGTCTAATGATGCAAGAGTGCCTTGACCGAAACTGCCGATTGGGCCAATTAAGAAGGAGGTGCCTGTATCAACAAAAGTACTAGAGTGAATGAGCGCATTCGAGCTAAAGAGATTCGGGTGATTGACGAGGATGGCAGTCAAATCGGGATACTGCCGCCGTATGAGGCACTGAAAATTGCCAAGGAGTAGGATTTAGATCTGGTTGAAATTTCACCTACGGCTCAGCCGCCGGTATGCCGGATTATGAATTATGGCAAATATCTTTACCAGCTCAATAAGAAAACTCATGAAGCCAAGAAACACCAGAAGGTCATCCAGGTCAAAGAGATCAAATTCCGACCTATGACCGATGAGCATGATTATCTATTCAAGAAGAACAACATTATCCGTTTTTTGCAGGACGGTGACAAGGCTAAGGCCTCAGTGATGTTCCGCGGAAGAGAAATGGCGCACAAAGAAATCGGCCGGCAGTTGATCGGACGGCTTATTGAAGACCTTTCTGAACTAGGGGTCGTAGAGGGTTTTCCAAAGATGGAAGGGAGCAATATGTTTGTCATTTTTTCTCCCAAGAAGTAAGTTGAGATTTTATGACCGATTGGAGAAACAGGCAGTGCTAAAAATTAAGACTCACAAAGGCGCCAAGAAACGTTTCCACGTGACTGCTTCAGGGAAAATCAAACGTGGACACTCTCATGCGCGCCACATACTGACCAAGAAGACTTCGAAACGAAAGAGAAAGCTAGATCATAACGTCTTGGTTAGTCCGGCGGACGCGGCGAAAGTTCGTCGCATGCTGCCCTATGCCTCGTAATTTGAAAACTTAGCTCAAGGAGAACAGGCAGTGCCAAGAGTAAAGCGAGGAACAAGCCGGCGGGATCGCCGGCGAAAGATTTTGAAATTAGCTTCAGGCTTTCGGGCGACCAAGAGTAAGCTTTATCGTTCAGCCAAAGAATCAGTGGACAAGGCCTTAAAGTATTCCTCTCGCGACCGACGCGTACGGAAACGAGATTTCAGGAGATTGTGGATTATCCGCATAGGAGCTGCCGCTAAATTAAACGGTCTTTCTTATAATCGCTTGATTTTCGGTCTTAAAAAGTCCGGGGTCGAGCTCGACCGGAAAGTCCTGGCTGATCTGGCGGTGAAGGATCCGGAATCATTTGCCCAACTGGCTAACACAGCCAAAGAAGCGCTGGCCGCCTGAATAATGCTTGGTGATAGGTCCCCGATTTTGCCGGTGTTCCTACGAAGTCCTTCATTGTCCAACCGAATTACCATAAAATAGTAGAGAAACTCAATGGGGCGTCCAGCCCCATTTTTCATATCAGCTGACATTGAAAAGCCACAAAACGACATGACATTAGACATTGATCAGATTGGAAAGGGTTTTCTGGATGAATTAAGGACGATCGATTCTCTTCCTGCTTTAGCAGTATTCCGCATTAAATACTATGGTCGGCAAAAGGGTGTGCTCACTCTTTTGATGAAAGAGCTACAAAACAAATCTCCTGAAAATAGGAGAGATCTGGGCAAACGGCTCAACGACCTTAAGATCGAGATGGAAAGTGCCATCGCAGAGAAGGAAAGGCAGTTGGCTGCTCGAGAATTAGACCAACGATTGGCTTCAGAACAGGTTGATGTTACTCTCCCGGGGAATCGAGGACCTCTGGGACACTCCCATCCACTCACTCAAGTTCGCTATGAGATCGAAGACATTTTCCATTCGATAGGATATTCCATTGAGGATGGCCCCGAGATTGAGACCACCTATTACAACTTTGAAGCTTTAAACATTCCTGAGCACCATCCGGCTAGAGACACTCAAGACACCTTTTATGTTTCAGACTCTTTACTGTTGCGGACTCACACTTCTCCTGTCCAGATTCGCACGATGGAGAAACATTGTCCCCCCCTCCGCATAATCTGTCCAGGCCGAGTGTACCGCCACGACAACCCTGATGCGACCCACTCGCCGGTGTTTCATCAGGTAGAGGGTTTGGCTGTCGATGAAGGGATTACCTTTGGGGACTTCAAAGGAACGTTAGAGTATTTCTTGAAAGCCTTCTTCAGTGAAAGGACCAAGGTTCGTTTCCGGCCGAGCTATTTTGCTTTTACAGAGCCAAGCGCGGAGGTCGATATTTCCTGCTTTGTTTGTTTCGGTAAAGGTTGCCGAATATGCAAGATGACCGGATGGATCGAGGTTCTGGGTGCCGGCATGGTCAATCCAGCGGTATTTGGCTATGTTCATTATGATCCGGAGAAATACACTGGCTTTGCGTTTGGAATTGGGATTGAACGCTTTGCCATGGTGAAATATTCCATCAATAATATCCAGTACTTTTACGACAACGACTTGCGATTTCTGGAACAGTTTTGACATATGAAGATTAGTTGGCAGTGGCTGAAAGAATTTGTCGATATCGATGCTTCTCCTCAGGAGCTGGCCTCTGACCTGACCAAAGTTGGAGTCGTCGTCGAAACGGTGGAGCCACATGGGAACGATTTCCTTTTTGAGCTGGACCTCACAACCAATCGTCCTGATTGCTTAAGTCATGCAGGTGTGGCCAGAGAAGTTTCTGCTTTATACAAGAAATCGCTAAGAGAGATTGCTATTCACTTGGAAGAGTCGTCGAGTCCGGCTAAGACCCAGGTGGCCGTCGAAATACAATCCCCACAGTTGTGTGCTCGTTACAGTGCACGGATCGTTCGCGGTGTGAAGGTAGCTCCTTCTCCCGATTGGCTGGTTCAGCGGCTGGAGACACTCGGTCTCCGGCCGATCAATAATATCGCTGACATTACAAACTATGTCCTTATGGAGCTAGGTCACCCATTGCATGCCTTCGATCTTCTGAAAATTGACGGCAGGAAGATTATTGTCCGGGAAGCTTGCCATGAAGAACGGCTCGTCACCCTCGACGGCTTGGAAAGGAGACTGAACCGGGGAATGCTGGTCATCGCAGATCAAGCCCGAGCTGTGGCGCTGGCCGGGATAATGGGTGGCCTGGAAAGTGAAATTAGTTCTTCCACCCGAGACGTCTTGCTCGAAAGTGCCTGGTTTAACCCTATTTCCATAAGGAAGACGTCGAAGTTGTTAGGTATGCACACAGAAGCTTCCCATCGCTTTGAAAGAGGAGCGGATGTCAATGCAACGGTGCCGACTCTGGACCGGGCAGCTTTTCTAATCCATCGGCTGGCTGGCGGAGAAATTCAGCAAGGGGTCGTTGACTGTTATCCTCAAGTGGTCAGACGGGAACCTCTCTTCCTGCGAAGGTCTCGCATCACTCGAGTGATGGGATCAGAAATTGAGGAACCGGCAGTCGAAGAAATCTTGAACCTGTTAGATTTCAAAATCGTCGAAAGATTGGCTGAGGGCTGGCGAGTTGATTTGCCTACCTCACGGCTAGATGTTGAAAGCGAGATTGATCTCATCGAAGAAATTGCGCGCCATTACGGATACGACAAATTCCCATCCAGCCTACCCGCATGGAAAGGAGGCTCTCATCGCCGGCCAGAATATTCGCAAGGGAAAATTCTAAAAGAGAGATTGACACATCTAGGTTATTCCGAAACCCTGACCTATTCTTTTATTGATGAGTCAGAAAATCGAAGATTTGCTGACCATGAACCCATTCGATTGCTAAACCCACTTTCCGCTGAAACGGGCGTGATGCGGGCCTCTTTGTTACCTGGACTCTTGCACTCATTCTTGCGTAACTACAATCGGGGCATCAAGAGTGCCAGGCTTTACGAAATAGGTAAGATCTATCGCAACCATGCTGGCCAGAAGCCACAAGAAGAAGATTACCTGGGAATGATCGCCAGCGGAAACTACCAGGAGGTAAGTGTTCACAGCGTGACCCGGGCCATTAATTTTTTCGATCTGAAAGGCGACATCGAAATTCTTCTCCAGTCGCTAGGGCTTCCAGTCAAAGAGGTTTGCTTCTTGGGTCCGATGCACAGGATGGAGCAAGAGCAAATGCCCTGTTTCTCCCCAAACCACTACCATCCAGGTGTTGCAGCAGAGATTCGATGGCGTGGCCAGCATTTGGGGATCTTTGGGCAACTTCATCCCAAAGTTTGTGAGCTATACAAAATTAGACAACCGGTGTGGGTAGCGGAAATTCCGTTGCGGCAATGGTACAACTTGAGAGCTGCAAAGAAGGTCTTCCACGAAATCCCCAGGTTTCCGTCCATTCAAAGGGACCTCTCAATGTTCGTTGATAAAGATGTCGATTATAGTAGAATCGAATCGACGATTGAGCAGGCGAACATCAAAGAGATACAAAAGGTCTTTCCGTTTGATCTCTATGTCGGAGATAAGCTCCCCTCAGATAAAAAGGGAATTTCAATCAGCATCGTTTATCAAGCTTTCGATCGAACATTGACCGAGGAAGAAGTCAATCAACATCAGCAGAAGATTGGGGCGCTCCTGGCGGAAAAACTGGGTGTTGAAATAAGGATCCCAGATAAGGATCTAATGTGAGTGACGGATTAGAAAAATTCACGGATTTAGAGAACAAAGTCTATCGTGTTATTGAACTTTTTAAAGCCATTAAGTTACAAAAGGAATCTCTCGAGAAGGATATTCTGAAGATGAAGTCCCACGTTGACCAACTGGCAGGTGAAAATGATCGTCTCAAACTGGAAATTCTAGAATTTAAGAAAGAGAAAAGCTTGGTCAAAGAAAGGGTTGAAACTATTTTAAATAATCTGGAAGAACTGACCGTGTAGTCGAAACCAAAGCCAATAAACCTTGGAGTTATTTCCATGCGAAGCGTTGAAGGATTGACCCGTGTAGAGATTTACAATCAGTTCTACCAAATCAAGGGTGGAATTGAGTCGAACTATATCAAGGAATTGGCCGCCTATGTAGACAAAAAGATGCGGGAGATTGCTCAGGGCAGCAAGACCGTGGATTCTTTAAAGGTGGCGGTGTTGGCGGCATTGAACATCGCTGATGAATTATTCCAGGAACGTGAACGTTCAAAGGAATTTGAGTCCATTGTCTACGACAAGAGTGCGGAGTGTTCTCGTCTGCTTGATCAAGTGCTGAAGAGATGAAATTGAAGCGTGGTACATGAAGTGTAAAACGTGTCGTCGAAAATATTGCTTGACCTACAGCAGGGCTGCTAACTAAAATCACACTCACCCTGCGATGTACGTGTTGGCGCGCCATTATTTGAACCAACACCTATTTGTATGGGAACCTGACTCTATTTACCGTGTGTAAGCTTCACCAGATGAAGCTTCCTAAAGTGATAGTATAAGGTGCCCACCTGGTATCCAGGTCCAAATAGAGTGCCTCACGGCAAAGCGGGGTTTTTGTTTGAGCCCGCTTTTTATATCCTCGCTGGAGACTCTCGGAATCCCTTTTATTGTAATTCGCTATTCACTGGACTATAATCAAAACGTTAGTACGTAGCACGCTGATGATGCTTTCGTAAACCGTCAATTGGGAAATGGAATAATCGTGATGACTCATGTATCGTTAGCTGTAACCGCACGCCTGATGCCTGCTCCGGTCATTTCCCAGGAACGAGTTTACGGGTTGAAACTATTGAGGAGAGACTATGAACCCCGTAGCTTACTTAGCACTTACTGTGGCGGTTGGCTTAATCATTGTGCTCTCTGTGATGCTTTTAAAAGCCAGACAGGTTTTAAGTTCTATAAAAGCGGCAGAACAGACTGCTCAGAAAATTGTTGGAGACTCTAAGAAGGAAGCTGAACACATTAAAAAAGAGGCGTTGCTGGAAGCCAAGGATAAAATTCTTAGCCTTCGCGCCGAAGTTGAAAAACAAACCAGAGATCGAAAACTAGAGTTACAAGGTCTGGAGAAACGCCATAACCAGAGGGAAGAGCTTCTCGAAAGAAAAGATCAAGCGCTGACGCAGAGGGAAAGGGAGCTTTCCCAAAAAGAGAAAAAGCTTAGCGACCGGGAACGCGAAGTTGCTTTTGACGAAAGAAAAGCCAGGGAGTTGTTGGCGGAGCAAAAGCGCCAACTGGAGATGCATTCTGGGCTTTCCGCAGAGGAGGCGAAGAGGCAGTTGCTGAAACAGATGGAAGCTGATGCCAAACACGAGGCTGTTGGCATGATTAAAAAGATCGAAGAGGAGACGAAAGTTACAGCCCAAGAAGAAGCCAAGAAAATCATAAGTACCTGCATTCAGCGCTGTGCCGGTGAGCACGTCGTGGAGACAGCGGTCTCGGTGGTTGATCTTCCCAGTGATGAAATGAAAGGTCGAATCATTGGTCGAGAAGGAAGAAACATACGAGCTTTAGAAGTAGCTACAGGAGTTGATTTGATCATTGACGACACACCGGAGGCCATTATTTTGTCGGGATTCGATCCCATTCGGCGAGAAATCGCTAAAATGTCTATTGAAAAATTGATCTCGGATGGCCGCATCCATCCGGCCCGCATTGAAGAGGTCGTTGATAGGGTGAAGAAGGAGCTTGATGTTAAGATCCAACAAGAGGGTGAGGCAGCAACTCTTGAATTGGGAATCCGTGACTTTCACCCTGAGATCATCAGGCTTTTGGGACGGCTCAGGTATCGAACCAGCTATGGCCAGAATGTCTTGAATCACTCTAAGGAAGTGGCGAGTCTCGCTGGCATGATGGCTGCAGAAATAGGAGCCAACGTGGCGGTAGCCAAGCGTGCCGGGTTAATTCATGATATTGGCAAAGCCATCGACCGCGAGGTCGAAGGAACTCATATCCAGCTTGGAGTCCAGGTCGCGCGTAAATGCGGCGAGAGCGAAGAGGTCATTCATGCCATGGAAGCCCATCACTTCGACGTGGAATTTCGCACTGTCGAAGCTCAGTTGGTCCAGGCCGCGGACGCTCTTTCTGCCGCTCGTCCAGGAGCTCGGCGGGAAATACTGGAAACCTATGTCAAGCGCTTGGAGAAATTAGAGAGTCTGGTGGATTCTTTCGAGGGTGTGTCCAAATGCTATGCCCTGCAGGCAGGACGTGAAATCCGGATTATGGTGGAGAGTGATAAGGTTAGCGACGAACAGGCTTTCTGGCTGACCAAGGACATCGCCAGAAAGATTGAGAATGAACTGCAATATCCCGGACAGATTAAAGTGACCGTGATCCGTGAGATGCGAGTTGTGGAGTATGCTCGATAATAATGAAGATTTTATTCGTTGGAGACATTGTCGGGCGCCCGGGCAGGGACGCACTCAAGAATCATCTGGCCAATATTCTTGAGGAGCGGGCAATTGATTTATGTATTGCCAATGCTGAAAACACAGCTTCGGGAAACGGAATCACTCCCCGTCTGGCAGAGGAACTTCTGAGCCTACAGATTGACGTCCTGACTTCCGGCAATCATATTTGGGATAAAAAGGAGGTCCTGAATTATTTTGACTTAGAGCCGCGCTTGCTTCGGCCGGCAAATTATCCTCCCTCGGCACCGGGGCGTGGTATGTTTGTGGGCAAGACGCGGAACGGAAAGCCGTTTGCGGTTATCAATCTCCAGGGCCGGGTTTTCATGCCTGCCATTGACTGTCCCTTTCGAATAGCCGAAAGTCTACTTCGAGACTTGAACCAAGAGATTAGAACGATCTTCGTCGATTTTCATGCCGAGGCCACAGCCGAAAAACAGGCTTTTGGATGGTATTTTGATGGAAAGGTCTCCGCCATTGTGGGAACACACACCCATGTGCCGACGGCTGACGAACAAATTCTGCCCCTGGGTACAGCTTATATCACCGATGTGGGGATGACAGGCCCACACGACTCCGTCATTGGAGTTAACAAAGAAATCATCCAACCCAAATTCATTAATCAAATCCCGGCTAAATTCGAAACCGCCACAGGCGATGTAAGAATTAACGCGGTCGAACTTGAGGTGGACGCTGACACAGGTTTAGCACGGAGCATTCGACGTTTCTGCCTTAAACTTTCAGAGAATTAATGCTCGATCAATTATCCCAAAAACTTCAGACGATTTTCAGAAATCTCAGAGGTGAAGGGAAGCTTTCTCCCGACCACATTGAACAGGCCTTGAGAGAAATTCGTTTAGCTCTCCTGGAGGCTGATGTCAACTTCAAGGTCGTTAAGCAATTTATTGAGAGGATCAAAGTAAGAGCGTTAGGTCAGGAAGTTATGGAAAGCCTGTCTCCCAGCCATCAGGTCATTAAAATCGTCAGGGATGAACTGGTGGAGACTCTTGGAGGAACCTCGCCAAGACTGAATTTCTCTGCAAAGCTTCCGAGCGTGTTTCTCATAGTTGGCCTGCAGGGTTCGGGCAAAACCACCTCAACTGGCAAATTGGCTCGGTGGTTGAATCGCAATGGACATCGGTCGTATCTGGTCTCTATCGACGTTTATCGCCCGGCTGCTCGAGAGCAGTTATCTATTATTGCGAGGGAAGTCGACGTTTCCGTTTACGCAGGGGAAGGCGTGGATGATCCTCTAAAGCTCTGTCGGGAGGCCCTGCGTGAGGCGGGAAATTCGGGCTACGATGTTCTGTTAATTGACACAGCGGGGCGGCTTCACATCGATGAACAACTCATGCAAGAACTTCGAAAAGTAAAAGAATTAGCTAACCCGTCGGAAATCTTATTTGTTGCAGACGCCATGACGGGCCAAGATGCTGTCAAGAGCGCTCAAGAATTTCATAATCAACTGGGTCTAACCGGGGTTATTTTGACTAAATTGGATGGGGATGCCAGGGGCGGAGCGGCCTTGTCGATCAAAACCGTGACAGGTCAGCCCATAAAGTTTGTGGGTGTAGGGGAAAAGTACGATGCTCTGGAACTCTTCCATCCTGATCGCCTGGTCTCTCGCATTCTGGGAATGGGCGACGTTCTTTCTTTGATCGAAAAAGCAGAGGAGGCCATTGATCATAAGAAGGCACTCGAGTTCGAAAAAAAGCTGCGTTCCGACTCTTTTACCCTGGAGGATTTTCGGGACCAACTGCGCCAGATGAGAAAGCTTGGGCCTTTAGAGCAAATATTGTCAATGCTCCCACAGGTTGGCCCGTTCAAAGAACTCACCAAAGTTAAGGTGGATGAAAAGGAACTGCTGCACATCGAGGCCATTATTAATTCCATGACCCCCAAAGAAAGGAACCATCATCAAATTATTAATGGAAGTCGCAGAAAAAGGATTGCAAGGGGAAGTGGCACCTCTGTGCAGCAAGTTAATCAACTTCTGAAGCAATATGTCCAGGCCAGAAAAATGATGAAACAAGTCGGCAGCGGAATTTTTGGGAAAAGGTTTGGCCGAATGAAATTGCCTGACCTGGGCTGAAACGATTTCTCCATTTACGCTTCGAGTTACCTTCTGACACAGCTGACCGAACAACAGTCGAGTCAACAGAATTATTTACCAAGACGAGAGCCCAAGTTGAATCCGGTGGCATCAGCTGGAGGAGACCCGAACATCCTTTCATGCGGTCGAAAAGGGACTTCTCGCCACCAGCAACGAATTCCTCACACAGCCCGGCAATGCCTGCCTGAATCTTCGTTTTGAATGGCCTTGTTACGCCGGTCTTACAAACAGGTGGGGCCTGGAGGTCTGGATCAAATAGGTAAGACAAATGGTTTCCCGTCAGGATTTTTGGACTAAGTCTCTTACTTTCAAAAGTGGTTCATCCGCAATGTCGTTGGGTACTGAACATCCTGGTGCAAGAATCAGACGGCGTTTCTGCGTCGCCAAGATTGCTTGCTGGATTTCAGATCTTAATTCGCTTTCACCCAAGCGGGCAATCTTGACTTCATCCAAGCCACCCATCAGGGTACCGGAAAATTTTTTCTTGGCTGTAGCAAGGTCCATTCCGGTTCCGTGCACCGAGTAGTTAATCACCTGAACGGGATAGGTCACGGAGCTGTCAAAGTGAACTTTGTTGCCATGAAGATGCAGGATGTTGAGGTAACTTCGTCCCTTGGTAGCCTCGAGAATAATCAGGTCGGATTCCCGGACAAACTTCAGATAATCTTGCGAATCCATCACTAGATCGTCTGCTGCCGCGACCGCTAGAAAAATTCCGGCTGCACCAGCTTCCAGGGCTAACCGCGCATGGTTAGCCTGAGACTCAGAAATGACTCGGAGCACCTTCTTCAGTAAATTCGGATTTTGGTCCTTCAACTTTTGCATCGTTTCCCGGGAGGACAGCTTCTCCGCCACGGTCCAGGATTGAAATATGGTCTCTACAAAAGGTGCCTGACCCTTCAACTCCTTGTGAATTATCCGCAATGCTTTGATTTGTTCGGGAAAGGGGTTTTTTAAGATCTCGAGTTGTTCCCAGTCTTCCTTGGTCGCAATCTTGTCCAGGCTTTTAGGTACGGGATACGGGAAGTCACTCATAACCTTAACCAGGTCGAAGTCAAACCTGCGATAGAAAGCTAGAGTGGCCTCTGCATGTTTTTCGCCCGGAGATTTTTCTAGGCCGAAATGATGCCAGAAGGAGAAAGGAAGCCGATCCACCCGTTCGCCGCGCAAAACAGCTTTCACGCGTTCGACTTTAGACATTTGTAGTCTGGGAGTGGCAGACATGCCTCTTCCTGCCAGTATTGCCCAAGGAATTGCACCACCATATTTCAGAAAGTCACGCCTGGAATTCATCATATGGAACATTGTCAATAACCTTTCCAAGAATCTCTTTAGCTCGTCAGACTGGTCCATTGGTCTCTTTTAAGGGTCGGAGTGTTGAATCTTACCATTTCCCTTTCGCTTTACAAAGTTTCGGTTATACTCTCTCCTTTAGTGTGAAGGACCCTATCGGTATTTCCTCCCCTTGCCAACTAGACTGCATTTTTTGCTTGGATTGCTGCTTTTCTCTTTGATTTCAGTACCGGTGGGATGTAAGAAACCGGCTACAGGTTCAAGGCTACGTCTTCGCCTCGGTTATTTCCCCAATATCACTCACGCTCAGCCCATCATCGGTCTGGCTCGGGGAACGTTTAAAGAATACCTCGGAAAAGAAATGGATCTGACTGTAAAAGTATTCAGCGCAGGGCCCGCAGCCATCGAAGCGTTTCTTGCCGGGGAACTGGACGTCGCGTATGTGGGGCCTAGCCCTGCCATCACTGGTTACATACGCACTGGAGGGCGGGAGTTGAGGGTTATTTCAGGAGCCGCAAGTGGCGGGGCTGTTTTTGTAACACGTCAGGATGTTCAACTCAAGAATAAAGAAGATTACTTCGGAAAGCGTTTTGCATCCCCACAGATTGGAAATTCTCAGGACATTTCTCTCCGAATCTACCTGAAGCGATTGGGTTATGAACCCAAGGAAAAGGGTGGCACAGTTGAGATTCTACCAATTGCCAACGCGGACATCCTTACACTCTTTCTTCGCAAGGAAATTGACGCTGCTTGGGTTCCTGAACCATGGGGCTCAATCTTAGTAAACAATGGAAATGGGAGAATACAATTGGATGAGCGTGACCTCTGGCCCAACCGGAAGTTCGCGACAACTATCGTGGTTGCTTCAAAAAAGCTTCTCGAAGGACAACCTGATTTAGTCAGAGAATGGTTAAGGGCACATGTCAAAGTCACTCAATGGATTCAACAGAATCCTATGGAGGCTAAGAGGATCCTCAATCAGGAGATAGCCAGGCTGACGCGGAAGCCCATTCCCGAAACTATCTTGGACGAAGCTTTTAATCGAATAGAGTTGACTTGGGATCCGATCCTGCCCTCACTTCAGGCTTTTTTTGAACGATCTCTAGAACTGAAGTACCTAAAAGGTGGGGATATTGGCAACATCGCCGATCTGAGTATCCTCAACGAAGTGTTAAGAGAAGCAGGGTCGCCTGTGCTCTCATCACCCTAGCGAAGTCATCGGTTTCGACCGGCGAATGTCGATTGAGTTACACTCCATCTCAGTGGCTGAAGGCCACTCGCCAGTTTTTGGACAAGCTTATCCCCGAGCCCCCTTCTCAGCGAGCCTAGGGGTGGTGGCAGCCGGGGAGTTTTCAAGTATATTTGTTAGGATTTATAAAAGAGATTTGTCGTTCTTAGACCTTGTAAGACTTCTAGAGCCTAGACTCAGCAAAGAGATCTTCTTCAACTTCAATTCCGAGTCCCATTCCCAAGTCTAAATCCGCGACCTCCACAGGCTTTCCCATGATACACATGGGCTCTTCGGTTACCAGACTTCCTTGTCGGAGTGCTTGGATAACCTGCTGACAGACTTCTTGCAGATTTTGAGAGGAGTCTTGACACATGCCCTTATCTAACAGGCTCAAGAGATCGACATAAAAATTGTTCTGCCCACACGCGGCCAATTTGTTAAGATTGTCCCGCCCTTCGCGCAGATTACCGTCTTGTAGTTCCAGTATGACTAATCGTTTTAAGCATCCTTCCAATCCCTGCCTGTCATTCATGCGGATTAGAAGAGCAGTGAGGATCTTGAGGGTGCGAATATTCGATGGGTCCACCTCCATGAGTGAGTCCAATCTAACTTTGAGGTTGACTTCATCGTGTAGTTGGATTGCACTTTCAATGAGTGCTTCGGCGACCTCTAAATTGGCATCCAAGTTCTTCTTGGTAATCAATTCCTGGAGCAGCTTCAGACTGGCCGGATACAGGCGC
>Ga0066710_100001438_pt1 | contig 17797 bp, 14 predicted proteins | sample GraSoiAngelo_159_FD_79666 | JGI IMG/M metagenome (GOLD analysis project Ga0066710, IMG submission 79666) | Grasslands soil microbial communities from the Angelo Coastal Reserve, California, USA - 14_1009_16_40cm | ecosystem: Environmental > Terrestrial > Soil > Grasslands | place: USA... | reverse complement strand
TTGAGGTCGAGCACCGTCGGCTCGAGCACCTGCTTGCGGCTGAAGGCGAGGAGCTGGCGGGTGAGCACCGCCGCCCGCTCGGCTGCCTTCCGGATCTCCTCGACGCGGTGGAAGCCCGGATGCTCCGGCCCGATCTCCCTCTGGAGCAGGTCCCCGTAGCCGGTGATGACGCCGAGCAAGTTGTTGAAGTCGTGGGCGACGCCGCCGGCCAGCCGGCCGACCGATTCCATCTTCTGCGCCTGGAGCAGCTGTGCTTCCAGCCGCTTCTTCTCCGTCACGTCGGCGGCGAGCGCGAGCCACCCGGGGCGGCCGCGGAAGGCGATCGGGCTCGAGGAGACCTCCACGTCGATGACCGCTGCGTCCTTCTTGCGGTGCCTCCAGACGCGGGGGGAAGAGAAGGGCTCGCGAGCGGCTTCCCGCCGCCGCGCCACTTGCTCTTCCAGGACCGGGACGTCCGAGGCGGGGCGGATGTCGCGGAGGGTCATGGCCGAGAACTCTTCGCGGGAGTACCCGTAGTGGCGCACGGCCGCGTCGTTGACGGCGAGGAACGCCAGGGTCTCGTCGTCGTAGACCCACATGGGATGGGGGTTGCTGTCGAAGAGCAGGCGGTACTGCTCCTCGCTCTCCTGCAACCTCAGCTCGGCCTCCTTGCGCGCGGTGATGTCGGACCACGAGCCGATGGCCTCCACGGCGTGGCCGGCGGCGTCCCGCAGAAGGCGCAGCTCGGCCCGGAGCCAGCGGTAGCCGCCCTGCTTGTGGCGGAAGCGGTACTCGTGGGTCACGTACCCCTCGGTGAGGAGGATGGCCTCCTCCCGCAGCACCCGCGGCTGGTCCTCGGGATGGACCCGAGCGGCCCACCAGCCCGGGTCCAGGACTTCCTCGACGGAGTAGCCGAGCAGCCGCTCCACGTTCTCGCTGACCCAGGCCGGCGTCGCCAGCGTCCCGCCTTCGACCTTGAGCGAGTAGAGCACCGCGGGGCTCGACGCGACGACGTGGGCCAGCCGCTCCTGGGCCGCCCGCAGATCCTGCTCCGCCCGGCGGCGCTCGGTGATGTCCGCGACGAAAGCGCTGAAGAGCAGGGCCCCGCTCTGCTCGAGCGCCGCGACGGTCAGCTCGACGGGGAACTCCGAGCCGTCGCGCCGCAAGGCGCTCAGCTCGATGCGCCGGTCGATGACGGGCCCCTCGCCGGTCGCGAGGAAGCGCTCCAGCCCGCGGGCATGCGCCTCGCGGTAGCGGTGGGGGATGATCAGCTCGGCCAGCCGGCGGCCGAGCGCCTCCGCGCGGGTGAAGCCGAAGATCATCTCGGCCCGGCGGTTCCAGGAGACGACCCGTCCGCCCGAATCCATCATGACGACCGCGTCGATGGCCGCGTCGAGGACGTCCCGGTAGCGGGCCTCGCTGGCGCGTACGGTCGCTTCGGCCTCTTCGGCGCTGCGGGCCCGCCGCCGCGCCGACTGCGCGAGGCCGACCGAGGCGGCGAGCAGGAGGGCGATCACGCCGCCGGTCGCGAGCACGACCCCGGGCAGGAAGCTGCGCAGGTGCGCGAGCAGCTCCGGGCGCGGGCCGGCCCGCACGCGCCGCACCGTGCCGAGGACCGTCACGGGCGATTCGGCGAGCCACCGGCCGCCCGTCGGAGAGCCTCGGCGGTACAGCTCGCGATCGCCGTCCACCACCACGGTGGCCCAGTCGGGGGCGGCGCCGGGCGGCAGCACCACCGGAAAGAGTGCCTCTCCCGAGAAGACTCCGACGACGAACCCCTGGAGCCGCCCGTCCCCCGATATGGGGACCACGACGTGGAACGCCGTGCCCGCGGCCGGCTGCGGGATCGACCGCGTCGCCAGGGGCTGACCGCTCCGGCCGGCCTCGAGCAGCGCGCGGCGATCGTCCTCGCGCGCCGTCAGGTCGGCCCCGGCGAGGTCCGGCCCTTCGGCCGGCGCCGCACGGGCCACGATCCCCGACGGCTCGACCCAGAGTGTCGACTCCAGGCCGATGATCTGCACCTCCCAAGGCTGGCCATCGCGGAGCGCGCGCCAGTGGGCCCGGCCGATGCGCACGAAGGCGTCGACGCGGATCTGCATGCCCTTCTGGAGCTCGCTCGCCGTGCTTCGCGCCTGCGCCGCGCTGAGCAGGATCAGCTCGGTCCTTTCGAACGAGCGCAGCGACCGCCACAGGAGAAGGGCCGCCGCGAGGCCCACGACGGCGATTCCCACCGGAAGCCACCAGGAACGGGCCCGGGTTGCCGACCACCGGCCGGAAGGTCCCACCACGTCACCCGGAGAAGGTGAGCGATTCTACATCTTCCTGACGGCACGGAAGTTGCTTATTCCACTCCAGGCGCAGCATCGGCGCCGGGGAGGGCTCACATGCTCTGGACGATCATTGGGATCTTGTTCGTGCTCTGGTTGCTCGGCCTCGTCGCACACGTCGGCGGAGGGCTCATCCACCTGCTGCTCGTGGTCGCCGTGGTGGTCTTCTTGATCAACCTCATCACGGGCCGCCGGCCCGCGGTCTGACGGGGCCGGATCACAGTGAGGAGCGGGCTCGAGCCTCGACCGGCACGGGCCCGAACTCCCCCTCCCACCGCGCGACGACCGCCGTGGCCAGGCAGTTGCCGATGACGTTGACCGACGTGCGCGCCATGTCCATCAGCTCGTCGATGCCCAGGATGGCCAGGATGGGCCACTCGGGCAGGCCGAACGAGGCCGCCGTCCCCAGCAGGATCACCAGGGTCGCCCGGGGCACGCCCGCCACGCCCTTGCTCGTCAGCATCAGGGTGAAGACGATCACGAGCTGCTGGCCAAGGCCGAGGTGGATGCCCGCCGCCTGGGCCACGAAGATCGAGGCCAGGGCCAGGTAGAGCGTCGACCCGTCGAGGTTGAAGCTGTATCCGGTCGGCATCACGAAGGCAACGATCGGGCGGGGGACGCCCAGCTCCTCCATCTTCTCCATGGCCAGCGGCAGCGCCGCTTCCGAGCTGGTGGTCGCGAACGCGATCGAGACCGGCTCGGCCACCGCTCCCACGAAGCGGCGCAGCGGCAGCCGGGCGGCCAGCGCGATCGGCAGCAGCACGAGCAGGAGGAACGCGGTCAGGGCCAGGTAGAGGGTCGCGAGCAGCTTGAAGAGGTTCACCAGGATGCCCAGGCCCATGTGCCCGACCGTGTAGGCGATGGCCGCCCCCACGCCGACGGGGGCGAAGTACATGACGATGTTGGTGAACTTGAACATCGTCTCCGACAGGCTCTCGCAGAAGGCCAGCATCGGCCGCCGGCGCGCCTCGCTGATGGTCGCCAGCGCGATGCTGAACAGCACGCTGAAGACGACGATCTGCAGCACTTCCCCCTCGGCCACCGACCGGGCCACGTTCTCGGGGAAGACGTGGAGCAGCACGTCGGAGGCGGACTGCTTGCGGCCGGTGACGTCGGCCGAGGGCAGGGCCGACGGAGGCTGGACGCCGACACCCGCCCGCGTCAGGTTGATGGCGGCCAGCCCGATGAAGAGCGCGATGGTTGTCACTGCCTCGAAGTAGACGAGGGCCTTGATCCCCATGCGCCCGACCTGCCGGAGGTTCGAGTGGCCGGCGATGCCGACCACCAGCGTCCCGAAGAGAAGCGGCGCGATGATCGTCTTGATCATGCGCAGGAAGATGAGGCTCAGCACGCGCGCGTTCACGCCCGCCGCTGGCCAGTCGTGGCCGATCTCGGCCCCCACCGCCATCGCGACCAGGATCCAGGTGGTGAGCGAGCGCCGGTGGAGGCCGTAGGCGACGAGGCCGGCCAGCGCGACGAGACGCCCCGCGAAAGCGGCGGGCGGCGCTCCGAGCAGCCAGCCGAGAGACGCCGCGAGCAGGCCGAGCAGGACCATGGCCAGCCCGATCCGCGCCAGCGGACCGGCCGGCGGGACGCTGCCTGTCCTACGCGCCATCGTGAAGAGCTCCCGGCTGGAGAACGCGCGCAGCATACCCGAGCCCGCGCGGCGGCCCAAGCCAGGGACAACGCTTACCCGCCGCCCGGCCGGCGGGAGCCGCTAGGCTACGTCACGATGCCAGGAAACGTATTCCGATGTCCTTCAGGTCTCCCCGACCGCCGACAGGCATCCGGCCGCGAGACCGCGTCCGACGAAGTCATCGGTGCCCAGCATGAGCCGGGCCACGTCCCTCACGTAGTCGCGTGGGCTGGTATAGCTGGGCGGGAATGCCCGCACCTGCTGGGTCAAGAGAGCGGCTTTCTGGAAACCGTTGAGGAATTCTCGTTCTGGCCGACTCATGGCGTCCTCCGTCCACTGCGGAGGCATGCAACGGCCGTGCCGCGGCGATCAGCGCGGACGATCGTTCCCGCTCAGGGCCCTCGCCTCAGCTCCTCGACCGGGCAGCGCAGGCGCGGATGCTCCGCGTCGCCGAGGTCGATCTGTTCCCAGCGCGCGACGAAGCCGCGGCGCGTGACCGCGGACGGCAGCAGACGCGCCGACAGCCGCTCCATGAGGCCGGCCGGGCCGATGACGCACTCCGTCACGAAGCAGCCCGCGCCGTGCCTCTCGGCCCGCACCTCCTCCAGTCGCCCGACGGGATGGCCGTTGGTGGCGAGCACGCGCCGGCCGAGCAGCAGCTCGAGGTGCACCTCGCGTCCGCTCACTTCCGCGCTTCCCCGCCGGGATCCGGCCGATGACGTGACGGCGGAGCCACTTCTCCCAGTCCCAGGCCCGCGTCTGCTCTCCATCGACGTCCACCGAGACGTCGATGCCGACCTCGCCGACCTTCGCCAGCGGGATCCGCAGCGGCGCGCCGTCGCTCACTCCGGTGCCGGAGTCGAAGGCCTGCACGAGGCGGCCGGCCCCGTGCTGTACGCGCGTCAGACGAGGCGCCCGCTCCCGGCGTCGAGGGCGGCGAGCCAGCCTCGCACCCCGAACTCGCCGTGGTTGATGTCTCCGACCTGGGTCTTCCACAGCTCCTTCCCGGTCTCCGCGTCGAGCGCCACGGTGTGATCGTCGAGCGTGTTGTAGAAGATCCTGCCGTCGGCCCAGGCCGCGCCGCGGTTCACGACGTCACAGCAGGCCACGCCCTGCGCGGCGGCGCTCGGCTTCGGCCTGTAGACCCACTTCAGCGGACCGCCCGGCCGGCGCAGGTCGAGCGCATAGAGGATGTTGGGATAGGGCGTCACGATGTACATCGTGGCGCCGACGACCAGGGGAGCGGCCTCGTGACCCTTGAGGACGCCAGTGGAGAAGGTCCAGTCGAGCTTCAGAGTCGAGACGTTGCCGGCGTTGATCTGGTCCTGCGCGCTGTAACGCGTGGCCGCGTAATCGTGCGCCGGCATCGGCCACTGGCCGTCGTCCGCCGACGCCGCAGCCGCACCGGCGGCCAGCGGCCGCGAGGCGCGTGGAGGTGAAGGAGCGCGCCGTCTCTCGCAGCCGAGTCCGGAGAGGGCGAGGGCGACGATGAGCCACGACGCCAGCAACTCGAAGCGGAAGCGAACGACCCGCGCTCCCCCGGCTACCGACTCATGGATCACGGCACCGGCTCAAGCAAGCACGGTGCCAGAGGCGCGGCGCCCCGGCAAGCGGGACGCCGCGTTCGCGACCGGATTACCTGTTCCCGCTCTTTCCCGTTCCGCCGGATCCGCTCGAGCCCGAGCCCTGTCCGGGCTTCTGCTGTTGCCCTTGTTGTCCGCCCTGTTGACCGCCCCGACCACTGCCTTGCTGTCCTTGTTGCGAGCCCGGGCCGGTACCCCGCTGCCCGCCCATGCGATCCTTGTCCTTGTCCTTGTCCTTGTCCTTGTCCGATCCGGCCTGCTTCCGATCGTCCATCTCGGCCATGTTTCCTCCCCTTCGAAAACGGGCAAGCGATGCCGACACTCCGCCCGCACCCAGAGTCGTTGCAACACTCGTGCCCTTCTCAACCGCGAGGGAAGAGGGTTGTTCTTACAAGCCGTCGGCGATGGACGGCCGTGCCGGGAGGTGGAGCCGGATGCCCGCCCGCACGGAGCGCGGCGGGCCGACCGTGCGCAGGGACGTGCGGCCGATGTCGTACCGCGCATCGAAGAGGTTCTCGGCCGCCGCGTAAAGCTCCAGCTCGCGGCGGACCGGCCGCGCGACGAGCAGGTCCAGCGTGGTGGCCCGGCCCAGCGCGAACTGGTTGAGGTCGTCGTCGAATTGCCCGCCCGCAAAGCGGAGCTGGAGCCCGGCGCGCAAGGCAGGACCGGCGTAGCGCAGGCTCAGGCTGCCCTGGTGGCGCGGGACCTGCGCGACCCTCAGCCCCGCCAGCGCGGTCGGGGCCGCGGAGACGACCGTGGAGTCGACGAAGAGCCAGGACGCCGACGCCGCGAGCCGGCCGCCGAGGCGCGCGTCGGCGTCGGCCTCGATCCCGCGCGCACGGATGAGGGCGACGTTGCTCCGCTGCCGGGTGATGAGGGCGGGCGTCGTGGACAGCGTCACGTTCGTGACCGCGTCGTGCACCTCGTTCCAGAAGCCGTTGACGCGCAGCGACCGGCCGCCGTGTCGCGCGCGCGCCAGCCCTCCCACCTCGACGCCGGACAGCCGCTCGGCACGCAGGGCGTCGTTGGCGAGGGTCAGCACGTTGCCGAGACGGAAAGGACGGTACAGCTCGTTGAGGGTCGGCGCCCGGAACGATCGATAGGCGGAAGAGGTGAGCGAAAGCCACGGAACGGCCTGGTAGCGGAGCGAGAGGCGGGGGCTCAGGGCATTCTCGTCATGATCCGGAAGGGACGCCGCCGGCGCCCCTGGACTGCGCCGCTCGCCCGATTGGGCCCAGCGGTCGATGCGTAGCGCGGCGGTGGCCGCGAATCGGCCGAGGCCCAGCCGGTCCTCGGCGTACAGGCCCGCGTCGAGCTGGCGGCCCTCGTTGCCGACCAGGGGCCCGGGGCCCGGAGCGAACACCACTTCCTCGCTCGTCGCCTCCACCCGCCGCATGTCCGCGCCGGCCACGAGCACCTGCCGGCCGAGCGCCCGGCTCCATTGGCCCCATGCTCCGAGGACGTGAGCGGGGACGCGCTGCTGCCGGTTCAGCCGCTCGCTCGTCCGGTCGGCCGCGATCGTCGAGAAGGTCTGGTGGTACAGCTCGTCCCCGGCGTAGGCCCGCACGCTGAGGACGCTCGCCGCGGTCCAGTCGCCTCCGAGGACCGCCTGCCGCAGCCGGGTGTCGTTCGTCTGCAGGGGCGTGCCGTTGTCGCGCGATTCATGGAACGCGGAAAGGGCCAGGAATTGCCGGGTTCCGGCCCGCGGGGCGCGCTCGGCCGCCAGCTCGATACCCTGGTGCCGGGAGGCGGCCGGCGTGTCCACCGCCCCACGATCGGCCGCCGCCACCGTGACGTAGCCGTCGGTCGCGAACGAGGTCGCATCCACGCGCAGCCCCCAGGCGCCGCGGCGAAGCGTGGCGGCCACCGAGCCGTCCGGCGTCGCCTGCGAGCCGTAGCTGGCGTCGAGGTCGAGCCGGCTCTGGTCGGGCCGCCGCCGCATAAGATGGACGACGCCCGACAGGGCGCCGCTGCCATACAGGTCGGAGGCGCCGCCCCGCAGCACCTCCAGGCGTTCGAGCGAGATGCGGGGCACGCGGCTCCAGTACACCCAGCCCCCGAACGGGTCGTTGAGCGGTACGCCGTCGTCCAGGACCAGCGCGCGGCTGGCCCCGCTGCCCCCCACGCCGCGCAGCGACGCGCCCTGCGACGTGGGGTTGGCGGTCCGGCTGCCGGAGCGCCGGAACAGGGTGAAGCCGGGAACCTGACGCAGCGCGTCATCGACCGCGAGGGCGGGGGTCAGCTCGAGGGTCGCGGGACCGAGGACGACGACGCTGGCCGGAGTCTCGGCCAGCCGCTCGGGAACGCGCGCGGCGGCGACCGTGACCTCGTCGGCGAAGGCGCGGCGGAGCACGATCGTGAGCGGCCCGGACTCGTGCCGCGGATCGACCTGTCGCCGGAACGGAGCGAATCCGGCCGCATCGACCGAGACCGCGGCCGCGGCTTCGTCCCACGCGATCGAGAAGCGTCCGTCCGGACCGGTCTGCGCGGCGGCCTCCGCGCCGCCTGCCCGCACCGACACCCGCGCGCCCGCGACTGCCGCGCCGCCGGCATCGACGACCACTCCTTGCAGCGCGCGCGACGGAGCGGCCGGCGGCGTGGCCAGCCACGCGAGCAGCACCAAGCCGTGCATGATCCCGAGCCGGAGTATAAGTCCTCATTGAGCAAGGGGGTGCTAGCGGCGCACCCCCTTGAACCCCCGCTCGCGGCTCTTGACTCCTGGCTCTAGCCGGAGGCTAGCGGCCCTTGAGCTTGGCGCAGGCGTCGGTCATTCCGGCCGTGCACGCCTGCTGCAGCAGAGCCATCGCCCGCGGGTGGTCCTTGGCCACGCCCTGGCCCGACTCGTGAAGCAGGGCCAGCTCGTAGCAGCCGCCGGCGGCGCCGGCGGTGCACGCCTTCTGGTAGAGCGGAACCGCGTGGGCCAGGTCCGGTGAGCGGCCGAAGCTGTGCTGGTACTGCACGCCGAGGTGGTAGCAGTCGGCGGCGAAGCCGGCCTCGCAGGTCTTCTTGTAGAGCACCATGGCCTGGTCCACGTCGCGGCCGACGCCTTCGGCGCGCGCGTAGGCCCCGGCCAGCGTGCTGCAGCCGGTCATGTCACCCCCGTCGCAGGCCTCCTTGAACAGCGCGGCCGCGCGGGCAGGATCGTTCACCATCCCGGTCACGCCGCGGTAGAGCAGGCCGAGCTGCAGGCATCCGCGCGCGTCGCGGCCGGAGCAGGCCTTTTGATAGAGCGAGGCCGCCAGGGCGACGTCCTTCGCCAGGCCACGGCCGGTCTCGGTGAGGAGGCCGAGGTCGACGCAGCCGCCCGGCGCGCCGTTGTCGCACGCCTTGCGGAAGAGGGCCGCCGCCTTGATGGGGTCCCGCGCCGAGCCGACGCCGTCGCGGAGGAGCCGTCCCTGGGCATGGCAGCCGCGCGGCTCGCCGGCCTCGCACGCCTTCGCGTAGAGCGCGAGCGCGCGGCCGCCGTCTCTCGGCGCCCCATCGCCCCGCTCGTGGGCGAGCCCCAGCTCGTAGCAGCCGCGGGCCAGCCCGCCGTCGCAAGACTTGCCGTAGAGGGCGACCGCGCCCCGGGCATCCTTCGGCGCGCCGTCGCCGGCAGCCAGCAGCCGGCCGAGCGCCACGCAAGAATCACCGTGCCCGCCGTCGCAAGCCTTCCTCAGGAGCGTCGTGGCCCTGGCCGGGTCGCGAGGGAAGCGGACGCCGTCGAGGTACATCGGGGCCAGGGCGCCGCAGCCCCGCGCCAGGCCCGCCTCGCAGGCCCGCTGCAGGAAGGCCGCCGCCTCGCCCAGGTCCTTGGGCACGTCCCGGCCCTCCTGCTGCATCAGGCCGAGCTGGAGGCAGCCGTCTCCTTCACGCAGGTCGCAGGCCTTCTTCAGGAGCACCACGCTGCGGTTGACGTCGCGCGAGACTCCCTCGCCGGCCCGGTGCATGGCGGCCAGGTCGAGGCAGGCGCGGCTGTGTCCGCCTTCGCAGGCCTTCTTCAGGAATCCGGCCGCGCGGGACGGGTCCCTGGGCGCCCCTTCCCCGCGGCGATGCATCGAGGCCAGCGTGTAGCAGTCGACGACGTTGCCCTTGTCGCAGCTCTTCTTCAGGAGGGCGGGATCGCCGGTGGCCGGGGCCGCCGTCTGGGCGCCGCCGGGCCGTGCCATCGCCATCGCCATCGCCAGGCCCGCCAGGACTCGCATCGTGCGCATGAAGCCCCTCCTGAGGGCTCCCTGAATAGCTCAAGTCCCGAGGCGGGGCAATGTCGGCCATCACAGGGGCCGAGCATCCTTAATTAATGGTGGTCCCGCCGAGCCCTCGCGAGAGCGCACCGACCTCAGGCGAGGTCGGCCGGAGGCACCGGCAGGTGGCGCACCCGCCGGCCTGTCGCCGCGAAGACCGCGTTCAGCACCGCCGGCGCCACCGGCGGCACCGGCGCCTCGCCGATTCCAGAGGGCTGCTCGACCGTCGCGGCCGACCGGACAGCGGGTGGCGGCCCGGACGGCGAAGTGATAGGAAGCGGTCATGGCCGAGGGGGATCTGGCCGCCACGGTGCGCGCCGACGCGGGCGTCGCGGCCAGCCCGCTCGACCGCGCCCGGCGCAAGGCCTATCGTCGCCTTCTCCCGCTCTGCTTCATCTCCTACGTGATCGCCTACGTGGACCGCTCCAACGTCGCCATCGCCAAGCTGACCATGGCCCGCGACCTGCCGGGCTTCGACAACGCCGTCATCGGCCTCGGCGCCGGCATCTTCTTCATCGGCTATTTCCTGCTCGAGATCCCGGGCACCTTGATCGTCGAGAAGTGGAGCGCGCGCAAGTGGATCGCCCGCATCATGATCACCTGGGGCATCACCGCGGCGCTGACCGCGGCGGTGAAGACGCCGTTCCAGTTCTACGTGCTGCGCTTCCTGCTCGGCCTGGCCGAGGCGGGCTTCTACCCGGGCGTCATCGTGTACCTGACCCACTGGTTCTCGAGCCGCGACCGGGCCCGCGCCCTGGCCTATTTCTTCGTGGCCACGCCGATCGCCCAGATCGTCAGCCCGAAGATCTCGAACCTCCTGCTCAAGATCGGCACCGACGAGACGGTGGGCGGCGTCCTCGTCCACCATCCGGAGCGGCTCGGCCTCCACGGCTGGCAGTGGATCTACATCGCCTAGGGCATCCCGGCGGTCGTGCTGGGGATCGTGGTGCTCTTCGCCCTCACGGACCGGCCTCCGCAGGCGCGATGGCTGAGCGCCGAGGAGCGCGCCGCCCTGCTGGCCGAGCTGGAGCGAGAGAAGGGGCGCGGTGCGGGAGCGCGCCACGTCAAGCTGTCGCAGGCGCTTCGCCATCCCAAGGTCCTGCTCCTGGCCATCGTGTACTTCCTCGTGGTGACCGGCAGCTACGGGGTCGAGTTCTTCATGCCGAGCATCCTGGAGCGGTGGTACGCGCTCAAGTTCGACGCCCTGACGTGGCTGGTGATCCTGCCCCCGCTGCTTGCCCTCGCCGGGCAGCTCTTCGTCGGCTGGAGCTCCGACCGCACGAAGGAGCGCCGCCTGCACACCGCGGTGCCGATGGCCTTCGGCGCCGCCGGCCTGCTCCTCGTCATTGTCAGCCGCGGCCAGCTCGCGCTGACCGTCCTCGGCTTCATGATCGCCTACGCCGGCTTCAAGGCCTACCTGCCCGCGTTCTGGTCCCTGCCCAACATCTTCCTGGCCCAGACCGCCGCCGCCGGCAGCATCGGGCTCATCAACTCGGTGGGCAACCTGGGCGGCTTCATGGGGCCTTTCGTGCTCGGCAAGGTGGAATCGGTCACCGGCTCCTTCGAGGGCGGTCTCGTCTTCCTGGTGGTGTGCATGACGCTGTCCGCGCTGACCGTGTTCCGGCTGGGCCTGGGGCGGCGGGACGAGGTTTCATCCGGACCCCCTTGACGGCGTCGCCGCCGGGGCTATCTTGAATCGATAGTCATCCCCCCAGGAGGCTCGAAGTGACCTCGGAAGCGTTCCGGGTGCTCGAAGCCCTGGCGTGGTCCGAAAGGATCGCCCTGTCCGAAACCCTGCCCATCAGGCGCATCGCCGCCGCCGCGCTTGGCGGAAACGACGACCTGGCCGCGAAGGTCCTCGCCGATCTCGACCTGGAGGGCTGCCTCCAGACCGACATCGCCGGCTGGAGCAGCGGCTGCCTGACCTCGAAGGGACGGGCGATCAGCGTGACGGCCGCCGTCAGTAGGGCCTGACCTCGATCACGCGCCGGAACTCCTCGGCCTGCCGCTCGCGGAGCGACTCCAGCTCGTGCAGCCGGTGCGCCTGCGCCTCCTGGCGGGCATCCTTGCTCCGCTGGTACAGCGCGAGCAGGTGCTGGTTGCCGAGATAGTTGTCGGGGTCCAGCTCCAGGCACCGCCGCAGGTCCTTCTCGGCCTCTCCCAGCTCCCGCTTCCGCAGGTGCAGCAGCCCGCGCTCGGCCCACGCGTCGGCGTAGGCAGGCTTCGCCTGCAGGGCCTGGTCCACCAGCGCCAGCGCCTGCTCGACGTCGTTCTCCTCGCGGGCGATACGGGCCAGGAAGTAATTGGCGGCGGCGGCCGTCGACGCGCGGCCGGCGGCCCGCGCCAGCTCGGGACGAGCCGACGCGAAATCCCCGGCCTTGAACCAGGCCAGGCCCAGGGCCAACGCGCCCCGCGGGTCCTGGGGCTCGAGGGCGGCATACTTCCGGAAGTACGGCACGGCCTCCGACGGGTCGCGGCGCTGCAGGCAAACGGCTCCCATCGCATAGTTGACGGCCGGATTCTCGGGGTCCAGCGCCGCCGCCTGCTTGAGCGAGTTGTAGGCCTCGACGCCCAGGTCCAGCTCGACGCAGATCATGCCGAAGAGGAAATGGATGCGCGCGTCCTTCGGGTCGAGGTCGCGCGCGTGGGCGAGGTATCCGAGCGCAGCGCGCCGGTCGCCGGCCTTTTGCGCGACCCGGGTGAGAGCCATGAGGATGGGCACGCTCTCCGGGCCGGCGGCGGCCGCGGCTTCCAGCGCTTCCCGCGCGTCATCCAGCCGCCCCGCCGCTTCGCAGGCGGCGCCGAGGCGCTGCAGGCCGTCGGCGGAGGCGAGGCCGCGCGAACGCAGGCCCTCCAGCAGACGCAGGCCGAGGTCGTCGCGCTGGTGGGCGGAGAGCACGGGCAGGATCGAAACAAGGTCCATCTCGGCAAGGTCGGGCGCGGCGACGAGCGCGCTTCCGGCCTCGTCTGCTTCGGCGCGACGGCCCAGGCCCGCCTCGCCGGCGCAGCGCACGGCCAGGACCGGGGCCCGCTTCTGCTGGACATCCGGCAGCCGTGCCACGCGCTCGAGCGAGCGCTCGAACTCCCCCCGCGCCTGAAGGAGCACGGCGCCCTGGTACAGGGCCTCCGGGTGGGAGGGCTCGTGGCGCAGCAGCGAGTCGTACGTGTCGAGCGCCTTGCGCAGGGCGCCGGCATCCGCCGCCGCGTTCTCCTGGTAGAGACGGCCGAGGTTCAGGTACGCGTCGGTGAGCCGGGGCGCCGCACGGATCGCGTCGCGGAAGCGGGCTTCCGCCGCCTGATAGTGCCCGTCCTGCGCCTCGACCACGCCGAGGAAGTTCAGGGCGACGGGGTGCGATGGATGGACCCGCAGCGCCTGCATCAGCTCGGCCCGCGCCCGCACCCGGTCGCCCTGCTCCAGCAGCGTCCGCGCGCGGTCCAGGGTCTCGGCCAGCGTCGGCGGCGCGGCGGCCGCGGGCACCGCGCACAGGAGGAGGAGCATGGTTTCTCTCACCGCCATCGCAGTCCTATACTCGCCGAGGATCCGCGCATGCGCCACTTTCCGGCCTCGGCCCTGGGATTCGCCCTCCTCGTCGTGACCAGCCGTCCATCCTCGGCCCAGCCCGCGGCGCCGCTCGACGCGCTCTTCGCGCAGGGTGTCGACGCCCTCAAGGCCGGAAAGCTGGACGAGGCGGAGACCGCGTTCCGGCGGGTGCTGCAGCAGGGCGGCAACCGCGCGTACGTCCACAACAACCTCGCGATCGTCTATCAGCAGCAAGGCAAGCACGCCGAAGCGGTGGCCGAATGCCGCGAGGCGATCCGGCTCGACCCAGCCTACGCGCCGCCGCGGGTCGTGCTCGGCGGGAGCCTCCTCGCCCTGAGCCGCGTGGCAGAGGCGACCGCGGAGCTGGAGCGCGCGGTGAAGCTGCTGCCGAAGGAGCGCCTGGCCCGCGAGCAGCTCGCCCGCGCCTACACGCGCGCCGACAATCCGACGGCGGCGATCGAGCAGTATCGGGCGCTGCGCGAGCTGGCGCCCGACGATCCCGAATACGCGTACCAGCTCGGCCGCGCCTACCTGCGGCTCTCGGAATGGGCGATGCGGCGCCTGCGCGGGATCGACCCGGGCTCGGCGCGCATCTACCAGGCGCTCGGCCACAACTACCGCGTTCAGGGCCGTCCCGACCTCGCCGTGCGCGCCTTCGAGCGCGCGGCGCAGGCGGATCCGCGCCTGCCCGAGATCCACCTGGCCCTCGCCCAGATCCACCTGGAGCAGAGGAACTACGGCGAGGCGCGCAAGCAGATCGAGCTGGAGCTGGCGCTCGTGCCCGAGAGCGCGGGCGCCCTTGCCCTGAAGCAGAGGCTCGAGATCGAGGAGCAGCGGTGAGGCGGGAGGCGTCGGTTTCGGCGGCCTGCGTCGTGGCGCTCGCCGCCATGACCGCGGCGGCGCAGGAGCCGCCCCGGCCCGACGCCGGCTTCGCTCCCCTCGACGCGCGCGACCTCGACGCGGCCGCCCTCGCGGTGGACCGCCGCGCGCTCATCGCGCAGGCGCTCGCGGGCGGCGCCTACGAGCAGGCGCAGGCGATGCTCGTCGAGGAGGCGAAGCGCAACCCGCGATCGCCGGAGCTCCTGCGGCTGCTGGGGGGAGTCCGCTTCATGCAGCGCGAATACTTCGGGGCCGCCATTGCCTTCAAGAAGGCGGAGGTGCTGGCGCCGCTCGACGAGCGCAGCCGCTTCACGCTGGCCATGTCCTACGTGGTCCTGGGACGCCGGGACTGGGCGCGCCCCGAGCTGCAGAAGCTGTCCCAGACCGCCCCTCGCAATGCGCTCTACCGCTACTGGAGCGCGCGCCTCGACTACGACGACGGCCAGTACGCGGCCGCGGTGAGCGGCCTGCTCCAGGCGATCGCGCTCGACCCCCGCTTCGTGAAGGGGCACGACAACCTCGGCCTGAGCTACGAGGCGCTCGGCCGGCAAGACGAGGCAATCCGCAGCTACCAGGAGGCGGTGCGCCTCAACCGTGAAGCCACCTCACGCTCGCCGTGGCCGCCGCTGAACCTCGGCCTCCTGCTCGCGCGGCTCGACCGGCTGCCGGAAGCGGAGCCGCTCTTCCGCGAGGCCGTACGCATCGACCCGCGCTTCGCCCAGGGTCACTACCGGCTCGGCGTGGCGCTCGAGAAGAAGGGCCAGGCGGACGAAGCGGTCAAGGAGCTGGAAGAAGCGGCGCGGCTCGACCCGTCGTACCCCGAGCCTTACTATGCCCTGGCCCGCCTCTACCGTCGCGGTGGCAGTGTCGAACGAGCCGACCGAGCGCTCGAGCGCTTCCTCGCCCTCAAGAAAGAAAAAGGCCAGGCCGGCGGACCCCGATAGGACCCGCCAGCCTGGCCGGTTGAACGACGAACTCCGGCCCTAGAATTCCAGCCGCACGGCCACCTGGATGTGCCTCGGGTCGGTCACCCGGCCGTTCCACTTGCCGAAGTCCGGGCTCGCCAGGTCGCCGGTGAAGGCAGAGGTATCGCCCGAGAAGCAGTCCGTTCCCCCGCACCCCGTGAAGACGTGCCAGTTCCAGAGGTTGAAGGCCTCGATCCGCAGTTGGAGGTTCATGCGGCCGCCCAGGCTGGTGTTCTTGATCAGCGACAGGTCCTGGTTGCGGAAGCCGGGGCCCCGGTAGCTCGTGATGCGCGCGCCGGTGCCGTAGTAGAAGTTGAACGCATCCACGGACTCGAACGCGTCCTTGTTGAAGAGCGGACCCTTGGCCGGATCGAAGCTCCCGACGTCCTGGGCGAAGGGGTTTCCCCCCGACCTGATGGCGGGAATGCAGGCGGCCCGGAACTGGCCGGGCACGTTGCAGAAGCCGGACCGGAAGAAGTACGGCGTCCCCGACTGGTGCCGGAAGATCGTGTTGAACTGCCAGCCACCCAGCACGGCGTTGGTCACGCCTCCCCGGTCGAGGTGTTTCCGTCCCTTCCCGAAGGGGAGGTCCCACACCAGCGCCGCCGACAGGATGTGGGTGATGTCGTCCGCAGCCAGAGAGCGGTTGCGGCTCTGCTCGAAGGGCGAAATCACGCCGCTAGAGCCACTCCATGTGACGGATTCGCGCTGGATGTTGTCGGTGCCGCTGGTGAGCAGCTTCGACCACGTGTAGGAAACGAGGACGAACGTCCCGGCCGAGAACCGCTTCTCGACCTTGGCCTGGAGCGAATGGTAGATGGACTTGCCGTGGTTCTCGTTCGCGCCCTGCAGGCTGCTGCAGTACTGCGGATAGGGCAAGAGCGCCTGGGCGAGCGAGGGAGCGCAACCCGTCATCTGCTCCCGCCAGCCCGGGTAGGGCTCGGGCACGCCGTGGAGCGACGTCTGGCCCGGCTGGAACTCGTCGTAGAGCTGGTTGCCCAGCGACAGCAGCTTGGGGTCGAGCGCGTTCAGGGGGTCGTTGTTGGAGGGCAGGTGCGTGCTCCGGTTGCCTACATATGCCGCGCCCACCATGAAGCCCTTCGCGATCTCGCGGTCCAGGGTGAGGTTCCATTGGTGCGAGCGGGGCCGCTCGTTGGCGTCGAGTGTCCGGTAGTAGATGCCCTGACCATTGCGGAAGTCGGACTGGATGAACGGCGGCCGCGTGAAGTTCTGGGGGAACCCCTGCTGCAGAAGGAACGCCGGCTCCAGGCCGCCGAGCGTGCTGCTGAACGAAGGAGTGCTGCTGAAGCCGTCCTGGCTGACGCCGCCTCCCCAGCCGGGATAGAACGCGCGGTCGTAGAAGATCCCCCACCCGGCGCGGAAGAGCGTCTTGGGGTTGATCGCGTAGGTGACGCCAAGGCGCGGAGCAAAGGCCTTCTTATAGGGCTTCTCGGGATAGTCGGCGCCGTAGCTGGCCGCCCCGTAGCCGGTACCCGCGAACGCGAGTCGTCCGGGGCGCCCGCCGGCTCCGGGGTTGGCGCCGTTCGGATCGAAGAACGACATCACGTTGTACTTCTCTTTGGAGGGCGTGTAGTAGTCCCAGCGGAGGCCGTAGTTCAACGTCAGCTTGCTGCTCGCCTTCCAGGTGTCGCCCAGGTGCAGGATGTAGGCGGCCTGCCGCGGATAGGCGTTGCTCACCGACCGGAACGTCACGTTCCCGTTGTCCACGGCGCCCAGCAGCAAACTGGCGATCGGGCTGCCGCTGTTGACGCCGAGGAGGCCGGTGGCGCCGCGGCCGAAGCCGAAGCTTCCCGACTCGTTGCCATTGGAATGGATGTTCCCTCCGATGTTGCGGTACTCGAAGCCGCCCTTGATCGTGTGGCTGCTACGGATCCAGGTCATGAGGTCGTTGGCGACGTAGGTCGGCCTCGTGGTGATGTTGCCGGCGGGGATGCCGGCGTTGCATCCCCACTGCGCGAAGCCGTCGCTGAACTGGATCTGGGGGCCGATGTTGTTGCTGGCCACGCCCGCGATCTTGGGCAGCTTGTCCACCGCGTCAGCGTTCACGCAGCCGTAGCCCTCGTTGCGGTTCAGGTAGCCGAACGCGAAGTGGTTGAGCAGGTTCGGCCCGAAGGTATGGTCCCAGTTCGCGCGGTTGACCCAGGAATTCTGCGGGTCGGAAAGGGTCTCGCTGGCCAGCTCATGAGGAAGCGCCGAGAAGAACTTCGCCGGAGCGCGCTGGTGCCAGAGAGAGATTGCGAGATGGTCGTTCTGGCCGATGTAGGTGTCGAATCGGCCGAAGTAATAGTTGCTGTCGGCCAGGATCGTGTCGGGGATCGCGGTCGGCACCAGGTAGTTGTTGAGCGGACCATCGCTGGTGGGAGTCGGAAGGAATCCGAGGAATTGCCGGGCGATCGGGCTGATGCGGTTCGACGGGATGACATTGCCGGGGAAGGGGTCGCGGACCACGACGCCGTTGACGACGCGCGTGGTGCCGGGATCGTAGATCGGGATCAGGTTGCCGCTCGAGTCGCGCCAGTCGCTGAAGTCGCCGTTCCTCTCCTTCATCGAGGGAATGGACAGCGTCGGCCGGTTGACCCCGCCCGTCTGCCGGAAGCCCTCGAAGTTCACGTAGAAGTAGGTCTTGACGCTGCTCGACCACAG
>Ga0066710_100001435_pt1 | contig 17802 bp, 12 predicted proteins | sample GraSoiAngelo_159_FD_79666 | JGI IMG/M metagenome (GOLD analysis project Ga0066710, IMG submission 79666) | Grasslands soil microbial communities from the Angelo Coastal Reserve, California, USA - 14_1009_16_40cm | ecosystem: Environmental > Terrestrial > Soil > Grasslands | place: USA... | reverse complement strand
GCCGGGGCTGTCGTCGCTGCGCCGCTGCACCCCGCTGCAACGATCACAGATGCCGCCACCGCGGCCAAGAATCTTGCGCGAGTGTTCACGTGAATCTCCTCTGGCAGCATCTGCCCATTCGGCGCGAGCCTAGCACGGACGGCGTCGGAGGTGGCAGTGGCCGAACCGCGAAGGTTCGTATCTCCTGGGGCGTGTTGCCGGGACGAGAGCGCCACTATTCGCCCAACGGCGAGAGCGCAAGAGACACCGCTTCGTCGAGGGAGAGGGCATGGCCACCAGCCCACGATGAGGTCATCGCCTCCGCTCCGACGCTCTCGCGCAGGCGCCGGACTTGGCGGTCGTATTCCGGGCGTTCGTAGGGCGTCATCGGCGCATCGGCGACGTCGCGGATAGCTTCAGCGGCCCCCAGAAGGCGCGCGGCGCGGTCTGTGTCGTCCCTGGCCAGTGCGATGAACGCGAAGGATTCCAACTGGTTCGCGACGGCTCCACGGTTGCCGAAGTGCTGCCAGCCGTGAATGGTCTGCCGGTAGAGCGCCTCAGCCTCGTCGTAAGAGCCGGCCTGGCGGAGCGCGTGGGCGAGATCGCTGCGCACTGCGCACACGAAGCGCTGGTCGCCCATTTCCTGATAGGCGCCAATCGCCTCGCGAAACCAATGCCGGGCCTCCTCGACACGTCCTAGCGAGCCGCTCACGCGGCCGTGGCTCAGTGCGGCGAACGCGATGGCGAAGGCGTTGCCGGTCCGGTTCGCTGCATCCGTAGCCGTCGCGACTCGGGCCTCAGCCTCCGCCGGCTCACCCGCGGCGAGGCTCCCGAGGGCAGACCCACCCTCCAGCATCGCCAGCATCCACCAGTTCCCGGTCTGCTCGACGACGTCGGCAACCTCGTCGCGTAACTCCGGCTCGATGACCTGCCCGGAGAAGACCAATGCCATCGTCTGGCCTCCGAGTGCCTCGCCGAGTGTCTGGCGATCACCGGTGGCGCGGGCCAGCGCGACTCCTTTTGCGGCCCATGCCACCGCGGGGCCTGCGGTGCCTGCCGACGCGAAGGCCTCGGCTGCGGCGGCAAGAACTCGGGCATGCAGAATCGCTTCGTCCCGATCGGCGGATGGATCGGGTGGCGGCAATGACAGGACGAGACGAGCTGCCCTGGCCAGCCGCTCGGTCCCCTCGCTGGAGAGCGCTCGCGAACGCCAGTACCCCTTGAGTGCCAGCGACAGCCGTAACGCGCGATCGGGATCCGCCTCGAATGACCACTCCAGAGCCGAGCGGAGGTTGTCGATCTCGTCGTCCAGGCGCCGCAGCCAGGGCACCATGTCGGGACCGACAAGCGCTTGCTCGGCCTCGAGCGCGAGCGCCAGGAAGAAGCCCAGGTGCCGATCGCGCAGGGCTACCGCTTCGCCGCTCGCCATCAGGCGATCGCGGGCATATTGACGAATGGTCTCGAGCATCCCGTAGCGAGTCGTCTCCAGATGCTGAACGACGACCAGTGAACGGTCGACCAGCCGAGACAGTCCGTCGAGGGTGTCAAGCTTGGCGTCGCCTTCGGCTCGCGCCGCCCCCACGCCTTCGACTCGCCCTTCATCGGCGGCGACGTCGCCGCCGTCGCCGGCGAGATCCCCCTCGAGGTTCGGCCAGGCCACCGCTGCTGCGGCCTCGAGAGTCCAGCCTCCGGCGAACACGGACAGGCGGGCGAGGAGTGTGCGGTCGCGGTCCGCAAGCAGGTCCCAGCTCCAGTCGATGAGCGCCTGGAGCGTCTGTTGGCGAGGAAGTGCCGTCCGGCGTCCGCCCGTGAGAAGACGAAAACGATCGCCCAGCTTGCTTGCGATCTCGTCGACCGACAGGACGGTGACGCGCGCGGCCGCCAGCTCGATCGCCAGCGGGATGCCGTCAAGGCGCTGGCAGATCTCGGCGACGGCGGGAGCGTTGGCTGGCGTCAGCCTGAACGACGGCAGGGCTGCCGTTGCACGATCCCGGAAGAGCCGCACCGCCTCGCTCGCTGCGATCCTCTCGAACCGCGCATCTGGAGGCTGCTCATGGTCGTCTTGCGACGACATGTCCGGCACGCCCAACGACGGGACCTGAAACACGACCTCTCCCGCGATGCCAAGAGCCTCCCGGCTCGAGGCCATGACCGCGAGGTTCGGACAGGCGACCAAAAGCTGGTCTACCAGCTCGGCCGCCCCGACGACCAGGTGCTCGCAGTTGTCGAGCTGGAGGAGCAGGGCCTTCGAGCGCAGGAAATCCGTCAGGCTGTCGAGCCGTCTGCGCCCGGGCTCCTCGGGCGCGCCCACCGCGCCCGCGACCTCCTGAGCGATCAGGCCGGGGTCGCTGATTGCGGCTAGCTCGACCAGCCAGACCCCATCACCGTGGCGGTCAAGGAGCTCGGAGCCGACTTGCAGCATCAGACGTGTCTTGCCGGTCCCGCCCGTCCCGATCAGGGTGACCAGCCGATGAGACTCTGCGAGCGCACGGAGGTCGTCGAGCTCGCGCTCCCGGCCGATGAACGAGGTGAGTTGGGACGGCAGGTTCGTGCGATGCCCCCGGACCGATCTGAGGGCTGGGAACTCCGCTGCCAGGCCCGCGCCGGAAAGCTGGTAGATGTGCGCCGGCTCGTCGAAGTCCTTGAGCCGAAACTGCCCCAGGTCGCGCAGCCCCAGGTCGGCCGGCAAGAGGTCGCCGATCATCGCCGCCAACGCCCCCGAAACCAGGACCTGGCCGCCATGCCCGGATGCGGCGATGCGAGCGGCGCGGTGGACCTCCAGGCCGGCATAACTGCCGTCGCTGCGAGTCGCTTCGCCGACGTGGAGGCCAATTCGCACGCGGAGATCCGCCGAATGCGTCCATTTGGTCAGCGCCCGTTGGCCTTCCGCGGCGGCTTGCAGCGCTCTGAGCGGGCTGTCGAACACGACGAAGAATGAGTCGCCCTCCGTGCTCACCTCGAAGCCGGCATTGCGCGCGAAGACCGCGCGGAGGATCGACCGATGTTCGGCGAGCTGCCGGTCGTAGCTATCGGGGTCCTTCCGGAGCAAACGAGTCGAACCCTCGATATCCGTGAAGAGCAAGGCGACCGTGCCCGTCGGCGGCTCGGGCCGCTCCGACGTCGGACCTCCTGCAACCGTCCTGGGCGGCATGGCGATGATGGTACGTCCGCCCTCCCGGCAGTCGAAAGCCTCCTCGAGATTGCTGCAAGAGTTGCGCGCTACGCTGTCGGGCGTGATCCGACTGGCGATCCTGGGCTTCTGGCACGTCCATGCGGCCGACTACGCGGCAGAGGCGGGAGCCCATCCCGAAACGGAGATCGTGGCCGCCTGGGATGACGATGCCCCGCGGGGGGAGGCCCGGGCTCGGGACCTCGGCGCCCGATTCCACGGGGACCTGCCCGAGCTCCTGGCTCGATCTGACGTCGACGGAGTCATCGTCACTACCAGGACCAGCGCTCATCCCGAGGTCATCACCGCTGCTGCAGACGCCGGAAAGCATGTCTTCACCGAGAAAGTCCTGGCCCTGACTCCACCCGACGCCCAGCGCATCACCGACGCGGTCGAGCGCAATGGTGTCAAGCTGACCGTGTCTCTCCCGCGTCTGTCGCACGGCTACACAATCGCGATCCGCGAGGTCCTTGCGTCCGGCCGCCTCGGGGAAGTAACGCAGGTGCGCTGTCGGCTGGCGCATGACGGGGCCCTCGGGCAGCCCTGGCTGCCGGGACACTTCTTCGACCCTGCTGAAGCCGGCGGAGGCGCCCTCGTCGATCTCGGTTGCCATCCGCTGTACCTGACCCGCCTGTTCCTCGGCGGCATGCCGGAGTCGGTGTCGGCCGAGTACGGACGCGTGACGGGTCACGCCGTCGACGACAACGCCGCGGCGATCCTGCGCCACAGGACCGGTGCCCTGGGCATCGCCGAGACGGGATTCGTGACGCCTCATTCGCCATTCAGCATCGAGGTCCACGGGACGAAAGGCAGCCTCATGTACAGCACGCCCGAGCCGGACCTTTTCGTGCGGACTGCGCCTCCAGGTAGTGATGCGACGTGGACCCAGCTGCCCATCCCGCAGTCAGGCCCGTCGCCCTTCGAGCAATGGCTGGGCCACATCGCCCAGGACACGAACGCGACCGAGAACATCGCTCTCGCGCTCGACCTGACGACCCTCGTCGATGCCGCCAATCGCTCAGCGCTGACGGGCACAGCCGTCCGAATCTGACGGTGGCGTCCACGCCTGGGCGTCACTCGGGCAGGGCGACCCCCACCGTGGCGAGCAAGCCGCCGTCCACGCGGATGTCCTCGCCGGTGATGAAACTTGCGCGCGGACTGGCAAGGAAGGCGACAACCTCGGCGACCTCGCGCGGCTCGGCCACACGGCCCAGTGGATGGGATCGCCCCCATACCTCGACCAGCGACTGTGTCCCGGCATCGCTCCCGTCGCTGAATTGACGGGCTGACGACCGAAGCATGGGCGTGTCCACGGATCCAGGGCACACGGCGTTGACCCGGACGCCGTGGCGCGCTTCGTCGACCGCCAACGCGCGGACCAGCGCGTCGAGCGCGCCCTTGCTCGCCGAGTAGGCCACCACGCCGGCCTGCGCGATGTGGGCCTGCACCGACGAGATCACGACGATGGCGCCCTGGTCGCTCCGTCGAAGATGGGGTAGCGCCGCCTGGGCCGCCAGGAAGACACCCTTGACGTTGACCGCGAAGACCTCATCCCAGGTCCCCTCGTCGGTCTCAGTCGCCGTCCCATAGCGCTGGATTCCCGCCGACGTCACCAACGCATCCAGCCGCCCGTAACGCGCGACGGCCGCCGCGACCGCACTCTGGATCGCGCGTCGATCCGTGACGTCAGCCGGGACCGCGAGCGCCTCGCCCCCCGAATCCTGGATCGCATTCACCGTTTGGGCGACGGCGTCGGCCTCGAGAGCGCACACGCCGACCGCGGCCCCGGCGACTGCCAGGACCTCGGCGCAGGCGCGCCCGATCCCTTGCGACCCGCCCGTTACGAAGGCGACCTTGCCGGTCCAGTCACCCACGCCACTCGACCTGGAGCGCGTTGAGCAATCCCTGCAGGTAGCCGATCGCGTGCGCGCGACCCCGGCTGCAGTACGCGGCCGACGCCGTCTCGGCCCAGGTGTCCTCGTCGCCGATCATGGCGGGGACGTGGTCGTCGATCATGAAGCCGTCGAAGCCGACATCGATCAACCGGCGCAGCACGGCCGCCGGATCGTAGTTGCCCTCGCCAAGGAACGATTCCTTGAAGCGCGGGACCGTGCCCTGGACATCCCGAAAATGGATGTAGAAGATGCGGCCCTTCGGCCCGAAGAAGTCGATAACGCGGTTGACGCTCTGCTGGCCGGCCATCTCCGAGACCGTTCCAAGGCACAGATCGAGGCCCCAGGCGGGGCTCCCTCGTGAGACCTCGTAAGCCCGTTCCAGTCCCTCGGGGCTGGACAGGATCCGGGCGACTCCGCCCACGGACTCCACCGGCGGATCGTCGGGATGCACGGCCAGTTGGACGCCCACTTCCTCCGCGACCGGAAGAACCGCGTCGAGGAAGACGCGGTAGTTGTCCCACATCTGGTCGGGTCCAATCGATTCGAGGGGCTCGTCAGGGGCGAGCTTGTAGCCCGCGAGTTCGTTGCCCTCCTCCGCCCGTCCTGCATCGAAGGCCGTCACCAGGGCGTTGCCCCGGCCCCGCGCCCGGAGGTCGGTGCGCCAGACGTAGGTGGGCATGAAGTTATGGCCGAGCATCCGGATCCCGGCCGCGGCCATGTTCCGAATCGTGGTGCGGTAGTTCTCGAGCTGCTCGTCCCGGCCGGGCAGCCCGCGCAGGACGCGATTCCAGTGGCGGTACGGGACGTTTTCGATTCCTTCCACGACGAGGCCGGCGCGTTCGCAGCGCTCCCTCAGGTCGCGCAGCTCGTCGACCTCCCAGTAGCCGCGCTCCCCCTTGAGATCGCTGGGCGAATGGAATTGAACGCTGCTCAGCCCGAGCTGCTGGGCGAAGGTCGAGACCGTGTCGTCAAAGCCCTCGATGTGCCCGAGCGTGAGTCGGATCGCCATCTGCGTCAGCCTCCGAACCGGAATGGCAGTCGACCGCGAACACCGGGACGACACACGAACAGCCCGCCGGCCAGGGGCTGGTTGGGCTTTCCGCCCGGCGGGAATCCTTCCTGTGCGGTCGTGATGAACAGCTGGTCGAGATCCGGACCGCCGAACGCGCAGCTGCTCGACTGCTCGGCCGGCACATCGACCCAGCGGTCCAGCCGCCCGTCTGGCGAATAGCGCCCGACACCCCAACCCTCCCACAGGGCAACCCACAGGTAGCCCTCCTCGTCGACCGTCATGCCGTCGGGGGAGCCGGCCTCGGCAGGAATGCTGAAGGCCGGTGTTCGTCCGCTGATGGCTCCGCTCTCGTGGTCGAACGCGAAGCGATCGACCCGCTGGGTGGGCGTGTCGATGTAATACATGGTCCGACCGTCAAGGCTCCAGTCGAGCCCATTGGAGATCGAGGTGCCGGAGATGACCGGAGTGACCCGCAAATCGGGGTCGAGCCGATAGAGCGTCCCCGCTGCGTCCCGGTGGTCGACTGCCATGGTTCCCGCCCAGAATCGTCCAGTCGGATCGACCTTCCCGTCATTCATGCGGGTTGTCTCGTCCTCCGCCTCGACCGGCGCGATGAGCTCCACCCGCCCTGTATCAGGATCGATGGCGACGAAGCCGTCGCGCACGGCAGCGACCAGCCCGCCCGACGCCCTCAGCGCGACCGCGCCGATCATCCGGCCGACAGGAAGGATCTCGTCCTCACCGGTCCGCGGGTCTGTTCGATGGACGGTCTCGCCCACGATGTCCACCCACCACAGCACACCGCCGTCTGCGTCCCAAACCGGACCCTCGCCAAGGCCGGCGGCGGCATTCACGACGAGCTCCGCGCGCAGGCGGGGCACGGCTGGTCGTGGCTCGCCCGCGAGCTCACTCATCTCGCTGGCACCTCTCGGTTCACTGTGTGTGTCAGGGTATCGGGCCGCGGAGGGCATCGTCGGGTAGGCTCATGGCCATGCACGCCCGCGGTCCGGGAGATGGTCGCCCGGTCAAACTGGTTGCCATCGGCATCGGCAGCGTCATCTTCGGTGTCGAGCTCCTGCGCGACGTGTTCCGTGTCCCGGAGTTCCGTGGCGCCGAGCTATGGCTCGTCGATCTGGATCCGGGCGCCCTGGGTCGAATGGCGCGGTTGGCCGAGCGGTTGAATGAGGCCGCAGGCTGGGACGTTTCCGTTCACTCGACGCCCGACCGGACGGACGCCCTTCCCGATGCCGACTTCGTCGTCACGGCAGTCGCTATCGACCGACTGAGGAGCTGGCGGACCGACCATGAGCTCGCCCTGAAGCATGGCTTCGCGAGCGTCCTCTCGGAGAACGGCGGCCCGGGCGGGCTCTCGCACACGCTCCGCTCGGTCCCGCTCATGGTCGAGATCGCCCGGGACATCGAGCGGCTGGCACCTGCGGCCCTGTTGCTCAACTACACGAACCCCGCGAACCGGGTCTGCCTCGCAGTCAGCCGCCACACTACGGTCCAGACGATCGGCTTGTGCCACAGCGTGGCTGGCCAGATCGACGATTGCGCGCAGCTGCTCGGGCGGAACCGAGCGGACCTCGTCGTCCATGCAGCCGGCTCGAACCACTTCACCTGGTTCCTGTCGATCCGGGATGCCACGGACGGCACGGACCTCATGCCCGAATTCAAGCGACGCACGATTGCATCTGATTCGACCGAACCGCTGGTCCGGCTGATCACCAAGCGCCTGGGCGTCCGTCCGGCGATCGGCGACGACCACATCGGCGAGTACCTGCCCTGGGCGGCCGAGGTCATCGGCACCAGCGGGTACGACTTCGACGGGCTCGCGGAGCGCGGTCGGCGAGCCTCCGAGATGCTCGAAGGGTGGGGTTCCGGCGAGGTGTCCGTCGCGCCTCTGCTCGCGGAGCCCTCCGAGGAGGCCAGCGTCGACCACAGCGCGGCGGAGATCATGGGCGACATGGTGGCAGGCCGGACGCGCCGGCGGCCTTCGTTCATCCTTCCCAACGACGGCCTGATCGACAATCTCCCCGCCGACTCGGTGATCGAGGCTCCAGGCCTCGTCGAAGACGGCCAGCCGATCGGAATCCCGGTCGGCGCGATGCCGGAGGCCGTCGCGTCGCTGGTCGGGCGCGAGCTCGCCATCCAGGACGTGGCCGTGGAGGCCGCGCTCGAGGGCTCCCGCGATCTGGCCCTACAGGCGCTCCTCCTGGATCCGGTCGTCAGCAGCGTCTACGCGGCGGAGGCATTCCTCGACGACGTACTCGATACGCACCGGGAGCACCTGGCCCGATTCTGGTCGTGACCCTGCGCCGGGCGAAGGCAGGAAAGGCCTAGTTCCAACCTGCCGTCGACCAGCTGTTGCCGGACCAGCTGTTGCCGGACCACGACGAGCCGGACCAGCTGTTGCCGGACCAGCTGTTGCCCGACCAGCTGTTGCCGGACCAGGACGAACCAGACCAGCTGTTGCCCGACCAGCTGTTGCCGGACCACGAAGAGCCCGACCAGCTGTTGCCGGACCACGAAGATCCGCTCCACGTGCTTCCGTTCCAGACGCCGCCGGACCACGAGTTGCCAGCCGCTTCGAGGACGGCCATGCCCGCCGAGTTGAAAGGCATCCCGAAGATGTCACGCTCGCCGCTGAGCACCACGCCGTCCCGCGTAAGGTGATCCGAGCCGCGCGATCCCTCGAGCGTTCCGGTGCCCGTCGCCGGAGCGGAGCCGGGGATGGCGCTGGGAAGCAGCGCCCCGAGCATCGAACCGAGCTGCAGTTCGCCCGAGCCCTCGCGGCCGGCACTGTAGATGAGCGGCAGGTCGAAGGCGTAGCTCATGAAAAGCTTTTTGACCTGGTCGGGGGTCGCGCTGGGGAACTTGTCGAGGATCAGAGCCGCGGCGCCAGACGCGATCGCAGCCGACTCGGAAGTCCCGCTGCCGCGCATGAAGCGGTCGTCGAGCAGCGTTACCCCGGCCCGGGTGTCGATGTACGAGTTGGGCACGCGCAGGCCCTGGATGTGGACGCCGGGAGCGACGAAGTCGGGCTTTCGGGCCGAGCCGGTCTTGGCGGCGGCCGAGAAGTCCGGAACCATGTCGTCGACCATCGAAGTGGTCCCCATCGAATCCGACGCACCGACCGCGATGATCCGTTTGTCATAGGCGGGATCGGCGAGCGCCGGCGAAGATCCCTTGGTCTGGTAGCCGCTGTTGCCGGCGGCCGCGATCACGACGATTCCGGCATCCCATGCCTGTTCGACGGCAAAGGCCAGGGGGTCGACGCCGTACCACTGCGTCGCGTTCGTCCCATACGACAGGTTGAGGACCCTGATGTTGAGGCCGTTGTCGTGGCGGTGCTGGATGACCCAGTTGATGGCTGCGATGATCTGCGACACGTCGGCGCCGCCGTCGGCGGTGGCGACCTTCAGGCTGACGATTCGCGCGTCGGGCGCCATTCCCCGGTAGGCCGAGGCCGGCGCGTCGACGTAGGGACTCGTGAGCGCGACGTCGCGACCGGCGATGAGGCCGGCCATGAAGGTCCCGTGACCGAAGGTGTCGAGATTCGTCAGGTTGTCGGCCTGGGACTCGAGCGACAGGTCCGGGCCGTAGACCACCTTGCCCGGGCTGCTCAGTCCGGCGACCGGTGAGACCCCCGAATCGATCAAAGCGACGTCGACGCCCTTGCCGGTGTAGCCCGCCGCCCACCATGCCTGGGCACCCGAGGAGACCGTGGTGTTGAACATGGAATATGGGTCGGTCGCCGTGTCGTAGCCCGCCGCGGCGACGCTCGAGACGCCGAATGTCGAGAGCAGCAGGGACACGCAGAGGACGACGCCGAGCCGGCGCGGACCCGTGATATCGAGACTCCAGCCGAACGTGGGGGTCATCGGACGGGACTCATGGACCGAATGCCGTCCCAGGTCCATGCCCCTGGCTGCTGGCGCCCTTGCCTCAACTCGTCCGAGGCGATTCGTTTTGACTGCACCATCGAAGTCCACCTTCAGGAGGGCTTGGTGATGCGGCGCCTGGCAACCGGGCGGTCTTGCGGATCGTTGCCCGCGAGATCCCTGGCTTTGCGTCCCCGCCTCTCGGCGGGTTTGCTCTGTTTCAGACCGGATCCTGCGACAGTTCAGTGCTGCCGCCGGATCGAACGCTATGACCTCAGGTGCGGGACCCCAATAGCGCCAAAGTACTGGCCGGTGCGTCGCCGCATAGCCCGTTCGTCGAGCGCCCCGATCAGCGAAGCCCGATGGCCTCGGCGGGGGAGGGCAGCAGGGCGACGCCGCGCTGCGCGAAGAGGCGCTCGAGCTCGTCCGCGGCCAGAGGCCGTGCAAGGTAGTAGCCCTGCGCCCGGTCGCAGCCCAATTTCCGAAGACGTTCCAGCTGGAAGGCTTCCTCGACGCCTTCCGCGATGACCGTCAGGCGCAGCGCCCGGCCCATCGATACTACGGCACTTGCCAGCTCCCAGCTGTCGGCATCGGAATCGTCCACGGCCACGAAGTCGCGGGCGATCTTGATCGCGGTGGCTGGGAAGCGCTGCAGATAGCTCAGCGATGAATAGCCGGTCCCGAAGTCATCGACCGCAACTCCCGCCCCCAGGTCGCGCAACACCTGGAGCTTGACGATCGCGTCGTCGACGTTCTGCAACAGGGTCGTCTCGGTCACCTCGAGCACGACCTTCCCAGGATCTATCCCGGACGAGTCGATGACGGCCGCCACCTGATCGACGAAGTCTGGCTGTTCCAGCTGCCGGGCAGCGACGTTCACACTGATCTCGAGGCCCCGCAGCTTCGGCCCGCGATCGTGCCACTCCATGGCCTGTCGGAAAGAGCGGTCGAGGACCCACCGGCCGATGTCCAGGATCAGGTCGCTTTGCTCGGCCACAGCGATGAATTCGCCGGGCCAGATGATGCCGCGCGTGGGGTGCTCCCAGCGCAGGAGGGATTCGAGCCCGGTTATCTGGCCCGAGGCGATGTCGACGATGGGCTGGTAATGGAGGACGAACTCGTTGGCGGTGACCGCGCGCTGGAGCGAGGCTGTCAGGGTGTGGCGCGCGACCACCGCAGTGGCCATCTCCGGCTCGAAGAACGCAATCCGGTTCTTGCCTCGCGCCTTGGCCGAATACATCGCGACGTCGGCGTTGCGCAGCAACTCGTCGGCAGATCCCGCGCCGGGATGACCGGTTGCGACGCCGATACTGACACGCGCGTTCGCGACCGCTCCATCGGACGGGGAGCCGGAATCGAACGCTCCGATCAAGCGCTCGGCGACGCGCCTGGCGACGGGCAGCTCCGGCGTATCCCAGAGCAGGACGGCGAACTCGTCGCCGCCGATCCGGGCAGCCAGGTCACCCGCGCGGAGGGTCGCCTGGATGCGCTCGCCCACTGCAGCCAGGAGAGCATCACCCGCGGCATGGCCGAGGGTGTCGTTGACGATCTTGAAGTCGTCCAGATCGAGGAACAGAACGACCGGCACCAGGCCCGACGCGTCCGCCGACTCGAGTCGCTGCGCGACACTCTGGGCGAAGAACGCGCGGTTGGCCAGGCCTGTCAGCGCGTCGTGATAGGCCTTGTGCTGGAGCTCCTCCTTGAGCCTCGACAGCGAGCTGAGCGACTGCTCCAGCTGGCCGTTCTCCAGGGCAACTGCGGTATGGCTGGCCAGCGTTTCGAACAGCTTCAGGTCGTCACTGTCGAAGGGACTGAGCTCGCTCAGCCGATTGGCGACGACCATGACCCCCACCAGGCGGGACTCGCCAACGAGCGGTGCGTAGATCGCATTCCTGAAGCGCCCCCCGCTGGCCGGCCCGCGTATTGGATCTTCGCGGGGAACGAGGAGGGCCCTGCGTTCGGCCACGCACTCCACGAGACGGTCGTCGGCGAGGACCGTCCCCACCGGCTGCATCATCGTCACGGCCTCGCCCGGCCCGACGGCGGTCCTCAGAACTTCCGCGCCTTCCTCCTGGGGAAGCAGCGAGACCTCCGCCACCTCCGCCCGGAACATCCGGCGGGCATGATCGAGCAACGACACCAGCGCCCGGTCGATCTCCGGGCTGCGCTGCAGGATGCGGGTCGACTCGTAGAGCATCTCGAGGCCTTCGTGCTGCTGGCGCTCGGAGAGGTAGGCCCGATATGCCACGAAGACGGCCGCGATCGGGACGGCGAACAGAAGGGCCGCAGCCGGCTCGACGAAGAGGACGGTGATCACGAGCAGGGCCAGGCTCGTATTGGTGAGGGACACGACCCCACCCATCATGAGCATGCGCGGAATCCGGCCGGCTTGTGCCACCCCCTCCGCCAGGGAGATCGCGGCGGTGACCGCGAAAACGCCGACAAGGTTCTCGGCAGACGTCGCGATGAAGGCCGTTCCCCAGGCATGCGGACCGAAGCGGACGGCTGTGTCGTCCAGAACGTGGACGATGCCGAGCGTGACCACCGAGCAAAGCAGGAACTGGGCCAGGTTGAAGGCCAGCTTGACCGATCGCTGGCGGCGACTGAAGACAAGTGCCAGGCCCGCTCCGCCGAGCCGCGCCACGATGTACTGGGCGGGGCTCAGAAAAAAGATGCTGTAGACGACCGGTATCTCGCTCATCGAGAAGGAGTGAGCACTGCGCCCGATGTGCAGGTGGATCACCTTCGCTTCAGCCACGTAGAAGAGGATCGCAAGCAGGTACCACGGCAGAGCCAGCGGCGCCTCGAAGAGGCTCCCGGTTCCGAGCTCCAATGCCGCCAGGCCCGCCGCAATTCCAACGAGGACGAAGGTCAGCAGCCACACTCGAGTTTTGCCCGTCGTCGAGGCCACCAGCCTCCAGGCGGGGCTGCGGCGCGCTGCCTGACTCAATCGGCCGGTCAGGCTTGGCCGGCGCTGACCAGCCTGCTCCGGGCGCCGCCGTAGGCGGGGTGTGTCGACATGCGCCGGCAGCGTCGGCAGCGTCGGCGGCCTATGAGCCACGTCTGGTGTCGCCTCTCGCTGATGTCGATCGCGAGCGCGGTCGAGGGAACGCGACGGATCGCGGCAACGGTGCAGCCAGTTGCGTCAGGGCACCATGGCTCGATAGTGCCAGACCTCGCGGGAACATCGCCGCCGGCCTCCCAGCCGGCGGTCTCGAAGTGGGCGTTGCAGGCTGCTTCGCGGGCCACGGCGGTTCGGGCCGTCTTCAGGTCTTCTGGTCGATCGTCCGCTCGCGTCCCGCCATGAGCCGCTCGATATTGTCGAAATGGAAGAGCCAGATCAGGACAGGACCTCCGACGGCGTAGATGAGGTGCGCTGGCGACAGGCCCTGGATGACGATGATCGCCACCAGGATCGCGCCGGAGATGGCCGAGCTGATCAGGGAGCCCAGGGACGAGTAGCGTGTCAACTGGATGATCCCGAAGAAGATCGGGATGATGACGAGCGCCACCAACGGCCACAACACGAGCAGGGCCCCGAAGGCCGGCGACACGCCGCGACCGCCCTGGAAGCCGATGTAGACAGAGCGGCTGTGTCCGATGATCGCGGCCAGGACCGCCAGTCCCTGGACGGCAGTACCGGCGCCGAGCACGATCGGGATTCCAACCGCGACGCAGCCTTTCAGAAGGTCCAGGACGGCGGCGGCGGCGGCAACGCGGGGGCCGAGGACTCGCAGGACGTTGGCTCCGCCGGTCCGGCCGCTGCCCAGGGTACGGGGATCCGGTCCGCCGACGACGCGCGCGATCACGACACCCCACGGGATCGCCCCAACGAGGTAGGCGGCAACGATCGAGACAGCGCCGATGAGGAGAGCGCCCGTGTCCATGCGCGCCGCAGTATATCGACGGGCCGGAGGCCCTCTCTGGCCGCGTGCCGGGCTCAGACCGGGCGGGTGACGTCCCCCTCAGGCGTGCTGAATTCCTGCGCAAGCCGATCGGGCCTGCCACGGAACCAGGCGCGCCGTTCGGGGTCGCGCGTACACTCCTCGACCAGCTCGGAGAGCCTCAAGTTGACAGGTGCGCGCCGCCCGACGAGGCGTGCAGCACGGTCCACGGCACCGTTCAGCCAGCTGACCTCGGACGGGCCTCTTCCGGACTCGAGATGGCGCCGCAGCGAAGGGCTCTTGCCACCGCGGCCGCGGGCTACCACACGAACCATGATCGGTCGCACCAGGGCGGCCGGCAGGCGGGACGCGACAGTCAGTAGCCTGACGTCGGCGCCCGGCAGCGCGACCGGCCGGAGCTCGAGCGCCCGCATCACCGCGAGGGCCTCGCGCAGGGCCCGTCGCTCGATCGCGAATACATCGGGATCGCGGTAGGCGACCTCGGGGTTGACGTCGAGGAGCGCGCTGGTTGCGTTGCCCAGCAGGTTCGCAAGCAGCTTCGACCAGCGCATCTCCTGGGCGTCCGACAGCGCCGCGGCACGCAGGCCGCCCGAACGAAAGGCAGCGACGAGCTCTCGAACCAGGCCATCACCCTCCCCTCGAACGCGGGCGAGCCCGAGCCCGCCGCGCGACAGGCGCCTGATCGTCCCTCGATCGGTCTCCAGGGAAGCCGTCAGGGAACCTGCGATGAGCCATGCGGCCGGCCGTTCGTCGACGATGAGGTCGTCCGCGCCGACCCCATTTTCGACCGCGAGCACGGTTGCAGCGGGCCAATGGGCGGCGGTTTCGAGCGCGCCGGGAAGGTCAGGCATCTTCACGGCGAAGAGCAGGATGTCGGGCATCCACGGGACGGCATCCACCGAGCCGGCGACCCCGACCTGGACATCCCGAACGTCGCCCGATGGCTCGCCAAGGGTCAACATCTCCTGCCGGAAGCCGGCCGTGCCCGAGCGTCGCAACAGGCAGACGGTTTCGCCTGCTTCGGCGAGGGTGGCTCCCAGAAAGGACCCGACGGCTCCCGCACCGATGACGAGGACGTTCATCCCCCTGCCGGTGCGGTCGGCGAGCTACGTGCAGCCGGCTCAGTCCTTGCCGGCGATTTCGGCCCGGCCACGTCTGCCGCGCGATACGCGTCAGCCAGGATCTCCACGGGATGGCGAAGGCGCGCTCCGGTTGCCGCGGCGATCTGCCAGCGGCAGGTCTCCGAGTCGCACGCCGCCTCGGTCGCACCCATGGACCGTATCTTGCGGAAGAGCGGTTCGCCGACCGCCATCGCGATGTCGTACTTCTCCTTTTTCAGGCCGTACGTGCCAGCGATGCCGCAGCAGTCGTGGTCCGTGTCGATCGCTTCGAGGCCGGGGACGAGCGCAAACAGATCGAGTGCCGGCAGGCCGATGCCGTGGCTCCGGAGCTGGCACGGGGCGTGATATGGGAGGGTTGCGGCGACGGTGCCAAACGCCGTGTCGAGGTTGTCGCCGTCGTGCAGGTCGAGCAGGAACTCGCAGATGTCCCAGGTCGCATCCGCGACGGCGCGCGCATCGGCGTCATCGAGGTCGAGCATCTCCCGGTATTCGGACTTGAGGGTGTGCGTGCAGGACGTCGATGTGCCGACAATCCGGTAGCCCGCCCGGGCATAGCGGGCCAGCACCTCGAGGTTGCGACGGGCGCGCCCGCGAGCGGCTCCATACAGGCCGTTGCTGATGAGCGGCAGCCCGCAACACACCTGGGGCGGCACGATGACCTCGTACCCGTTGCGCTCGAGGACCTCGAGCGCGGCCGCCGCCACGTGGGGCTCGTAGTAGTTCGCGGCGCAGCCGTGGAAGTACACGACGGCCCTCTCCGGAGGCGGCGCCCCGGCGAGTTGCGCGGAGCGATGGCGCTTGCCGAGCCGCCAGCGGAAGGGGGGCGCCTTGAACGCCGGCAGTGGCGCGCGTCGATCGATCCCGATGAACCGGTCGATCAGCCACCGAAACAGCCGATTGTGTAGCGACCAGTTCGCGATCGGGGCGGTGAGGACTCCCGCCCAGCCCGTCAGGTCTGTCTGGCCAAGCAGCCAGTCGCGCAAGCGCGGGACGTGACCCGAGCGGTTGGCGCCTCGGGCGCGATTGTTCATCTCGGCGATCTTCACGCCGGCGGGGCACGCCGTCGAACAGACGCCGCAGCCAGAGCAGTAATCGACCGTTTTGTCGGGCGACTCGACGACGCTGTCCTCGCCGGTACCCGGCGACAGGAGGGCTCCGAGGCGGAATCGCTGGGCCTGGGGGCCGACGTATTTGGGACCGGGAAAGAGGTCGGTGACCCGCGCGACCGGGCAGACCGTATTGCAGACGTTGCACTTCAGGCAGGCATCGGCGCTCAGTCCGATCGCCTCGGCCGAGGCGGCGCCGACCACTTCGGCGATCGTCATCGAGCTCGAGATCCGCTGGCAAGGAGCCGGTGCTCAGGACCTGCGAGCGCAGCCACGTGCGCGCCGAGCGACCGGCTGGCAACGAGTGCGCTGGCGATCGCCACGCCGTCCCCGCAGCGCTCCCGCAAGTAGCGCTGTCCAGCGAGCAGGCTGCCCACGATTCGCACATTCTCGGCGAGTGGTTCGCGCACATTCCGGGGCGCCACCGGCCGGAGATCAGCGTCCGTTCGGATGCCCGCCGTCTCGAGCGGATGGCCGGGGGGATCGAAGGCATCCGGCAGCAGCCACGGGTCGCCCAGTGGAGCATCGACCGGTAGACCGAGAACCGTCTCGCGCAGGCTACCGTCGTCCAGACCCACGATCCCACCGCCGGCAATGCCCCCGGTCGCCAGCACCACGGCGCCGACGGTCAGCACGAACTCGCGAGCTGCAGCCGGTCCGACCAACCGCTCGACCCGATGGCCTTCACCGACCGCGCCCCTCACCGGTTCACCGATCTGCAGCCGTCCGCGCCGGCGGAGCAAGGCGGCGCGCAGAGCTCGATAGAGCCGGAGACCGGGCACGCTTGGTGGGGCCAGCGCGACCTCGAACGGCAACAACGGCAAGCGGCGACGAGCAGCCTCCAGCACCGCGGCGTGATCGTCGAGGCCCAGCACGGCGGGCAGGGCGACCCGTCCGTCGCCTCCGGCCAGGCGCTCGACCGCACGCGCCATCGTGTCGAGCGCCTGATCGCGCCATACCGGGTCATCGAACGCCCGGGCGATGTCCAGGCCGCTCAGGTTGTGTCGCCCGGCCAGTCCCGGAAGGTCCACCGTCACGGGTTCGACTCTGCCCGGCATCGGCTGACCGCGCCACGAGCCCGGCCGGCGGAGGCTGGCCACGATGGCGTGCGGCCAGAAGTCCCGGAATCCCGCGGGGCCGCAGACGACGAGCGTCTCGCCGGGCTCCCACGGAGCGAGGGCCGCAGCCATTCCGTCGGGCAGAACCGCGGCGATCCTGGTCGACCCGAGCGCCGTCGGGATCGCCCGAAGCGGGTCGCTCAACCCGCCGACGATCGTCAACCCCTCCTCAGCCAGGATGCCCCTGACCCACTCGAGCGCCGCCGGGAGCGCCGCTGCGACCAACCGATAGGGATGACCGATCTTCCTGGCCAGCCGGTCGACAGCTGCCTGTGGCGTGGCCGCGCCGCGGACTACCCCGGCATCGAACCCTCCGGCCGCCCAGTGTGTAGTCGCGAAGCCGGTCGCGACGACGTGGACTCGAGCGCCTCCTTCGGCCAGGGCAATCGCCGAGGTGAGACCGGCGAGACCCACCCCGACCACTGCGACGTCAGCGCGCGGCACGAGCTCCGCCGACCCGACGCGGGCTGGCCTCGGCCGTCCCTTGACCGTTGTCGGCTCCCCCTTCGAAGGCGTCCACGCCGAGCGTCCCCCAGTAGATGCCCGTGGCCACCCACAGCTCCTGGAGCTGGCGCCCCCAGGCGACCGGCCGCGTGCCCTTGTAGCGCTCCCG
>Ga0066710_100001434_pt1 | contig 17824 bp, 21 predicted proteins | sample GraSoiAngelo_159_FD_79666 | JGI IMG/M metagenome (GOLD analysis project Ga0066710, IMG submission 79666) | Grasslands soil microbial communities from the Angelo Coastal Reserve, California, USA - 14_1009_16_40cm | ecosystem: Environmental > Terrestrial > Soil > Grasslands | place: USA... | reverse complement strand
TCGAGCCCGACCACGCTGGCCGCGACCAGGTGCACGACCGACTGCACCTGGTCCGAGCTCAGCGTCCGGCCGAGCGCGGTGGTGACCAGTACCGAGGCGGTCGGCTTCTGGCTGTCGGTGGCGAACACGTCCTTCTGCGGGATCGCGAGGTGCACCGTGGCACCCTGGACGCCCTCGATCGACTTGATCGTCTTGCCCAGTTCGCCCTCCAGCGCCCGCTGGTAGTCGACGTTCTGCATGAAGTCGCTGGTGGTCAGCCCCTGCTTGTCCAGCAGCGAGTACCCGGTGTCCGACTGCGACGGCAGGCCCTGCCCGCTCATCTTCAGCCGCAGGTCGTACACCTGGGCCTGCGGCACCATGATCGTCCCGCCGCCGTTGGTCAGCTGGTACGGGGTACCGCTGGAGTTGAGCTTGTCGACGATCGCGCTGGCGTCGGTCGACGACAGGTTGCTGAACAGCGGCGTGTAGGTCGGTGCCGAGGCCCACTTGGCGAACACGAACCCGCCGATCCCCAGCGCGACGATCCCCAGCAGGGTCACCGCCTTCTGGCCCGGCGTGAAACCGCCGAACGTCCTGCCCAGTCGCTTGACTACCTCAAGTGCCCGGTCGCGAATCAAGCCTGCATCCTCATGATGTCGTTGAAGGCGGCAACCGCCTTGTTGGTCACGGCAACGGTGAGCTGGGTGGCCAGCGACGCTTCGGTGCTGGCGATCATGTAGTCGTGTACGTCGGTCAGCGAGCCGGTGGCCGCCTGTACCGCGAGGTCATCGGACTTGTTCTGCAGTTGCTGGACGTTGTCCAGGCCCTTGGCGAGCGCGCCGGCGAAGTCGGTACCGCCGGTCGCGCTGGACGCGCCGCTGGCCGCGGTGATCGCGGACGGGCCGGTGACCGGGCTGATGGGGCCGATGGGCGTGATGGTCATGCGTTCCGCCCGAGCTGCAGAGCGGCCTGGTAGGCGTCGCGCGCGCGGTCGACCACGCTGAGGTTGGCCTGGTACCCGCGCTGTGCCATGATCAGCTGACCCATCTGGTCGCTCAGGTCGATGTCCGGGTACCGCACGTTGCCGTCCTTGTCGGCCAGCGGGTTGTTCGGCTCGTAGACCACCCGGCCGTTCGGGTCGCCGAGCACGATCCCGCCGACCTGCACGCCGTTACCGTCGGCGGCCGGCTGCGCGATCACGAAACGCTGCTGGAAGGCGGCCGAGCTGGTGGACACGGCGTCGTTCATGTTGGAGATGTTGTCGGACACCGCGTCCAGCCACTTGCGGTACGTCGTGGCACCGGTGGCGGCGATCCCGATCGAGTCGAAGGTGGGCATCAGGCACCGCCCTTGAGCGCGTCGCTGATCAGGCCGAACTTGCTGTCCATGGCGTGCAGGGCCAGCTGGTAGCGCAGCCCGGTGTCGACATTGGACAGCGTCTCCTCATCCAGGTTGACGTTGTTGCCGTTGAGCTGGGTCGGCTCCAGGGACTGGGCAACGGTCGGGCGTGCGGCGTCCGGAGACGCACCGTTCGCGATCGCCGACTGCAGCGCGTTCTCGAACTGGACCTTACCCGCGTGGAAACCCGGGGTCTGGATATTCGCGATATTGTTCGCGGTCACCCGTTGCCGCATGGCCAGGCCGGAGAGCGCGACCTGCAGCGATTGAGTCGCCACGTCGTCGAACACGGCACATCCCTTCACATCTTCAGGCGCCGCCGATCCGTGGCGGAAAAGAGCTGTCCGTGCTCACCGAAACTGTCTTCGGCCCCGTTACCGGGGTGCTGAGGTTTTGCGGGTTACGCGGCTTGCCGTACCGGCAGGCCGAGCGTGGTGGTCATGGCCAGGCGGCTCTTCAGGTCGCCCTGGGCGGCCACCTCGGCGAAGTACGCGGCGCGGCGGCGCGCCACGCAGCCCTCCGGCCGGTCGGGGGCGGCCAGCGCATCCGGGTTCAGCTGCGCGTTCATCCCGTCCTTGAGCAGCGCCAGGGCCTCCGAGCGCAGCTGCGAGACGCGCGACTCGGTCACCCCGAGTTCGGCGGCCACCTCGGCCATCGGGCGCTCTTCGAGGAAGTACCGGGTGACCACGAGGCGCAGCCGCTCCGGCAGGGCCTCGATCGCGTCGTACAGGTACCCGACCCGCTCGCGGTGCAGCAGCAGGTCCTCCGGGCCGGCGGTACCGTCGCTGATCATCTCCTCGGCGGTACCGGTGGCGAACCCCTGCAGGCTCAGCACGACCGCCCGCCGGACGTCCTCCTCGACCGCGTCGACGTCGTGTACCGCGACGCCGAGCGCGCCGGCCAGCTCCACGGCGGTCGGGGTGCGGCCCAGCGCGCCGGTCAGCTCGACCCGGGCCCGCTCCACCTGCCGGGCCCGCTGCCGTACCGAGCGGGTCGCCCAGTCCAGGCCGCGCAGCGCGTCGACCAGGGCACCCTTGATACGGATCGCGACGAAACGGGTGAACGGTACCCCGTGCGCCGCGTCGTACGCCTTGGCCGCGGTGACCAGTGCGAGCAGGCCCGCCGAGGTCAGGTCGTCCCGGCAGACATGCGCCGGTACCCGGTTCAGCGTCTCCCGGACGAGGTGCCCGACCAGCGGGATGTGCTCGCGGATGAGCTCCTCCAGCTCCGTCATGTGACCCCCTCGGGACGTCGGACCGCCCTGTACCGGGCGACACAGAAACGATCGGTGAGCAGGGGTTCACGACAGGTCACAGCCGGTTGCCGGTCGGTTGCTTTGCCGCCGGTCGACGGCGTGGAAGGCCTCAACTCGGGCCGGATCATGCCGATCGAACATCCCGACCGGTACGCGAGGAGGCGACGTGGAAGAGGACTTGACCGACCTGGCGAGCGACCTCTGGCGGATACGGGAGTTGCTGGAGCTGCTCCTGTTCAAGCTGGAGGAGGAGCAGGTCCTGCTGGCTTCCGGCCGCACCCGCTGGGTCCCCCACGCGACCCGTGAGGTCGAGCTCGTCCTCGATCAGATCCGGCACGCCGAGCAGATCCGCGCCGTGCGTACCCGGCAGGTCGCCGCCGCGCTCGGGCTGCCCCTCGACGTCAGCATGGTCAACCTCGCCAACCGCGCTCCGTCGCCGTACGGCGAGCTGCTGCACCAGCACCGCCAGGCGTTCCTGGCGCTCACCGCGGAGATCACCGCGCTCGCCAAGGCGAACCGGGACCTGGCCAGCAACGGCGGGCGGGCGGCTCGCGAGGCGCTGCTGATGGTCAGCGGCACCACCCAGACCTACGGCTCGCGTGGCGAGGCGGTGTCCGGCGAGCGCCGCGCCCGCCTGGTCGACGAGGCCATCTGAGCCCTACCGACGGCGAAAGGCCTGCACCCCGCCGGGGTGCAGGCCTTTTCGGTTGGTCGGTTCAGGCGGCTTGGTCGGTTCAGGCGGCTTGGTCGGTTCAGGCGGCGCAGTCGACGTAGGCCGGCCGGGGCGGCGCGGCGCCGGACTCGACCCGGGCGAGCAGCTCGGCCTGGCGGCGGTTGGTCGCCAGCGCCACGCTGATCGCCTGGGTGGCCGCGATCTGCCGGCCGAGGATGGCATCCGCGCGGGGGCGCAGCTCCAGCGGCAGCGGACCCAGACCCGCTGGCGGGGTCCACGGGTCGGCGACGGGCAGGTCCCGTACCCGGTGGTCGTCGGCCAGCAGCGCCTCGACCCGGGTCACGTCGGCCTCCAGTTCGTCCAGCGCCGCGGTCCAGGCCCGGTGCCAGTCGGTCATGGTTAATCACCCGATCCGGGCGGATACGGCGTCACCGGCCGGCGACCCGGCCATCGCGGCGGTACGGGTGGCGACCAGCGCCTCCCGCCAGGCGTCGCGCAGCGGCTCGACCAGCCCACGGCACTCCGCCACCACGTCGGCGTCGGCGCCGATGTTGGCCTTGATGAGCTGGCGGAACAGGTACGCGTAGAGCTGGGCCAGGCCGGCGGCGCCGTCCCACGCCGTGACGTCCAGGGTGCTGCGCAGCTCCGTGACGATGTCCTGGGCGTGCATCAGCCGCTCCGACGCGGTCGGGCGGTCACCCGCCCGCAGCGTCTCCTCGGCCTGCGTCAGGTCCATGACCAGGCGGTCGTACAGCATGACGAGCAGCTGGCCGGGCGAGGCGGTGGCGACGGTTTCGGCCAGGTAGCGGCTACGCAGTGCCGGATTGGTCATCGCTGGTCCTTGTCTAGGAGGATGCGCTGGGCAGGCCGGCGATCTGGCCGGACAGCCAGTTGGACTGGTCCTTCATCTTGCCGAGCGCCAGCTCGAGGTTGGTGAACTGCCGTTGCAGTGCCTGCTGGCGCGCTGCGAGCCGGACGTCCCAGTCCGCGATCTGCCGGTTGAGGCTCCTGATCTGGCTGTTGCCGCCGTTGATGGCCGCGGTCAGGTTGCCGGTGATCGGGTCGGTCGCGCTCTTCGCCACGGTGTCCATCTGCGTGGCCAGGCCGGTGGCCACCGCCTTCTGCACGCCCGCGGGGTCGGCGTTGTAGGCGGTGATGAAGGCGTTGCGGTCGAACGTGAGCTTGCCGTCGCCGTCGAGCTGCACGCCGAACTGCTTGAACGAGCCGTACCCGGTCTGCCCGTTGCTGATCGCCGACAGCAGGTCGCTCTGCAGCTGGCGTACCGCGAAGTCGCCGGTCAACGGGCCGCCGCTCTTGGCGGTCGCGTTGTAGGCGCTCTGCGCACCGATCTGCGACAGCGCGCCGTTGGCGGCGTCGATCATGGACTTCATCTTGTCGGCGATCGCGTCGACGTCCGAGCTGGTGGTCACCGAGACCCCGTTCGCGAGCTGCGACACGGTCAGCGTCACGTGGGGTACGGCATTGCCGAACGTGTTGGTCGCGCTGTTCAGGGTGTATCCGCCCGCGGCCGGGTTCCCGACGGTGATCTGCGCGTCGGCGGCGGTGGCGATGTCCGTGGTGGCGGCGGCCAGGCCGCTGACGGAGAAGCTGTTGGCAGCACCGGTCGAGCCGGTGAGCTGCAGGATGGTGCCCTGCTGGGTGGTCAGGACCGACGCGGTCACGCCGAGCTTGGCCGCGTTGATCGCGTCCGCGGTGCCCTGGGCGGTGTCGGTCGTGACGTTCACGTGGGTGGTCGTGGTACCTACCGTGACGTCGAGCCCGCTGCCGGTGGTGACCGGGCCGGCCGCGGCCACGTTGGCGGTCGTGATCTGCCCCTTCGCCAGGGCGGTGACGTCGAACGTGAAGGTACCCGTGGGGGCGCCGACGGACGCGGTGGCGGTCACGGCGGTGGAGGACGAGGTCGCCTTGGCCGACTGCCAGGTCGGGTTGACCGGGGTCAGCGCCGACGGTGGGGTGAACGCCTCGGCCGCCGTCTGCAGCGCCGCGAGCCTGCTGTTCACCGACTGGTACGCGGAGATGACCGCGTTCTCCTTGGTGACGGCGTTCTTCAGGTTGGTCTGCGGCTGTGCGGCGAGCTGCATCAGCTGGCTGATCACCTGCGAGGTGTTCATGCCGCTGACGAGGCCGTCGACTGTCGTCGTGCTGCCCATGTCGTCCTCCCCCCGGGTACCGGTGAACATGCCACCGGGCGGGCGGCCGGTGGATACCGACCGCCCGCCGGATGGCTATGCAGTTATGTGTTCTCTTGTTATTCAGTTACCTGGTTGGATCAGCCCAGGAGCTTCAGGACGCCCTGCGGCGCCTGGTTGGCCTGAGCCAGCATCGCGGTACCGGCCTGCTGCAGGATCTGAGCCTTGGTGAAGGCGGTCATCTCCTGCGCCATGTCGGTGTCGGTGATCGCCGACTTCGACGCGGACAGGTTCTCGATCGCCACGTTCAGGTTGTTGATCGTGTGATCGAACCGGTTCTGGTAGGCACCGAGGTTCGCCCGGACGGTCGACACGTTGGCGATCGAGGTGTCGAGCTGGTCGATCGCCGACTTGGCACCCGCGTTCGTCGTGAGGTCCAGGGCGCCGGTCTGCAGACCGGCCGAGTCGAAACCGGTGATCTTGGTGCCACCGCTGACCGTGGTCAGCGACGCGGCGTTCAGCGCGCCGGTGCTGCTCAGGTCGACCGTGATGGTCGAGCCGTTGCCGGTGCCCGAGTCGACCTGGAAGGTACCGACGTAGGCGCCGGAGGTGACGTCCAGGAGCGACTGGCTGCCGAACTTGGTCGTCTGGGCGATCCGGTCCAGTTCCTGGTTGAGCTGGTTGAACTCGGTCTGCGCCGCCGAGGTGGCGCCGCTGTCCTGGGAACCGGTGTTGGAGGCCTGCACCGCGAGGTCACGCATGCGCTGCAGGATCGTGCCGGTCTCGTTCAGGGCACCGTCCGCCGTCTGCACGACGTTGATGCCGTCCTGAGCGTTGCGCGCCGCCACCTGCAGGCCACCGATCTGGGACTGCAGGCCCTGGCTGATCGACAGGCCGGCCGCGTCGTCGGCGGCACGGTTGATGCGAAGACCCGAGGACAGCTTCTCCAGCGAGCCCTTCATCTGCTTGTCGGTCGAGGCCAGGTTGCGGTACGCGTTCATTGCCGCGATGTTGGAGTTGATACGCAGACTCATGATTCTTCCTCCTTGACTTGAGTCTCTTTCCGGTCCATCCGTGGCCCGGACAACCACCACATCGGCGGTGGGCCCGGGGGCTTGAGTTTTTTCAGAGGCTGTGTGCCAGCGGCAGGCCGTGGTGGTCGGTCAGCCGCAGCCGGGAACGCACGTCGCCGCTGGTCGCCACCGCGTGGTGGTACGCGTTGCGGCGCCGGGCGACACAGCCGTCCGGCCGGTCGGGCGCGGCCACCAGCTCGGGGTCCAGCTCGGCGTTCATGCCGTCACGCAGCATCGTCAGCGCCTCGCCGCGCAGCTGGGAGATGCGCGACTCGGTGACGCCGAGCTCCGCGGCGATCTCCGCCATCGGGCGCTCCTCGAAGAAGTAGGCGGTCACCACGTGGCGCAGCCGCTCCGGCAGCGCCTCGATCGCGCCGTGCAGGTACCCGATGCGCTCGCGGTGCAGGACCAGGTCCTCCGGGCCGGCGGCGCGCTCCGGTACCAGGTCTTCGGCGGTACCGGCGGCGAAGCCCTGCAGGCTGAGCACCACGGCCCGCTGCACGTCGTCGCCGACCGCGCTGACCTCGTGCTCCGCGACGCCGAGCGCCTCGGCCAGCTCCGCCCGGGTCGGGGTGCGCCCGAGCGCGGCCGTCAGCTCCTGCCGGGCGGTGTCCACCCGGCGGGCCCGGGCGCGTACCGACCGGCTGGCCCAGTCCAGGCTGCGCAGCTCGTCGAGGAGCGCCCCGCGGATCCGGACGGTGGCGAAGCTGCCGAACGGGATCCCGCGGGACGGGTCGTAGCCCGTGGCGGCGGTGGCCAGGGCCGCCATGCCGGCGGAGACGAGATCTTCCCGGCTGATGTGCGAGGGCAGCCGGGTGAGCAGCTCGCGGACGAGGTGTCCGACGAGCGGCAGGTGGGCGCGGACCAGATCGTCGAGCTCGCGGGGGGAGATGGCGGTGGCGTTAGCAGTCACGTGGCCTCTTCTTCAGCGGTGGCGGTTTCCGGGTGGCGGGCACCGGCCCGCAGGAGAGAAGCCTCGACTGCGCTGGGTATACAGACTGGTCACTGTCAGTTGCAAAGAGGTTGTTGTCCTCAGGTTCCGCCCGCGGCGGAAGTCCTCAGGGGGCCGGCGATCCTGCCGACATGTCCGGTACCTGGCGCGCAGTACCGAGCGCGCCGACCCGGAGAGGCGGCGACATGGGCCTGGCGGAGCTGTCGAGCATCCTGTGGCGGGAACGCGACATGCTCGAACTCCTGCTCTTCAAGCTTGAGGAGGAGCAGCTGGTGCTCGCCGCCGGGCGGACGCGCTGGCTGGCGCACGCCACCCGGGAGGTGGAGGTGGTCCTGGAGCAGATCCGGTTGACCGAGGTGCTCCGCGCCGTCGAGGTGGCCGCCGTAGGCCCCGCGCTGGGCCTGGGTACCGATCCGAGCCTGGGCCAGATCGCCGACGCGGCCGACGAACCCTGGTCGGACCTGTTCCACCAGCACCGCAAGACGTTCCGCGCGCTGACCGCGGAGATCACCGCCCTGGCCGACGCGAACCGCGAGCTGCTCACCGCCGGCCAGCGGGCGGTCCAGGAGACGATGCTCGTCGTCTCCGGCTCGGCACAGACCTACGGCCGGCGCGGCGAGACCGTGGCGGCCACCCCGCGGACCCGACTTATCGACGAGGCGATGTAATGAGCACCTTCTCCGGCCTCTCCGGCGCGCTCAGCGCGCTGTACGCGCAGCAGCGCGGCATGGACGTCACCGGTCAGAACATCGCGAACGCGAACACCGACGGGTACTCCCGCCAGCGGGTGGACCTCAAGTCGGTCGGCGGCTCACCGGTACCGGCGATGAACTCGCTGCCGGACGGCTCGGTCGGCGGCGTGACGGTGACCGGCGTGGCCCGGGTACAGGACGCGTTCCTGGAGGCCCGCGGCCGGATCGAGCACGCGCAGAACAGTTACCTCACCGACCAGAACCAGGTCTACACCGAGGTGCAGCAGGCGTTCAACGAGCCCAGCGACACCGGCGTCCAGTCCCAGCTGTCCGACCTGTGGTCGGCCTGGCACGACCTGACCAACAACCCGGGCGACGCCTCCGTGCGTACCCAGGTGCTGGCCCGCGCCACCACGCTGACCGACACGCTGCACAACACCCACGCGTCGCTCGCCTCGCTCTTCTCCACCACCCGCGAGCAGTTCAGCGCATACGCCACGGACGTCAACACGACCGCCGGCCAGATCGCCAAGCTGAACCAGTCGATCGTGCAGGCGAACAACGCGGAGCTGCCGTTCAACGACCTCGCCGACCAGCGGGACAAGCTGGTCATGCACCTCAGCGAGGTCGCCGGCGCCACCGCCGCGACGCAGACCGACGGCTCGGTCAGCGTGTACCTGGGCGGTTCCAGCCTGGTCAACGGCGCCAGCTCCCGGCCGATCGCGGCCGGCGGAGCGGGCCGGCTGGACGACGTCCCCGTCACTCCGGTGACCCTGACCTGGGCGGACAACGGCGTCGCGGTCACCCCGCAGTCCGGCCAGATGGCCTCGATGCTGCAGACGATGAACACCGTGCTGCCGCACTACGCGGGGCAGCTCGACGGCGTCGCCGCCGACCTCGCCAACGCGGTGAACGCGCAGCACATGGCCGGGTACGACAAGCTCGGCAACGCCGGCGGCACGTTCTTCACCAGCTCCGACGGCAACCCGGTCAACGCCTCCAACATCGTCGTCGCCATCGCCGACCCGGACCTGGTCGCCGCGGCGACGACCACCAACGGGCCGGGTAACGGCACGCTGGACGGCGGCAACGCCGACCTGATCAGCGGCATCGCGACGTCGGCGACCGGGCCGGACCAGTCGTACCGGCAGCTCATCGCCGACCTCGGCGTCGCCGGCCAGACCGCCGACCGGCAGGCCGGCATCCAGAGCGCGCTGACCAACTCGGTCGACTCGGCGCGCGAGGCGCAGTCCGGCGTGAACCTGGACGAGGAGATGACCAACCTCATCACCTACCAGCGGGCCTACCAGGCCGCGGCACGCGTCATGACCACCATCGACAACGCCCTCGACACCCTCATCAACCACACCGGGAGCTGACCCCGATGACCGCCTTCCGCGTGACCGAACGGTCCATCGCCACCAACGTCCTGGTCGGGCTGCAGGGCAACCTGAGCCGGCTCGGCGACATCCAGCAGCGGCTGTCCAGCGGCAAGCAGATCTCCAAGCCGTCCGACTCGCCGACCGGCACCGTGGCCTCCATGCAGTACCGCGGCGACCTCGCGGCGGCCCGGCAGTACTCGCGCAACTCCGACGACGGGCTCGGCTGGCTGGGTACCGCCGACACCGCGCTGAGCAGCATGATGAGCCAGGTGGAGCGGGTACGGGAGCTGACCCTGCAGGGCATCTCCAACGGCGCCGGCGGCTCGTCGGACGCCCGGCTCGCGATCGCCACCGAGGTCAACCAGGTCCACGACGCGACGATCGGCCTGGCCAACACGCGGTACGGCGACCGGCCGATCTTCGGCGGTACCACGACCGGCTCCGCCGCCTACGACGCGAGCGGCAACTACCTGGGCGACAACGGGGTGGTCCAGCGCACCGTCGGCGACAACGTCAAGGTGCAGGTCGCCAACCCCGGGCCGGCGGTCTTCGGCGCGGGTGCCGGCCAGCTGTTCAAGATCATGTCCGACATCGCCACCGACCTGCAGACCAACCCGAGCAACCTGAGCAGCGACCTCAACCGGCTCGACACGGCCACGACCACGCTCAAGGCCGTACAGTCCGGCGTCGGTGCTCGTTACAACCAGGTGACCCAGATGCAGCAGTTCGCCAACGACAAGGTCGACAACCTGACGTCCCAGCTGTCCGACGTCGAGGACATCGACCTTCCCAAGACCATCAGCGACATGCAGTTGCAGCAGGTCGCTTACCAGGCGGCGCTGTCGGCCGGGGCCAAGGTCGTCCAGCCGTCGCTCGTCGACTTCCTGCGTTAGTCGCCCGAGGAGACCCATGATCGCTCAAGCAATCGACGAGGTGGAGACCGCCGAGCTCCCCGTGCTGGAGTTCGTCGCGCCGATGCCGGGCTTCCCGGCGCACCGGAAGTTCGTTCTGGTGCAGACCGACGAGGCCGGCCTGCTCTACTCGCTCACCTCGATCGACACGCCGGACCTGCGCTTCCTCGTGGTACCGCCGGCACCGTTCTTCCCGGACCACACGGTGGACGTCGACGACGACGCGCTGCTCGCGCTCGGTATCCCGGACGCCGAGGACCTGCTCGTCCTGCTCGTGATCACGGCCGGTGAGACGCCGGCCGAGACGACCGCGAACCTGATGGCCCCGATCATCGTCGCCCGCTCCAGTCACCGGGCGGTGCAGTTGGTGCTCGGTGGGAGCGGGCTTCCGGTACGGGCGCCTCTGCTGGTCGGGTAAATCGGGTACTCTTCCTTTACCGCCATGGAAGGGGGTAAACGGGGGTGCTAGTTCTGACCCGCCGGTCCGGCGAGAGCATCATGGTCGGCGACGAGGTCGTGATCACCGTGCTGGAGACCCGGGGCGACGTCGTGCGCCTGGGCATCGTCGCCCCGCGCAGCATCCAGGTGCACCGCGAGGAGGTGTACCGCGAGCTGCAGCGCGTCAACCGGGAGGCCGCCTCGCCCAGCGACGTGGCTGTCGAGGCGCTCAGCCGGTACCTGCGACCGGGCGGGCGGCCGCAGTGAGCCACCCTCCCGTCTCCGTCATCGTCACCGCGAGCGGCAGCCCGGCTGACTTCTCCGCCTGCCTGGACTGGCTGCGTCCCGAGCTCGGACCGCAGGACGAGGTGGTCTGCGTCGTACCGCACGACCGCCCGCAGCTGCGCCGGGAGCTGACCGGGCAGAGCTGGCTGCGGATCCTCGACGACGACTCCGCCGACCAGGCCGGCCGCTGGTCGGCCGGGCTCGCCGCGACCCGGCACCCGATCGCGGTACTCCTCGACGGTGACGTGCTCGGCTCGGCGCGCTGGCTGGACCGGGTCGTCCAGCCGTTCGCCGACCCGCAGGTCGTCGCCGCCGGTCCGCGGTGCCACCGCAGTTACGGCCCGCAGGGCGCATCCCTTCCCGACCATGCCCTGGCCAGCCCCGCGAGCTTCCGGGAGTACGCGCGCGAATGGCGTGACGAGCACCGGGAGGAACCCACCGCGGTGGACCGGCTGGGTCCGGTCTGCGTGGCGGTACGCCGGGCGGCCCTGGACCAGGTGGGCGGACCCACCGCGGACCTGCCATACGAGCAGCTGCGGGCTGCGGGCCGGCTGGTGGTGGTGCACAGCGCGCTGGTCGCGCACGTCGGCACCGGGCGGTGCGCGCTGCGGTCGGGGGTACCGGGTCCACGCCCGCTGGTGTCGGCCAGCATGATCGTCAAGAACGAGGAGGACATGCTCGCCGACTGCCTGACCGCGCTGCGCGGGTTCGTCGACGAGATCGTCGTGTACGACACCGGCTCGACCGACCGCACCGTGGACATCGCGCGCGAGCACGGTGCCCGGGTCGTCGAGGGGTACTGGAACGACCACTTCGCCGAGGCGCGGAACCGGTCGATCGCGCACTGCCGCGGTGAATGGATCTTCGTCGTGGACGCCGACGAGATCGTGACCGGTGACCCCGCGTCGATGCGATCCGCGCTCGACCAGGTGACCGGGCCGGCCGCGGAGGTACTGGTGCAGTGCGTCGAGGGCCACGGCCTGGAAGGCCGGGGCGTGCTGTCCATCCGCCTGTTCCGCGCCGACGGCCGGTACTACGGGCGGCTGCACGAGCAGGTCGTCGACCGGGTCACCGGAGAGCCGCTCACCGGTTCGCTGCTGCCCGGCGTGGAACTGGCCCACTTCGGCTACACGGAGCTGCGGTTCGCGGTCAAGGACAAGGTGGCGCGCAACCTCCATCTTGCCGAGCTCGCCGTCGAGGACGAGGACGGCAGCCACGATGCCGTGGCGAACCTCGCGCGTTCCCTGGTCTTCGCCGGGCGGCTGGAGGAGGCCGTCGCGGTGTGCCAGCGGGAGCGGGCGCAGGCGCGCGGCAGCGCCCGGCAGACCTTCCTGGAGGTGCTCGTCCAGGCCGCGGCCGGGCTGCGCCGGTTCGACCTCGCCGAGGAGGCGCTTGCGGAGCTGCGCACGATCGACGGCGCCGCACTGAGCGCGCAGGAACTCGACGCGCGGCTGCGGTACACCCAGGGCGACTACGCCGCGGCTCTGGCGCTCGTCGAGGCGTTCCCGCGGACCGCTCCGACCGGTCAGGCCGTCCAGGTGCTGAGCCGGGGGCAGCTGGTACGGGTGGAGATCATGAGCCTGCACAAGCTGGGCCGGCACGAGGACGCCGCCCGGCTGCTGTGCGAGTGCATCGAGCGGGGTGAGTTCCCCTTCGGCATGGCCGAGATGACCGCGCTGCTCGTTGCCGCGGGCCGGCCGGCCACGACGATCGCCGCGGTGGTACCGCACCGGAGCGTGCGCGAGCTGCTGCTGGTTGCCGCCCAGGTGCCCGGGGCGGCCTTCGACGACCTGCTTGAGGTGCTCTGGAGCCGGTACCCCGGTGACCCGGCCGTCCTGGCGTTCGCCGCCCGGGTCGGCGCGCACCTTCCGCTGATCCGCAGCCTGGACTGGGCGGCCCGGCTGCGCCAGCACGGGTTCGCCGACAGCTGCACGCTCGTCGCGCTGTCCGGTGCCGCGCAGCGCACCCCGCGCGAGCGCGCCCTCGCGGCGGCCATCGCGCTGGAGATGTTCGGCGACGACCGGGCGATGCCGCCGCTGGAACGGGCGCTGGCGGAGATCTCCGACGAGGAGGCGCCGGGGCTGCTCGACGAGATGCGGCAGCTCGCCCCGGGTATCGCCGCCGCGATCGAACCCGCCGGGGTCTAACCTCCGACGCCCGCCAGGCGGCACTCCCGTACCCGCAGCGCCAGGTCCAGCGCGGCCAGGCCCTGCGCACCCGGTACACACGGCGTCGCCCGGGTGCGCACGCAGTCCAGGAAGTGCGCCATCTCCAGGGCCAGCGGCTCACCGCGCTTCTCCAGGAACGGCACCTCGGTGACGCCGGTCTGCCGGTATACCCGGCCGGTCTTCGAGGTGAACTCACCCTGGTACAGGCGCTCGATCAGCACCTCCTGGCGGATCAGGTCGATGCGCACGAAGCTGTCGGACTGGGTGATGTGGATCCGCCGGATCTTGCTCTGGCCGGCCCGGTGCGCGGCCACGCTCGCGGTCATCCCGTTCTCGAAGCGCAGCAGCGCGTTGGCGATGTCCTCCGCAGCGGTGTGCACCGACCGGGACACCGAGTAGACCTCGGCGACCGGCGAACCGGCGAACGCCAGCGCCAGGTCGAGATCGTGGATCATCAGGTCGAGGATCACGTCGTCGGTGACCCGCGGCGAGAACGGCCCGATCCGGGCCATGTCGACCGACAGCACGTCGTCGAGCATCTCGTCCAGCACCAGGATCGCCGGGTTGAACCGTTCGATGTGCCCGACCATCAGGATCCGGCCGGCCCGCGCCGCCGCGTCGACCAGGCTGCGCCCCGCCTCGACGGTCTCCGCGATCGGCTTCTCCACCAGCAGGTCGATGCCGCGGCCGAGCAGGTCGACGCCGATCGGCGCGTGCGTCGCGCTGGGTGCGGCGACCACCGCGGCGTCGACCCGGTCGGGCAGCAGCGACACGTCCGGCACGTACCGGGCACCGGCCAGGTCGGCCAGCCGCCGGCCGCGGTCGGGGTCCGGGTCGACGACCGCGACGATCTCCACGCCGGGCAGGTCGCCGGCCACCCGGGCGTGGTTGGAGCCCATCGCGCCGGCCCCGACGATCGCGAGCCGGATCATGTCAGCAGCCCCCGTACCTCGTCGACGATCCGGCCGGCGTCGGAGTCGGACAGCCCGGCGTGTACCGGCAACGACAGCACCTCCCGGGCCATCGCCTCGGCGACCGGCGCCCGGTCGGCCCGCACCGCCGGATGGTGCCTGCACCAGGCGTACCCGTAGACCGGCTTCGGGTAGTACACCCGGCTCTCGATCCCGCGTTCGCGCAGCCCAGCCGAGAGCGCGTCGCGGCCGAGCCGGGCGCCGTCACCCACCCGGACGGTGTACTGGTGCCAGACGTGGCTGCGCCCGTGCGGTACCCCCGGAACGGCCAGCCCGTCGACGCCGGCCAGCCCTTCGGAGAGGATCGCCGCGTTGCGCCGCCGCCGCCGTACCGTCTCGTCGTACCGGTCCAGCTGCGGCAGCCCGACCGCGGCCTGCAGGTCGGTCATCCGGTAGTTGTAGCCGAGCACCTCGTACTCGTACCGGTTGCGCATGCCGTGGTTGCGCAGTAGCCGCAGCCGCTCGGCGACGTCGTCGCGGTCGGTGGTGACCAGCCCGCCCTCGCCGGTGGTCAGGTTCTTCGTCGCGTACAGCGAGAAGCAGCCGGTGCCGAACGAGCCCACCGGCCGGCCGTCGATCGCCGCGCCGTGCGCCTGGGCCGCGTCCTCGACGACGTGGATCCCGTGCCGCTGCGCGATCGTGCCCAGCGCGCCCATGTCGGCCGGCAGCCCGTACAGGTGCACCGGCAGCAGCACCGCGCACCGCGGCGTGCGCACCGCCTCGACGCACCCCGGATCGAGGGTGAAGTCGTCGGCGACGTCGGCGAACCGGACGGTACCCCCGGCCGCCACCACCGCGCTCACCGTGGCGATGAACGTGAACGGGCTGGTGATCACCTCGAAGTCACCGTCGAGCCGCAGCGCCTGCAGTGCGGCGATCAGCGCGACGGTACCGTTCGACACCGCCACCGCGTGCGCCACCTGGGTCAGCTTCGCGAACCGGTGCTCCAGTTCCTCGACCTTCGGCCCCTGGGCGAGCTGGCCGGACCGCAGCACCTCGACGACCGAGCGTTCCTCGGCCGCACCGAGCTGGACATGGCTGATACTGAGCGTCTGCGCCATCGGCTACCCCCCTGTGTGCTCGCACCGTGTGTCGGCAAGGCCGGCCGGGGGGTCGCGGTCACGCGAGACGACCGCGCCGCAGCGGCAGACCCAGCCGTGGTGGCGGGCCGGGTTGCCGGCGACGAGCTGGTGGTCACGGGTGGACCGGGTGACCACCGCGCCGGCCGCGACCATCGACCACGAGCCCAGCTCGATCCCGCAGACGAGGGTGGCGTTCGCGCCGATCGACGCGCCGCGCCGGACCCGGGTCGGGGTGACCACCCAGTCCGGCGCCACCGCGCGCGGCGTGCGGTCGTTGGTGAACACCGCGCCGGGACCGACGAAGACCTCGTCGGCGAGCTCGACGCCGCGGTACACCGACACGTTGTTCTGGATCTTCGACCGGGCGCCGATCCGCACGCCGGCATCGACGTAGACGTTCTTGCCGATGACCGAGTCGGGGCCGACGACCGCGCCGGTGCGGATGTGCGCGTGGTGCCACACGGTGGTGCCCTCGCCGACCTGCGCGCCGTCCTCGACGACGGCGCTCGGGTGGATGAATCCGGGCTCGCCCACGGGGCTAGCCGAGTGGTGCGCCGTGCGCGGCCATGAACGGTACCGGGTCGACGGCGTTGGCCGACACCGCCGGGTACCCGGTGTGCACCTCGAAGTGCAGGTGCGGCGCGCTGGAGTTGCCGGAGGTACCGGCGAAGCCGAGCACCTGCCCGCCGGCGACCGGCTGGCCCACGTTGACCTGCGGCCGCCGGATCAGGTGGCAGTACCGGGTGACCGTGCTGTCCGGGTGCCGGACCTCCACGTACCACCCGCAGCCGGCCAGCGCCGGTGACCCGTCCACGTCGCACGAGTGGGTGGGGGAGACGTTGCACTCGGCGGTGACCACGATTCCGGCGGCGGCCGCGCGGACCGGGCTGTTGCGCTGCGCGCCGAGGTCCACGCCGTCGTGGTGGGGGTTGCGCGGGGTGCGGAAGCCGCCCCAGATCGCCGCGTCCGTCGGGCGTACCCAGGCGCTGGCCGCGACCGCGCAGGCGGCCGGCGCCGGGCCGGGCCGGTTGACGTACGCGTCCGAGACGAACCTGCCGTCCCCGAGCTTGTCCCAGGCCGTCGTCGTGCGTACCACGCCGGTGATCTGCTGACCGTTCTGCTGGCACACAACGGTCAGCGATGCGCCGTTGGGCAGGGTACCCACGATGACGCCGGACCGGCTCGGCCCGCTGCGGACCTTGAGCGGCCCGCCCTCCGTGCGCACGGTCGCGCCCGGCGCCGCCTGCGCGACGCCCGCCGACCCGAGCAGCAGGGCAACCGCCGCGATCGACGTCAGGGCAAGGCGGCGCGCTCGGGCCATGGTGATTCCTCCGGTTATGCGGCGGTACTCCCGAGTTCGATTTTCTTCGCAGTGTGGCGCCACAGGGGAGAAATGCCGGTAATCGGGTTACCGGTGCTGTTCGTGTGGTATGCGCGCCCGCTTGGCAAGCGCGACACGCCGGGCCGTGGCCCAGGCAACCGGGCTGCACCCGGCACGGACCGGCCGGGCAACCGCGCACCGGGAAGGTCGAACGGACCGCCCCGACCCTGGAGGAAACCCCTGATGCCGCACCCGATCCGCCGGTGGATGCTGAGCCCGTTGCTGGTCCTGTCCGCCACCGCCGCGTTGGTCGGCGGCAGCGCCAGCGCCGCCCAGGCCTCGACGGTCAGCACGACCGTGTCCGTGTCCGGCTCGCTCAACGTCCGGGCCGGTGCCACGACCCATTCGGACGTGGTCGGCAAGTTGCGCAACGGCGCCTGGGTCACGCTCGTCTGCAGGGTCACCGGGGAGAAGATCAGGGGCAGGGTACGTACGACCGACCAGTGGGACCGGACGAGCGACGGGCGGTACATCTCGCATGCCTACGTGCGCGGGGCCGGGTCCCTCTCGACCTGCCCGCCGCCTGCGGCGCCCGCGCCGACCGGAGCCGGCCCGGACGGCGGCATGACGCCCGCGCAGTTCATCGCCGCGGCCGTCGCGCCCGCCCAGCAGGGCCAGCGGGAGTTCCAGGTACCCGCGAGCGTGACGATCGCCCAGGCCATCCTGGAGTCCGGCTGGGGCAAGAGCGGCCTGACCCGCAACGACCACAACTTCTTCGGCATCAAGTGCTTCAACGGGGTGTCCGGCCCGATCGCCAACGGCTGACACAGCTACGCGACCTACGAGTGCGAGCCGAACTGCCTGCCGACCACCGCCACGTTCCGCACGTACGCCAACTCCACCGACTCGTTCCGCGACCATGGCCGGTTCCTCGTGGTCAACGACCGGTACGCGCCGGCGTTCGCGTACACGAAGGACGCCGACCAGTTCCTGTACCAGATCTGGAAGGCCGGCTACGCCACCAGCCCGACGTACCCGCAGAACGTCGGCGGCCTGATGAAGCAGTACAACCTCTACCAGTACGACCTGAAGTA
>Ga0066710_100001431_pt1 | contig 17834 bp, 20 predicted proteins | sample GraSoiAngelo_159_FD_79666 | JGI IMG/M metagenome (GOLD analysis project Ga0066710, IMG submission 79666) | Grasslands soil microbial communities from the Angelo Coastal Reserve, California, USA - 14_1009_16_40cm | ecosystem: Environmental > Terrestrial > Soil > Grasslands | place: USA... | reverse complement strand
CGATGCCGATGCGACGTGCCGCCTCAGCCGCATCGAACTGCGGCGCGTATCGCAGCAGCAGCTCATCGCTGTCGGCGCTGTCCACCGCGCCACCGGGAAACACGTAGGCGTGCGCGGCGAAGCTGCTCTCCGGCGAGCGGCGCAGCAGCAGCACCTGCGGCCCGGCGTCGTGATCGCGGAGCACGAGCACGGTGCTCGCCGGTATCGGCGGTGCAACGGCTGAGTCGTTCATCGCCGCCTCATAATACCGGCGCAGATGTTCGGACCTGCAGCACAAGGATGAGCGATGCCGCAAGCAAAAGAAACGATCGAGGAGATGCGGCCGCAGGCTCAGCGGATGCGTGAAGCCGTACCTGATGTCTGGCGCGCCTATGCGGATATGCACCGCGCCGCCCTCAGTGACGGCGCCCTGCCGGCAAAGGTCAAGGAGATGATCGCGCTGGCCATCGCCGTCACGCGTGAATGCGACGGCTGCATCGCGGTGCATGCGCGCGGTGCCGCGCGGCGCGGCGCAACGGCGGCGGAGGTCGCCGAGGCGTTGGGCGTGGCCGTGCTCATGAATGGTGGACCGGCGACGGTGTGGGGGCCGCGCGCGCTGGACGCGTTCATGGAGTTTGCCGCCCCGGACGGTGCGTGATGTCCCGCTACCGGCGTCGCTCGCTTGGCGACGCGTTCGGCTACCTGCCCGGTGAGCAGCCGGCGGACGCCGATGGCTGGCTCAAGCTGAACACCAACGAGTCACCGCTGCCGCCGTCGCCTCGCGTTGCCGAGGCGGTGGCCGGCGCCGCTGCGGCGCTGTCGAGATATCCCAGTCCGCATGCGGAGCCGCTGCGCAGCCTGCTGGCCGAGCGGCACGGGGTCGCTGCTGAGCAGGTGTTCGTCGCCAACGGCGCCGACCAGGTGCTCGACTGCTGCTACCGCGCGTACGCCGAGCCCGGTGACGCGGTGGTGCATGCCACGCCCACGTACTCGCTCTTTCCCGTGCTGGCACAAGTCTTCTCGGTGCGTGACGTGGCCGTGCCGCTGCGGCCCGACGGGGCCCTGAGAACGGGCTTTGCCGCAGAAGACGCGCCGCTGCGCTTCGTGGTCAATCCCAACTCACCGACCGGGCAGTGGGTCGCTCCCCAGGAGCTCGAGGGACAACTCGAGGGTGCCGCAGGAGTGGTCGTCATCGATGAGGCGTACGCGGACTTCGCACCAGCCTCAGCGCTCTCCCGGCTGCGCCACCACGCGAACTGGGTCGTCGTGCGCACGCTGTCCAAGTCGTACGCCTTGGCCGGGCTGCGCGTCGGATACGCGGTGGCCGCACGCGACCTGATCAGCGACCTCGACAGCGTCAAGGACTCGTATCCGGTCGACCGCTGCGCCATCGCCGGCGCCGTGGCCGCCATCGAGGATGAAGGGCATCACGCGCGGATCGTCGAAACCGTGCGGCGCGAGCGCGCCCGCCTGCACGACGCGCTGACGGAGCTGGGCTGGGACGTGCTGCCCTCGCAGGCCAACTTCGTGTTCGCCCAACCGCCGCCGCCGCAGTCCGCGGTCGAGGTGGCGGCACGCCTGCGCGAGGCGCGCATCCTCGTCCGCCACTTCGATGCCCCGGGGATCGACGCGCGGTTGCGCATCACGGTCGGTGACAGTGCGGCCACCGACAGGCTGCTCGAAGCCGTCGGCGACCAGGCAACCGGATGAGCGCCGACCTGACGCTGGCGCATCAGCTGGCGGATATTGCGGATGCGATCACGGCGAAGCGCTTCCGCGCGCGTGACCTGCGCGTCGAGTCCAAGCCGGACAGCACGCCGGTCACGGATGCCGACCGCAGCACTGAAGAGGCACTGCGCGACGAGCTCCGTGTGCGCCGCCCGGAACACGCCATGGTGGGGGAGGAGTTCGGCGCCGAGGGAGAGGCGGAGTGGCGGTGGCTCATCGATCCCATCGACGGCACGAAGAATTACGCGCGTGGCGTGCCCGTCTGGGCCACGCTCATTGCGCTGCAGCACGGGACACGGACCGAGTGTGGCGTTGTCTCGGCGCCGGCGCTGGGCAGGCGCTGGTGGGCGGCGCGTGGCGAGGGCGCGCACTGCAACGACGGGGCGCTGCGTGTCTCAAGGGTCACCGTGCTCGGTGAGGCCCACGTCTCGTGCACCGATATCCGGGACTTCGCGCTGCGCGGAAGCGGACGCGCCTTCGCCGAGCTGACCTCGCGCTGCCGCTACGTCCGCGCCTTCGGCGACTTCTGGTCGCACATGCTCGTCGCAGAAGGCGCGCTCGACATCGGCATCGAACCCGTGGTCAACCCGTGGGACATCGCCGCCGCGCAGGTGATCGTCGAGGAGGCTGGAGGCCGCTTCAGCGACTTCAGCGGGCGCTCTCGGATCGACTCGGGCAACGTGATCAGCAGCAACGGCCTGCTGCACGGGGCCGTGCTTGACCTGATACAGCAGACGACGGAGTGACCTCCGCGCGGCGAGCCCGCGGCGCGCCATCTGCCAATCTCGCGCTGGTCGGGGCAACGCTGGCCGTGTCGTGCTCGGCAGTGCTCATCCGGATCGCGGGCGACGATCCCGCCACCGTTGTGTGGCTGCGCATGGCCATGGCCACCGTCCTGCTGGCTCCGTTCGTGTGGCGCGACGTCCGCCGCGGCGTGGTTGCGCACGGCGCCAGGCAGCTGTCACTGGTCGGGGTCAGCGGCCTGCTGCTTGCCGCTCACTTCCTGCTCTGGACGGCGTCGCTGCGCTACACATCCATCGCGGCGAGCGTACTGCTCGTGTCTCTGCATCCGGTGATGGTCTCGCCGCTGGGCAGGCGGCTGTTCGGCGAACGCACCACGGCGGGCATCCTGCTGGGCATGGGTCTCGCCCTGGGTGGGACGGTGGTCACGTGTGTCGCCGACCTGCGCTTCAGCACCACCGCGCTTGCCGGGGACCTGCTCGCGCTCGGAGGCGCGGCCAGCCTGGCCGGTTACCTCGTCATCGGCCGCGGTGTGCGCAGCACGCTCGGCGTGGCCGGATATTCGGGCTCGGTCTATGCGATCGTCGCGGTGGTGGCGGCGGCCACGTCGGTTGCGGGAGGCGTGGCGCACATGCCGGGAGCGCGCGTGACACTGGTGTGCCTCGCCCTGGCCGCGGTGTGCACCATCGGGGGCCACACCGTGTACAACTGGGCGCTGCGCCACGTGCAGGCGCTCAAGGTCTCGATCGCCTTTCTCGGCGAACCACCATTGGCAGCGCTGCTCGCCGCGGCGGTGTTCCAGTCGATTCCGTCACTGACGACCGTCGCCGGCGGCGTGCTGATACTCGCGGGCCTCGCCATCACGATGCGCCGTCCGTCGGGAATTGCAACTACAACCCTAGAATCCGTGCAATGAGTTCCACCGGCAGGATGGACGCGCCCGCGCTCGGGCTTGGCTCGCGCGGCAGGGCCGGGGGGTTCTCGGACTGGCTGGTGGGCGCGGCAGCGCGGCGCAGACGGCTGACTGAGACGTTCGTGCAGACCTTCGAGGTGTGGGGCTACGGCTACATCGCCACGCCTCTGGTCGAGCCGCTGGCCACGGTGGCGGCGGGCGTCGGACCGGCCAGGCAGGCGCAGCTCTTCCGCTTCATGGACGCCGATGGCGACATGCTCGCTCTTGTCGGTGAGCGCACCGTCAGCGTTGCACGCGTGGTTGCGACACAGTTGCAGCGCGGCCCATTTCCACTGCGCCTCGGCTACGCAGGGCCGGTGCTGCGCAACCAGGCGTTGCACGGTGGACGCCGCCGCGAGTCGCTGCAGGCGGGCTGCGAGCTGATCGGCCACAGCGGGCTCGCCGCCGACGCCGAGTGCATCGCGCTCGCGGCGACCGCGCTCGACAAGGCCGGCATGCGCGATGTCCAGGTGGATGTCGGCCACGCGGACTTCGTTCCCGGTCTGCTCGACTCGGCAGGCGTCGACGCGCACCTGCAGCGCGATGTGCTCGGCGCCCTGGAACGGCGTGACCTGGTGGCCGTGGAGACCGCGCTTCAGGCCACCGAGATGGCCGAGGCGGAACGGAGGTTGCTGCTGGCGTTTCCTGCGCTGCGTGGAGGCCGTGAAATCCTGGACACCGCCATGCAGGACGTACGTGGCGAGCGCCCCCGGCGCGCGCTGCAGGACCTGGCGGCGCTATGGGACCTGCTCGATGCGCACGGCATCACCGATCGCGTGCACCTCGACCTCGGCGCGGTGCGCGACTGGGATTACTACACGGGGCCGACGTTCGAAGTGTTCAGCGAGGACTCCGGGTTTCCGCTGGGCAGCGGCGGACGGTATGACGGCCTGCTGGAGCGCTTCGGGCTGCCCGAGCCGGCAACCGGGTTCGTGCTGCACGTCGACCGCTGCCTCGACACGCTGACGCGCCGCACCGGCGACGTGCTGGTCGTCGCGCCGGTTCAGGTCACATGGGCTGCTGGGGCGCATCGCGCAGCGCTCGAGCTTGCGCGCGGGTTGCACGTCGCCGGCCTTGCGTGCACCTGCGGCCTCGCACCCGGCAGCGGGCTCGACGGCGACCGCTCCGTGTACGTCGACACCAAGCGGGTGCGCTGGACGATCGACGGTCGCGCCGGGGACGGCGATCGTGGCGCAGCCCTGGCAGCGGTGCTCCAAGCCCTGCGCCCGCGGCGATGAGCGCGTTGCGCGTTGCGCTACCGGGCGGCATTCTGCTCGATGGCGCGTGCGACCTGCTCGCCGCGGCTGGTATCGCCCGGCTGGATGCGCGCCGCTTCGACAGCGAGCTGCGCGTCGCGGACTCCGGCCATGCCTTTGTGAAGGTGCGACCGACGGACATCCCTGTGTATGTCGAGATGGGTGCGTGCGACTGCGGGATCGTCGGCAAGGACGTGCTCTGGGAGACACGCCGCGAGTGCTACGAGCTGGTCGACCTGCGATTCGGGGAATGCAGGCTTGTTCTCGCGGCCCCACGCGGCTCGCCGCTGGTCGACGGCAAATGGACGGGGACACTGCGCGTCGCCACCAAGTACCCGCATGCGGCAGCGCGGTTCTTCGACGAGGTCGGCACAACCGTCGAGCTGATCAGGCTGCACGGATCGGTGGAGCTGGCGCCGGCGACCCGCCTGGCGGATGCGGTCCTCGACATCACCGCCACCGGCCGCACGCTCGCCGCCAACGACCTGATCGAGGTGGCCGAGGCGGGCGTGTCGACGGCGCGGCTCATCGCCAACGTCGCGGCCCTCAAGACGCGGAGCGACGACGTCAACATGGTCGCAGCGGCGTTGCGTCGCGCCGCAGCGACGCGTGCCGTCCAGGGTGCCGCGTGACCATCGCGCTGCGCCGCCTGGACACGGACGCGTTCAGAGGCCTCATCAAGGAGCGTGATCGCGGTGGATTCGCGCAGCCGCAGCTCGACGACGCGGCAGCGGCGCGCCTCACCGAGCTGTTCGGGGAGCGTGTCACGGTCGTCGACGCCGTTCGGCGCATCGTCGCCGACGTGCGCGACCGCGGTGACGGCGCGGTGCGAGAGTGGACCGCCCGGCTGGATGGCGTCGACGTCGCCGACACCCGGCTGCCGCGCGCCCATCTGCGCGAGTCGTTCGAGAACCTGGAGCCTGGCCTGCGCAACAGCCTAGTGGCGGCCGCGCAGCGCATCCGCGAGTTCCACGAGCACCAGCGAGATACGGGCAATCGTGGCACGAACAGCGCCTACCTGCGCCCCGAGCCGCTGCGCCGGGCCGGCTGCTACGTGCCCGGCGGCAGGGCCGCGTATCCGAGCACGCTGCTGATGTCGGTGATCCCTGCCCAGGTCGCCGGTGTGGCCTCGATTGCGGTGTGCAGCCCGCCGGCTCCGAGCACGGCGGTGCACCCGCTGGTGTCCGCGGCGGCGGAGCTGCTCGGCGTGCGCGAGCTGCACGCGATCGGCGGCGCGCAGGCCATAGCGGCGCTGGCCTACGGCACGGAGAGCGTCGCGCGGGTGGACAAGGTGGTCGGTCCGGGGAACGCCTTCGTCACCCTGGCCAAGCGCGAGGTGTTCGGCGCCGTGGGCATCGACCAGCTGGCGGGACCGACCGAGATCCTGGTCATAGCGTCCACCGGCGCAGACGCCGACCTCATCGCGGCCGACCTCGTTTCCCAGCTGGAGCACGACCCCCTGGCCTGGGCGATCTGTCTCACCGATGACGCGCGCGTGGCGGCAGCCGTCGGCGAAGGCTTCGCAGTCGCTGCAGAGGCCGCCGCGCGCAGCGACGTCATCAGCGCTGCAGCCGGGGCTCACGCGGTGGTCGTGACGTGCGCGTCGCTCGAAGACGCGCTGGAGCTGAGCAACGGCTTCGCGCCCGAGCACCTCTCGCTTCAGGGTGCTGCCGCGGAAGCGCTGCGCGATTCGCCGAGCACCGCCGGTGCCGTCTTCGTCGGCGCCTTCTCGCCGGTGTCGATCGGCGACTACATCGCCGGGCCCAATCACACGCTCCCGACACAGGGCGCGGCCCGCTACCGCGGCCCCCTCTCCGTGCAGGACTTCGTGCGTTGGCCGAGCGTCGTCCAGCTCGACGCCGCGGAGTTCGAGCTGCTCGCGCCCGTAGCCGGGGCGCTCGCGGACGCCGAGGGCCTGCACGCCCACGGCACCGCGATACGGGCTCGCCTGCGCGCGCCCGAGGTGAGCGGATGACCGAGGCGCGTCGCGCGGCAGCCCGTCGCCAGACCAAGGAGACACGCATCGCCGTCGAGGTCCTCGTGGACGGCTCCGGCGCAGCCACGATCTCGGTGCCGCTGCCGTTCTTCGGCCACATGCTCGAGACGTTCACCAGGTACAGCGGCATGGACGTGCGGTTGGAGGGAGACGGCGACGTCGCCGTCGACGCCCACCATCTCGTGGAGGACTGCGGCCTGGTGCTCGGAGCCGCGGTCAGCGACGCACTGGGGGTGCGCGACGGCATCCATCGCTTCGGGCACGCGTACGCGCCGCTGGACGAGGCGCTGGTGCGCTGCGCGATCGACTACGGGCGACGTCCGCACGTCGTGTACGCGATGCGCGAGCTGCGCGGCCGCATCAACGACTTCGACGTCGAGGTGCTGGGCGAGTTCGTCAAGGGGTACGCGCAGACCGCGGGCGCGACCATCCATGTCGACTACGTGCGCGGCGACAACCCGCATCACATCGCCGAGGCGGCATTCAAGGCGCTGGGGCTGGCCACCCGCACCGCCTTCACCGTGACGGGCAGCGGCGCGCCGTCGACCAAGGGGACGCTGTGAACCCTCGCGTCGGTGTGTGCGACTACGGCGTGGGCAACCTGCGCAGCGTCGAGCGCGCGCTGCTGCGGGCGGGCGCTGATGCGGTGATCAGCGACAGCGCCGAGGACATCGCGGCGTGCGCCGGCGTGGTGCTGCCCGGGGTGGGAGCGTTCGCCGGTGCGGTCAGCACGCTGCGACGCGCGGGGCTCGCCGAGGCTGTGCGCTTCCTCGCCTCGGCGGGGCGACCGGTGCTCGGCGTGTGCCTCGGCTACCAGATGCTGTTCGAGCACAGCGACGAGGGCGAGGGCGCTGACGGCCTCGGCCTGCTGCAAGGCTCGGTGTCACGCCTCGCCGCCAAGGGGCTGAAGATCCCCCACATGGGCTGGAACCGGCTGCGCCTGGTCAACGGCTCGCCGCTGCTCGCCGGCGTCGCCGATGGATCGTTCGTGTACTTCGTGCACTCGTACGCTGCGCATGCGGTACCCGAGGAGGTGATCGCGTACACCGACTACGGCGGTGAGCTGGCCGCCGCGGCGCGGCGCGGCAACGTGATGGGCACGCAGTTTCATCCCGAGAAGAGTGGGGCGTCCGGCCTGCGTGTGTATGCCAACCTCGTCGCCCTCTGCGCTGCCTGACCGTGCACGTCATCCCCGCCATCGATGTCCGCGCAGGCCGGTGCGTGCGCCTGCGCCAGGGCGATTTCGCGCGCGAGACGGTGCACGCGGACGACCCCGTGGTCGTGGCCGAGCGGTTCATCGACGCGGGCGCTTCCCGCCTGCACGTCGTCGACCTGGATTCGGCGCGTGGGATGCCCGTGACGGAGAGCACCGACGCGGTGACCAGGGTTGTCCGCGCCATCGCGGCGCGCGGTTGCGCAGCGCAGGTCGGCGGTGGCGTGCGCAACGTGGAGACGGCACGCCACTGGACCGAGCTGGGCGCGGACAGCGTGATCATCGGCAGCGTCGCCGCGCGCGATTGGTCGATCGCGCTGGACATATGCCACGCCGTGCAGGGCCGTGTGCTGCTCGGCCTCGATGTCCACGCGGACGTGGCTCGCATCGAGGGATGGACGCGCGACGGCGCCGCGATGACCGAGCTCCTGCGCGCCTGGCGCGGCTGGCCGGCTCGCGCGCTCGTCTACACGGACACGGCACGCGACGGCATGCTCCAGGGCCCCAACCTCGCCGGTCTGCGCACCTGCATGGACACCTTTGGCGGAGACGTGTACGTGAGCGGCGGCATCAGCAGCCTGGAAGACCTGGCCGCATGCCGCGCCAGCGGAGCAGCGGGCGTGATCGTCGGCCGCGCGCTGTACGAGGGCGCCATCGACCTGCCCGCAGCGTTACGCGCCTTCCCCGCCCCGGTGTGATGTCCCTCGCCAAGCGGGTGATCCCCTGCCTCGACGTCGACTCCGGGCGTGTGGTCAAGGGTGTCAACTTCGAGAACCTGCGCTACGCCGGCGACCCGGCTGAGCTCGCCGAGCGGTACGACGCCGACAGCGCCGACGAGCTGGTGTTCCTCGACATCACCGCCTCCAGCGAGCGTAGATCGATACTGCTCGACGCGGTACGCCGAGCCGCCGACAGCGTCTTCATCCCGCTGACCGTGGGCGGCGGGCTGCGAACCCTGGCCGACGTCGATGCGCTGCTGCGCGCGGGCGCCGACAAGGTGTCGCTCAACACCGCCGCGGTCGAGCGCCCGGGGCTCATCGGCGAGGCAGCCGAGCGCTTCGGGGAGCAGTGCGTGGTCGTCGCCATCGACGCCCGGCGCAACGGTGAGGGCTACGTCGTGTACACCCACGGCGGGCGCACCGCCACGGCGCGCGACGCCGTCGAGTGGGCCCGCGAGGCGACCGAACGCGGCGCCGGTGAGATCCTGCTCACATCCATGGACCGCGACGGCACCGGCCGGGGCTACGAGCTCGAGCTAACGCGCGCGGTCACGGCCGCGGTACCCACACCGGTCATCGCCAGCGGCGGCGCCGGCAGTCCCGAGCACCTGCGTGAGGTTCTCGCCGAGGGCGGAGCCGACGCAGCCCTGGCCGCGTCCATCTTCCATTACGACGCGTATCCGGTCCCGGTGGTGAAGGCATACCTCCGCGAGCACGGCGTCGACGTGCGGCCGTGACCGGCACGCCTGAGCCGAGCTTCGACGCTAACGGGCTGGTCCCCGCCGTCGTCCAGGACGCCGCAACAGGCGAGGTGCTCATGGTCGCGCACATGAATCGCGAGGCGTGGCAGGCGACGCTGCAGAACCGCCGGGCGACCTTCTACAGCCGGTCGCGAGACGAGCTCTGGGAGAAGGGCGCGACCAGCGGGAATGTGATGGCGGTGACCGACGTGCTGCTCGACTGCGACTCCGACGCAGTGCTGCTCCGGGTGAACCCGGCCGGGCCGGCCTGTCACACGGGCGCGCGTTCCTGCTTCTTCAACCGCGCGACGTAGCGCCTCAGGGTCAGACGCGGGCACCGGCGCAGCGCGAGCAGAGCCCGTAGAAGTCGAGGGTAGCGTGGTGCACGGTGAAGCCGTGCTGTGCTTCGAGCCCGCGCGTCAGCGATGCGATGGCCGCCTCGTCGATCTCGAACGACGTGTCGCAGGATGTGCACACCAGGTGGTGATGGTGGTCGCTCGAGCACGCCGCGTACGCGTACACGTGGCCGGGACGCTCGAATCGCTGCGCCAGGCCGGCATCGACGAGCGAGTCGAGCGTGCGAAAGACGGTGGCGCGGCCGAGCAGCGGATGGTCTTCGCGCAGCAGCTCGAAGAGCTCCGGCGCGGTGACGGTGTGGCGGGTGCGGCGCAGCGCCTCGAGGACGAGCAGGCGCTGCGCAGTGGGCCTGCGCCCGCGCGCCGCCAGCCGCTCGCTGAGGTCGCGCACCGCCGGACGGGTGCTTCGCGCCGCCGTCATGCCGCCTCCAAGTCCGCGGCGCCGCCCCGCCGTCCACGGGTCCGCAGCGCCTGCACGCCGCGCACGGCGAGGTACGTGGTGAACGCGATGGTGGTGATGAAGAAGCTCACCGGTGGCGGCGCGTAGTACGCGACGGTCAGCCCCAGCCAGGTGAAGAGCACGCCGAGTCCCGCCGCACAGGCCATGACCAATGGCGGCCGCACGGTGAAGCGCTCGGCGATGGCCGCCGGGGTGACCAGCAGCGCGAAGACGAGCAGCACGCCGACCACCTGCACCGCTTCCGACACCGCCAGGGCGAGGAGCAGCATGAAGCCCACGCTGAGCGCTCGCACCGGCACTCCGCGTGCCGCCGCCACCTCGTCGTCGAGCGAGGCGAACAGGAGTGGCCGGTAGATGGCCGCCAGCGCGGCCAGGGTGATCACGCCGGCCGCGAGCGTCACCAACACGTCGATGGTGCTGATGCCCACGATGTCGCCGAAGAGGATCGCGTACGCCTGCGTCGCGTAGCCACGGTAGAGGGAGAGAAAGAGCACGCCCAACCCCAGCATGAAGGCGAGCACGATGCCGATGACCACGTCGCGGCCGCGCAGCCGCGCGCCCAGCGCGCCCATCACCGCACCGCCACCCATGGTGAAGAGCAGCAGCCCGGCGATCGGGCTGACGCCGGCGGCGACTGCACCGCTGGCCCCGGCAAATCCGACGTGCGACAGGGCGTGCCCGGCGAAGGCCAGCGCGCGCAGCACAACGAAGTAACCGACCAGTCCCGCCACCACCGCGACGATGGTGCCCGCGATGAAGGCGTTGCGCATGAACTCGTAGTCGAACATCTGCGCGATGTCGCGCACGATGTTCCAGGACACATCGGAGCCCGGCGCTGTGAGCAGCGACTCAGTGCTCATGCGCGTGCGCCGCCTCCTGCTCGAGCCCCACGACGAAGACGTGGCCGTGCCTGTCGCGCAGCACCTCGACCTGCGCGCCGTAGACGGCTGACAGCGTCTCGGTGGTCACCACCTCTGCCGGTGTGCCCGCCACCACTGAGCCCTGGGCGATGTAGACAAGCTGGTCGACCACGCCGAGGATCGGGTTGACGTCGTGCGTCACCATCAGCGTCGCCACATCGCGTTCGCGCACGATGCTGGCGACCAGGTGGGCGATGGCGACCTGGTTGCGCACGTCGAGGCTTGCCAGCGGCTCGTCGAGCAGCAGCACGCGAGGTTCGCCGGCGAGCGCCTGGGCGAGCAGAAGCCGCTGCTGCTCGCCGCCGGAGAGACGGCCGATGGGGCGGTCGGCGAACGGCGTGGCGCGCACGGCGTCGAGGGCGCGGGCCAGCTCGCGGTCGTGCACGTGCCGGCCGCGAGGCAGCCGGAAGCCCCAGCGATGGCCGTCGATGCCCAGCGCCACCAGATCGCACCCGCGCACCGGCGTGTCCGGGTCGAGCGCACGCCGCTGCGGCACGTACCCGATCTGCGGCAGGCCGCGGCGCGGGACCTGGCCGAGGATGCGCACGGCGCCGGCGCTGGGCCGGACGATGCCGAGGAGCACCTTCAGCAGCGTCGACTTGCCGGCTCCGTTGGGTCCGACGATGGCCGTGAAGCTGCCCGGACGCACCGCGAACGTCGCGTCACGCCAGACGGTGCGGCCGCCCATTGCCACCGAGACGCGCTCGAGCGCCACCACCGGCGTGGGCCCGCGCTCGCCGGCGGGCACGCGCAGCTCAGCCGAGAGCACGTTCCAGCCGCGTGAGCTGCGCGACCTGCCAGCTCTGGAACGTTGCCGTGGGTGGCTGCAGTGACTCGGAGATGCCCACGACTGGTATGCCCGTGCGGAGCGCCAGGGCGACGAGGTTGGTGGTCACCGCCGTCACCGTCTGTGTGTTGTAGACGAGCAGCACGACGTCGCGATGCTGCAGCTGCTCATGGAACTCGACAACGGACCGCGCCGGCGGCTCGTTGCCCTCGGCCACGGCTTGCATGAACTCGGGGGGTGTGATGACGTCGAGGCGCAGCGCAGCGGCCAGGTAGACGAAGACGTCCTCGGTGGCGGCGACCTTGCCGTCGCGGAAGCGCTGCGCGATGCGCGCAACGGCGTCGCGATACGGGTGCAGGGTGGCGAGGAATGTGCCGTGGAGCGTGGAGAATGCCGGGCCGTGCGCGGGGTCGATGCGCCGGTAGTCGGCGCTGATCCGATCCACGACACGGGCGACGAAGTCCGGGCTGTACCAGAAATGTGGGTTGTCGCCGGACTTCCTGCCGAGCAGCGCACCGATATCGAGGACGGTGCGCGACACCGTGGCGTTCGCGTCGACGAGCCGCTGTCCCCAGCTGTCGTATCCCGCGCCGTCGAGGATCACGTAGTCCGCAGTCGCCACGGCGCGCGCGTCGGCTGTGGTGCTCGAATACTCATGCGGGTCTGCGCCCGGGTCGGTGACGATGCTGGTGACCGAGACGTGCTCGCCGCCGAGCTGCGCGGCGATGCTCCCCCACACGTTCTCGGCGGCCACGACGCGGATCTGCCGGCCGGATACCGAGGCGTCTGCTGCGGGCGCCGCGCACCCGGCGAGGAGCAGCGCCGCTGCGACCAGCGCCGCCGCGCGTGCCCGCGGCAGGGAACGGCCGCGACTCATGGGAGTGAGTATACGTTGATCCTCAGTATCAGCGCCCCGCACCCGCGCCGGCCTCGAGGCCCGCGCCTATAGTCCGCCGTGATCGTGAACCTCCCTGACCGCCGTGCTCGGTTCGCGCTGATCCTGGCCGGCGCTGCCTCGCTGCTGGCGTCGGCGTGCGCGGGCGGTGCTGCCGCGCCGGCGCTGGGCATCGGCGCGATCTTCCCGCTGTCCGGCAGCGCCGAGGCGGGCGCGGCCGAGGAGTTCGCGGGCGCGCGCCTCGCGGCCGACATGGTCAACGCCGACGGCGGCGTCGCGGGCCGGCGTGTCGCCTTCGACGTCCGCGATGCGGAGACAGCCGCCTCTGTGCAGACCGCAGCCGACAGCCTGCACCGTGACGGAGTTGCGGCCGTGGTTGGCGCATACTCGTCGCAGCTCTCCATCCCAGCCGCGGCGGCGGTCGCGCATGACGGGATGGTCTACTGGGAGAGCGGCGCCGTCGCCGACCAGGTGACCGGGCAGGGTTCGCCGCTGGTGTTCCGTGTCGGCGCCGACGGAGCGGACCTGGGCGGCAACTCCGGGCAGTTCGTGACGCGTGTGCTCGCGCCGCGACTGCACCGCGAGCCGTCCGACCTGAGCGCCTACCTGGTCACGGCCCTCGACGACTACGGGAGGTCGGTGGCCGACGGCGTGCGCACCGCGCTCTCGGCCGGCGGCGTGCGGATCGACGGCGAGTCGCGGTACGACCCGTTCAACCCGATCTGGGCGCCGGTGCTCGGCGCCATCGCACAGAACCATCCGGACCTGCTGGTGCTTTCGTCGCACATCCCTGACGGCATCGCGTTCCGTCGCGCATTCCTGGCCGCGCACCTGCATGTCGACGCCTTCATCGGGACCACGATGGCGCAGTGCAGGTCGGATTTCGGTGACGCGCTGGGCGCGGACGCCGTCGGCGTGTTCGCCTCGGACCGGCCGGAAGGCGGGTTCAACGCCGGAGCGCTCGGGCCCGCGGCACGCAGCCTCTACGACCGCTTCGCCGCCGCCTGGCACGACCGCAGTGGCGAGGCGCCTGGCGAGGAGGCGCTGAGCGGCTTCACCTCGACGTGGGTGCTGCTGCACGACGTGCTGCCGCACGCGCACGGCGTGAACGCCGGCGCGATCGCCGCGGCCGCGCGCGGCCTGGACATGCCCTACGGCACGCTGCCCAACGGCGGCGGCGTGCGCTTCGGGAGTGCGGGCGACCGGTTCGGCCAGAACGAACGAGCGATCGCGGTGGTGTGGCAGTGGCAGGCGATCCGCCATTCGGTGGTCGTCTACCCGCCGGCGTACGCAACCGGCACGGTCAAGCTCGTCCCGCTGCCTGCGTGATCGTTCAGCTGGCCGTTGACAGCCTTGCAGCTGCGTCCCTGTACGCGCTGGTCGCGCTCGCCGTGTCCCTTGCCTTCAGCGGCAGCGGCACCGTGCATCTCGCCATCGGGCAGGTGGCCATGGCGGGCGGGCTCACGGCGTCGGCACTGGTCACCGCGGGCGTGCCGATCGCCTTTGCCGCGCTCGGCGGACTGGCCGTCGCCGCAGTGTTGAGCGGTGTCGCGGAACGCGGTCTGATCGCCCCTGCGCTGGGCCGGCCGGTGCTTGGCGCAGTGCTGCTGGTGGCGATGGCCGTCGTGCTCCGCGAGGTGCTGCAGGGAATCTTCACGCGGCCCGCGTACGCCTTTCCGTCGCCGGCAGGAACCATGCACGTTCTCGGCGGCGTCATCCACACCGCCGACCTGGTGACCATCGCGGTCGTGGCGGTGACGGCGCTGCTCGCTGCTGCGCTGCTGCGCTCATCGACGATCGGCGCTGCTTTGCGCGTCACCGCCGCCGCACCGGCGGCAGCCGAGCGCATCGGTGTCGACACGGCGCGGGTCCGCGTCGCCGCCTTCGCAGCCGGCGGCACCCTGGCGGCGATAGCGGTGCTGCTCGGGGTCGGGCGTTTTCCCCTGACCGCCGGCGGTGGGGTGGTGCTGGCCCTGCGCGGCATCGCTGCAGCGGCCGCGGGTGGGATGCGGTCGCCGGGCCGTGTTGTCGCCGCTGCCGCGGTCATCGCCGCGGCCGAGGTGGTGGGCGGCTTCTATCTCGGTGGAGGCGGCGAGTTCCTCAGCGACGCGGTGGCGGTGCTGCTCATCGCCGCGGCCTGGCGCCGCTGATGCGCTCGCTGCCGCGGCCGGCCGTGCGCGTGCTCCTCCTCGGCGCGGGCGCGGTCCTCGCGGCGATCGTGTATCCGCAGGTGGCGTCGAGGCCCAACCTCGACCAGGCCGCCATCGCGCTCAGCCTGGCCGGGCCCGCCGCCGGCACCGCGCTGGCGGCGGCCGCAGGCCGGCCCCTGCTCGCCGGCGCCGCGCTTTCAGGCGTGGCCGCATACGTCAGTGGACTCCTGGCCACGCACGGTGTCGCCGTCCCGGTCAGCGTCCTGGCGGGCACCGGAGCCGCCACGGCCGGCGGGGCGCTGTGCGCGGTGGTCGGCTGGCGGCTGGAGGGTCCGGCGTTCCTGGTGGCCACTTTGCTGCTCGCGCTCGCCGGCGGAGCGGCGGTGCAAGCGCTGCCCGACCTGACCCGCGCCGAGGCCGGTCTGACGGTGCCCTCGTTTGCCATCCCGCTCAGCAAGACCCGCGCCGCGGTGTTCACCCCGGCCGGGGATTTCCACCTGCTCCTTGGTGTGGCGGCCGCCGTCACCGCGATCGCCGCGGTCCTCATCGCGATCGGTCCGGGGGCCCGCTGGCGTGCCATCGGCAGCGACCGTCAGCGTGCCGCCGACCTCGGCATCCGGCCCTTCGCCGGCGAGCTGGCCACGCTGGCCATCACGGGCGCGATGGCCGGTGTCTGCGGGGCGCTTGCGGCGCACGTCGCCCGCGTCGCCACCCCTGCGTTCTTCGCGCCGGACGTGGCCGCCCTCGCCCTGCTGGCCGCACTCGCGGCGGGCCGCGATCCGCTGTATGCCGCGCTGGTGGCGGCGGGCACCGGGCTCGTCGGTACGGTGATCCTGCCCGCCGCCCGGTGGCAGGGCCCACCGGACGCCATGTCCCTCGCTCTCGGCGTGCTGGCCGTGGCCACGCTCTTCAGCCTCCTGCCCTCACGCGTCGAGGCGCGCGAGCCGGCCGAGCCGGAGATTGACGCGTCGTCGGAGTGGCCGCTCGCCGAGCTGCACCTGGGCGGCGCGCTCATGCGAGTGCCGGCCATCAGCCTGCGGGCGCGCGATGGAACGGTGCTCGTCGACGCGCCCGCGTTCGAGGTGCGCGCCGGGACCGTTCACGCGCTGGTCGGCCCCAACGGCGCGGGCAAGACGACGCTGCTCCGCGCCATCGCTCAGCGGGGAGGGCGTCGCGGCAGCGGCGTCGAGGCCGTGGGCGCGGACGGCGCCCTCGCTCGGGTGATCCTGCTGCCCCAGGAGGGGGGCGGTTTCGCGTCGTGCACGGTCAGCGAGACGCTCGAGCTGGCCGCGCTCCGGAACCGCTCGCGCGCGGCTGCCGGGCCGCTGGCCACGGCGTGGCGTCGCCGCCTCGGCCTCGAGGGGCGGGCGAACAGCCTGTGTGCCGACCTGTCCACGGGCCAGCGGCGCCTGCTCGACCTGGCTCGGGTGCTGCTGGCCGGTCCCCGCGTGCTGCTCTGCGACGAGCCGCTCGCCGGCCTCGATGACAATCACCGCGCGGCGGCGCGTGAATGCTTGCGCGCGGCTGCGAAGGCAGGGCTGACGGTGCTCATCGCCGAGCACGACCGCGAAGCCGTCGCGTCGCTCGCTGACAGCGTGCTCACCCTGGAACGCCACGACGCCGGGTTCGTTGCCGGCGGTGCGGCGGCCACGGCGTGAGCACTGCTCTCCTTGAGGTCGAGCGATATCGCGTCGCGCTGGGCGGCCGTACCGTCGTGGACATCGAACGCCTCAGCATCGACGCGGGCGAGCTGGCTGTTGTGGTCGGCGACGCCGGCAGTGGCAAGACGGCTCTTGCTGCCGGGCTCGCCGGCTCGCTGCCGGAGCAGGGCTGGGTCAGGGTGGCAGGCGCCCGCGTCGACGGTCCAGCACCACGGCGGCGCCGCGCCGGGCTGAGTGCCGCGGTGCGCGACGGCCGGCGCATCGCGGGCTGCACGGTCGTTGAAGCGCTGACGCTCGCGTCGGCACGAAACGGTGTTGCGCAGCAGATGCTCGAGCGCTTTCCGCAGCTGGCGACGCGCCGTCGCGTGCCCGCGGTGCACCTTTCCGGCGGCGAGCAGCAGCTCCTTCAGATCGCCTGTGCGTGGTGCGCGCGCCCCCGCGTGCTGGTGCTCGACTCGCCGACCGTCGGGCTCGCCGTCGACGCCGCCACAGCCGTCACCGGGCTCGCGCGCGACCACGCTGCGGCGGGAGACGCCGTCCTCTGGCTGGAGCAGGACGCGCGTGCCGCGCCGCACGCACCGCGCGCTGCGCTGGTCAGTGGGCAGGTACAGGTGTTGGGATCGGCAGCGGCGAATAGGGTTTCGGCGGAGGATTGAGCGCGGTGCCGACCAGGTTGTTGTCGTTGACCTTGAAGCTGTAACCGCCGCGCGCGGTCCAGCTCAGCTTGGAGTGCTGGTCCGACTCGGTGAAGAAGACGATCACCTCGGCGCTGTTCAGCGTGTCGTACCCGAGGGCGCGCACCTCGTCGAGCAGGCCCATCGAGTACGTCTCCTGGGCGGCGTCGCTCGGATACGCGAGCAGCCCTTCCATGGTGTCGCGCAGCTCGGTGGCGAGCACCAGGATGAGATGGGTGATCTTGTGCCGCGCCGTCTGTGATGTCTTCTGGTTGATCGCCTCGATGTAGCCCGCCACCTGCGGGTCGGCCTGTATGGCAACCTCCCAGAACGCGTGGGTGGCAAACAGCCTTCGCTCCAGTGCGAAACCGTCGGCTGAAGCCACCGGGCTGTTGCCGTAACGGTGGTTGAAGCCGATGGGCGGCAGCGAGATCGTGTTCGGCGTCGGTGTCGGCGTCGTCACCACGATGGTGAAATCCGCGCAGCCAGACAGCAGCAAACAGGCTCCGGCGAGCACCGCTCCGACACGGGCCTTGGCCAAACGATCAGTGGAAGTCGGAGAGAATCTGATCCTCGTCGGGAAGAGACGCGGACAGCGGCTCATCCT
>Ga0066710_100001430_pt1 | contig 17836 bp, 23 predicted proteins | sample GraSoiAngelo_159_FD_79666 | JGI IMG/M metagenome (GOLD analysis project Ga0066710, IMG submission 79666) | Grasslands soil microbial communities from the Angelo Coastal Reserve, California, USA - 14_1009_16_40cm | ecosystem: Environmental > Terrestrial > Soil > Grasslands | place: USA... | reverse complement strand
GAACAAGGCGCTCGATGCGGTCAAGGCCGACGGAACGCTCGCGGCGATCCAGAAGACGTGGCTGTCGGACAAGGCGAGCGCCCCGATCCTGAAGTAGAGCGGCCGCCGAGCTCACCGGGCCTCGACCCGCTCGGCCGCTCCTCGCGCATCCTCGGCGGCCCGCGCCAAACCGGGATTCGAGGCGTCCTCATCGCCCTCGCGAGCACGGTCGTCTTCGTCGGCCTGGTCGCGGTCATCGTTGTCAACTCGTCTGGTTGGCCGGCCGTCCGCGACGCCTTCTTCAGCGGCGAGAACTTCCGTTCGTCCTTGCCCGAGATCGCGCACGCCTTCTTGCTCAACATCAAGATCTTCTGCATCGCCGAAGGCTTCATCCTCGTGTTCGCCCTGCTGATCGCCGTACTCCGCAGTCTTCCCGGGCCCGTCTTCTTCCCGCTCCGGGCGGTCGCGATCACGTACACCGACCTCTTTCGCGGCGTGCCGACAATCCTCGTCATCTACATCCTGGGGTTCGGGGCCCCCGGGCTCCAGATCTCCGGCGTGCCGCGCTCGCCCCTCTTCTGGGGGGTCACCGCCCTCGTCCTGGTGTACTCGGCCTACGTCGCGGAGGTCTACCGCGCAGGGATCGAGTCGGTGCATCCGAGCCAGGAGGCGGCCGCGCGCTCGCTCGGGCTCTCGCGCGCCCAGGCACTTCGGTTCGTGATCGTGCCGCAGGCCGTGCGCCGTGTCGTCCCGCCGCTTCTCAACGACTTCATCGGCCTCCAGAAGGACTCCGCTCTCGTCGCGCTGATCGGGCCCGTCGAGGCGTTTCGCCAATCCCAGATCGACACAGCAGCGACGTTCAATTTCACGCCGTACCTCGTGACGGCGCTCTTCTTCATTTTGCTGACGATTCCGCTGGCGCGCCTGACCGACCTCCTCATCGCGCGCGACCGGCGGCGCCTGCTCGCAGGAGGCGGCCTGACGTGAGCGCCGGCGAGCCGGCGCTTCGGATCGAGGGTCTGAGCAAGTCGTTCGGCAAGCTCGAGGTACTCCGCGGAATCGACCTCGAGCTCGCCGACGAGGAGGTCGTGTGCCTGATCGGCGCGTCCGGCTCGGGCAAGTCGACGCTCCTCCGGTGTGTCAACCGGCTCGAACCGATCGACGCCGGCCGGATCGTGCTCGGCGGGGACGAGATCACGGCGCCCGGAAACGACCTCAATCGCGTCCGGCGGCGCATCGGGATCGTCTTCCAGGCGTTCAACCTCTTCCCGCACATGACCGTCCTGCGAAACGTCACGCTCGGCCCGACGAAGGCGCGTGGCGTTTCGCAAGCCGAGGCCGAGGCGGAGGCGACGGCTCTGCTCGAGCGGTTCGGGCTCGCCGACAAGCGCGACGATTATCCGGACCGCCTCTCCGGGGGCCAGCAGCAGCGGGTCGCGATCGTCCGCGCGCTCGCGATGCGCCCCGAGCTCATGCTCCTCGACGAGGTGACGAGCGCGCTCGACCCGGAGCTCGTCGCCGAGGTGCTGAACGTCATCCGCGAGCTGGCCGAGGGTGGGATGACCATGCTGATCGCGACTCATGAGATGAGCTTCGCCCGCGACGTCGCCGGACGCGTCTGCTTCCTGGACGACGGCCTGATCCTCGAGGAAGGGCCGCCCGCGGAGATCTTCACCGCGCCGCAGCAGCCGCGGACGCAGCAGTTCCTCCAGCGGATCATCGACGCCGGGCGGCTGTAGGCGTAGCCCGGCGGGCCTAGGACGCCGTGCGGCAGGCGGAGAACTCGGACGTGTTGCCGTTCGGCGCGATCGCCGTTGCCGTGATCGCCGACCCGGTCGCGACAGAGGCCGCGAGGGGGCCGGTATTGACGTCGCGCCGCCCGACGCGTTCGCGGTCACGTTCGTCGTCCCGAGGAACTGCTTGCCCTCGCCGAATCCGGAGCCGTCGCACTGCGCGCTCGCGAAGAACTCGAGCCGGAACGTGGCCGAGGCGAGGCTAGTGGAACCAGGTGGCGATGGTGTAGCGCTCGCCGTGCGTGACGGGTGAGACGTCGTGGAGCGTCTCGGACCGGAATGCGACCAGAAGCCCGGGCACGGGCTCGACGCCGAGACCGACCTGCGGCGCGGCCTCCACGAGGCCGTAGAACGAGAGCTCGCCGCCGCCGTAGCGGCCGGGTCCCGGTTTGGCCGAGGGCGCGTTCACGAAGGCCACCGCGGAGATCCGCCGCTCGCGCGCGTACGCGGGGGCACCCTCGTCCGCACTCGAGTCGGCGTGCGCGCCGAAGTAGTCGCCCTCCTCGTAGCGGAGGAACTGGGCCTTCTGAGCGCCGCGCAAGTCGAGGCCGAAGTGCTCCTCGAGCCGTGGGGTCAGCCCGTGGAATCGCTCCTGTGTTGCTGCCCGCGTCTCGTCCGAGACCCACGCATACTTCGTCCTGCGCTGCTGCTCGCGGACGAGGTTGCCCGTCTCGCCGGCGGCAATTGTCGCGGGGGCGGCCTCGCTCTCGGCAATCTCGCGGGCGATCGTCGCGCAGAGCTCGGCGTCGAGAAAGCCCTCGTCGACGAAGACGCCGAAGCGGCTGAGCAGGCCGGGTTGCACGGCCCGAAGTGTAGGGGCGAATCCGGGAACGACTCCCCGCCGCCTATCGTTTGAGAGGATAGAGAGATCGGACAGGAGGACGGATGGAGACAGCAACATTTGGTGCAGGGTGCTTCTGGGGTGTCGAGGCGGGGTTCCGCCAGGTGCCCGGAGTCGTCGGGACGCAGGTCGGTTTCGCCGGCGGCACGACGGCGAACCCGAGCTACAAGGAAGTCTGCACCGGGCGCACGGGGCACGCCGAGGTGCTCGAGGTGACTTACGACCCGGCACGTGCCTCCTACGACGACCTGCTCGACCTCTTCTGGGCGAGCCACAACCCGACCACGAGGAACCGCCAGGGTCTCGACGTCGGTACGCAGTACCGGTCGGTGATCTTCTTCCACACCCCCGAGCAGGAGACGGCGGCGCTCGCCTCGAAGCAGCGCGAGCAGGAGAAGCACCGTTTCAAGCAGGTCGTGACGGAGGTTCTTCCGGCCCCCGAGTTCTACCGGGCCGAGGAGTACCACCAGCGCTACCTCGAGAAGGCGGGCCGCTCCAGCTGCACGGTCGAGCTCGCCGAGCGCGAGCTCGAGGCTCCCATCCGGTCCTAACTCGAGCTGGGAAGCTGCGGGTCAGCCGCGCTCCCGCCACGCTCGTCGGGTGACCCCGTAGAGGGCATAGTCGTCACGGCCCGCCAGGGACGGCATGAACCCGCGCATAACGCCCTCACAGGCATAGCCGAGCTTCTCGAGCACCCTCCTCATGGCCACGTTGTCGACGGCCGTCGAGGCCTGGACCCGCTCCGCTCCGCCGTTCGCGAACAGGTACTCGGTCATCAGCTCGACGGCCTCGCCCCCGAGGCCCCGGCCGCGATCGTCTTGCCCGAAGAGGGCGATGCCGATCTCGTACACGCCGGGAGGGAGGGCGTTCGACGGCTGACGGGCATCGAGCTCGCCGACGAGCCGTCCCTCCGACTCGATCGCGAGGTCGAGGCGTCCGTTCCAGAACCGGCCGGACCGCGACAGTCGGCGTCGAAACGCCGCCTCGTCCACGCGGCCGGTCCACGCGCTGAAACCGTCCGGGGCGCGCCGGGCCGTCCAAACCGCGTCGATCTCGTCCTCTCGGAACGGCCGCAGAACGACCCTCGGGCCGCGAAGCTCCATCACGACTCCCCCGGGTGTCGCATCCAGACGTTCGCGTCGTCGTACCGGCCGAGGTCGCGCTCGCGGTCGATCGTCACGGGCTGCACGGCGCCCGGGACGACATAGTCGCCCGTCTCTGGAAACGCCATGCCGGTCCATTCCTCCCACTCCGCGACGGCGCCGGTGACGACGAGGGAGTGGGGGGCGACCGCGAGGATCTCTGCTCCCAGGCGGTGGTGGACGCGGATCCAAGGGTCGAACGGAAGTCCGTCCTGCCTCGTCCAGCGGATGTAGCGGTCCATCGGCGTCAGCGGGTAGCGCTCCTTCATCGTGGGCCTCACCGGGGCGATCAGCTCGCCGAGCCCGTGTCGGGAAGCGAGCGCGGCCATCCCCTGAATGACGCGACTGCTCAGCCCCTTGCCCTGATGCTCCCGCCGGACGACGGCGACGAGCGCGCACAGCGTGTTCGGCTCGCGGGAAGGGCCGTCGGCGAGCGCCTGCTCGAGCACGTCGTCGACCCCGCCCGGAAGGCCGTCGAGCGTCCTGTCCCAGGCCACGGGCGCGGTCTGGCCCTTCGCGACCACCTCGTCGGACGCTTCGTCGTAGAGCGCGAACTGAAACTCCGGCAGCACCTCGAACAGCGCGTCCCAGTAGCGGTTCGTGACGTCGCCGTGGTGGATGAACTTCGGCCACTCCTCGGCGCCGATCGGCACGCGCTCGTAGAGGTCGGGCGCTTCTGCACAGGTGACGATGCGCGTGTCCGTCAGGAGATCTTGACGCACGGCAACCTCGGCCGTGCGCCGAGAGATCGGGGTTCCTCGTCTCGGGCGAGCGACTAAGGTATCGCCGCCCGTGGCCGTACCCCTCTTCGCGTTCATCAACGGCACGTCGGACGTGATCCTCGGGATCGTCGCCGCCGTGCTGATCGGCTACAGCCTCGTGGTGGCGCTCGTCATTCCGCGGCGCTGGCCGGACTTTCCCCGCAGGCGGCTGCCACTCTTCGCGCTCGTCTCCGCGAGCCTCGTGGCCGGAATGCTCGTCTCGGTCGAGGTGCTCGGCGAAGCGCACCATTTCCCGTCGGCAGAGGCCGCCACGAGCTCCACGGGGGCCGCCACGACCACCGTCTCGAGCACGAGCGCGCGAACGACCAGCGCCGCGACGACGACCGGCGGCGCGACGACCTCGGCTACCTCGACTGCGATCCAGGGCAACGCGGCCGCGGGGAAGGCCGTCTTCACGAGCGCCGGGTGCACCGCGTGCCACACGCTCAAGGAGGCGGGCGCAACCGGCACGATCGGCCCGAATCTCGACATGGGGCTCAAGGGCAAGAGCCCCGACTTCATCCGGCAGTCGATCGTCGATCCGAATGCCGAGATCACGCCCGGCTACCCGCCGAACGTGATGCCGCAGGACTTCAGCCAAAAGCTCTCGCCGAGCGACCTCGACAACCTCGTCGCCTTCCTCGTAGCGAGTACGAAGGGCGGCTGACGGCCGATCGTCGGCGCCGCGTGCTGTGGCACGATGTGCCCCGGTCGCGGAGAGGTGTCCGAGTTGGCCTAAGGAGCGCGACTGGAAATCGCGTACTCGGCGAAAGCTGGGTCGCGGGTTCGAATCCCGCCCTCTCCGCCTTTGTCATTTCGGGACGGGATCGGCGGTTTCGTGCGCATTTGCGCGGGAACACACCGCCCGTTATGTCAGTTGCGCTCGTGATCTTCATCGTGATCGGCATCGTCGCCGGGGTCGGCGCCGCGCTCGGTTTCTCGCCGCTCGTCGGCGTGGTGATCTTCGTCGGCATCGTCGTCGTCGGATGGGGACTCACGCTCACGGTGCTGCGAGGCCCGGGCGACGTCGCCCGGCGGCGCCCGAAGCAGGAGCTCCTGGGGCCGGGCGGCTCCGACGATCCCGAGCGCTAGACGCCCAGGGAGGAAGAGATGCCACCACAAGGAGTGCAGAAGGGCAGCAAGCGTGCCCGTCAGTACGAGTACATCAAGGAGAGCGAGAAGAAGCAGGGTCGCTCGACGAAGCGTGCGAAGGAGATCGCGGCGCGTACGGTCAACAAGGAGCGCGCGCGCTCGGGCGAGTCGCGGACCGCCTCGCGGAGCTCGACGCGAGGGAGCTCGCCGAGCCGCCGCGGCGGGCAGCGGTCGGGGACCAACCGCCCGAAGGGCCAGACGAAGGAACAGCTCTACAACCAGGCCCGGCGCCTGAACGTCAAGGGCCGCTCGAGGATGAACAAGCGGCAGCTACTCGCCGCGGTGAACCGGAAGAAGTAGAGGGGCTACAACGCGAGCGGCGTCTCGTCGAGCCGCTCGCACAGCTCCACGATCGACTCGAAGACGCAGACCGCCCAGGCGTCACGAAACTCCTGTTCCGCGAACCCGCCGCCGGTGAGGACGGTGACGGTCTCGAGCCCGGCCCGGCCGGCAGCCTCGCAGTCCCAGGTCGAGTCGCCGACCATCACGGCCTCGCCGCCGCCGGCCTTCTCGACGGCCGCGATGACGAGGTCGGGCTCCGGCTTCGTCGCCTCGACGTCGGCGGAGGACGTCCAGGCAAGCTCCCGTGCGTCGAGCAGGTCGCCTCCCCTGCCGACGTGCCGATGGATGCGCCAGACGGGGACGACGACGCCATGCGCCGGAAGGCGCGGTACCACGCGAGCGCGTGCTGGTAGTTCGTGTCGACGAGCGTTCCGTCGACGTCGAGGATGGCGGCCGGCGGCGGCACCCGGCGACACTACCCACGTGACGCGCAGACGAAGCCGCTACCGCTCGCTCGCTTCGCTGCAGCGCGACAACCGGGGCTGCCGGGCCTGCGCAGAGGAAGGATTCCCGCTCGCATCGCTTCCGGTCTTCCAGGGCCACACGGGTCAACGGGCCATGATCGTCGGCCAGTCCCCGGGTGCCCTCGAGGGCGTGGCGCGGCGGCCGTGGCGCGGCAGGGCCGGCCGGACCCTGCGGCGCTGGCTGGCGCTCGACGAGGACGCCTTCTACGCGACCTTCTACTGCGTCTCGATGACCCGGTGCTATCCGGGCAAGAGCCCGTCGGGTCGCGGGGACCGGCTACCGACGCCGCGCGAGATCGCGCTCTGCCGCTTCTGGCTGGAGTGGGAGCTCCGCCTGCTTCGCCCCGCTCTCGTGGTTCCGGTGGGCGGACTCGCCGCCCGGCACGTGCTGGGCCTGGCCCCTCTGGGCGAGTTCATCGGCTCGCGCTTCGAGCTCGGGGATGCGGTGGCCGTTCCACTGCCCCACCCGTCCGGCGCCAGCGGCTGGCTCAACGAATCGTCGAACCGGGACCGCCTCGACCAGGCGCTCGCCGTCCTGCGCGAAGAGCTCGACCGCCTCTAACGCCGAACCCGACGGGCGAGCGGGAGCCCGTACCAGAACCAGCCGTAGAGGAGGCCCGCGGCGATCGTCGTCCCGATCGTCGCGGCGGCGCCAAAGAGGAAGTCGGTGACCAGGAAGACGACGGCGACGACAGCGAAGGCCAGAAAAACGGTCCCGGCGATCGCGAGGCCGTTCGCCGTCTCGAGCATCCTCTCCTTGTCCCCCTCTCGCCAGCGGAGCCGGTGGTAGGCGGACGGCGCGATCAGGAGCGCGGTGGCGACCGCCGTGCAGAGGAACGCCGCGAAGTACACGTCGCGCTGGATCGCCGTCACCTGCGTGAACCGCTGGTTGAACGGCACAACGAGCAGGTATGCGAACAGAACCTGGACGCCCGGGAGGGCGACGCGGAGCTCGTTCAGGAGCTCGATCGCTCGCGGTCGAGTCGCTCTTTCTCGTCCTCGGGCACGCGGCCACGGTAGCCCAGCGATCGTTCTCCGCGCAATTGCAGGGACTTTTCCGCTAGTGTCCCGCGCCAGCCGTTCCCGGGAGCGGTCAGGTTGGTGTCGCTGCGGCAACTTCGGCGCCGGCCGGGAGTCGCCCGCCGCCCAGCGGGCGATGGACGCGTAAACGAACCAAGGGGGGTTCATGCATGGACGTCCGGGCTCGCTCTGGCTCTGGCTGGCCGTACTCGCGATCGTGCTCGTCGCATCGCTCGTCCGGCCCGCGACCGGTCAGGCGCTCGCACGGGGGACCTCGGTGGTCCGAACGATCGACCGGTACAGGTCGATCACGTGGTACTGGCAACGCCTCATGGGCAGGCCGCGGACGCCGACGGCGTACGCGAAGCGACGCACCGCGGACCCGGCCTTTCGGTTCTGGGTGCTGTCGGTCTGGCGGCGGCGCGCGATCGTCGCGCGGCGCAACGGTGAACGGCCGCCACGTCTGTCGGCATGGCGCTGCATCCATCGGCACGAGGCGACGTGGCACGACACGGGAGCTCCGTACTACGGCGGTCTCCAGATGGACCTCACGTTCCAGCGCCGCTACGGCTACTGGCTGCTGCGGCGGAAGGGGACGGCGAACCGCTGGACGCCGTGGGAGCAGATCTGGGTGGCCGAGCGCGCATTTCGAAGCGGGCGCGGCTTCGGCCCCTGGCCGAACACCGCCCGCGTCTGCGGGTTGAGGTAGGAAGGCGGACGGCGGGCCGGCGGCCGGCCCGCCGTCCGACGCCTCGTTAGGAAGTCGCCGGGCGAGCAGGCGCCGGCTCGCCGGGCAGGTGCAGGAGGTTCTCGACCCCCTGGACGCCCGGGACCTTCCGCACCTGCTGCTCGAGGTCGTCGATCATCTCCGGGCGCTCCGCCTCACCCCGCAGGAAGACGATGCCGTTCTCGGCATTCACGTCGATCTTCCCCTTCGGCACGTCCGGGTCGCGGAAGATCTCGCTCTCGACCGTCCGCGCCAGCGTGGCGTCGTTCGGCTGCGGCTTCTGCTTCTGGCCACGGTGCTGCAGCTTCCGTGTGACCCCGCGGGCGTCGGACGAGACGCGGCGGGCGAGACGGCCCGATTGCCTCCGGCCCGACCGCACGGTTCCCGCGCTGCGATCCCGGGCGAGCGCGCGGCGGCGACGCCCTGAGTCGGGGTCGAAGAGATAGGCCAGAGCCGCGCCGAGCAGCCCTCCTAGGGCAAGCAATCGCATGTCGGTGTGATCCCCCTTCGTGTCGCTCGTGTTCCTGCGGCACGTTCCCTGTCGAGCCTCCGGCGAAACGGCTGCCGCCTGCTCTCGCTGTAGAGCCGGATGCACACAGCTCGTACGCGCAATGTCATACTCAACAAAACCGCATCTTCCCGGGAGCGGCCCCCGGGTCAGAAAGGGGGCAACGGCATGAGCTCACGGAAGCTCCGGGCGGCAACGGTCTTCATCTCGCTGGCCCTGTGCACGGTCGCCGGGTTCGTTCACGCGTTCGGCTGGAGCTGGTAGCCGAGGTCTCCGAGCACAGGGCGTGATCTCCCCCTTTCTGGGGGGGCGCCCGATCTCCATCCGGCCGATCCGTACGGAGGATCGTCCCCTCGCCGTACGAAGGAGAGACCGTGCCGCAGCTTCAGCTCCGGGTTTATCGGGCCGCCGCCGTTCTCGCCGCGCTCTGGACCGCAGGGCTCGGCGCAGGATGGAAGTGGACAAAGCTCTAACTAGGGCCCGCTGACCGAAGCCACCCTCGCGGAGCCGATCACTCGCGCGAAGGCCATGACGATCCGGTGGTCGAACTGCGTTCCGGCACACCGCTCGAGCTCGGCCATCGCCCCGTCGTGCGTGAGCCGCGCCCGGTAGACGCGATCGGTCGTCATCGCGTCGTAGGCGTCGGCCACGAGCAGAATCCGGGCGCCGAGCGGGATCTCCTCGCCCGCGAGCCCAGCGGGATAGCCGTCGCCGTCCCATCGCTCGTGGTGGTGGAGGACCCACAGCCCGATCGGATCGACACGGAGCGATTCCAGCATGCGAGAGCCGATCTGCGGATGGCGCTCGAGCACGAGCCGCTCCGCCTCGTTGAGGGGGCCGGGCTTCCGCAGGATCTCCTCCGGGATTGCAAGCTTCCCGACGTCGTGGAGGCTGCCGGCGAGTCGGATCAGCTCGATCTCCTCGGTGCTGAAACCGAGGTCGGCGGCGATCCGCGCCGCCAGCTCGCCGACGACGTACGAATGGCTACCCGTGTACGCGTCGTGCGAGTCCACGGCCTGGGCGAGGCTCGCCGCGGCACGGAAGCGGGCGGCACGATCGGGCATCTCGGCGAGACGGCGGAGCTCCTTGCGCTCGAAGGCCTCGGGCCGGTAGACGTGGACGAGGTTCTTGCCATGCTCCTTCGCCCAGTAGAGGGCGCTGTCGGCGACACGTACGAGCTCGCTCTGGTCGACCGCGTGCTGGGGATAGGCGGCGATGCCGATGGAGACCTCAACGGGTTCGCCGTGCCGTGAGCGGGCCTCGGCGACCCGCGCGCGAATCGCGTCGGCCATCACCGAGGCGGCCTGCGGTTCCACCCCGGGCAGCAGGAGGGCGAACTCGTCTCCACCGAGTCGGAACGCCTCGCCGTCCTGGCGCAGGAGTTGCGCGAGCGAGATGAGCACCTGATCGCCGGTCGGGTGGCCGAAGCGGTCGTTCACCGACTTGAAGCCGTCGACGTCGAGCAAGCACACGCTGAGCGGAAATCCGGATGATTTCGCCTCCTCGAGCCCGCGCTCGAGCCGTTCGTGGAAGTGGCCGTGGTTCCCGAGGCCGGTCAGCGGATCGGTGAGCGCGAGCCGCATCGCCTCGAGCTCGCGGTAGGCGGACCTTTGGTAGAGGGCAACGGCCACGAGCGGTCCGAGGAGCGCTGCCGAGAGCAGCCACGACCGCTCCCAGAGGACGACGAGCATCAAGCTGAGCGACGCCATGATGGCGAAGGCCGTCAGCGTCGAGGCAAAGGCCCGCCGAAGGAGTGAGCCGAAGGGCTCGCGGGCCCAGCGGGAGATGACGAGGGCGACAAGAGGGAGATCGACGAGGTAGAACGCCGTGGCGGCTGCGAGCGCCGCCGGCAGCTCGGAGGAGGCGAGCGACGCGGCGGCTCCTGCGGCTGCCGCGCCGAGCGCATACACGCCGGCGTTGTACCCGACGCGGAGCGGCGCTCGACGGCGGGCGGCCTCGACGAAGACCTGGGCGAGCGCTGCGACGAGGGTTGCCTCCGCCCACCCGTAGATCACCGCCGTCCCTGCGACGAAGACGGTCGCGAGCGACGTCCCTCCGACCGGAACGCCCTCGATCGGCACGGGAAAGGCCTCGACGATCGTCGTTGCCGCGGCGAGCGCCACCAGGCTCCAGACGGTCGAGAGGGACGGATCGGACCGTGCGAACGTGAGTCCTGCGAAGCCGGCGACCGCAGCCCCGGCGAGGACAACCGGCAGGACGACAGGCAGAAGCCGCCACATCTCGCGTGAGATGCGCAACGTCCCCTCCTGGTGCCGAGGGCTGAACCCACTCAGTTCGCGACCCACAAGCGGCCCCTTCCCGACCCGGGGCCGCTCCCGGTCGTCCCGTCTTTCACGGTGCCGAGCTATGAGTATTCCACACGCACCGGAGGGCCCGGATCCCCGAAAAGAGTGATGGGAAGCGGATTGCCCTCGCGCCCGCCGGGGCCTCGGATATCGAGACCCTTTGGCTTGCGAGACTAGGGCTTCTCCGTGAGGCCGTACTTCGAGGCCTCCAGAACGAGGGTGACGAAGGTCAGCCTCGCTTGGCCGACGGCCCCGGTCACCTGCCAGCACCCCTCGGTCGGGAAGAAGATCCCGCTGGGCTGGAACCCGGAGCTCCCGTAGCTCCTGCTGATGTCCGCGACGAGCGGGCCGGCGTTGTCGTCAAGCCTTCGTCCCGTGATCCTGAGCGCTCCTTTCGGGCCGCGCCACCATGGCCACTTCATGCCGATCGAGCCGTCCTTTTCGATCTCGTCGGGCGTCGCGATCACGACGTCGTGAGGCTACAAAGCAGTCCAGATCTTGCCGTTCCCGTGGTTCATGCCGGACCACTTCCCGTTCGGCGGCGTCCTGCCGTTCGGGAGCGTCAGCGGGCAGATCCCCTTGGCGACGGAGGCCCGAGCCTCGTGGCTCGCGGGCGCGGCAGCTGCCTGGTTCTCTGGACCCGAATGGTGGGTGCAGCCGACGAGCACCACGGCACACAAAGGCACGAGGGGTCTCGAGTTCATACGGCAGCTCTCGCTTGCTTCTACACCGGGGAGCAGCACCCCGTTCCGCCTGCGCGTGAGGCCCGGGCTACCTCTTAGGCGCGGGGCGCGCCCTTCGATTCCCAGTAGCTGTTCAGGGCGTTCTGAACCTTCACGAACCAGACGATGTGGCCGATGATCGGCAGAAGCCACCAGAGCCCGGTCGTTCCGCGAACGGGGCTATGACCACCGTCGAGGTCCTCGTACACGTACCGGACCTCGGACGGGACGACGAAGAAGGTCACGGGCGAGATCAGGATGTAGATGACGAGCCCGACCACGCCGCCCACTCCGTTTCCCGAGTAGCGCTTGATCTCTTCCTGCGTCTTGTAGACCCAGTAGAAGCTGTAGATCGAGAACGTCAGGATGAACCAGAGGATCGAGAGCCCGACCGAACGGGTCTCTCCGATCTGTCCGCGGGCGGCGCCCGCCGCGCCTGCGAGCCCTGCCGTTTCGGTCATCGCCGCCTCCTGGTGTGGTGCCGGAGCCCCCGACTCGGCAGCATGTTCGCCTAGCGGCCGACTCTCCTCTTTGCCTCGCCGGATGTCAAGGCTTGCTTGGAGGACTGACGCCGTCAGGGCGTCCGCGTGAGGAGGAGCATCTTCTGGTTGCGTGGGTGCCCCCAGTCACCCGCGTACTCGGCTCTCAGCTTCGTTCCCTCGCAGATCCACTGGAACGTGGCGAAGTCGTAGTGGTAGAAGTCGCGGTCGAAGTGGGTGACGACGCTCTCGGTCTGCCGCAGGTCGTCGAGGTTCCTCTTCCCGTCCGGGTTCTCGAAGAAGGTGGCGTAGAAACGGCCGCCCTCGACGAGCGCCCGCTCCATCTCCATCACGCAGCGGACGATGCTATTGAGCGGTAGATGCGTGAAGACCGACTGGGCGATCGCGAACTCGAAGCGTTGCCCGAGCCGGTCGAAGCCGAAATCGTCCATTGCGACCAGACTCGGACGCTTCTCCGCGACCCCGTAACGCTCGAGCTCGACGGCGCGCGCGCGCTCGAGCACGCCCTCGTTCTTGTCGACCCCGTAGTATCGCTCCGGCTCCAGATAGCGGATGAAATGGACGCCCGCCCGCAGCGGGCCGCATCCGACGTCGAGCAGGTAGTGGGGAGGCTCGAGACCCTGCTCCACGAGGTAGTCGAGCTGCAGCGTCCCGAGCTCGTCCCAGAGGTCGAGGTTCCCGATCGTCCGCCGGTGCCAGTCGGGATTGGCCTGTCCGAGCGCTTGCTTCAGGCGGCGTTTGACGCCCATCGGGACGTACGGCTTGACGGCCTCGGCGATGCGCTTCGGTGCGCTCTGCACCGGCGAGAATCTACCGGCTTCACGCGTCCGGGCCGTCCCGAAGCCACGCCTGACTAGGCTGTAGCAATGGCGCGCCTGTACGCGGCAACCGGGGACGGCATCGCCCGACTCGACGAGGCGGGCGGCGAGTGGGCGGTCGAGCTCTCCTTGCGCGGGAGTGGGGCGCAATGCCTCGCGGTCGATCCGGCGGACGTGGACACGGTCTACGCCGGTCTTCACGATGGCGGCGTTCGACGGACGCGAGACGGCGGCCGGAGCTGGATCGACTGCTCGCTCCCCGAGCCCGGCGTCTTCTCGCTCGCCGTGAGCGCGGCCGACGGCGCGGTGTATGCCGGAACCGAGCCGAGCCGGCTCTTCCGAAGCGACGACCTCGGCGCGAGCTGGCGCGAGCTCGGCGGGCTCCTCGAGCTGCCGTCGCGGCCGACCTGGAGCTTTCCGCCGCGCCCGTGGACGTCGCACGTGCGCTGGATCGCTCCCAGCCCCCACGACGGCGACGCGCTCCTGGTCGGGATCGAGCTCGGCGGCCTGATGCGCTCCGGAGACGGCGGTGAGAGCTGGCAGGACCACCGGCCGGGCGCACAGCGCGACGTCCACTCGCTCGCCTGGCATCCCAGTGCCGCGGGAAGAGTCTACGAGGCCGGCGGCGGCGGCGCTGCCTGGAGCGAGGACGGCGGCGAGACCTGGCAGGCGGCCGACGAAGGCCGCGACCGGAACTACACCTGGTCGGTGGCCGTAGACCCCGAGGATCCGGACCGCTGGTACCTCTCGGCGAGCACTGGCCCCTTCGCCGCCCACGGCGGCGCCGACCCGCAGGCCCGCATCTACCGGCGCCGAGCCGGCGAGCCGTGGCACGCCCTCGGCGGCGGGCTTCCCGAGCCTCTGCCGGCGATGCCGTACGCTCTCCTCGCCGCGGACGGCCGCCTCTTCGCCGGCCTCGCCGACGGGCAGATCTGGGCAAGCGCCGACCGAGGCGACACGTGGTGCCCCCTTGCGCTTCGAGGAGACACGCCCCGGCGTCTCCACGCCCTCGCCTACGCGGGCGACTGAGCTTCCGCTACGCGGCCTTGAACTCGTCCCAGATCTTGATGCGCTTCTGCAGCCCGGCCGGGGTCGTTCGCAGGATCTCGTAGTCGTTCAGAATCCGCTCGGGGAAGACGACCAGCGGGTTCTTCGCGAGCTTGCCGACGAGCGGGAACGAGGCCGGCGTGCCCACCTCGTAGCTGTGGTACTTCATCTCGCGGGCGTTGTTCGCCGGGGAGAGGATGAAGTTGATCCAGGCGTATGCCGCGTTTGGATCGGGGGCGAAGGCCGAGATGCACCAGTTGTCGATCCAGATCTCCGAGCGCCCTTCGGGAGCGACCACCTTGAAGTCGTTCTGCTTTGCGCGCGCCGCCTGGGCCCGGAGCGCGTCCCCGGAATAGGTGAGGGCCATGGCGATCTTCCCCGACGACATGTCGTCGATGTCGAGCACGTTGATCGTGTCGACGTACGGCCGCACCTTGAGCAGGAGCTTCCGCACCTGCTCGAGCTGGGCGTCGTCCTCCGTGTTCATCGAGTAGCCGAGCGAGTTCAGCGCGACGCCGATGACCTCGGCCGGGCTCTCGATGAAGTTGACGCGGATCCCGTCCGTCTGTGGCAGGTAGTCGAAGAAGTCCTTCCACGAGCGCAGGTCCTGCTTCACGAGGTCGGTCCGATATGCAAGGGCGGTGATGCCGATGTCCTTGACGACGGAGAACTCGTTCCCAGGGTCGTATGGAAGCTGCGTCCAGTGCGCTGCGAGGTTCTTGAGGTTCGGGATCCGGTCGTGGTCGAGGCGGAGCAGGAGCCCCTCGCCCTTCTCGATCCTGACGTGGTCGGCATCGGGGACGACGATGTCGTAGACCTTCTGGCCCTGCGTCGTCTGGAGCTTCGTGAAGAGCTCCTCGTTCGACCCGTAGTTCGTCTCGGTGACCTTGACGCCTGATTGCGTCGCGAACGCTTTCTCGCTCCCCGGGTCGATGTATTGCGCCCAGCAGTAGATCCTGAGGTTGTTCTCGAGCGGCCCGGTCGTCGTCGCCCCGGTTGTCGAAGATGCGGCGTTCCCTCCTGAGCTCGTCTTGCCGCCGCAAGCAGCGCCGAGGACGGTCAGCGCGCCGAGGCCGAGGAAGCCGCGACGGCTCGTCCGCGCCGACTCCCAGAAGGTAGGGGGATCGCCCATTTCCACTCCTCTCAGCGCGCAGAGGCGCTCTTTGCGTGCACCGCAGCGGGAAGAATCGCGCACTCGAGGCGGAATTGAAAGGGGTGTCAGCTGAGCCCGAGCGCGGCTCCGAGGCCACGGCCGTCGCCGGAGACGTCTCCCCGGCCGCGCCGCAGCACGATGCCCGTGGCCAGGATGAGGACGAGCGTGACGCCGAGCATCATCGTTGCGAGCGCGTTGATGGCCGGCGTAACGCCGAATCTGACGGCCGCGAAGATGACCATCGGCCAGGTCTGCGTCGCTCCGCCCGCGTTGAACGCACTGAGCACGTAGTCGTCGAACGAGAACGTGAACGAGAGGAGCGCGCCCGCGACGACAGCCGGGTAGAGGCGCGGGAGCGTCACCTGCCGGAACGTCCCGATCGGCCCGGCGCCGAGGTCGAAGCTCGCCTCCTCGAGCCCCGAGCCCATCCCGACGAAGCGGGCTCGGACGATCAGCGTCACGACGGAGGCGTTGAAGACGATGTGTGCGAGGAGGATCGTCTTCCAGCCGAGCGTCGGGAAGATGGAGAGGTTCGCGTGCGCCTGGACGAAGAAGATGAGCGACGCGACGGCGATGACGATCTCCGGAACCACGAGGGTGAGGTAGACGAGCACGTCGAACGGGACGCGCCAGCCCTTCTTCATGCGCGCGAGCGCGAGTGCGGCAGCCGTTCCGAGCACCGTCGCGACGATCGAGTTCAGGAACGCGATCTTCACGCTCGTCTTGACCGCCGGCAGGTACGTCTGGTTGTCGAGCGCCCGCCCGAACCAACCCGTCGTGAAGCCCGTCCAGTACGTCACGTCGCGGTTTGCGTTGAACGCGTAGACGACGACCACGAGGATGGGGAGGTAGAGGAAGACGTAGACGAGCACGGCCCAGCCGGTGAAGAGACGTTTCGCCGTCAGCCGCCTACGCACCGAACTGCTCCTCCTTCGTCGCGAAGACGAGGTAGACGGCGACGAAGGCAGCCACGACACCGATGAGCGCGAGCGACATCGCGGCGCCGAACGGCCAGTCCACCGCGCCGAGGAACTGATCGCCGATCACGGTGCCGACGAATACGAAGTTGCCGCCGCCGAGCAGCGCGGGAATGACGTACTCACCGGTCATCGGGATGAAGACGAGCAGGGCTCCGGTGACCAGCCCCGGCAGAGTCAGCCTGAGCGTGACGTCGCGGAAGGCCTTGAGCGGGGTTGCCCCGAGGTCGGTCGCCGACTCGACGAGCGTCCAGTCCATCCGCTCGAGCGAGGCGTAGACGGGCAGGATCAGGAGCGGGAGGTAGTTGTAGACAAGCCCGATGCCGACCGCCTTGCCGCTGAAGAGGATGTTCCAGTTGTGCGTCAACCCGGTCGAGTTGACGAGCCGGGCGAGATAGCCCTGGGGGTCGAGGATGATGAGCCACGCGTAGGTCCGAATGAGGAACGACGTCCAGAAGGGGACGACGATCAGGAGCAGCGCAAGCGTCTTGTAGCTCGTCAGGTAGCGGGAGATCCAGTAGGCGATGGGGTAGCCGACGAGGATCGTCAGGAGCGTGCCACCCGCCGCCATGGCGAGCGTGTGCCAGAAGATCTTGATGTAGACGGGGTCCCAGAGGCTCGCGAACTGCGACCAGTCGACCGTGTAGACGACCGACCCGAACGTGTCGCCCGGCTTCGCGACGGAGAAGACGGCGAGGATCGCCATCGGGCCGAGGAAGAAGAACGCGTAGTAGAGCATCGAGGGCAGCGTCAGCCAGGCCGGATAGCGCGGTGTGAACGAGCGGCGTCTCGACGCCGCGAACCTCGGGCCTTCGGTCGCTGCCATCAGTCCGCGCCGCCGGACGAGTCCTCGAGGAGGAGCGGCGCGGACTCCTCCCACGCCAGGACGACCGCGTCCCCCGGCATGAGCCCTTCGACGCCCGCGTCTGCAACCGAGCGCTGCTCCCGCGCGATCAGCTGAAGCCCGCTGGACAACTCGGCGACCAGCTGTACCTGGTCGCCCAGATACATCTTCGCCACGAGCGTCCCGAGCATGCGGTTCGCCTCGCCGGGATCACGTCCCTGCTCGAGGGTGATTCGCTCCGGGCGAAGGCCGATCCGGACCTTCGCGCCTCTCTTCGCCTTGCCCAGCCCTTGGACGAGGCCGGTGCCGACCGAGGCGGTGAAACGGCCGTCCGCGACCTCCACGACCTCGCCGTCGAGGAAGTTCATGTCTCCGATGAAGTCGGCGACGAAGGCTGTCGCGGGGTGGTCGTAGATCTCCAGCGGCTCGCCGAGGTGCTCGATCGCGCCGCCGGACATGACGGCGATGCGGTCGGACATCGACATCGCCTCTTCCTGATCGTGCGTCACGTACACGAAGGTGATCCCGACCTCCTGCTGGATGCGTTTGAGCTCGATCTGCATCTCCTTGCGCAACTTGAGGTCGAGTGCCCCGAGCGGCTCGTCGAGGAGCAGCACCCGCGGCCGAATCACGAGCGCCCGCGCGAGCGCCACACGCTGTTGCTGCCCGCCGGAGAGCTGCCGCGGCCGCCGGCTCTCCATGCCCGTGAGCTGCACGAGCTCGAGCGCCTCGAGCGCGAG
>Ga0066710_100001429_pt1 | contig 17848 bp, 20 predicted proteins | sample GraSoiAngelo_159_FD_79666 | JGI IMG/M metagenome (GOLD analysis project Ga0066710, IMG submission 79666) | Grasslands soil microbial communities from the Angelo Coastal Reserve, California, USA - 14_1009_16_40cm | ecosystem: Environmental > Terrestrial > Soil > Grasslands | place: USA... | reverse complement strand
GGCGGATCGCCTTCGCGTCGGTCAGCATGACCTCGAGGAACGCGTATCCCTCCAGGAGATGGATGTTGATCAGGCGCGCGATCCCGAGCGGCGTGGCCCATTCGGGCTCGGCCTCGATCACGAGCGCGATCTGCGTCGAATCCATCAGGCACGCCTCGTAGAACGAGGGATCCTTGTCGTAGACGTGCTTGTAGGTGTTCAGGAACTCGCTGCCGACCATGCGCTCGAGGAACGGATCTTCCGCCCACTGCGAGAGATAGTCGAGGTCTTCGGGGCGCAGCGTCCGGAGATAGACGCGCGTACCCCGCGAGACCACACCCGTGCGGAGCGCCCTTCTCACCTCGGGCCTCCGCGGCACGGACGGCAGCTCTTCCACGGCGATCATTCCCCTGTCGGTCCCGTTACGTTAATCGAAGTCGACCTCGAGCCGTACGGTCGGATCACCGAGCGCGCGCTCGTTGGACAGCACGGGCACCGGCCGGCCACGGTCGTTCTGGTAGACCGCGATGTGGTGGATGGTGAACGGAAGACGGAACTTGCCGGTGAACGAGGCGGCCGGCGGCCGCGGAAATCCGTCCAGCACCCATTTCGGCGTGAACGTGCTCCCGGGCAGGATCGCGATGATGTGGCCCTCGGTGTCCGCCACGTGGATCTGGCCCGCGAAGGTGCCGTACATGATGACGAGCTCCTGCGCGTCGGTCAGATTCGTCGCATCACTGTTGACCACGATCCAGAACTCGCCGCTGATCCGGCCCCCGAAACTCTGCAGGCTGAGCTGGCTCTCGCCGAGCGCGACGATGCGGCAGCGCGGATCGACCTTCACGTGGACTGGGACAGGGAGCGTCGCGAACACGGCCTTGGCGTAGTCTTGAAGCCCTTCCGGGCACAGCGCCGAGCCGCGCCGGGCTGAGCCCTCGAGCGACGATGTCGCCAGCCGGAGCTCGCTCGTGAACATCGCGTGCTCTGTCAGCTCGTAGAGGACGACATCGGGCCGAGAGCTTTCGCCTCTATGCGAGGCCTCGCTGGTTCCGAGCGCCGGTCCCAACAGGGTCAACCCCGTCAGCAGCACAACCGAGCTCACGCGCGTCCACATTGCACGGCACCCCTTCGTCACAGAGTCCGGGACGAGCCCCGGTGCTTCACCGACCTCGGCCGCGCTCATTTCGCGCGACACCACGCCAGACGGCTCAGGCCCGACAGGAACGTCTGGCGCGCCTCGAGGACTTCGAAGCCGCCGCGGCCGAGGGTCTCGTGGAACTCGGTCGCGCTCAGATAGCGATGCTCGCTCTCCCGGAAGAACTCGAACGTCATGGTCGGCAGGAGCCAGCGCAGCGACCGGACCGCCGCGCCGAGCCCCTCGGCCGTCTGCACCTCGCGGAACGTCGCGAGCCCGGCCGGGCGCTCGTACGTCAGGAAGATCGCGCGGCCGCCCGGCTTCAGCGCCCGGCGACACGCGTCGAGGAGAGCCGTCGGATTCGGATGCCAATACAGCGTGTGCATGCTCACCAGCACGTCGAAGTTTCCGGCGCCCGGCACCGGGTCGCGCGCGATGTCGAGATGTTGGAAGGTCAGGTTGGTTCCGCGCGGCGAGCTCTTCTCGCGCGCGATCTCGACCAGGTGCTTCACGCCGTCGATGCCGACGACCGAGTAGCCCTCCTGGGCCAGCCGGAGACTCACGTTTCCGATCCCGCATGCCACGTCCAGCACGCGGGTCGCGCGCGGGGCGGTGGACTCCGGGACCGAGCGGGCGACGAACGCGACGATCTCCTCGAGCATCGCCTCGTAGGGCGGGAAATGCGTCACCACGGCGTCGTAGGTGACGCCGTACGTGACGGCAATCATGTGCTCGAGCGCTTCTCGAAAGGGCATACGATCTCCCGCCCTCGCCGCGGCCGGCGGGACGCCGGCGAGGGGCTGTGGTTGCTGTCGCGCGATCTCTCCGCGATTCACGTCGTTGTCAGGCGTTCTTCCGCGCCCACACCAGGAGGCTCGCGTCTTCGAGAAACGTGCGTCGTATCGTCAGGACCGAGAATCCGGAACGGCGGACCCGGGCAGAAAATGTGTCTTCGTCCCAGTAGTGAGGGCCGACCCGCCGGCGCGCCGCCTCGAAGATCGAATTCGGCAGCACCCACAGCAGACCGTTGAGCGCCGCTCCCAGGCCGTCACGCCGGGCGAGCTCGCGCACGGTCGACCACCGGCCGATCTGTCGCGTGTGATTCACGAACACGGCGTGTCCGCCAGGTTTGAGGACGCGGTACGCCTCGCGCAGCAGCTGGTCCGGCTCCGGGTGAACGTAGAGCGCATGGATACTGACGACCTGATCGAACGTCTCGTCGCGGAACGTGTTTCCGCGCGTGAGCTCGCCGTGTCGGAAGGCGAGGTTCGACAGATGGCGAGTCCGCCGCTTTTCTTTCGCCGCCTCGACGAGCGCGGCGTAGGCATCGAGCCCGGTGACGGTGAAGCCGGCCTCGGCCAGCGCACAGGTGAGGTTCCCGGGCCCGCAGGCCACCTCGAGCACGCGCACGTCGCGGCGCTCGACCCGTTCGGGGACCGCGGCCTCGACCAGATCACGCACCTCCGCCTGGAGTCGCTGGTAGTAGCTGAAGCGCGGGTAGACGTAGTCATAGGCCACGCCGTAGCCGATCGAGAGCATGCGATCGAGCCATCCCCGCATCGCATCGGCCGCCGCCTTCATGATGCTTCCCGCCGCCTCCGCCGTCAGGGTCGCGGGCGCACTCGGCTGCACCCCGCGATCTCCTAGGCTTTGCTCGCGAGGACCTTGTCGACAGCCCCTCGGAGCTCCGACGGCGTGAAGGGCTTCAACAGAATGTAGTCGAACCCGAGGCGCGTCGCCTCGTTGATGATGTCGGGGGTGCCGTGAGCAGTCATCAGCATGCACGCCATGCCTGGACGGATCCGGCGAGCCTGCTCGAGAACCTCGAAGCCATTCATGCCGGGCATCTTGTAGTCGACGACCAGGAGATCGAACGACTCCTTGCGGCAAAGATCGAGCGCCGTCTCGCCCCGGTTCGCGGCCCTGATGGCGTAACCCAGCGCCTGCAGGACGTTGACGCAGAGGATCACGACCGGGCCGGCGTCGTCGACGACGAGGATTTTTGGCCGGGAGGACTCGGTCAATGGACCTCCACCATCGGGGGAACCGGCGACTCGATCGCCGGCGATTGCAGATCGAGATGACGGCTGATCTGCTCCAGGCGCGCCAGCGGGATCGTCAGGAACGCGTCGGCGGCGGTCGGATCGAACTGCGTGCCGGCGCCGACGCCGATCTCTTCGAGCGCCGTCGCCAGCGGCCGCTTGCTCCGGTACGGGCGGTCCGACGTCATCGCATCGAACGCATCCGCGACCGTCACGACCCGCGCGATGAGCGGGATGTCGTCGCCCTTGAGACCGTCCGGGTAGCCCTTGCCGTCGTAGCGCTCATGGTGGTGACGCACCGCCTTCGCCTCGCACGCGAGGAATCGCAGTGGCTTGAGAATCTTGTCGCCGACCACCGGATGGGTACGGATCAGCTCGAACTCCTCTTCCGTGAGCTGGCGTGGCTTGCGGAGGATGTTGTCCATGATCACGAGCTTGCCGAGGTCGTGAAGCATGCCGGCCCGGCTCATCATGAGCACGTCGGCCGGCGGGACACCCATGACCGTCGCGAGCTCGCCCGAGTACAGGGACACTCGCGCCGAGTGGCCTTTCAAGTACGGATCCTTCGACTCCAGCGCGATGACGAAGGACGAGATCGTGTCGATCAGGTTCTTTTCGAGGTTCTCGCGCAGGAGCAGCTTCTGGAGGGCGACCGCCGTGGTCTGCGCGTACCCGAGCAGGAGTGCCTTCTCGTCCGGCAGGAAGCCCCCGTGCTCGGCGCTGCGCCCAATGCAGAGGATGCCCATCGCATCGCCCACACCCGGCACCATCGCGGCGAGGGCCTCGAAGCCGTGCTCGCGCTTGGTGAGCGCGACCGTCTCGCGGCCGTCGGTCTTGACCACGTCGCCGAACGACGCCTGCAGGAGCGTCAGGATCCGGCCGACCATCGACGGCTCGCCCTTCCGGCTCGCGTTGAACTGCCCGCCCTGGTCGCGCAGCAGCATGAGCGCCCCGTCGCACCGGAGGCTCTGCATCGTGTACTCGACCACCTTCTCGGCGAAGACGCTCGGCTCGAGACCCTGCAGGGCGATCTCACCGATCCGCGAGATCGCCTCGACGCCGCCCTGGCGGCGCGCGAGCTCTTCCGTCAGCCCGGCCGGATAGTTGACGTTGCCGTTGCCGTCGGCCCGGTCACGTCGCAGCCGGCGAATGAGCTCCTTCACCTCGGTGACCGAGAAGGGCTTGGGCAGATAGTCGTACGCGCCGTGCCGCAGGCCGAAGACCGCCGAGTTGACCGAGGGCACGCCCGTGATCAGCACCACAGGGGTTCCGGGCTGCTTGCCTTTGACGGCGCGGAGCAGGTCGAGCCCGCTCAGCCCCGGCATCTTGATGTCGGACACCACGAGGTCGTAAGGATCGTCGCTCAACTGCTCGAGGGCCAGCTCGGCGGTCGACGCCGTCGTCACCTGACATCCGTTCGCTGAGAACGCAGATGCCAGGAACCGGAGAACCGACGCATTGTCGTCGACCAGCAAAACGCGGAGCCGCTCAGCCGGCGCGCCGCCGGTGACCTGAGTCTCGCCATCCGTCGTGGTCGTCACAGGAACTCCCGTTACTTTGTCGCGCCGAGCTGGCTGAGAAACTCCAGCCACTGGCGGGACAGACCGTCCTTCGGGAAGCTCAGCGACTCGAGCTCCGGGCGGTCGTCGACTTCCAGCCCAACCTTGCTCGCGGCTGGTTGCGTGGCCGGTTCGGCGGCCGCCGCCACTGCGGCGACCATGGCCGGAGCTTCGACCGGTGTCGTGGTCTTCGTCGCCTGCGCGAAGAAATGCGGCCGCGCCCCGCTAGGCTGCGATCCTGGCTTCGCCCAAACCGGCGGAGCCGAGACGGGAGCGGGTTCTATCGGCCGGACCGGGGCGGCCGGCACCTCGGGGGCGGCGATCGACGGAGCGGCGGCAACCGGCTCCGCGACTTGCGCGGGTACGCTCGGGGAGGCCTCGACCACGGGCGCGACGACGGGTTCGTGCACGTGTCCGTTCGTGTGAGCCCGCGTGGACGTCGACTCGAGGGACTCGAGCACGAGCGCGGGCTCGGCCGGCATCACGGCGGCCGGGTCAGGAGCCGGCGCTACGGCGGCGGCTTCGAGCTTCACACTCTGATACTCGACCACCGGCGGCGCCTGGACTTCGACGACCGCGCGCGGCGCTGCCACGATCGGAGCGGGCGCGCTCGGGATGGCCGCGATCGGCGCAACGGGCTCCGGCTCGGCCACCACGGCCGCAGCGGGCTCGAAGCGAATCGGCTCCGGAGCGACAGCCCTGGGCGGGTCGATTCGCTTGGGCTCGCTCACGGGCTCGCGCGACTCGACGCGCGTCGGCCACTCGATCGCAGGCTTGACCGGCCCGACACGGGGCTCGACGCGCGCCTCCACAACCGGCGCAGGGGCTGCGGGAGCCGGGGCGGGACCATCGCCCGTCGACTCGATGACCGACTTGCGAAGCCGCTCCACGTGATCGAAATACACGACCGACGCGCCGTTCACCTCCAGATGGCGGAACTCGAAGCAATCGATCTCGAGGAAGCTGAGCTGCTTGATCCGGCGCAGTAACGCGTCGCTCATCTTCTCCACGATGAAGAGGATTCGCGGCGGCCGAGCGGAAGCCTGAGCCATCGGGTAGAGACGACGGAGCGTGTCGGGGTACTCGAGACACCAGGAATAGGCGTCCATGACCCGGAGGAGAAGGCCGTCGTCAGCGCTGAAGTCGAGCGCGATCAGCACGAGCGAGCCCTTCCCGTCGAGACCGACGAGGTCGATCGCAGCCTGGCCGAGGAGCAGACGCGAGTCGACGACCTTCAGGCCTGGCTCGACGCCGTCTGCATTCTCGGCGACGAGCCGCTCCAAGCTGCCGATGTCCTTGACTTCCAGCTTCCTGAACGTCGGTCTCATCATTCTCTCCCCTGGCCGTTTTGGTGCGAGGCTCGCACGAAGAAGTAGCAAACGGAGGACCAAGGGTTCAAGCGCTTGCAAGTATCCAGCAAATCAATCAATTTGGGATTTCCGGCTCCAGCCTCGAATGGCTGATTAATTGCCAAGATTTCACAGAGCGGGGCGACCCCATTCCGGAAAGAATTCATTTTCAACTACTTGGGATTTTCCGGATCCTCGGGTCCGGGGTGGCCTCGAACTCACCAGTGGCGATGGACTGATCGAACCGTCACTCTTCCATCAGCTTCTTGCGCAGCGTCTGGCGCGAGATGCCGAGGATCTTGGCCGCCTTGCTCTTGTTCGATTCCACGCGCTGCATGATCTGGGCGATATAGGCGCGCTCGACCTCGGCCAGGGTCCGCGGCTCGTCGGTCGACGATTCGGGCAGCACGGCCTGACGGACCTGAGTCGCGAACTGCACCGGGAGGTGCTGAGGCTCGATGTGCTCGGAGCTACCGAGGATGACGAGGCGCTCGATCAGATTCCGGAGCTCTCGGACGTTGCCCGGCCATTGGTAGCCGACCATGAGTCGCTCGGCATCCGGGGTGAATCCCTTGATAGATTTGTGGAAGCGCGTGTTCGCATCCGTGACGAAATGTCGAGCGAGCGGCATGATGTCGTCGCGCCGCTCGCGCAGCGGCGGAATGTGGATCGGAATCACGTTCAGCCGATAGTAGAGGTCCTCGCGGAACAGTCCCTCCTTCACGCGCATCTCGAGTGACCGGTTGGTCGCGGCGATGATCCGCAAGTCCACCTTGATGTCCCGCGTCCCGCCCACCCGCCGGAGCACCCGCTCCTGCAGGACTCGGAGAAACTTCGCCTGGCTATTGAGCGACATCTCGCTGACCTCGTCGAGGAACAGCGTGCCGCGGTCGGCCAGCTCCATCAGGCCCTTCTTCGCCGCCTTGGCGTCGGTGAACGCGCCCTTCTCGTGGCCGAAGAGCTCGCTCTCGAACAACGTCTCGGTGATTGCCGCGCAGTTGACTTCCATGAACGGCGAGTCCCGTCGCGAGCTCTCGTAGTGGAGCCCCCGCGCGACGAGCTCCTTCCCGGTTCCACTCTCACCGTGGATCAGGATCGTGGCCGCCTCGCTCCGCGCGAGCTTGCCGATCAGCTCACGGAGCCGGCGTGTTCCCTCAGACTCGCCGATGAGCTGGTCGACGCGATACTCCTTTTCCTGGAGACGGTGCAGGCGCTGGATCTCTCGACGGGCCCGCACCTCTTCGAGCGCGCGAGAAACCGCCAGCTTGAGCTTGTCCAGGTGCTCGAAGGGCTTCTCGAGATAGTCCGTGGCGCCCGCCTTCATCGCCTCGACTGCGCTCTGGATCTGGCCGAACCCGGTGATGATGATGACCGCGGTCTCGGGATGGCGGCCCTTGAGGGCGCGGAGGACATCGATACCGTCCATGTCCGGGAGGCGGAGGTCGAGCAATACCAGGTCGGGGCTCACTTCGTCGGCTGTCTGGAGCCCCTCTTTGCCCGTGCCAACCCCGTGGACTTCGATCTGGTCCCCGGCCAACACCCGCGAACAGAGCGTGCGGATGTTCCGTTCGTCGTCGACGACCAGGATATTGTCCATAGTCATAAAATAGCGGAACTAGCGCGGCCTTCGCCCAATTTCTTACCACCGGCGCCGGTCCCATCCCCGGTAGCGCCGACAGTCGAGACCCCTACCGACGGGATAGCCCGGACCGAGACGCTTGCCGAGACGTTTTCCGGATAAGTTCGAGGCGCAAGGCGATCAGTGATGGCAGACGACGCACTCGAGGGGCGCGTGGCTCCCGCGAGTCGTGTTCTGCTCGCGATGGCAGTCGACGCACCACCCCATCGTCAACGGTCGAGGCGGCGGCCTGAAACCGAGAAGCCGAGTCAGGTCATCACGCAGCTTCGGTCCCGTGTCCGCGCCGACCACCCGCATCCGCTCGATGGGGCCGTGGCAAGTCTGGCATTCGAGCCCGAAGCGCACGTGGGGTTTGTGCGGGAAGACGGTGAACTCCGGGACCTTGAAGACCCGGACCCAGGGGATCGGCTGACCACGGTTCGCATAGTCGTGGATCTTCGCGATCTCCGGATTGTCCTGGGCGCCGATGATCTTGTGGCAGCCCAGGCAGCGCTCGACGGAGGGAAGGCCGGCGTACTCCGATCGACGCGCGTCGGCGTGGCAATACTGGCAGGGGATCTGGAACGACCCGGCGTGGACCACGTGGCTGAAGAGAATCGGCTGACGGGGCGCCTGCGGGAGCGACACGAGCGGCTTCGCCGTCTCCGGGCGGAAGGGTGGCACCGCGACCGAGCGAACGTACTGGATCACCTGATGCGCCTGGTCGTCCCCTAGATAGGCCGACAGCGGCGGCATCCCGGGAGAGAGCCCTTCGGCCGGGCCTCCGTGCATGATGACGTTGAACAGAAACTCGTCGGGAAGTCCGTTCATGAGACGGCCGTCGGTCAGGTCGGCGGGCTTTGTCGCGAACGCGGCGGCCGATGCTCCGTCGCCGCGACCGCCATCGCCGTGACAGGTCGCGCAGTGGCGAACGTACAGTTCGCGACCCGCCTTGACGCCGCCACGGTCGGCGCTCGCCCGAGCGGGAGCGATACTGGCGGTCAGCGCGACCCAGACGAAATAGCCGCAGGCGGCCGCCGCGCCGACGAATCCGAGGAGGATGACGCGCCCCCTCACGTTACTCCTTGATCAGCTGCTCCCGGCGTCGGAGATAGCCGTGTCGGACGGCGCTGTAGAGATCGACGACGCTTTCCTCGAAACCCTGGAACAGGTCGAGGTTCAGCGCGCGATCGTTGACGATCTCGCCGAGCTTCAAGCTGATTCCGGTCCAGATGAACGGGATGAAGTAGGACATGGGATTCATCAAGCTGTCGACGCCTCGGCCGATCCCATCACGGACCGTCATCGGCTCCATGAACGGCACGATGAGATACGGGCCCGGGCTTACCCCCCAGACTCCGAGCGTCTGCCCGAAGTCTTCGCGGCTCTTCTCGATGCCCCAGTACTTCGCCGCATCGAACAACCCCCCGATGCCGAGGGTGCTGTTGATCAGGAAGCGCGAGAGCTCGCGGCTCGCGCCGCCCACTTTCAACTGCAGGAGGCTGTTGACCATCCGGGGCACGAAGGAGATGTTGTCGAAACCGTTCGCGATCATCAACTGGAACGGCTCGGGCACGATCACGCTATAGACCTGCGCAACCGGCTTCAGCACGAACCGGTCGGTTTGCCGATTGAACTCGAACACCTTCTCGTTGAACCGCTCCCAGGGATCGTTGTCCTCCTCGTCGCTCGGCGGACCGCCGGTCTCCTTGTCCTCGGTCGTGGTCTGGGCCTGGGCGATCGTCACCTCGGCGCCGTCGTCCCCGCCCTCGCCCATGACCGGCGTGACCGGCAACACCGCGGAAGGGTCGACCGGGCTGCTCGACGCGATCGACGATTGGTCGAAGTCCGGCCTCCCGGGGCTCGAGCCCGCGGGTTCGAGAACGATCAGCAGCGACGACTCGGTCCTGACCCCGTTCGACAAGCCGCCGCACCCAGCGAGTGCCACCACCGCGATCGCCACCGTCCACAGGGCCGTGGCGAAGCGGAGACGGCCGATCAGGACTCGAGGCAAGACGACGAACCCCTCCTCTTCGAACGGTGCAGCTTTCGGGCGATGCCGGTACGCTTGCGAATCAGGTCCTTTATAGCCGAATCCAGACCGTCGTTCGACAGAATTCGCCGCCAGCGCGATCAAAAAGCTCAGAGACATATTGTGTCAACGCGGCTCCTGGCGTATGTTGATCGAGTCCCTAGTATTCGAGCGCGATGGCAAATCGGGTCGCGCTGAGGAGATGACGTGAGCCGAAGCCGTGCCCGCGAGTTCTGGTGTGGTGTCGTGTCCGAGAGCGTGGAGATCCGACTGCGTCGGCCCGGGGGTTTCGGACGGCCCCAGGGTTACTTCGTGCAGTGCAACCAGACCGATTGCCAGTACGTCGACGAGAACAAGCCCCCCTGCCCGCTGACGAGCGCGATGTTCGCCGACGAGATCAAGGCCGCCGAGGAAGCGCGCGCGCAACGCACCGAGTAGCGGCGCCGGGCGTCCGCCGCTCCGCCGCGGCCGGACGTCGCCTCAGCTCACCCCGTTGAGCACGTAGTCGAACAAATCGAAGTTCCTCAAGTCAGCGGCGCCGCCGAGTCGCCGCGCGTGCGCCTCGTCGAGCGGCCGGTTGATGACGAAGGGCACGGTCTGTTCCGACACGCCGCCGTGCGAGCGGAGCGGCTCCTCGAGCAGCGAAAGGTCGTGCTCCTCGGGCGACTTCCCGAGGACCGTGTGGATGTCGCCGATGACGATCAGATCGCCGACACGGTCGCGCGGGAGCTCGAACCGAGCGCAGCCCGTCGCGTTGTCGTAGACCTCGGCGATGCCGGGTGTCGCCGCGAGATGGGCCGCCACTGTCTTCGCCTGCGTCGCGTCGTCGAGGTAGATCGTGGCGAACGAGCCGAGCGCGCCGTGGTGCACGACGTAGGGATCCGTGATCGGCAGGATCACGCGCGAGCGGCCGGCTCCAACGAGCTCGTCGAGCAGCGGACGCAGGTAGACCACGTTCGGCGTGCCGTCGGGATTGGACTTGGCGTTCATGCCGTGGTCGGCCGTGATCCCGAGCACCGCGCCGGCGCGGTCGAACGCGTCGAAGTAACGGTCGAGCATCACGTAGAAGGCCGTCGCGGCCGGGGCCCCGGGAGCGTGCTTGTGCTGGACGTAGTCGGTCAGCGACAGGTACATGGCGTCTGGGCGCTCTCGCTCGAGGAGCTCGAGTCCGGCCGCCAGCACGTATTCCGACAACGCTGCGCTGTAGACCGACGGCACCGGCATGCTGACGAGGTCCGTGGCCCGATCAATGCCGTGCTCGCCCTTGGTCGTCTGGTCGGCCTTCTCCGACGAGAAACAGATTCCGTCCATCCCGTGGCCGAGGAGGCGTCGGAGCTTGTCCTTGGCCGTGACCACCGCCACCCGCCCGCCGGCCCGCGACAGCGCCGCCAGGAGGGTCTCGCAGCGCAGGAACTTCGGATCGTTCATCATCACCTCCTGACCGGTCGCGGGATCGTAGAAGTAGTTGCCCGAGATCCCGTGGACGGCCGGGGAAGCGCCGGTGACGATCGAAAGATTGTTCGGATTCGTGAAGCTCGGCACGACGGCCCGGGCAACGCGATACACGCCCTCCCTCCGGAAGCGCGCGATGGCGGGCGTCGTATGTCCGGCGAGGCCCCGCTCGAAGTAGTCAGGCTCGGACCCGTCGATGCAGACCACGACGACGGGGCGGCGAGGAGCGCGATAGGCGCGGCCGTTGACGGAAACGGTGGTGGCGTTCATGGTGCCACCGATACTACGGCGTCGCCGCCGCTCATGAAAGCGGGTTTTCGGCCTGGGAGCGCACGCGCGGGGGCGCCGCTTGGGCCCGGTCGCGGCGTCGACGGATCACCCGTCGAGCCCACTCCCATCCGCGGACGCCGAGCAGGACCACGAGCGCGGCCGCGTACCAGTAAGGGTCCTTCACGCCGACCTTCGCGAGCCACAGATAGTGCACGACCGCGCACACGGCGGCGACGTAGGCGAGACGGTGCAGGCGCGTCCAGTTGCGCGCGCCGAGGCGCCGGATCATGCTGGTCGTCGAGGTGGCGGCGAGCGGGATCAGCGAGAGCAACGCGAGCATGCCCATCGTGATGTAGGGACGCTTGACGATGTCGGCCCACATCCGTGGCCAGTCGAAGAAGAAGTCGAGGACGATCCACACCGAGAAATGCAAGCACACGTAGGCGAACGCGAAGAGTCCGAGAAGCCGCCGCAGCGTGATCGGCCACGAGAGACCGAATGCGATGCGGAGCGGCGTCATCGCGAGGGACGCGAGCAGGATCCGGAGGGTCCAGTCGCCGAGGGTGTTGGTGATGAAGCTGATCGGGTTGGCGCCGAGATCGTCGGTCCACGCCCGATAGGCCAGGCGCGCCAGCGGCGCGAGACAGATGGACCACACCACGACCTTGAGCGCGATACGCGCCGGACGCGTCACGGCGGGCTCAGACTAGTAGTTCTTCTTCAGGTCCATCCCGGTGTAGAGCGCCGCGACCTGGTCGGCGTAGCCGTTGAACGGAAGCGTCGGCCGCCGGCGGAATTCCCCGATACGGCGCTCGTCGGCCTGGCTCCAGCGCGGATGGCTGACGGCGGGATTGACGTTGGAGTAGAAGCCGTACTCCTGGGGCGCGGCCTTCTCCCAGGCGGTCTTGGGCTGCTCGCTCACCAGACGGATCCGGACGATCGACTTGGCGCTCTTGAACCCGTACTTCCACGGAATCACGACGCGCACCGGCGCGCCGTTCTGATTGGGCAGCACCTTGCCGTACATGCCGACCGTCAGGAGCGTGAGCGGGTGCATCGCCTCGTCCAGGCGGAGCCCTTCGACGTAAGGCCAGTCGAGCGACGAGAAGCCGAAGAATCCCGGCTTCTGGGCCGGGAACTGATTGGGGTCGAGCAAGGTGGTGAACTCGACGTACTTCGCCTGCCCGGTCGGCTCGACGCGCTTGAGCAGCGGGGCGAGCGGGAAGCCGATCCACGGGATCACCATCGACCAGGCTTCCACACAGCGAAGCGAATAGACGCGCTCCTCGAGCGGAAACAGCCGCATCAGCTCGTCGACGTCGAACGTCTTCGGCTTGCTCACGAACCCGTCGACCTGAACCGTCCACGGGCGCGGCTTCAATGTGTGGCCAAGGCGGGACGGATCGTCCTTGTTCACGCCGAACTCGTAGAAGTTGTTGTAGGTCGTCGCCGCCTCGACCTTCGTCAGCGGCTCGGTCAGGCTGAAGGCCGCGTGGCGGGTCGCGGACAGAGCCTGCAGCGCCGGGGGAGCGGGCGTCGCGGCCTCGCCAAGGCCCGGCGCGAGCACGAGAGCGGCGGCGGCGCCGGAGATCAGCTCGCGCCGGCTCAGGTAGAGCGTGGGATCGGTGATCTCGCTCGCGGTGAACCGCGGTGCGCGTCGAATCAGCATGGTCTCTCCTCTGCTTCACATCTCATCTACGCGCTGACTCCAAGATCTCACACGGCCGCGAACTTGTAACCGTGACCGTGGAGGGTCAGGATCCAGACCGGACGATCGGCGTCCGCCTCGAATTTTCGCCGCAGCCGGAGCACGTGCGTGTCGACGGTCCGCGTCGTGGGGAACCGCTCGTAGCCCCACACCTCGTCGAGCAGCCGCTCGCGCGTGATCACTTCGCCGCGATGCGCGATCAAGAACACCAGCAGGTCGAACTCCTTGCGCGTGAGGCGGACCTCCTGGCCGGCCTTGAACGCCTGCCGGGAGCGCGGGCGGACCCGGACATCGCCGAAGACGAACTCCTCGAATCGCTCGCGCGGGCCCGGCCGACGCAGCACCGCCCGCACCCGGGCGAGGAGCTCGCGCAGCGAGAAGGGCTTCGTCACGTAGTCGTCGGCTCCGAGCTCGAGGCCGCGGACGCGGTCGCCTTCCTCACCCCGCGCGGTGAGCATGATGACGGGCACCTCGATACCCTTCTCGCGCAGCGCGCGACACACATCCCACCCGCTCATTCGCGGCATCATGACGTCGAGCAGGATGAGATCGGGCGCGCCGCTCAGCGCGAGCGCGAGCGCCTCCTCGCCGTTGGCGGCCGACGCCGTCTGATAGCCTTCGAAGCGGAGATTGTCCTCCAGGCCGCGCACGATCTCGGGCTCGTCGTCCACGATCAAGATCTTGGCCATCACGTCCCGCCGAGCGGCAGGCGCAGCGAGAAGCGGCTCCCATCACCCGGCGCGCTCTCGACCGCGATCGTGCCGCCATGCGCCTCGACGATGTGGCGCACCAGCGCCAGCCCGACCCCGCTGCCCCGGCGTCCTTGCGTGTCGCTCCGCCCCACGCGATAGAACTTCTCGAAGATCTTCGCCTGCTCCTCGGGCGCGATCCCGAGGCCGCGGTCGCTGACCGCGATGACGAGCCGTCCCTCCGCGATCCGCGCGTCGATCGTCAATGCCCGATCGTCGCCCGAGTACTTGATGGCGTTGTCGATCAGGTTCGCGAGCGCCTGGCCGACGGCGTCGGCGTCCATCGTCACCTCGGGGAGATCCGCCGCCACGCTCACCTCGACCTTGAAACCCTGCTGAGCCAGCGGGTATCCGAATGCCTCGAGCGTCGCACGGATGAGCGGCTCGACGGCCGTCGGCGTCATGTCATAGGTCTGGCGGCCGCCCTCGATCCGCGAGAAGTCCAGCACGTTGTCGATCAGCCGTGAGAGTCGCTCGCCCTCGCGGGTGATGACCCGGTAGTATTCCTGGCGCCGGCCTTCGTCGGCCACACGGCCCATCTCGAGCGTCTCCCCGAACATGCGGATCACGGAGAGGGGAGTCTTCAGATCGTGAGACACGTTGGCGACGAAATCCGATTTGAGCCGGGCCATCTCGGTCTCCCGTCGCATCAGCCGCCACGTCATGACGATACCGGCCACGATGACGGCCACGAGCACCCCGAGGGCGCCGGTGAAGAACATGACCTGCCGACGGACCGCCTGGCGCGGCGACGCGCCGGAGGTCTGGTAGACAGCCAGCCGCCAGTCGGGAAGCGCCTCGCGAAATCCGACAGAGAGCACGCGCCGGGCGTCCCCGATCGGTGCGCGGGAGTAGACCGTGCGCCCCTCGTGGTCGAGCACGGCGATATTGGTCGACGATTCGAGCGTCCCGAGCGTCGTCTCGAGGATCTCGCGCCGCATGGTGTCGGGGTCGCGCAGGTAAGCCGCCACCACCGGCTGGCCGCCGCGCTGCGTGAGGAGCGCCAGGCACACCAGATTGTTCGAGATCACCCCGCGCTTACCGTCTCGCTCGAGGCGGCGCAGGGCGGCTCCCGACACCAACGGCCCGAAGACGGCCAGGTCGCCCTCCCGCCAGGCGCGCGGATAGAGCAGCTCGCCGCGCGGGTTGACGAGATAGAGCCTGCGGATCAACGGCGAGTCGGCGATCAGCGCGTCGACCGCGCGCTCCGACGGCGTTCCGGACCGCAGGGCGACCTGGAGGCGGTCGAGAAACGCGTCCTCGGCGCGACGCAAAGTCATCTCGACCTTCTCCGCGGCCATCGTAGCCATGTCGCGCGCCTGTTCTCGATACAGGAGCTCGGACGAGACTTCCCACTGGCGGATCGAGACGTAGCCGAGGACCGCGACGATGGCGGCGGGCGCCACGATCGCCAGGAGCGCGAGCGCCGAGAATCTCGCGGAGGGCGACAGCACCCGGGCGGCTACTCCCGCTCCGCCAGGAGGCGTCGGATCATCGCCTCGGTCTCGGCGTAGTCCCCTTCGCCGATGTGCCGGTAGCGGACGACCCCCTTGCGGTCCATCAGGATCGTCGTCGGCCAGGCCCAGACACCCCAGCGCTTCCAGATCGTGAGGTCGTTGTCCTGCACGACCGGGTACCGGACCCCGAGCTTCTTCGTCGCGTCCACCACGCTCCCGTACGGCTTCTCCCAGAAGAACTCCGGGCTGTGCACTCCGACGATCGTGAACCCGTCCTGCTCGTACCGCTCGTACCAGCCCCGCAACTGCGGGATCACGTTCTTGCAGTTGATTCAGCCGAAGGTCCAGAACTCGACCAGCACGACCCGGCCGCGCAAGCCCGGGGTGGTCAAGGGCTCGCTGTTGATCCAGCGCGCTCCCGCCACCTCCGGCGCCGGCGCACCGAGACGCGAGGCCTGGCCGGCGGCCGAGCCGACCGCGACCCACGACACCGCCAGGGCCGCCACGACGAGCGACGCGCGCCACGCCACGGCTATTGCTTCTTCTCCATCGTCTTTTCGCCCGGCATCATCTTATCGTCCTTCGTGTCTGGGCGACCGACTCGCCGGCGACTCCGCCGAGCCCGAACACGACGCCGACCACCGCGATCACGACCGCGCGCCCCAGCCGCGTTTCCATGTGCACCCTCCCCTGAACGGATGGAAGATCGATCGGCTGTTGCAGTATGTCCGGGACGGACGCGGCACTCGTCACAACCGTGTCAAATCTTTGGGGTGGCCCGCGCTGAGTCGGCCGAGGGCGGCCGGCCGGAGCCGTGGAAGCTAGACGACTTCGTCCTTGCGTGAGGTGGTCTCGCCGAAGCGCCCCATCGAGAACGGCGCCAGTCCCCGGTAGACCTCGTCCAGCCGGAGGTTGATCTCGCGGTTGGCCAGGGCGAAGAGGCTTCGCCCCTGACGGTCGCCCTCGACCAGGAACGGCCCGAGCTTCTCGACCTCGAGCACCCAGAGCGCCTGGGCGATCCCGAGCTCGAGCCAGTGCACGTCGAGGACACGCTTGATGCAGCGCCCGTACGCGGCGCCGAGACCGTAGCCGACGGTGGTGAGATAGACGGCGCCGTGGGGCATGAACCACTCGCGGTAGGCGAGCTCCGTGAGACCGGCCTTGCCGACGATCACCTTGGCGCCCGAGCGCTCGAACCAGCGGCTCATCGACTTGCCGAAGCGGAAGCTCGCCGTCGCGGTGACCGCCTCGACCGCGTACGTCCCGTCCGGCCGTACCGTCGCCGCGGGCGAGCAATGAAAGTTCACGTTGGTGAGCGCGCGGACGCTCGCCGGCAGATCGACGCTCTCGTCGACGACCCGTCGATAGACGCTCTCGCGCGCCGTGTAGAGCGCGCCGTCGAGATAGACGACGTCGCCGAGCTTCAGGCGGGCCAGATCGGCGTCCGCGACCGGCGTGGTCAACCGCACTTCGTCCATCCTGACGTCGTCGAGTCGCTCGATCACTCGACACCCTCGCGCCGGTAGTAGTCGGTGAACCACATCGGGTCGGCGCGAAACTCGACCCGTCCATCAGGATGGATGCGGGCCGTCGCCCGGCGCGAAGAGAGACAGAAGCTGTGAAGCCCGACGGGCATGCCGCCGGTGTGAGAAAAGGCCACCTCGACGTGGGTCGCGACGACGAGCGAGGTGCCCGCGAACCCCATCGCGCCGATCCCGATGTAGTTGCCGAGCGCGGTCAGCTCGTCCTCGAGCGCCGCGATGGCCGGATCGGGATTCCGGCTGCCGACCGCGCGCAGGCACGCCGCTTCTTTCCCGAGGCGCACGCAGGTGTCCTTCGACCCGCCGATGCCGAGGCCGACGATCGCGGGCTGGCACGCCAGGCCGCGCTTGCCGAACTGCACGAGCGTGTCGACGAAGAAGCGCTTGATGCCGGCGACGCCGTCCGCCGGGAAGAGCATCCGGTAGTCGCTCCCGAAGAGTCCGCCCTTGTGAACGGTCGTGATGTCGAGCCAGTCGCCGCCGGGCTCGAAGGCGTAGGTGACCTCGGGAGCGTGGACGCCGACGTTGTTGTCGTGGTCCACACGAGTCAGCGGATGCACGCGGTTCGGTCTGAGCGGAATCGCCGCCGTCGCGTCGGCGGTCGCCCGACGCAGCGCGCGCTCGAGCGCGACGAATCCGCCTTCGACGAGCGCCTCGTTGCCGGCCCGGACGTAGTAGCGCGGCAAGCCGGTGTCGGCGCACATCGGACGGCGCTCGGCCGTCGCGATGTCCCAGTTGCGGTCCATCTCGGTGAGCACGAAGCGCGCGATGCGGTTCTGCTCGCGGTCGCGGGCCTGCCGGACACCTTCGCGATAGTCGGTGGGAATGTCGATGGCCGCGCGCGCCATCAGCTCGCGCGCCGTGTCTTCGATGAGCTTGATCGAGATCAGTCTGGTCATGGTCGACTCGGGATTAGCTTACATCGGCGGCGCGTTTCGCGCGCACGACCCTGAGCCG
>Ga0066710_100001428_pt1 | contig 17849 bp, 11 predicted proteins | sample GraSoiAngelo_159_FD_79666 | JGI IMG/M metagenome (GOLD analysis project Ga0066710, IMG submission 79666) | Grasslands soil microbial communities from the Angelo Coastal Reserve, California, USA - 14_1009_16_40cm | ecosystem: Environmental > Terrestrial > Soil > Grasslands | place: USA... | reverse complement strand
TCGCGGCGGCTCTCGATCCCGCTCTCCCATGGAAAGCCCGTCTCCGAGCAGCTCAAAGGTGCCCTCCGCTTCCAATTCTCCAACGCGACGATTGCCCCTGCCCGTCACGTTCGTATAGAACCTGCGCCCGTCCCGCCCCTGCAAGTCGATCGCCTCGCGGCGACGCTGTCGCTCGAACCCCGCCGGTCACCGCACGTCGTCCTCGACGGCAACCTCTCGCACCAGCACCGACCCATCACGGTGACCGCCGACCTCGTGATCGATGGGCTGAGCGGCGAGCACAGACCCGACCCCATTGGCGGCGTGGGTACGATGCGGTTGTCCGGAACGGTCGAGCTTCGAGACCTGCCGGAAACGCTGGTCGAAACGCTGGGCGCGACCCGCAGTGACTGGTTCGGCGAACTGGCCGGTGAGCACCTGACCGTGGCGCTCGCGCTTGGCGGGTCCGACGCAGCTCAGAAGCTCTCGATCCGGGCGACGTCATCGGAGCTCGCTGCGGACGCTGCCGTCCTCTGGGGAAGATCTTTCGACATTCTCGGCGCCCAGGCGACGATGACCCTGAGCGCCTCCTCTGCGCGCGCGCTCTTGAGGGCGATCGGCTGGGTCGAGGATTCGCTGCGGAGTCTGCGTGTGCCCGTCCCATCTCGCCTGGAAGCCAGGGTCCACCCGTTGTCCATCCCACTCGCCGCCGGCTCGCTCTCGCCCGACTTCGAGCGGATCTCGACGCAGACCCTTCGTGCGTCGGCGGCAATCGACCCCGCCTTGATCGTCGAGAACCTGCGGGCGGGAGGGATCCCATTTCGCGGCGGTCTGAGCGGTGTGGCCGCCACGGTGAACCTGCCTGTCGCGGCGCTGGGACCGAAGAACAATCGTGCTCCGCCCATTACCGGCGTGGTCCGCGGGCGGCTCGTCCGCACGATCGAGGATCGGGAGGAACCGGTCGCCACACTCGAGGCAGGTGTGACGGTCGTGCCCCGTGGACCGCTCCGTGTTCACCTCGGCGTGACCGACATTCGGTCGAGTCTCGCCGACGAGATGTTCGGACATCCCGGCCTCGTCTCCGGCGCGCTCGGGGAGAGCGCGGCGGTCACGATCGAGGCCTCGCGTCCCGCCGGCACCGGGCCCACACGAGTCGTACTGGGCCTGGAGAGCCACCGGCTGCCCGCCCACAACTGGCAAGTGGAGATCGGTGACGGCGTCGCCAAGGTGCTCGGACCGGCGACGGCCACATGGAAGATCGCACCCGAGTGGGCCAACCGCTTCCTGCTTGCGCCGGTGGCGTCGGCGAAAGACACGACCCTGAGGGTCGTCGGAATGACGGACGCTCGCATACGTGTCAATCGCCTCGCGGTGTCGCTGCCGTACGGATCCAGGAGCCGCCAGCGGCGGCCGTTCGCGCCCGGCGGTTTTGCAGTCGACGCCTCCGTGACGGTGCCCCAGATCCAGATCACTTGGCAGGAGGAGCAGCGTCTCGACGAGGGTCCCAAGGGCACGTTCCATCCGCTCGCCATCCTGCCGTCGATCGCCAAGGGTCCGTCGACGCTCGTCGCGCATACCACCGCGCTTCGGGACGTTTCGTTTGACGCCGCATCGCGTCCCGATGGGACCATCGTTCTCCTGGCGAGAGTCGCAAGAGTCCGCCACGGCGCCACGGATCGGGAAGGTGACCTGCAAGCATCCCTCGCGGTCGCTGACTTCGGCGAGGGGGCCGGAGCGCTCGGCCGCCCATCGGTCAGCGGCACCATCCAGGCGCATTCGTTCCCGACCGCGGTGCTCGACGGCCTCACCGGCCAACACGGCGTCTTGCGTGACTGCCTCGGACCGACGATGGATGTCTCGGCGCACCTCACCGGCTTCACCACCAACACAGGAATGCTGAGCGCCGCGATCGAGTCGACCCGCACCACGATGGCCATCAGCGGACGCATCCGCGACGGCATCCTGGCCGTTGGATGGCCGCCATCCGACTCCGCGGGCGTGCGGCCTCCGGGGATCAAGGCCGAGTTGCTGGAGATGTCTCAAACACTCGGTCAGAAGCTGGTACGGCCGATGTTCACGATCTCCGGCGTTTACAAGACCCGCGAGGATGGGCCCGGGTTCGTCACCAGCGACGACCTGCAGTTGCCCATGAGCGGCGACCTGCGCAAGCTGAACGGCGCGCTCCACGTGGACCTGGGCAGGGCGCGCTTCGACCTAAACAGCAATCTGTTCTCGGGTCTGCTCACCGTGTTCGGGCAGAACACGCGCGCGATTGGCCGCCAAGTGGATCCGTTCGACGTGAGGATCACCTCGGGCGTGGCGCGGTTCCACGACATCAAGGTTCCACTCGGCGAGTTCACGTGCGGCTCTGGCGGATCGATCGACCTTGTCCACGACTCCCTCGACGTGGTCATCTGGATCCCAGCGACGCAAGTCACCGACGAAGCGCTGGGCATGCTGTACGTCGGCGTGGGCGGACTCGTGAACCGCATCCTGCCCCGGCAGATCACCAACGACATCATGATCCCCTTCCACGTGAGGGGTCGGATTTCCGACCCGGCGCCGCCGCAGGCGGACCCGGCTCTGTTCTTGACCCGGTTCGGAAGCAGGCTGCTCGGAACGCCCAGCCGAGTCCTCGACGCCCTGCCGATCCGAAATCCAGCCAGAAAGAAGTAGCGCGCACCCGACCTGCCGCGGACGACCGGCTCACCCGACCGGCAACCCCATCCGCTTCAGCAGATCGTCGACGCGGCGATCCGTCAAGAGCGGTGGGACCCGCCTGGAGTCGGCGCTACGCGGCGAGGATCATTGTAGCAACACGACTCTCGCAACGGCCCTATCCTGCCCGGCCGCTACGCGCAGGAAATAGATGCCGGCCGGAACCGCCTTTCCGTCAGCCCGGCGCTCGTCCCAGTCGATCTCGTGCGATCCTGCCCCAAGCTGGCCGTCGAACGAGGTGCGGATGACTCGGCCGCTCACGTCGAAAACGTCGAGCCGGACGCGCCGCGCGTCGGGGAGTGTGAGCTGAGCACGAACGCCTTCGCCTAGCCCCAACACGCTGAACGAGAATGGCAGCTTCTGTTGAGCAAGACCCTCCGGCTGTGATGCGGCGGCTTGAGCGCGAGCGCCGCAACCGAGAACGGACTGGATCTGGAAGGCTCTGGAGTCGAGGTCGAGCGTCCGCACCAGGGTCAGTGCGAGGCCCGAGAGTCCACCCACCCGATGGCGGAAGTCGTCGAGAGCGGAGCAGGCGGCGCTGAAATCCCCGGCCGCAGCGGCGGCCCGCGCAGCCTCCAGCTTCTTCAGCAGGTCGCTCCGCAGCTCCCGGAACACGATCGAGAACACGCTCGAGGAGCTCTGCTTGATGAGCGCGATCAGGTCGGCCAGAAGCTGTTCCGGCGGCGGATACACGGTGACGGCGACGCTGCTGTAGTTGTTCGAGAAGTCCGGGTCCGCTACTGGGCTGCTGACGTAGAGGTATGAGTTGAGAACTCCATCCATGTCGGGGATCACGACGATCTTGACGCGAGTCGACTCGCCGGCCGCCATGGCGCCGAACGCGCAGGCAAAGCTGTTTCCGCTGCTGTCGGGGCCGCATGTCCCGCGGCTCGAGCTCACCGAGACGATCCTGTAGGGCACGCCATAGAGTTGGTGTGACATCCTCACATCCGGGGCTTCGCCGGGCCCGCGGTTCCCGATGTCGATGATGAAGGTGACGTCTGTCCCGACGGAAACGACATCCCGGGGGATGTACGCCTGCCCGACGAAGATGTCCGCCATGCGCGGCTCCTCCACGGCGGTCGACTCCCTGGAGGCGTTGTTCTCGGGGCGGGAATCGGGCGTCGTGGTCGTGACCGAGGCGACGTTCTCCACCACCCCCAGTTTCAGAGCTAACAATACGATGGTGATCGATACAGAGTCGCCCGGGGCCAGCATCCCAAGCGCGCACAGCACCGTTCCAGCCGAGTCGGCGCAGGATCCGCGGCTCGAGTACGCGTATTGAAAGTAGGTGGTGGACGGGATCATGTCCCGGACCACGACGTTGTTGGCGCAGGAGGGCCCGAGGTTTCGAACCGACAGGGTGTAGTTGAACGTCGAGTAGACGGTAACCGGATCGCTCGAATCCGTCTGGGTGAGCACTAGATCACAAGCCGACGCCTCGCCCCCCTCAAAGTTGATGAACGGTCCGGGGCCGCCGTACGCGCCCATGTCGTTGCGCGGCGTTCCCAACGCCGGGAGAAGGGCGAAACCAGGACGGGCGGGGTCCTCGGGATCGGAGAACTCGGCAGCCGGGTTGCCCGCGTCTACGCACGGTGACCCGGCGGTCAGGTTGTAGCGACCGCTGCCGCCATCGAACAGCGGATCCACATCGATGTTCCCCTCGCCCGACCAGCCTCCAGTGACGTCCGAGTAGGACACCAGCAGCGTGGAGCCGTCGAACTGACTCCCCGAGGGTGCCGTATTGTCACGCACGATCGAGTTCATGACGACCACGTTCGAGTTGAAGGCGTTGATACCCCCGCCCGTATTGCCAACGATCGTGTTGTTCACGAACTGGGTGTGGGACTCGTTCCAGCAGGTCGCGCCGCCGCCGCCGTCCAGCGCGCAGTTCGAGGCAATGACGTTGTGGACGAGGATGGGCCGCGCGTGGTCGTCCGCAAACATCCCGCCCCCGATCCTCGCGTAGAACCTCGTGTCTCGGGTCTGATTCCCGGTGATCAGGTTCCCAGCGATGACCGGATTGCTGCCCGCGGCGCAATAGATCCCACCGCCGAGGAACGCTCCATTCCCGGAGATGACGTTGTTCACCAGACTGCAGGCCATCGCCGAGCGAAAGTTGACGCCGCCGCCGGCCCCGCACTTGCCGCCCCGAATCGTGAGCCCCGAGATCGTCACGTTGTTGGCCCCCTCGAGGAGGATGACGCCACCCGTCCCGCGGGCGTCGAGGACGGAGCGGCCGGGCCCGTTGCCGCGCAGGGACACGTCGGGCGTCATCACGAGCGGGAACGTGTCTCCGTTGCCGTCGGGTGCGTACACGCCCTCCGCGACGTGGATCGTGAGCTGCTGGCTGGGCGGGGGGAGAAGCCGGCCGAGGGCCGTCTGGATGGTCTTGAGCGGGGTGGACGACGAGGTGCCCGCGTTGGCGTCGTTCCCATCGGGCGCCACGTACACGTCCTGCGTGATTGGCGCCACGTCGCCGGTGCCGTTGGCCAAGTCGAATGATCCAAGCGGCGCCACATAGTAGGTGGTTGCCGGATAGACATGGAAGCTGTTCCACTCGGCGTTGATGACCCCGAAGGTATTCGTCGCGTACAGGTCGGCTCCCGTGAGGGCCCGGTTGTCTCGGAACACGTTCCCGTTCTCCGCGCTGCCACCAATCACCGCACCACCGCCGTCGATGAAGATCGCGCCGCCCTGGGCTTTTCCGCCGACGAAGTCCGTCCCGGTGGTCGCCTCGTTACCGAGAAAGCGGTTGCGGATGATGGTGATGGGGATGTTCGAAGCGGACGAGCACGACAGGCCGGCACCCTGGGCGGTGAAGCCAGTGACGCGATTCCGGGCAATCAAGTTGGAGTCGATCACGGCGAGCGACGTCTGGCTGAACACACCGGGGCCGGAATTGTCGGTGATCTCGTTGCCCAGGACCGTCGAAACGCCCCCAAAACAGCCGATTCCTCCCCCGCGGTGATGTTCGATGCGGTTGTGCTCGATCAGGACGTTCGACTCGAAGCTCTCAATGCCCCGGTCGCCCACAGCCGAATCGCCGACGATCCAATTCCCTCGGATCACCGGGTTGCTGCTACGGATTTCAATGCCGCTTCCGTAGTTGCCCGCGATGAGGTTGCCCTCGATCAGCCCGCTCGATCCCTCGAGAAAGCGGATGCCCGTCCCGAGGTTGCCGGCGACGGTGCAGCGGGTCATCGACGCCGACGAGTGATCGTCGAACGCGATGCCGGCCGCCTGTCCGGACCCGAAGTTCTGGCCGCCCGTGTTCTGAATGATGCCGCACAGCGTGAGGGTCGTGTTCGAGCGCCGGAAGTACAGGGCACCGCCGGCGGCGCTGCCGTTGCGGAAGGTGATGCCGGAGAGCGAGAAGCCGAGCACGTCGGTGCAATAGAGCAGGCACCCTCCGTCGCCGTCGATCACGGTGGTGGCGGAGTCGGCGCCGATCAGCGAGACGTAGCTCCGGCCCTGGATGGGCCGCTCCCCGGTGAGCGACGGGCTGTAGATGCCCGGCAGGACATGCACCTGCATCGGGTGGGCGGCGTCGCCCGGCGCGCGGAGCATCGTGAGCCACACCGTGCGCAGGGCGGTCGCGGCGGAGAGGCCGTCGTTCGAGTCGTCTCCCGACGGAGAAACGTAGACGTCCGCAGCCACGAGCTGCGAGTAGTAGCCGTGAAGGATGCTCAGGCTCGGACCCGGAGTGTCAGTCAGCGCCTCGTTCGGATTGATCACCGTGAACGTGTCCAGGTACACGGGGCCCGGGACGCCCACCAGTTCGGAGCCGAGCCCGCATGGGTTCGGGCCATAAATGCTGTTTCGGATGACGTTGTTGTAGATGTTGCAGCGGCGGTCGGGCGTGCCGATCACTGCGTTGCCCCAGATCCCCCCGCCATGGCCCGCCGCGTTGGCGGTGATCGTGCAGTCGTAGATTCGTGGCTGCCCGAACTGCACGCCGATGCCACCTCCGCCGAAGTCTGCGACGTTGTCGCGCACGATCAGGTGCTCGAGTCGCGGGCTCCCGCCCGAGCAGTACACCCCGCCGCCGTTGCTGCCCGTGAAGCTCCTGCCGTTTCGGATCGTGAATCCCACCACCGCCGTGGCGGTGTCCTCGCCGGCATGGAAGTAGAGGACCGGCCGGCTGGCTCCCCCGTCGATCACCGTGGCCGCGATCGTGGCGATGTCGGCGTCGTGGACGAACTCGCTCGCGAGGATCAGCGATCTGCCGGTGAAATCCAGATTCTCCTGGTATGACCGGGGCGCCACCAGCACCGTGTCCCCGGAGGCGGCGGCAGCGACGGCCGCTTGGATGCTCGGATAGTCCGCGGGCACCCGCAGCACGGCGAACGCGCGGCGGCCGAACACCTGGACGCGGCCGTTGTCGTAGTCGGTGACGTACACGTGCCCGCTATCGCCGACCGAGAGGCCGGTGGGCCGAGAGAATCGCCCGGGGCTGTTGCCCTGGGAGCCCCACTGCGACAGGAAAGCCCCCTCGCGGGTGAATTTCTGGATGCGGTTGGCGTGCGCGTCACTGATGTACACCGAGTCGCCGTCGACGGCGACGCCCTCGGCGCGCGAGAACTGCCCGTCGCCACCCCCGGAGGATCCCCACTCGGTGATGTAGACGCCCGCGCTGGTGAACTTCTGAATGCGGTCGGAGTCGACGACATAGACGTCACCCACAGTATCGACCGCGATTCCGATCGGGCTATTGAACTCGCCCGGACCCTGACCCCCGGTGCCCCACTGAGCCAGGTAGGCGCCCGCGCGGGAGAACTTCTGGACGCGCACCCCGTCGACCACGTAGACGCTGCCGTCCGGCCCGACGGCGATACCGCGCGGCTCTAAGAACTGGCTGTCGCCCGTTCCCTGCGAGCCCCACTGGGCGAGATAGGTTCCCGTGCTCGAGAATTTCTGAATCCGATAGTTGTCACGATCGGTCACGTAGAGGTTGCCATCCTGGTCGGCGGCGATCCCGTACGGGAATCGGAACTCGCCGTCGCCGGTCCCATAAGACCCCCACTCGGTGATCAAGGTACCCTGGCTCGTGAACTGCTGGATCTTCTGACCTCCCTGGTTCACGACGTATGTCCCCGACGGTCGCACGACGATGCCGGACGGTGCGGACCCGGTATTCCAGGAGAACAAGTAGACGGGCGGGCCTTCGGCCCGGGCGTGGAGCGAGTGGAGGAGAGAGCCGGTGAGCAGAACGAGCGCGAACAGAGAAACCCGGCGCATGGCGACCTCGGCAGGTTCGGGTGAAGGGAGCTGGCCCTCCGTGACCCTACATAGCGGCACCTGCACAGCGTCCCGCAAGCTTGCGAGTCTCTGCTCGGGGCCGGGGGAAGTCAACGTTCGACATCAACAACACGGCAGGTTTGATGAGTATTGCTCGGGGCACTCCACTCCGGTCAGGCGAAGTCCTGGGAAGGCACCCTCGCCCGCTTCTCGGTGCGCCCTCGGGGCTGCTGGGGAACGGCGACGGCACGTTCGGGCCGAGGAACACCTACGCGACCGGGTGTTCCCTACTCCGTAGCAATCGCAGACGTGAACGGCGGCGCTCGTTGGCTGTCACGGGCGTCGAGCAGTGCGCCACCGCTCCGGGACGGCGTCGAGGAAAGCGCAGGGCACATTACCCGTCGACTCAACGCGTTAGGGCCAGCGATCGTCCGCAAGCCTTCCGGTGAGATGGAAAGCCCCTAGGGCAAGGCACGAGTTTGCCTTGCGGCCACTCCTTCAGGTGGCCGCGGGTTTCGAGGGAAGCCGTGCCCGGTCATCCGTCGATAGACGCGTGCGCGGATCGGCAGGGGCCCGATTACCAATCACCGGACTCCGACTTAAACTGTCCTTGACACTAGCTTTCACCAGCGGGACACTACCCAACTCGTCCTTAGCCGCGCCCCGCTCGGCCGGGGCAGGAGGGCCGCCATCCGAAGCTCGTTGTGCACAATGGTCGCACTGACTCTGGTCATGACGTGGGCGGGAACGGCCTACGCACAGGCCTTCGAGAATTCCCCGGTTGCGACACTGAGCGTCGGGAGTGTGTTCCCGACGGCGAGCATGTCGGACCTCTACGGTCCGGGCGTCGTCGGACGGGTGAGCGTCCGGATACCGATCTCCGCGGGCACGACCTTCGGCGTCGAGTCCGGGATCGTGGCTCCGAACGACGAGTCGGGAAGCCCGACTCTCTACCAGTTCCCAGTCCGTGCGCTGCTGTATTTCCCCTTGGCGCCCGAGGCCGGCTCCACTCCGTACCTCGCGCTCGGACCCGGCGTGACTTTCAACTCCGTGACCGATGGGCAACCCGGCAGCCGCGAAAAGCGCGACCCATATTTCACCTACGCCCTGAAGGTAGGGTGGGCCTTCCGGCCCGAAACCATGGCGAGAACGCTTTTCGAGATCGGGGCGCGTTACGAGCAGCAGTTCATCGGTTTCTCCCCCGACTTCCAAACCTTCGATATGGAGGCGTGCGTTGGCCGGACGTTCTAGAAACGTGGCCATCTCCGCGACCGCTGCAAGGGATCGGGCCCGGGGCGTGGTTTGGAGCGCGTCAGTCGGCCGCAGGTGCATCGTGCTCTCCGTTCTGATCGGGCTGTCCACCTTGCCCTCGCTCGCCCACGCCGTTGGCCCCCCGGGTGAGCGAAGCAAGTCGGAGACGGCGCGTCACCATGTGGCGGTCTACGCCGTCGAGTTCGAGGGAAACTGCGGCCCGCCCATTTACCCCAGTAGCCTTGCCCCCATCATCACGTCCTCCGCGCCCAAGAACTGGGTGCTGACGGCGGTTGGGCCGCCGCCCCTCGTGAGCAGCGAGGCGGTGCTCTACAGCGTCGTGGGTACCTCGGGAGAGACATCCCTGCCTGCTGCCCGCGTCTTCGCGGAAGTCAGAAAGGGAGGTGAACTGAGCTTCAAGAGTGACAATGGGAAGAACGTAGTCCTTCAGGCAGACGTCAAGAAAGTCTGTTGGGAGGTCGACCAGGCCAGAGCAGTGGACATCACCGAGGCGGCAGAGGCGCTGCTCGTGGTGCTGCGTCTGGAGGACATGACGGCCGAGGCGAATCCCGGCGGCGAGCTGGGGCGGCAGAAGTCAATAAGTGTGAGCCTCGACATGACGTTGGTAGACACGAACTCGCGCACCGTGCTCGGCAGTTTCTCCGATGAGGCCCGCCAGATGGACTTGAGCGTGACCGCGGCGACTCGGCGCGCGGCGAAGTCGCTCGTCGCCAGGGGATTGAAGTCCCTGACGTCAAACTAGTGGAAGTCAGGAGGGTTCGCCCATGCACTGCCAGGCGCCTCAGCGTCACCTCGGTGCCCTAGTCGTCTTGGCCTCGCTGTCCGTCTGTTCATGCTCGGGGAAATCCGTCTACGTGCCCCCGGGCTCGACGACGCAGAGCGAGTCATTCAGCGACACGGACATGCGCATGATGGCCACCGCGATGTACGGCTCCCTGCAGAAGAAGCTGGAGACGGTCGAGCCGGCCAGCGCCCCCAAGCCGATCGTCGCGCTTGTCCACTTGGACAACAAGACCTCGGAGCACATCGACACCGACGTCATTGCCGACAAGCTCCAGATCGAGATGATCAAGGCCGGATCGCTGCGCTTCGTCGATCGCAGCAAGATTCGGGAGATCTCGAAGGAGTTCGACCTGGGCGGCAGCGGCCTCGTGAACCCGGAGACGGTGAAGCGAGCGGGCAACGTGCTCGGAGCCGACTACCTTCTGGCCGGGGACATGACGAGCATCGTCAAGGCGCAGGGTCGCAGCCAGATCAACTTCTACCGCCTGTCCATGCGCATCATCCAGACCGAGACCGACGAGGTGGTCTGGGCCGACGACTTCGAGATCAAGAAGGCGTCCACCAGGGGCATCCTGGACTGGTAGGCGGGTTCGTACGCTGCGTCGCGGAAAGGGCTCCATGACACGTGGCGGTGTCCTGGCCGTGGGACTCGCCGCCACGGTCCTCGTCTCCTCTCGTTGCGCGGCTGAATCCGTGCTCGAGAAGGGCGAGAAGGACTACCGCAAGGGATGGGTCACGGATGCCGAGGTGGTGATGCAACCCCTCGTGGAGAAGAAGGACAAGGACTACCCCCGCTATCTGCTCTCGCTCGGCTCCGTGGAACTCTCTCTGGGTGACTACTGGCGGGCGGGGCAGTACTTCACCGCCGCGGTGCAGAATCTCAGCGTGGAGCTGGGGTCCTTTGCCACGGGCGTGGCGCTTTTCAGGGCCGAAAAGAACCGCCCCTATCGCGGCTATCCCCACGAGAAGGTGCTGGCCCACACCTACCTGGGCCTCGCCTACTTCCAGCAGAACAAGTACAACGACGCGCGCATCGAGTTCGCCAAGGCGCGCGAGGAAGAGCGAGGCACGACCGAGGCGCAGCGGAGCGATTTCGCGACCTCGGAGTTCCTGGACGGCGTCAACGCCCTGCGCGCGGGTCGCTTCAACGACGCCCAGGTCTCGTTCCGGAAGATCACCGAGCTCAAGAAAGACTGGCCCCTGGGCTGGTTCTCGCTGTGTCGCGCGAGCTATCTGAATCACGACGACGGGGAGGCAGCTGAAGCCTGGGCCAGGTATGAATCTCTGAGCGACTCTGCCTCGCGGCTGGCGCGCGACGGTTCGACGCCCTGCGCCCTCTTCCTGATCGCCACCGGCTGGGGCCCGACGCGCGAGGCGGACTCGCTCGGGTTGTGCCGGTGGGAGCGCACGCCGTCCGCCGAGAAAGACGTCCGCCTGGCGGTTGCCGGCCAGCCTCGGCTGGACGCGGTCGCTGTGGACGACCTCTACAATGAGGCTTCGACATCGGGTGGCGTCGTCGGTCAGGTCGCTCGAAAGCTCGTCAGTTTGCCGCTGCGCGCGCTCTTCGCCAGCGCCAAGTCCGACTCCACCAAGTCCGACAAGCTGGACCTCAAGTCCGACGCGGATGTGAGGTCCTGGGACATCAGCCCGGGGACCATCCATCTCGCGGCGCTTCCGATCCCCCCATCCCCCTCGACGGTGGAGATCACCTGCTTCGACGATAAGGGGCGCGCGATCGACGCGGACCGTCGGGCTCTCCGCTTCATCGGCGGCCAACCCTTCGATCGATCACCGATCATCTACGTGCGCGTCCTGCCGAATGCGGGCGAGCGCGCCGTCACCCACGACCGCAAGCACTGACAAGGAGCCCTGAGATGAAGAGGACCAGGATGGCCGGGCCGCTCGCGCGGGGATTCGTTCTCCTCCTGGTGCCGCTCGTCCTGATCGGGTGCGCCCGCGGGGTCAGCGAGCCCCCGGCTCCCGCGCCTCCCCCACCCATGTCGACCGCGATCGTCTACTGCCACGACGGCACGGGACACATCGCCGGCGCGATTCCATGGATCCTGGGTGGCAAGTGCTGCTGCACCCCCACGCGCGAGATGTTCGCGGTGCATCAGGCGGAGAAGACGGTGCCCGCGGACATGACGTACGAAGCGTACCTCAAGCTCTACGCCGACCGGGGCATCAAGATCGGCCCCGAGCACGCGGGCTGTAACAACCGCTGCGCGGACGGCCCCCACGTTGTTTTCGGAGGCAAGTGCATGGCGGCGCCGACGCCGGGGACCGCGAACTATGAGCAGGTCTCCGTGGGTCAGCGACCCCCGGCTCACTGAGTCCAACCGCTCGCGAGGTGCACGATGTTGCGAATCACTAGGTTCTCCAGGCTGGGAGGAGTGGTCCTGTTCCTCCTCGGCATCTCCGCGTTCCTGCCGGGTTGCGGCAGCACTTACCGGACGTCCAAGCTCAGTCAGGCTCCGCTGGAGGACGTGACCAAGATCGTTTACAAGGATATCAGCCTGAAGACCAACCTCGCGGTGATGCACATCGAGCAGGACGACGTGAACGGCGTGCTGCGCGTCCGAGGAAAGCTGAAGAACACGGGCCACGGGATGGTCAACGCCGAGCTCAAGGTAAAGTTCCTCGACAAGGACGGGATGGAGATCGAACAAGCGGCTCCCTGGATGCCTTTCCCCATCGAGGGCGGGGAGATCCGCACCTTCGAAAGCTTGGCCTCGTCCAAGCTCGCCGTGGACTGGAGAATCCTCGTCCAACTGGCGGGGAGCCACTGATCGGGAATTCAGCCGACCCAGGGGTGATCCGCGGGGCCCCGAGTTCTTGGGCTCCCGGGATCCATTGACGTGGGGAGGTGCCGTATGCGAATTCCGTCCTCGATTTTCCCAAGATCGGACTCAAGAGGCGAGTCGGCGATCGCCAGCGCGAGTGGCGTGACTTTGGCGCGCCGGACGCCTAATAAGCGCTGGTTCCACTTCGGGACCGCGCTCGCGGGGGTGATCTGGTTGGTGGGCGTCGCTCATGCTCTCGGTCCCGGGCAAACTTTCAAGTCCCCGCTCAAGAATTTCACGATCGAGGTTCCTAGCTTGCTGTTCCACACCAAGGTGGCGCAGGAACACGACAAGGACGGTGGCGTCGTCGCGTTCAGCGGAACGGCTGGCCAATTTCAGCGCATAGACTATTTCAGACGATCGGAAGGCAACGCCGTACCTGCTGACTCCGTCGAGCGCCATGCCCACTCCAAAGTCTAATCGAGGCCCTGCTCAAGGGTCACCCAGGCAGCCAGATCCTGTCCGAGAAAGATATCACGCTCGATGGGATTGGCATGCTCCAGGCGCTGGTCAGGTTCCCCGAGGGCTCGCACATCCAGAATGCGCGCACGGGCAAGCAGATCGATTCGGTTCGCGGGCTGCTGGTGTTCACCAGAGGCGGATTCACGTATATCCTGCAAGACGAGGTGGGAGCCCCGGTCTTCTACCAGGGTGGCGAGGTTCCATCCGACCCCGAAATGATGCAGGAGCGGGCGGAAGAGTCCCTACCGAAACTGTATCGGGCGATTGTGTTCCGGTGAGGGTTCGATCCCGAGCGACGCTCCTATGTTAGCGGCGTGCGAGAAGCGCAGACCATTCTGCGCCGGCGGTCCACACCGGCAGCGAGATGACGCACGGGAAAGCCGGGGACGGTTGCGTAGCCAAGAGCTTTCCCAGGCGCGCGATGCGGCCCGTGCCCCGCGTTCGCCGGCCGCGGCAAGTGGCAGGCGCGCGATCACTGCAGCCAGCGACGAGGTGAGGAGGGTCGTCGCAAGTGGGCTCGAAACTACGGCTTCGCGTCGGGATCGCTGAATATCTGAAGCCCCCGCGCTTTCGTTTCCTGTAGCAACTGTGAATAGAACAGCTGTTCGATCTTCTGACCCCGCTTCTTGAGGAAGCTCTTCGCCGACTGCGACAGGCCACTGGCGATGTAAAGCGCTTCCTCCCGTCTGAAGAATCTCATCGTCAGCGTGACGGGATCGCCTTTCCACAGGGCCTTAACGACCACTCGACCTTCGGCCGATCCCGATGCGTCGTAATGGAACTGATACATGCGAGCCAGTGCCACGGCAGCCTCGACGGCCGTGACGATCAGGGAATCATTGCTGCCGGCGCTCTCGATCGACGGTTCTTTGAATGCCTGGGGCCCCAGGTCCTTCTCGACGAGATCCCGCAGCGGGCTTCGGTCCCCGGTGCCGGAGGCCTCGGCGTCGCCGGGCCGGCATCGCCGCGTGATCGCCTGCGTGGTGGCGGTGGGCTTCGGCTCGAACTGTCGGGCCAGTTGCTCCGCTTGCTGCCATTCGTCCGCGGCCATCAGCGGTCGCTGGCGTTCGAGCAGCTTCGACGCCTCTTCGTCTCCCTTCTTGGAGGCGAGCAACAGCCACGTGCAACCCGTCACCTTGGAGGCGCCACCCTGCCCTGGGCCGATCAAGAGAGTGCCGAGGTTGGATTGCGCCCACACGTCGCCCTGCTCCGCCGCCTTCTGGTACCAGTCACGCCCCTGCACGGTGTCCCGTGACACGCCCTGACCCGTGCAGTAGGCATAGCCGAGGTTGTACTGACCGGCCGAATAACCCGCTTCCGCGGCTTTGCGGAACCAGTTCACGGCTTCACCCAAGTCCAACTCGCCCCCTTGTCCTTGGGCGAGCATCTGCCCGAGGTAGACTTGGGCCTCTGCGTCTCCCTGCTCGGCGGCCTTCGTATACCACCTCCTGGCACGCTCCGGGTCCCGCTTCCCGTCCATGCCGTGAAAGAACCGGATGCCCATGATCAACTGCGCATCACTGTTTCCTTTCTCCGCCAGGGGCTCGAGGATCTTGAATGCCTCGGCGAAGCGCTTGGCACAGAATGCTTCGATCCCACCCGCAACGTCCGCGGCGTGGGTCGGTGCGGAAATAGCCAGACAGGTCACCAAAACGAGAAGCGTCCTGATGGGTCGGCTGCGGCTCATGATCCCTCCAGAGGCGACATTCTTCGCCGATTCTTCACGCTCTACTTTGATCTCGAGGGCGCAGGTCGGATTGAGCGTGGCATTGGGTTCCGAGAAGTCTGGCCGAAGAATAGGAACTCCCGTCTGCGCGGCCGGGAGTCTACGCTCGCACGGACGCCGTGCTCCAGGCTGAGTTTGCCGCCTAGCCTCGACCGGTCGGCGCCGAGATGTTAGGAGGCCCCACAGGTGGGCACCGGCGTGCCGCGTCTCGGCTGGCCCGGACGCGAGCCGGAAAGGGCTTGTACGGCCCGGGGGGGGCTCGTAGCATGACAGTCAGAGGAAGGGCCGTCCCATGCCACAGCCGCTCCGGCCTGACGCCGACAACTCCACTTGCTTCTGCGGGTCCGACCCGTTCTGGGGCCGCAGTCGTCTCCTCTGGACGGCCGCCGCCCTCTACACCCTAGTCGCTCTCGGCCTGATCGCCACGATCCTGGCCCTTTCCCCCACGAACGGCTCCGCACAGACCATCGACGAGAAGTTGTGGATCGCGAATGGACCGGTGTACACGGTCGTCCGCGACGGCGGGACGATCTACATCGGTGGCGAATTCAGCCAGGTGGGGCCCGTCGCGCCGATCGGCGGGGGCGCCCCCATCGATGCCACGACGGGGGCGGTCCTGCCAGAGCTCCCCAAAGTCGCCGGTTCCGTGTTCGCCGTGGTCTCCGACGGAGCGGGAGGATGGTACATCGGGGGTTCGTTCACGACCGTGGGAGGTCTGCCGCGGTCCAACCTCGCGCACGTGACATCCTACCTGTCGGTTTCCGCCTGGAGCCCGAACGCCGACGGGATAGTCCGTGCCCTGGCGGTGAGCGGCCCCACCGTTTACGTGGGGGGAGACTTCACGAGTATCGGCGGAGCGGCGCGGAACCACATCGCCGCGCTCGACGCCACGACCGGCGCCGTGACCGCCTGGGACCCCAACGCCACCGGATTCGGTGTCTACGCCCTGACGGTGAGCGGCTCCACCGTCTACGCGGGTGGGGGCTTCACCACCGTCGGTGGACAGGCTCGCAATTACATCGCCGCCCTCGATGCCAGCACCGGCGCCGCCAGCGAGTGGAACCCGAACGCCGACCTCTACGTCGGCGCGCTGGCGGTGAGCGGGAACATAGTCTACGCGGGCGGGGACTTCACCAACATCGGCGGCCAGCCCCGCAACAAAATCGCCGCGCTCGATGCCACGACCGGTGCCGCCACCGAGTGGAACCCGGACGCTGGCTGCGGCTGCCGCGGGGTGCCGAAATGCCTTGCGAGCGTTCGCGCCCTAGCGGTAAGCGGCTCGACCGTCTTTGCGGGCGGGCACTTTTGCAGCATTGGGGGGCAGCCCCGCCGCCACATCGCCGCGCTCGACGCCACGACCGGGGCGGCTACCGCGTGGGACCCGAACGCCAACGACGCCGTCCTCTCTCTGGCGTTGAGCGGCGCTACTGTCTACGGAGGCGGGTGGTTCTCTAGCATTGGCGGGCAGGCGCGCGCCTACATTGCCGCGCTCGATGCCACGACCGGGGCGGCCACCGCTTGGGATCCGGACGCCGACGGCTACGTTTACGCCCTGGCGGTGAGCAGCTCCACCGTCTACGCGGGTGGGGACTTCACCAGCATCGGCGGGCTGCCGCAAAGCCACATCGCGGCCATGGGTGACTTGACGATACCCACCCTGGTCTCACTGGTGAGCGCACACGCGCTCCCCGACCGCGTGGAGCTCACCTGGTTCGCGCCCGCCAGAGACGTCTCGAGGGCGACCGTCTACCGGCGCACCGTGCGGGACGATTGGGAGGCCATTGGCCAGATCTCGGCCGAAGGGACCGGGTGGCTGGCCTACGCAGACACGCATGTGGTCGCAGGCACTCGCTATGGCTACCGGCTGGGGGTGATGGAAGCAGGGCAGGAAGTGTTCCTGGGCGAAACGTGGGTGGACGTGCCCGTCTTGCCGGAGTTGACACTCGCGGGTTTCCGTTCCAACCCGGCGCGGGAGGACCTCAGCGTCACGTTCTCGCTGCCCGATGCGTCACCGGCGCGCCTTGAACTGTTCGACGTGGGTGGGCGGAGGATCGCGGCGCGCGAGGTCGGCACGCTCGGTGCCGGGAGCCATGTCCTGACGCTCGGGGATTCGCGCACGCTGGCGCCCGGGGACTACCTGCTGCGCCTGTCGCGCGGCACTCGCTCGCTCACGGCACGAGCCGTCATCCTGCGGTGATGCCGGGTGGTGTGGAAGGAGTGGAGTCCCCGCCCCGAACGCGCGGAGATTTACTCTGCTGCTGTGGAGTGACCCCTCGTCAAGGCGCCTCCAGCGATCGGAAGTGCGGCTTCGAATACTTGATCTCAGAAGTCAGAGACGACGGACTTGGCAGAGCGCTTCGACGACGAATCACTCTGCTATACGCGGATTGCTCCGGTTGCCCGGGGCCGAGCCGCGTGACGGGCTCCGTCGGGAGAGGCCGCTGTCTACCACAAGTCCGCCACAGGGTACGTCGCCGTATTTCCTCCATGACGGCACGTGACTGGGCGCGTAGCGCGCCACCCGCCGCAGGCCGTCACGCTCCCGGACCGCCGAGTCGCTGCTCTCGGATGCGACATCGTCGCCGCCGTGACGAGCAACCCCCGAGCAACGCTAGCCCCCATGCCGGCAACATTGGGGCGGTAAGGGGCGGCGTGAAGGACTCGGCCCCCGCTTCAGCGAAGTTCGTGATCCCATGTACGCCCTAGCTCGGGAACGGCATCAGGATCCGATACGCCCCTTCGCGCCGCGGCGAGAGTAGGCATCTCGCCCGCCACAGTCGTGCCGCTCACGTCCACGGTGGCGAGCCAGCCTCGTGGTGGGCCCC
>Ga0066710_100001427_pt1 | contig 17851 bp, 17 predicted proteins | sample GraSoiAngelo_159_FD_79666 | JGI IMG/M metagenome (GOLD analysis project Ga0066710, IMG submission 79666) | Grasslands soil microbial communities from the Angelo Coastal Reserve, California, USA - 14_1009_16_40cm | ecosystem: Environmental > Terrestrial > Soil > Grasslands | place: USA... | reverse complement strand
CCTCAGCCCTCGCAGCAGCGCCAGCAGAATCAAGCCCCGCAGCCGAACGCCGGGCAGGCGCCGGCAGCGCAGGGCGAGCAGCAACAACCCCCTCCGCGTTCGGACCAGCAGGGGATGAATCGCACGCAGGCCGAGCAGATCCTCGACGCGCTTCAGGAGCTGCAGCGCATGGAGCAACAGCGCCAGCGCAAGGTGCGCGTGCTGAAGGAGCGCCGTGGCCGTGACTGGTAGCCGCCGGCGCGCCGCCCGCACCGCGGCGCTGCTCGGGCTACTGGCCGCGGCGATCGCGGGCTCGGTGCCGCGAGCTCGCGCCGACGTGTCGGTGGACGCCGACATATCGCGCCGCACGGTCCCGGTGGGGGAGACCGCCACGCTCGTCGTCACCGCCCACGGGGCGATGGGGGGCGTGTCGGATCCGGACTTCGCCGTGCCGCAGAATCTCGACGTTCTGTCGAACGGCCGCTCGCAGAGCTTCTCGTGGGTGAACGGCACGAGCTCGAGCGAGGTGTCGTTCCGCTACGAGCTCGCGCCGCGCGCCCCCGGCACTTACACCGTGGGCCCGATTCACGTGAAGGTCGGAGGCAAGGTCTACATCTACCCCTCGTTCACGCTCACCGCGGTGAGCGCGAGCGGGTCCGGCGGTTCGCTCGCGGCGCCGGGCACGGCACCGGCCCGCGGCAACGCGCCGGCCTCGCTGTTCGTGGATGTGACGCCGCGCGAGCCGCGGGTGGGCGAGCCGGCGCTGCTCCGGGTGCGGCTGGTGCAGCGCGCACCGCTCGCCGAGGATCCGCGCTACTCGCCGCCGCCGACGCCGGGATTCTGGGGCGAGCGTCCCAGCGAGCCGGAATCGTACTCCGGCGAGTCGGGCGGGGCGCGCGTGCTGGTCACTGAGACGCGCACCCGCATCTACCCGCTCGCGGCGGGGACCCAGACCGTGGGTCCGGCGGCGGCCGACCTCGTGATGGAGACCGGGGGGACCGCGTTCGATCCGTTTGGCTGGTTCGGCGGCGGCGGGCGCCGGCAGTTCCAGATCCAGAGCGCTCCGCTGGCGGTGCGGGTCCGGCCGCTGCCCCCCGGAGCTCCGGCCGGCTTCGGCGGCACCGTGGGGACGCTCCTGGTGCAGTGGAGCGTGGACCGCCCGCGCACGCCGCAAGACCAACCCGTGACCGTCCGGCTCGACGTTCGGGGCTCGGGCAACCTGCCGCTGATCAAGGCGCCGGAGTTCCATCCGCCGGGCCTCGAGGTGTTCGGAAGCATGGTCGACGACAGCCTCGGCGCGAGCGGCACGCTCGAGCCGGGCCGGAGGTCGTTCCGGTGGACGGTGATGCCCCGCTCGCTGGGGTCGGTGTCGCTCGAGCCCCCGGCGTTCTCGTGGTTCGACCCGCGGGCCAACGCCTACCGCACCGCCGGGCTGCCGCCGATCGTGCTCGACGTCGAGCCGGGATCGGCATCGGGCGCGGCGCGCGCGACAAGCTCTTACCCCGCAGTGTTCGGCGGCTCCGTGCTCGATCCGTTCGAGCGGCGGTCGCGGCCTTGGCTCGCGGCGCTGGCCGGGGCGATCGCGGCCGTCGCGATCGGATCGATCAAGCGGCCGCGCCAGCCGGGAGCCGCGTCCGCGGCGCGGACCCTGCGCGAGCGGCTCGCCGCCGAGCTGGGCGCCGCGACCGGCGAGTCGCTGTGGGGTGCCGCGGAACGCGCCTGCGCGCTGCTTGCCGCCCGCGGTCAGGAGCTCGCAGCGCTGCGCGCCGAGGTGGCGGCCGCGCGCTACGGCGGGGCGCGCGTCAACCCGGAGAGCGTGCGCACGCGGCTGCTCGCGGCGCTGCGTGGCGCCGGCGGCGAGGAGCGCTGGACATGGCTGCGGCCGGCGGGCGCGAGCTTGGCCGCGGCGGCGGCGGTGGCGTGCGCCGTGCTGGCCATGCCGCATGTCGGCGATCCGCGCGGCGTGGCCCGCGCCCGGCAAGCCGAGCGGCTTGCCCGCAGCGGCGACGTGGTGGGGGCGGAGCGCGAGTGGCGCGAGCTGTGGAGGAGCGGCGCTCGTTCGCCCGGGCTCGCGGCGCGGCTCGGGTGGGCGAGGCTCGAGGACGAGGATGTCGCGGCCGCGTCGCTGTGGGTGCTGCGCGGCGAGCGCGAGGACCTGCGCGACCCCGCGCTGGAATGGGTGAAGCAGCGGGCGCGCGAGGCGGGAGGCCTGGCGGGCAGCGGAGCCCGCCAACTCCCGCTGCGGCGGATCGAGTGGACGGTGCTGGCGCTCCTGTTCGGAGCCGCAGCGGGGGCGGCGTGGCCGCGCCGCTTGTTCTCGGCGGCATGCGCCGCGGCGCTGGTCGTGTGCGCCGGGATGGTGCCGGTGCGCGAGGCGATCGACGCCCGGCGTGACGAGGCGGTCGTGATGCGCGACGAACGGCTCGGCGGCAGTGACATCGATCTCGAGCCGGGACGCGTGGTGCGGCTCGTGGGGAAGAGCGGCAGCCTGGTGCGGGTGTGGGTGGGACGGGGCCTCGAGGGCGTGGTCCCGCGGGACGCGCTGCGCGCGGTCGCGTCGCTGCCGTGAAGCTCCTGCTCCTGGCCGCGAGCCTGCTCGCCCCGGTCGAGTGGCTCGACGCCTCGGTGCAGCACGTCGTGCAGGAGGCGCGCCGTCCCGCGCTCGAGGCTCCCGCGCGGTTCCTGTCCGACCGGCTCGGCACCCCCGCCGCCGTCTTGGGCGCCCTGCTCGCGGTGTGCGTGATCGAGGGCCCGCCGGGGGTCGAGACCGCGCGGCTCGCGGTCCTCACGTTGATTCCGCTCAACCTGACGGTCGAGGCGGTCAAGCGGGCCACGTTCCGTACGCGCCCCGACGGCGAGCGCAAGCGCAGCAATGCCTCGTTTCCTTCGAGTCACGCGGCGAACGCGATCGCGCTCGCCGCGCTCCTGTCGCGGCGGCGCCGCCGGCTGGCACCGCTGTTCTGGACGTTGGCCGTCGCCGTGGCGCTGTCGCGCATCTACCTCAACCGCCACTGGTTCTCGGACGTGGCGGCGGGCGCCGTCTGGGGTCTCGGCTGCGTGTGGATCGTGGCTGCGGCGTGGGACGGCCGCCGCCGCCGCTTCAGAGAAGTGTCCAGTCGTTCCCCCGCCGAGGGCACCTTTCCGACTCGGGAGCGCCATGACGGATGATGGGTGGAACTCGAGGGACGGGGTCTGGTAGTGTGCGGGGTATCGGAGGGGGTCCCAGTGACCATTTCGATCGGCCCTTCGGTTCTCCACAACTCGCTTTGCGTTCCGGACCTCAGGCCACGCAGACGGGAATCGGTGCTGCAGGAGCTCGTCGCTTGCGCCCATCGCGCAGGGACGGTGCGGGAGCCTTCACTGCTGCACCAGATCCTGTGTCTGCGCGAGCGCCTCGGCTCGACCGCGATCGGCAAGGCGGTGGCGATTCCGAACGCGCGCTCGATCACGGTGTTCGAGCCGCGTCTCGTGCTCGGCCGTTCCCGGCGCGGAATCGACTGGAAGGCCGACGATCACGCGCCGGTGCAGCTCGTGTTCCTGGTGCTGACGCCCGGTGACCATTCGCTCGACGCCCACCACGATCTGATCGGCCGAGCGGCCGCGTGCGCCCGCCTGCAGCGCAACCGCCACCGGCTGCTCGAGGCCCCGTCCGTGGAGGCGATGGCCGGGCTGCTCCGAGAAATGCTGCCGTGACCGAGAGCATGGCGATCCTCGACCTGCACGACCTGGATCTGCTGGCGGACGAGCTGAACGACGCCCCGGCGCAGACCAGGCTCCGCAAGCTCGGTCTCGTGATGCAGCCGAGCCCGGCGCTCGATCGCGCCCGCCAGCGGGCGGGGGAGGCCATCGACCGCCGCTGGATGTACCTCTACGAGCGGGCCCACCAGCGCTACGGCCGCGCGGTGGCCGCCGTGCGCGATCGCGTGTGCCAGGGCTGCCACATCACGCTCCCGACATCGGTGTCGCCGACGGCTGCCGGAGCGCTCACGATGTGCGAGTCCTGCGGGCGCATCCTCTATTGGGGCTAAGGTCCTGTCCCAGCGGGCGGCATTCGATCGCTCCCCGCTTGCGCCTTTGTTATGCTGGACTCCGGGCGTCGGCGTGTGTCTGGACCGGTCGTAAGGAGCGATGTTCCATGAAGGCATGGCGTGCGGCGCGCATCGCCGCATGCGCGTTGTGGTTGGTTTCGAGCGGGTGCACGACGCTGCGCGAGATCCCGCGCGGCCAATACGCCGCCGTGCCGGAGCGCAAGGACGTGCGGATCCAGACCCGCGACGGATTGGTCTACGAGTTCGACTACGCGCGGATCCAGGGCGACTCGCTGGTGGGTATTCGACGCCGCGACGTCGAGGGAGCGTTCGCCGACTTCGCGACGCACGGCGTCGCGCTGGAGGACATCGATCGGCTCTCGAGCCGCGGCGTGGATTGGTACCGCACCGGCCTCCTGGGCGGTGGGGTGCTCGCCGCGATCATCGTGACGGGGCTCAGCGCCGCGGGCCGCAACAATGGCTCCGAGCCGAACAGCGCCGGCGGGAAGACGCCTCCGGAAGGGAGCAGCCGAGCACACTGAGTCCGGTGGCATGCATCGTTGCGGCCGCCGCGCACGATCGTGACGGCGGCGGCGGCGCCCCGCCGGCTCCGGTCGGACTCGCCAGTCCCTGGGAGCGCGCTTGACGACATGGCAGCTCCTGCTCGAGAACGGTCCCGCGTGAAGACCGGCTGGTGGAGTGCGGTTCGTGAATGGCTGCTCGCGCGCGCAACGGACCCCGACCCCGCAGCGCTCGAGAGCGAGGCGCGCGCGCGGCTCGAGGCCGCCCACTGGCCCGGGCGCGCGATCCAGGTGGTCGAGCGGCTCCAGGCGGACGGCGGCCAGGCTTACTTCGTGGGCGGGACGGTTCGCGACGCGCTGCTGGGGCGGGAAGCGCACGCGGTGTTCGACGTGGCCACCGACGTCGAGCCCGCCGACGTGACGCGGCGCTTCGCGCGCGTCGAGCCGACCGGCATCCGTCACGGGACCGTGCTGATCGTGGAGGACGGCGTGCAGGTGGAGTGCACGACGTTCCGGCGCGAGGGCGGGTACGCCGATGCCCGGCATCCCGACCACGTGACGTTCACGCGCGATCCGCTCGAGGACCTGGCGCGCCGCGACCTCACGGTGAACGCGCTGGCGTGGGACCCGGTGCACCGCGTGCTGCTGGATCCGTTCGCGGGGACGCTCGACCTCGCCCGCGGCGTGCTGCGGGCGGTCGGCGATCCCGAGCAGCGGTTCCGGGAAGACGCGCTGCGCCCGCTGCGCGTGGCGCGGCTCGCCGCGGTGCTGGAGATGGAGCCGGAGCCCAACACCCGGGCGGCGCTCGGCGCCGTGGAGGAGCGCGCGGGGCTCGTCGCGTGGGAGCGCGTCGGGCACGAGTTCCGGCTGATGCTCGAGGCGCCGCGGCCGTCGGTCGGGATCGAGCTGCTGCGGGAAGCCGGCTTGCTCCGGCTGTGGCTGCCCGAGCTCGCGCGCGGCTACGGCGTGCTGCAGAACCGCTATCACGCCTACGACGTCTACGACCACAGCCTGCACACCTGCGATGCGGCGCCGCCCGGTAAGCCGCGCGTGCGGTGGGCGGCGCTGCTGCACGATCTCGGCAAGCCCGACACGCGCGTGGAGCGCGACGGCGAGGGGACGTTCTACGGCCACGAGATCCTGGGGGCGGAGATCGCAGATCGCGTGCTGGAGCGGCTGCGGCATCCCCACGACGAGCGCCGCGCGATCGTGCACCTGGTGCGCGAGCACATGTTCGACTACCGGCCGGAGTGGAGCGACGCGGCGCTCAGGCGCTGGCTGCGGCGCATCGGCGTGGATGCGGTCGCCGACCTGTTCGACCTGCGCCTCGCGGACAACCTCGGCAACGGCAAGAAGACCGGGTTCCCGCACTATCTGGAGGAGATGCGCGAGCGGATCGAGCGGCTGATCGCCGAAGCCCAGGCGCTGCACGTCACGGATCTCGCGGTCGACGGCGACGACGTGATGCGCGTCCTCGGCATCGGTCCGGGTCCCGAGGTGGGAAGAGCGCTCGACGCATTGCTCGAGCGCGTGCTCGATCATCCGGAGCAGAACACGAGGGACACGCTGCTCGCCGAGCTGGAAGCGCGCACGGGTCGCGAGTGACGTGCGGCGGCAAGACGGGGCCACAATGCTTGACACTTTTCGGCGGCCGCCCGTATCCTGCGCCCCTTCCGCGGGGGTTCAGGTTCGCCCCGTTCGAGTGTCCCGCCGCGGATTGCGGCCGGACCGCGCTCGCTTGAGCGGGACCATGATTCGTCCCGGCCAGGAAACCCCGTCATGTCGATGATCGCGGTCCAGAAACCGGTGCGGCGCGAGCTGCTTCAGGTGCAGCGCCTGCTGCGCGAGTCGTTCACCACGCCGATCCCGATCCTGAACCAGGTCGGCGGACACGTGCTGGCCACGCGCGGCAAGAAGTTCCGCCCCACGCTGCTGCTGCTCGTCGCCAAGCTGCGCGGCCGCCTGGACGAGGACGCCGTGCGCTGCGCCACCGTGATCGAGCTCGTGCACGCCGCGGCGCTGATCCACGACGACTCGGTGGACAGGAGCCAGTTGCGGCGCGGCCAGCCGACCGTCAACGGCCTGTGGACCGACGAGATGGCGATCATCATGGGGGACTACCTGTATGCCCAGGCCATGGCGATCCTCGTGCGGCACAAGCTGGAGCTGGCGATGGAGGTGATGGCGCGCGTGGTGGCCGACATGTCGTGCGGCGAGGCGCTCGAGTTCCAGCACGCCCGCGACCTCGACGTCACGGAGCAGGAGTACATCGAGCTCGTGCGCGCCAAGACCGGCTCGCTGATCGGCGCCGCCACCGAGATCGGCGCGGGCGGGAACGGCGCCGGCCAGGACCCCGGCGCGCGCGCGCGCCTCAAGCGGCTCGGCGAGGCGATCGGCATCGCGTTCCAGATCGTGGACGACCTGTTCGACTACCAGGGCGATCCCGACGTCACCGGCAAGCCCGTGGGTTGCGACCTGGCCGAGGGCAAGGTCACGCTGCCGCTGATCGCCGCGCTGCGCGGCGCGACCGGAGCGGATCGCAAGCGGCTGCTCCGGCTGGCGGGGCGCACGAAGTGGACCGCCGCCCAGTGGAATGCCTTGCGGCAGCTCATGGAGCGCGCGGGGGGGTTCGCGTACGCCCGCGCGCGCGCGCTCGAGCTCGCCTATGAGGCGCGCGCGCTCGCCGACGCCGAGTTCCACGCGAACGGTGCGCGCGACGGACTCGAGACGCGCCGGGCGCTGGACCGCGCCATCGACTACGCCGTGCGGCGCAGCCGTTGACCGCGCGACCCCAGCCCTCTCGCCCGGACGACCTCCGCCCATGATCCGGTCCCGGACCGCCGCGCGCCGCGCGGCGCTCGACGTGCTCAAGACCGCGGCCGGAGCCGCCGTGGCCAAGAAGGCGCGCGATCCGATCGCGCTCGACCTGCGCGACCTCGCCGGCGTATGCGACTACTTCTTCATCTGCTCGGCGTCGAGCGAGGTGCAGGTCAAGGCCGTCGCGGACAACATCGAGGAGCAGCTTCGCGAGCAGGGCGTGCGGCCGTGGCACATCGAGGGCCTGGAGGGCCGCCGCTGGGTGCTGCTGGATTACGTCGAGGTCGTGGTGCACGTGTTTCACGAGAAGACGCGCGAGTACTACATGCTCGACCGGTTGTGGGGCGACGCACGGAGCGTGGATCTTGGTCTGGAAGCGGCTGACTGACGGGTTGGCGGAGGCGCTGCGCGCGCTGGACGCCTGGAACCCGGAGCGGGAGCCGCGGATCGAGCTCGCGATTCCGCGCGACCCCGCGCACGGGGACTGGACCACGAACCTGGCCCTGCTCCTGGCGCGCGACCTCCGGCTCAAGCCGCGCGCGCTCGCGGAAGAGCTGGCCGCCCGGTTTCCGCGCGACCCCGACCTGTTCGAGCCCGTCGAGGTGGCGGGGCCCGGGTTCCTCAACTTCCGTTACGCGCCGGCGTTCCTCGCCGCGCTGCCGGATGCGATCCGCTCCGCCGACGAAGCGTTCGGGCGCCACGACCACGCCCGGGGCCTGCGCATCCAGGTCGAGTACGTGAGCGCGAACCCGACCGGGCCGCTCAACGTGGTGAACGCTCGGGCGGCGGCCGTCGGGGCCACGCTGGTGCGGCTGCTGCGCGTGACCGGCCACGACGCCGAGGGCGAGTTCTTCGTGAACGACCACGGCAACCAGGTGGACCTGCTCGGCGCTTCGGTGGCGGCCCGGTTCGCGGAGCGGATCGGCGTGCCGCGCGCGTTCCCGGACCTGGGCTACGTCGGCTCCTACATCGCGGACGTCGCCGCCACGCTGCCCGCCGCCGAGGCCACGGCCGCCCTCGGGCGCGGCGACGATGCGTGGTTCCGGAGCCAGGCGCTGGAGCGCATGCTGGCATGGCAGGCCCGGGACCTGAGCGACTACGGCGCCGAGTTCACGCGCTGGTTCCGCGAATCGAGCCTGCACGAACGCGGCGCCGTGGCCGACACGTTCCGGGAACTGGAGCGGCGCGGCATGACCTATCGCGCCGTGAAGCCCGAAGTCGGCGCGGCGGCCGGCGAAGCCGGCGCCGAAGCCGAGGATGCGCGCGAGGCGACCTGGCTGCGCACCAGCCGCTTCGACGATGACAAGGACCGGGTGATCGTGAGGTCCAACGGCGCCCCGACCTACCTGCTTCCGGACATCGCCTATCACCGCGACAAGCGCGCCCGCGGCTTCCGCCACGCGATCGACCTGTGGGGACCGGACCACCACGGCCACATCCTGCCGCTCGAGGCCGGGCTCCGGGCGCTCGGGCTCGAGCCCGACTTCCTCGAGGTGCTGATCGTGCAGCAGGTGAACCTCAAGTCCCGCGGCCAGCCGGTCAAGATGAGCAAGCGCGCCGGCGAGTTCATCACCCTGCGCGACCTGATGGATGAGGTCGGCGCGGATTGCGCGAAGTTCTTCTTCCTGATGCGCGGGACGAACGCGCATCTGGACTTCGACCTCGACCTCGCCAAGCAGCAGAACGACGACAACCCCGCCTACTACGTGCAGTATGCGCACGCGCGGATCTGCTCGATCTTGCGCTACGCGGCGGAGCGCGGGCTCGCCCCGGCGAGCGGAGCCGCGGCGCCGTGGACGGCGCCCGAGGAGCGCGCGCTCCTGCGCATGCTGGCGACGTTCCCGGAGGTCGTGCGCGGCGCGGCGTTCACCCGCGAGCCGCAGCGCATTCCGCTCTTCCTCATGGAGGCCGCCGCCGAGTTCCACCGCTTCTACCACCGGTGCCGCGTGGTGGGGGACGACCCGGTCCAATCGAGGGCGCGGCTCGGCCTCGTGGACGCGACCCGCGTCGTGGTGCGGAACGGCCTGGCGCTGATGGGGGTGACCGCCCCCGAGCGCATGGAGCGGCCGGCCGAGGCCGTCGGATGACCGCGGGCGGACCGAAGCGGCCCGCAATCCTCGTGGTCGGTTCCGTGGCGCTCGACTCGGTGCGAACGCCGTTCGGCGAGGTGAACGAGGCGCTGGGGGGCTCGGCGTCCTACTTTTCGATCTCGGCGAGCCACTTCGCGCCCGTGTGCATGATCGCCGTGGTGGGGGAGGACTTTCCCGCCCGGCATCGCGAGCTGTTCGAGTCGCGCGGCATCGACCTGAGCGGGCTCGAGACCACCCCCGGCCGCACGTTCCGGTGGCGCGGCGAGTACACGGTCGAGCTGGGGCACGCCCACACGCTCGAGACGCAGCTCAACGTGTTCTCGTCGTTCCATCCGCGGCTGGGAGAGACGCACCGGTCGGTTCCGTACGTGTTCCTGGCGAACATCGATCCCGAGCTGCAGCTCGAGGTGCTGCGGCAGGCGCGCGGCGCCAAGCTCACGCTGTCGGACACCATGAACTACTGGATCGCGCGCAAGCCGGACCGCGTGCTGGACGTGCTCCGCGAGGTGGACATCGCGCTGCTCAACGAGGAGGAGGCGCGCGCGCTGGCCGGGGAAACCCAGCTCATCCGCGCCGCCGACCGGCTGCTCGAGCAGGGCGCGCGGGCCGTGATCATCAAGAAGGGCGAGCACGGCGCACTGTTCCAGTCGCACGACGACCGCTTCATCACCCCGGCGTTCCCGGTCGCCGCGCTCCACGATCCCACCGGAGCCGGCGACTCGTTCGCCGGCGGGTTCCTGGGGTGGCTCGCGCGCACCGGACGCACCGACCCGCCCACGGTGCGCCAGGCGCTGGTGGCGGGCTCGGTGATGGCGTCGATCGCGATCGAGGATTTCAGCCCGCGCCGGCTCGTCGAGACCGACCCGGTCGAGATCGGCGAGCGCATGCGGGTGCTGCACGCGCTCGTCCACTTCGAGCTCGACGCCGTGCCGCTGGCGATGGATCCGCCGTAGTGGCAGGGCGCGGGCCTGTGGTAGGGTCCCAAGCTCGTGAAACTCTGGGGAGGGTCTCATCGCCGTGGACACCACGCGCACGAGCTGGGTCTCGCACGCGGAGGGCGCGATCCGATCGCTCCGAGACGTCGACAGCGTCCGGATCCGGACCGAAGGAGACGAGATCCGCGAGATTCACGTGATCTCGAGCTCGGCGCGTTCCGCGAAGCAGATCGTGCGCGACATCGAATCGCTGATCATGGCGCGGTTCCACCGCCAGATCGACCACCGGATCGTGTCGGTGGCGAAGGTCAAGGATCACCCGCACCCGCAGGCGCGCCCGCCCGGCCAGCCGCCGCTCGAGCCGCCACCGCGGTCGAGCCCGGAGCGCGTGTCGGCGCTGGCCGCGGAACCGGAGCGCCCGGCGCCCGAGCGCATCCGGTTCGGAAGCGTGAACCTCTACGTGTCGGGCTCGCGCGCCCAGGCCCAGGTCGAGCTCAAGTGGAAGGGGGTTCCGCGCATGGGCAGCGCGACCGGCTCGTGCACCCGCGACCGCGCGCTCCGGCTCGTCGCGCAAGCCACGCTCGCCACGGTCCAGGAGTTCCTGGACGAGGGGGTGGCCCTGAGCCTGGACACCGTGGAAGTCGTGCGCGCGGGCCACAATGACGTTGCGATTGTTGCACTTGACATGCTCGCCCACCGGGCGCAGAAAACGCTGGCCGGATGCTGTACGGTGGGGCAAGATGTGCAGGAGGCAGTGGTGCTCGCCACCCTGTCCGCCTTGAATCGGATCGTCGGCGGGCTCCCCACCAAGGAGCCCACGGAATATGTCTTGAGACCGGCGTCTTCTTAGGAGGCCAAGCGGAGCGGATCGTTCCAGACCAGCGAAGCGGATCCCACCTGTAGTCGAAGCTGCAATACCTCCCGGCCGCAAGCAACGAACGAAGGAGGTGGGGTTTCGTGGATCTCATCCTGGACCTGATCTATTTCTTCGGTAAGGGCGGTTGGTAAGCCTCCGATCGAAGACATCGCATAGCGAAACGACATCAGTCCTCCGAACGGATGTCGGTCTCATTTCTCCATAACAACGAAGCCCGCGGGCCGGAGTTCATGAGCGAGTCGCTGAAACAACGGCGCCCCTGGCTCTTTTACGTCTATTACGCGGCCGTGCTCCTCGCGGCCGCGGCGCTGCTGGTGCTGACCCCCGCGGGTCCGGCGCCCGCCGGCTTGGCGCTCGGCGCGGCCGGGCTGCTGATGCTGCTGAACGAGCTCACGCCCGTCGAGCTTCCCGGCGGCGGCTACGCGAACGCGAGCGCGGTGGTCGACCTGCCGTGCCTCGTGATCCTCGGACCGTTCTGGACCGCGGTGCTCGACATGCTGAGCACGTTCGTGGGCCAGGCCCTGATCCTGCGCAAGCCGCCGGTCAAAGCGTTCCACAACGTGGGCATCGTCGCGCTCACGGACCTGGCCGCCGGAAATGCGTTCCGCCTGGCCGGGGGCTCCGCCGTCGGGTTCGCGTTCGGACGCGAGCTTATGCCGCTGGTCGCCGCGTGTGCGACGTATTTCCTGGTCAACGCGGCGCTGGCTTCCACGATCGTCGGGATCGCCCACGGTCCGAATCCGTGGCGCGTGTTCGAGCGCAACTTCCAGTACGGCATCTTCCACCACCTGTCGTTCATCGCGCTCGGCGTGCTGGTGACGGTCATGTACTTCGGGGTCGGAGCGTGGGGGCTCGTGCTGTTCGCCGTGCCGTTCCTCGTGGCCCGCCACTCGTTCCACCGGTACGTCGAGATTCGCGCCGACCTCAAGGACTTCGTTCGCGTCCTGACCGAGGTGCTCGAGGAAGTCGATCCCTACACCCGCCACCACTCGATGCGCGTCGCGGAGTACGCGGTGAGGATCGCGCGCGGGTTCAGGCTGCCGGAGCGACGGGCGGAGGAGATCGAGTACGCGGCGCTGGTGCACGATCTCGGCAAGATCGGGCCCCAGCATCAGCACATCCTGCAGAAGCCGGGGTCGCTGTCGCACGAGGAGCAGCGCACGCTGCGCGCCCATCCCGCGGCCGGTGCCGAGATCGTGAAGCGGGTGCGCGCGCTGCGCCGCGCCTCCGAAATCATCCGCGCCCATCACGAGCGCCCCGACGGCATGGGCTACCCCTACGGGCTGCGCTCCGAGGACGTGCCGATCGGCGCGCGCATCCTCAACGTGTCCGACGCGTTCGACGCCATGACCTCGGATCGTCCGTACCGCCGGGCGCTGTCGGTGCAGGCGGCGATCGGCGAGCTCAAGCGCGGCGCCGGCACCCAGTTCGACGCCCGGGTCGTGGACTGCCTGGTGCGGCTGCACGAAACCGGCAAGTTCCCGCTCATCCCGAGCCCGAGCAGCGAGGACCTGCTGCAGCTCAAGATCCGCCCCCTCAAGCTGCATCGCTGAGTGCGCTACCGCGACGCCGGCGTCGACAAGGCGCGTGCGGAAGCGATCAAGCGCGACATCCTGGAGGTGGCGCGCGCCACGTGGAGCGCCGGCGTGCGCCCGCTGCCGGGCGGGTTCGCGGGCGTGATGGAGCTGCCGGCCGGCCGGCCGGGGGTACTACGGCTCGTGGCGGCGACCATGGACGGCGTCGGCACCAAGCTGCACCTGGCGCTGGCCGCGGGCCGCGTCGAGCAGGCCGCGGCCGATCTCGTGTATCACGGCGCCAATGATCTCCTGGTGCACGGCGCGCGCCCGCTCGCGTTCCTGGACTACGTCGCCCAGTCGCGGCTCGATGCCGGCGTCGTGGCGAGCGTGGTGCGCGGGCTCGCGCGCGCGTGCCGCGAGGTTCGGGCGGCGCTGCTCGGCGGGGAGACCGCCGAGATGCCCGATACCTATCTGCCGGGCGTGATCGACGTCGCCGGCTGCATGCTGGGCAGCGTCGATCCCGCGATGTTGCTGGACGGCAGCGCTACCCGTCCCGGGGACGTGCTGCTCGGGCTCGGCTCGAGCGGGCTTCACACGAACGGCTACGCGCTCGCGCGCCGCATCGTCGCCCGATCCGGGCTCTCGCTGTCGGATCCGCTGCCCGGCACCCGCGGCAGCGTGGCCGATGCGCTGCTCGCGCCGCACCGCTGGTACGGCCCGGCGCTCGAGCCGCAGGTCGCGCACGGCGAGCTGCACGCGCTGGCGCACGTCACGGGCGGCGGAATCGGCGGCAATCTGGCGCGCGTGCTCCCGCCGGGCGTTCGCGCCGTCGTGCGGGGCCGCGCGTGGGAGCGGCCGGCGGTGTTTCGCTGGCTGATCGAGGCCGGCGACGTGCCGGAGGAGGACGCGCGCTCGACGTTCAATCTCGGGATCGGCATGATCGCGGTGTGCGCGCCGGAGCGGGCGGCGGACGTGGCCGCGGCGCTGCGAGCGGCCGGGGAGACGGTGCACACGATCGGCGAGCTCGAGGCGGGTGCGGCGGGCGTGGCATGGCGGGACTGAGGCAGCGCGGCCGGCCCGCGGCGAGGGCGAGCGTTGCTGCGGCCGGCGGCTCCGGCTCGAGGCCGGGGCTTAGGAGGAGGCGAGCCCCCGGCGGTTCATGACACGGGTGGTCCACGAGGTGGGTGGAGCGGGAGGAGGAGGACATGGAACGTGGAACCCTGGCGCGCGAGCCCCTGGCGCGCGAGTTCGAGGTCCCCGAGCTTTTGGGCGAGTCCCCTGCGTGGCGCGAGGTGCGCGGGGCGCTGCCGCGGATCGCGCAAAGCGAGCTGCCGGTGCTCATCCTGGGCGAGACCGGAACCGGCAAGGAGCTCGTGGCCCGCGCGATCCACGCGTTCAGCGCGCGCCGGCGCGCGGGATTCGTGGCGCACAATTGCGGCGCGACGCCCGACAGCCTGATCGAGAGCGAGCTGTTCGGGCACGCCCGCGGCTCGTTCACCGGCGCCGTCGCGGACCGCGTGGGACTGTTCGACGCCGCCGATCGCGGCACGCTGTTCCTGGACGAGATCGGCGACGCAAGCGCGCTGCTGCAGATGAAGCTGCTGCGCGTGCTGCAGGAGGGTGAAGCGCGGCGGGTCGGCGACGTGCGCGTGAAGCGCGTCGACGTGCGGATCGTGTCGGCGACGCACCGCCGGCTCGAAGAACAGATCGGCAGCGACTTCCGCGCCGATCTCTACTATCGCCTGAACGCGGTGCGGTTCGAGCTTCCGCCGCTGCGCGAGCGCGGCGCGGATGTGCTGGTGCTGGCGCGAGCGTTCCTGGCGCGCGCGGCCCAGGCGGTGGGTCTCCCGCCGCCGGAGCTCGATCCCGCGCTCGCGGCGCGGCTGCAGCGCCACTCCTGGCCGGGCAACGTGCGGGAGCTTGCGAACGGCTGCGCCTATGCGGTGCGCGTGGCCGGGGCGCGCGAGCGCGCGGGGCCCGAGCACTGGCCGCGGGCCTGGCTCGTGCGTGAGGACTCGACGCCGCGCGGGCTGCACGCCGAGACGCGCGCGCTCGAGCAGCGACGGCTGCGCGAGGCGCTCGACGGCGCGCGCGGCAACAAGACGCGCGCGGCGCGCGTGCTGGGTCTGTCGCGCCAGGGACTGCTGAAGAAGCTGCGCCGCTATGGCCTGGGCGTGAACGACGAGCCACCCGACGCGGCGCCGAAACTTGACGCTCCACCGACCGCTACGTAATGTGCGCGCCTCCACTCGGGAGGAATCGTGGCGCGGAAGAACATTCGCATCGGACTGATCGGCGTCGGGGCGGCGGCGCAGGTCAACCACATTCCCGCGCTCAAGCGGACCGAGGGCCTGGAGCTCGTCGCCCTGTGCGACCGCGACCCCGAGAAGGCGGCGCGCGTCGCGCAGAAGTTCGGGATCGAGCGCGCGTTCGAGCGCCTCGACGACATGCTGGGGGCGGACGACATCGAGGCGGTCGACATCTGCACCCCGAACTTCCTGCACGCCCCGATGGCGATCGCCGCGCTGGAGTCCGGCAAGCACGTGCTGTGCGAGCGCCCGCTCGCGCGCCGGGCGGACGAGGCGGCGAGCATGGCCAAGGCCGCGAAGAAAGCCGAACGCCAGCTGTTGTGCGCGGTGCAGCACCGGTTCCGCCCCGACGCGCAGCTGCTCAAGAAGTTCGTGGAGAAGGGCGACCTCGGCGACATCTTCTTCGGCAAGGCGGGCTGGCTCAGGCAGCGCACCGAATGGGATTCCGACGAGTGGCGCCGCCAGAAGCGGGAGTCGGGAGGCGGCGTGGTGCTGGACCTCGGGTTCCAGATGCTCGACCTGTCGCTGTGGGTGCTCGGCAGTCCCAACGTGAGCTCGGTCAGCGCCAGCGTCCACCGGCTGCGCAAGGACGAGGTGGAGGACAGCGCCACGGCGCTGCTGCGGCTCGCGAACGGCGCCACGCTCACGCTGGAGCTCACCTGGGGCCTGCTGATGGAAAAGGACTTCGCGTACCTCAACCTGTTCGGTTCGGGCGGCGCCGCGCTGCTCAATCCGTTCCGCGTGCACAAGGGCATGCACGGCTCGCTCGTGAACGTGACCCCCACGCTCGAGACCTCGCGCAACCAGTACAAGCAAGCGGTGGAGGCGCAGGTGCTGCACTTCTCGGACGCGTTGCGCCGCGGGACCAAGGCGATGGGCTCCGCCGAAGAGATCCTGCCGGTGATGGAGCTGCTGGACGCCATCTACCGCTCGGCCGACCAGGGAAAGGAAGTGCGGCTCGCGTAGCGGCCGCGGCTGGGCGGCGGCGATCGCCGCCGGAGCGCTGCTCGGCGTCGCGTTTCTTCCCGGGCCGTTCGGCGTGCTGGCGTGGTTCGGGTTCGTCCCGCTGTTCGACGCGCTGGAGCGGAGACTCGATTCCGGCGCGCCCGCGAGCGCCCTGTTCCGAGTTGGTTACGGCTTCGGGTTCACGTTTTACGTGATCGGCACGTACTGGATTGCGCGGCTGTCCGATGTGGCGATCACGGTGCCGTGGCTCAAGTACCCGGCCTGGATCACGGCCGCGGCCTACCTCGCGCTCTACCCCGCGCTCGCCGCCTGGCTCTCGGGAACGCTGGCGCGGAAGGCGGCGCTGCCGCTCGCGGTCGTCCTGCCGTTCACGTTCCTCGCGGTCGAGGAGCTGCGCGCTTCCGGGGAGCTGGGCTTTCCGTGGTTCCAGGCCGGGTACACGCAGCACCGGTTCGCGCCAATCGTCCAGCTCGCGAGCCTCGGCAGCGTGACGCTCGTGACCTTGTGGCTGCTGTTGCTGAACGTGTTGCTGTGGCGCGCGTGGCGCGGAACGGCGCGGTGGCGCGCGGGCGCGGGCTTCGTGCTGCTGCTGCTGCTGCCCTGGTCGTGGGGATGGCGCGCGCTGGACGCCGCACCGCGGGAGCCGGGCCCGGCGGTGGCGCTCGTGCAGGGCGACGTCGCGGGCGAGATAAAGTGGTCGGGAAAGCACGCGCGCGAGATCCTGGACCGGTTCCTGCGATTGTCGGAGCGGGCCGCCGCCGACACGCTGCATCCCACGATCGTGATCTGGCCCGAGACCGCGACCGGCACGTACCTGCGCAAGCAGCTCGACCAGGCGATCCAGGTGGTGGCGCTCGCCGAGCGCACCGGCGTCCCCGTGTTCAGCGGTTTTCCCGACTACGAGATCGCGCCGGGCGGCGTGGTGCATTACTTCAATGCCGCGGGAATGTTCCGCCCCGACGGGATGCCCCAGGCGATCTACGCGAAACGCCACCTCGTGCCGTTCGGCGAGCGCATGCCGTTCCAGTGGGTCGTGCCGGCGCTGGGCAAGCTCGACCTGGGCCAGGCCGAGTGGACGCCGGGCCTAAAGCCGGTGCTGTTCGACTCCCGACCGGGCGCGTTCGGCACGCTGATCTGCTTCGAGTCGATCTTTCCCGACCTGTCGCGGGAGGACGTCCGCCGCGGCGCGCGTTGGCTCGTGAACATCACGAACGACGAGTGGTTCGGCAACAGCGCGGCGCTCTATCAGCACGCGGCGATGGCGGTGTTCCGCGCCGCGGAGAACCACGTGCCGCTCGCGCGCTGCGCCAACACGGGCCTCACCGAATTGATCGACGCCAACGGGCGCGTCCGCAGCGCGCTTGCGGTGTGGACCCCGGGCGTTCTGGTCGGGCGTCTCGGCGTGCCCGGAGGGCCGACGCCCTACATGCGGCTCGGCGACTGGCCCGGCACGCTCGCCTTCGTGACCGTCGGCGTGTTCGTGATCCTCGCCGCGCGGAAAGGAGCCGGCCCTCGTGGCAGCGCGGCATCGCGCGCGTGATCGCTCGCCCCGATCTTGTCCGCGGCGGCGCGAGGGTGAGGCATCGCAGCGACGCCCCCCGCGCTTGCGGAGGACAGGGAGGTCCGGAGCGAGCCGCGGGGAAAGCGGAGCGCGGCAGTTTACGGAGATGCCGCGATCCTGTCCGCGGTGGCGTGAGGGTGGGGCATCGCAGCGACGCGCCCCGCGCTTGCGGAGGACAGGGAGGTCCGGAGCGAGCCGCGGGGAAAGCGGAGCGCGGCAGGAGGCCGCGCGCAGCGTGCGGCGCGGAGATG
>Ga0066710_100001425_pt1 | contig 17857 bp, 19 predicted proteins | sample GraSoiAngelo_159_FD_79666 | JGI IMG/M metagenome (GOLD analysis project Ga0066710, IMG submission 79666) | Grasslands soil microbial communities from the Angelo Coastal Reserve, California, USA - 14_1009_16_40cm | ecosystem: Environmental > Terrestrial > Soil > Grasslands | place: USA... | reverse complement strand
TATCGTGGGGGCGGGCATCGCGCGAGCGTGATGCGGGTCTTGTTGCCCTTTTGCAAGAAAATACCATGTGCCGGGCGTCATTCTGCCGCGTTCGGGTAGCTGTTGCAGGCGCGACGGATCCAAGCCTGCCGCGATCAGTCCGGAGACGTCGAACTCGTACACAATGTCTTCTGACGTGCGCTCCGGCTGAGTAGCAAAGTGAACCATGGTACCGTGGCCGCTGTTGAAACAGTATTCGCCGCTCGCCGCAGTCTGATCGATCGCGATCTCGGGCTTTGCACGCAGAATCCTGGCGATGGCCAGAATCTCGCTTTTCGACGTGCCCTCAAGGGCGAGCACGTCGGCGTAATCGCGTTTGAATTTGGTGAGTTCGTCTTCGGACTGCGGCTGGTCGGCGGCGAGGAGACGACCGGTCACAAGGGACGTTAGAAGTAGGAAAAGAATGCGTCGCATAATAGTGCCTCGGTATGATGTTTGATGGGCCGAACTATATTTCGGCTGCATTTCGCAGTCTAATTCTTCATTGTGTTGGGCCAAATGCCGGCTCGACTTTTCGGCGCGTGAACTTACCCTCATCAAACAGGAAGCTAGCAGCTTCCCTACAGGAAAAGCGAATCTTAGATGGCGACGGAAGAATTTCCGAAAAAAGAATTGGAGACGCTCTGGGCTCCGTGGCGAGTGGAATATTTCGAAAAGGAACCGCGTGACCTCAATTTTCTTTCCGAGGCGGCACAGGCGAGCGACGACTCCGCGCATTTGGTAATCACTCGGCGAAAGAATGCGTTTCTGATGATGAACCGCTACCCGTACTCGGTCGGTCATCTCATGGCGGTGCCGTATCGCAAGGTCGCTGAGCTTTCGGCGCTCGGCGACAATGAGGTGGTCGAGCTTTGGAATTTGGTCGTGCACGCGCAGTCGCTTCTACGCGCCGCGACGAAAACGCAGGGATTCAACATCGGTTTGAATCTCGGCGAATGCGCGGGCGCGGGGGCGCCTGATCATCTGCATATCCACATCGTGCCCCGCTGGAGCGGCGACACCAATTTCATGCCGATCCTCACCGGCACGCGTACGCTCTCGGATGGGTTGCGCGCCCTGTATGACAAATTGATGGATGCGCAGGCTAAAATGGCTTCGCAACGTTAAACCGTTAAATCGTTGAATCGAAAATCCGATGTAACCGTTTAACGATGTAACGAATCACTCATCCTTGATGAACACCTGGGTCGAAGCGCCGCCGCGACAAAAGGGTCTGGGCTGCTTCGCGCGGGGTTGCCTGATTCTTTTGGTGTTTGCGATCGTGCTGGCGATCGCTTGCTTTGCCGGTGTGTATTGGGGTTTTCAACGGCACTCCGCGATCATGCACGGTATTTATTGGCTAGCAAAAACGCATTCAATCGCGGAAGCACCGGCGCCGGTGCCTGAATTCACCGGCTCGGACACCCAAATTCAAAACGTCCGCGAACGCTGGCAGGATTTCGAACAGAAGACGCGCGCGGGTCAAGCGGCCGAGATCGAACTGACCGCAGATGACATTAATGCTTTGATCGCCGCGAACCGGGATGCGCGGGGCAAAGTCTTTGTGTCGATCAACGGAAACCAGCTTCGTCTTCAGGCGAGCGTTCCGCTTGGAGAGATCCTTGGCCGGCCGGGTTATTATTTTGACGGGGACATGACTGTTGAATTCAAAGGCGCGGAGTCGTTGGATAATCCGCAGTTGAACCGGATTGTGGTAAACGGGGAGCAGGTGCCAAGTGATCTCTTAAATTGGAAGTATCGCTCCAGGCGATTGCGTGAATACCTGGCTGATTACCGGAATGGTTACGACATCGGGACGATCGAAGTGCGCGATGGCAAATTGATTCTCCGATCGCGCACTGAATAGCGCAACGACTTGGCAGGGCGCGACCGCGCGGGGCGCGCCGAACAGGCAACCGATCAATTCGGCTGCATGATTTCGCGCACAAAAACGTTAAGCTGTCCGTCTTCCTGTTTGCGCACTTCGGTGATCTCGTACGGCCGCATCTCGTCCCGACTCACTGTTGCACCCTGCGGCGGAGGAGTGTAGCCACTCGGAAATTCCACAATGATGCGCGTGGATGAACTGCCGCCGAAGTGCAGCACTTTGTCTGTTAGTTTTGTGCGCGGGCGCAACACGGCTTTGTTGGCCTCGGAAAAATTCACCACGAATTGTCCTTTCAAATAAACGCGTTCGCCTGCGAGTCCGTGCTCAGCGACGTCTCGCAGATCGCCAGTTCCGATGAGCCGGCCAAGCGGCATTTTGCCCGGTGAAAATGTTTTCCAACTGCCACCGCCCGCGTTCGAGGCTAGAGCCACGTTGGAAGTATCGGTTGGAACCGGCTGCGCGGGCAGAACGGGTACCGGCGTGGCGATTGGAAGAGGTGAAGTTTGGGCCACAGGTTCGGTCCCAGCTCCGGTAGCTTTCGACGCCGATGCCGGTGTAAAAGCAGGAATGTTTGGCACGCTTGGCGGTGTACGTGCGGACGCAACTGCAAATGGAGTCGGACTTGGCGCTTCTGGTTTCTGAGCGATCACTGGCTGACCTGGAGTTGATGCCGGCGGCGGAGACTCGAGCTTTTGTTTCTTTCCTTTTTTACCTCTCGGTAACGGCGTTGGCTTGGCCAGCTTACTGTTCTTCGCTAACACAGGTGGCGAAAACATCTGAACAGGCTTGGCTTGTTCGACGCGCACTAATTCATTCTCGGCCGGCGGCGGTGTCGCACTGGGAGCCAAGCCAGGTATAGAAACCGCCGGACCGCCCTGGGCCACTGCGGCTTTTTGCCGATTGTCCGCCAGGCGTTTCTCGATGGCTGTGCGTTCCCGTGCCTTAAATAAAGGCCAGCCTGCAGCCAGGTTCAGACTAAGCGGTGGTTCAAGACGAAAGGTTCCTAGACCGCGTGTGACCGTGTAGCTTCCATACAGCAGCGGGACAGCTGTGATCATGATGCGGCCATCAACCAGTCGTTCTGCGTGAATCACTGCAGAAATATCGTGTGTCCGTTCCAGCTTGACCTCTAACCCAACCGTCAGCGTCTGTTTCATTAGAGGCAGGGCTTCAGGTTTCGCTGGGTAAAGGTGTTCCATGACGAGCTGGCCATTATCGATGGCGTTTGTCAGCGCCACTATGCCGGAGGTAAACACGTCTCCGGGACCGAGCTCGCGTGTCGCAACAATGGTGTATCTGCCTACGACGTACGGCACCAGCCCGCGCACTCGCTGGTAATTTCGAATGTAATCGCGCGTCAGTTCGGCGTTCGTCCTGGCAAGCTCCGCAGCGCCCATTCCCACGTAGCGCTCATACAACTGTTGTGGATTCAAAAATTCGCCGGGCGGCGCAGCAGTCAGCTCGAAACGCTTCGTTGGTTCAATCTTGTGCAGCCTTTGCAAAATCCGGTAGCTGTCAGGCCGTTCCGGTTGATCGAAGATATAAAAACTACCGAGCCACGCTGCCAGCGCGAAGCCAATCAAAAGCAAAATCGCAACCGTCCAGGCAAAATAATTGATGCGCCGCCGTGGACGGTCGTACGGCTCGTCGTAGGGATCGTATGGAGAAGCACCATAGTCCATCAGTCCAGTGGGCGACGATTCGCCATTTTCAAGCCGATTGCGTCGTTTCAAACGACGACCCGCACCCGCAGGTGCGCGAAGCGTTTGGATTAACGACCCGAAAACCGGTGCCGGTCAAACCATCGCTAAAATCCAGAGTCGCGCCGCTCAGGTGGGGAACGCTATCGCCGTCGATAAAAAATTGCATACCATTGCGCTCTACCACCGCGTCCCCGTCTTTTTTTTCATCGAGCGTCATCTCATAATGCAGACCGGAACAGCCGCCTTTCGTCACCTGCACTCTCAGGCCTTTTCGCGAATTTTCCGCTCGCTGTGAAAGCAAACTCTGGAGCTGTCGAACAGCACTGTCCGTGACGTTAATCATTTTTAGAAAATACGGCTGCGGCGTAATCAAGTCAAAACGACGGACATAAGAAAACCGAATCACCAAATCCCAACATCCAAGCTCCAGAACTTTCAATCACCAAGATTTCATCAACGTGCCACTCGTTCAAACATTGGAGCTTGAGATTTCTCTGGATGTTGGATGTCGGCGCTTGAAGCTTTCTCCCCTCGTTGTTTTCTTTCGCAATCGGCAATTTGGAATCTACAATCTCGAATACAAAATGGGCCGGATTCGATTGTTGCCTGAGACCGTGGCCAGCCAGGTGGCGGCCGGCGAAGTGGTGGAACGCCCAGCGTCGGTAGTGAAAGAACTGATCGAAAACAGCATCGACGCAGGTGCTCGCAGAATCGACGTCATGATTCGTCGCGGCGGAATTTCGCTGGTTCGCGTGATCGATGACGGCGGCGGCATGGACCGCGATGATGCGCTGCTTTCGCTGGAGCGGCATGCCACCAGTAAGATTCGGACAGCGACTGATCTTCAAGCGGTCGCTACTCTGGGATTTCGAGGCGAAGCGCTGCCAAGCATTGCCAGCGTGTCGCGATTTCGTCTGACTACGCGCGAGGCCCGCGCAGTCGCAGGGACGGAAATTATCGTCAACGGCGGCAAGCTCGATGTTGTGCGCGACGGCGGTGAAGCCCCTGGAACGCAAGTCGAGGTGCGCTCACTTTTTTATAACCTGCCCGCGCGCCGGAAATTTCTTCGATCCGAAAATACCGAAAGCCGCAACATCGAGCATCAAGTTCATTTGCAGGCCATCGGTCATCCTCAGATCGGCTTTTCCTTGTTGCGAGACGACCGTGTGTTATTTCAGTTACCGGCCGCGGCAACATTGAGTGATCGAATCCGAGATTTGTTTGGAGTTGAGCTATTGCAGCGTTTGGTTGAGGTAACGAGCACTCGTTCGCCCAAGATTCGGATCAGCGGCTTTATCGGGCAGGCCGGCCTGAGTCGCCAAACCCGAACGCAACAGCTCGTCTTTGTAAACGGCCGTGCGATTGAAAGCAGCTTCCTCACTGCCGCTATCCGTGAAGGCTACCATACGGCTCTCATGAAAGGGCAGTACCCGGTTACGTTCCTCTTTCTCGAGCTCGATCCGGCGAGTGTCGATGTAAATGTTCATCCGGCGAAACGCGAAGTGCGTTTTCGCGACCCGACTGGAGTGCGTGAAGCGATCGTTCAATGTATTCAGCAGATACTCGAGGCTGGCCGGTCGGCATGGCAGGAAAAATTTCGCGCGCCGGTCAGTTCGCCGAACCCTGTTGTCGGAAAAGTAGCTCCTGACCTGAGACTGCGGCCCGAGGTATCTGGTCCAGAAGAGGTATATCGCGAGTTACCGCATTTTGGTCCAACTGTAGCCGGGGTCGTTGACCCCGGCCAAGCACCAGTTTCAGAGATTGTAGGGCAGGCGCTCCGCCTGCCGATCGATCGCGTCGATTTGGCAAGCGATGCGCTTGCCCTACAACGGCATGCCAGCAAAGCCGCTCAGCAGCAGTTCCAGATCATCGGTGTGCTCAACAAGCTTTATGTCCTGATGGAAAATGCGGATGGCCTCGTCCTGGTTGATCAGCACGCGGCGCATGAACGAATTCTCTTTGAAGAATTGCGGCGAAGAATGGAAGAGCAGGGGGTCCCAACGCAAAAACTGCTCCTGCCACAGACGTTCGATGTGCCGCCGCGTGACGCCGATTGGATCGAGCGCAATCTGTCAATTCTGCAAAGGATGGGAATCGGAATTGAGAGTTTCGGTCCGGGCACATTCAAAATCGACAGTCTTCCCAGTTTTTTAGACGTCTCAGATCCAGCGCAATTCATGCGCAAAGTGATTGATGATCTCAAGAGCGCTAGCAGTACTGCTTCAGCGATGCGTTTGGGCGAAGAGATGATCGCCAAGAGCGTTTGCCGTCACGCGGTCAAAGCCAATGATCCGTTGCGGTACCCTGAAGTGGAAAAATTGATCCGCGATTTGCTCGACTGCGATCTGCCTTACTGCTGTCCGCACGGACGGCCCACCATGATCCAGATTTCGCTGGCCGAGTTAGAGAAAAAATTCGGACGGAAAATGTGATGCTGTGGAGAGCACGCTTCGAGCGGGTCGCGTTCTCTACCGCACGCGCGCTTGCCATTTGGGAGGCGGGCGAGTTTAATTTGGCGCCGTGAAAAAAATCGAGGCCATCGTCAAGGCGTTCAAAACCGAGCCGGTGAAAGAGGCGCTGATGGCGGCAGGTGTAGAAGGAATGACGCTCAGTGAGGTGAAAGGATTTGGCCGCCAGAAAGGGCACAGCGAAATTTATCGCGGCACTGAGTACACGGTGGATTTCCTTCCAAAAACAAAGTTCGAGATAGTGATTGCGGACGATCGTGCGCAGCGAGCAGTGGAAGCAATCTTGGGGGCGGCCAAGACCGGGAAAATTGGTGACGGCAAAATCTTTGTAACCGAAGTGGAAGAGGCGGTACGCATCCGAACGGATGAACGCGGAATGGAGGCGCTGTGAGCGCGCAGGCCAGAAGTCGGAAGTCAAAGATCAGAGATCAGAAGTCACGCTCTAGCGCGTTTTATGGACGGCTTGTCATGTTGAGCGGAGCGAAACATCTCGGTCTATTGCTGTGGAGAGCCGGTCCAAAGAAGATCCGAGATTCTTCGCTTCGCTCAGAATGACACCTGTGAGGTAGCTTTAACGCTTTAACGAATGCACGAATATTTGTTGTCGATCTTTCTCGGAGTGGTCGAAGGACTGACCGAATTTCTTCCGGTAAGCTCAACTGCGCATTTACGCATCTGCGAAGCGCTGCTGAACATCGACCTTCATGATGGCTTCTGGAAAATGTACACGATTGTCATCCAGCTCGGCGCCATTCTGGCATTGCCAGTCTATTTTTGGCAACGCCTCTTGCAGTTTGTTCGCACTTTCCCGCGGGGCGAACGCGGCAATCGCACCATCTTTACTCACCCGTTGAGTCTCACGCTCATTGCATTTGTTGTGACCGCAATTCCAGCGTGGGCCCTGACGAAACAGATCGGCAAAAACCTGGAAAATCTCTGGGTGATGGCCATGGCGCTTCTTATTGGTGGAATCATCATGTGGATTGTTGACGCGGTTTTCACGCGGCCGCGCACGATGCACATGGAGAAAATGACGCTGCCGCAGGCAGTCTGGATCGGCGCGGCGCAAATTCTTTCTGCTGTTTTTCCCGGCACCTCACGCTCGATGTCCACCATTGCAGCGGGACAGGTCGCTGGAATGTCGCGTTCGGCTGCGCTCGAGTTTTCGTTTTTTTTATCGATGCCGACGATGCTTGTGGCCACTGGATATGATTTTCTGAAGACCGTGATACCGCGTCATCACGAAGTGAATATCGCGCCGTTGACGATGAATTCTCATGAATGGATCGTGCTCGTCATCGGATTTGTAGTTTCATTTTTCGTGGCGCTGGCAGTGGTCGCATGGTTTATGAACTGGGTGCGCACGCGAGGGTTTGTGCCGTTTGCTCTTTACCGGATCGTGCTCGGCATTGGATTATTGATGCTACTGGTCCGTGGTGTGCTGTGATTGATTAAAGATGGAAACGGATCTCATTCTTCCCGATCTGCAAAGCGCGGTCCTTTGCGAGGACGTCCGTTGCGAAATCAATGGGATGCAGACGCTCGTGGGCGTGCTCAGCGTGATTCCGGCACCCGCGCTACCGATCAATTATATCCGTCTGTGCATTTGGACGCGCTGGTGCAGCGGCGCGGGAAAGTTTCGGCAAAGATCCCGAATTGTCGGCGCGAATGAGCAGCAGGTCATCGCGCAGGCGGAGGTCGAGTTTGTGTTGAAGGAGATGGAAGGCTACGCAACGAACGTGCATTATTTCGGCGGCGTGCAGTTTCAGCAATACGGGATACATCACGTGGAGATCTATCTGGAGAACGAATTGCGTCTTCGCTTTCCGTTGCCGGTGATTCAAGTCGCGCGCCCAACAGGCTAAACTCGGCGAGCTCTTGTGAGCGAGGCCATGCCAACGGGTCGGATTTATTTATCAGGGCGCTTCATGCTAAGAGGATTTTTCCGGTCGCTACTGTGTAGCCTTGTGCTTGTCTGGCAGATGCATGCGCAGGAAGTAGTCGTTCCTCGTGAAACAAAACCGAAGGCTCCCACGCAAGCGACGCCGTCTTCTGAGTCTGAGCAAAACCCTTCGGAATCGGCCACGCCAGCACGAACCAAACCCAAGTCCCGCGAAAAGAAATCCGTAGCGCCCACGATTGAGCAAATGCGAGAGTCAGGAGCGCTTGCTGCCGAGGGGCGAAGTGACCGATCCGTTCCGCAACCAAAAGGAACGGGCGCGTCTCACTCGGAGACGGCGGCAGCGGCAAGCCCAGCTGTCTCGCCGACCGCCACGCCAGTGAAAAGAGAGGCGCACATTCCGCAAAAGAGCGCATCGCGTCCGTCCCCGCCGCGAGGTACAAAGCTGGAGCCCATCGGACCAGTTCGGCCGACCATAATTGAATCTGGAAGAGAGAAACCCAGCTCTACTCCGTTGCCAAAATGGCAACGAGGTGGCGAACAAACGCCCGTGCCGTAGTTGGCGAACTCTTGCTGCGCAAGCGTATGTATTTAGCACTGAAAGTGCTGATTCAATTTAAGCCTGGGGCATCGCCCCACGGAAATTGTGATTGAAATTACGGGTGAGCGCTGAAGGCGCAACGCATGGCGTTAATGACACGCGCTTTCAGCGCTGAGGTTTTTTTGGTCCATAATTCCTGGGGCGTTGCCCCAGGCTGACCTGGGCGGAGCCGTTAGCGCTAAACACGTAGGCGCAAGCAAATCAAATGTGCGACGCCGCTCTGCGTCCGGTCCGGGCAGCACAGCACACTAGCTGCGCAAAATCCCTTGCGCGGCGACTTCGCCAACCTATTATTTGCAGGCAAGCCCAGCACCTTGCTGCAAAGTGCTGGGAAATTTTTTGCCCATTTCTGATTTCAATGGCGAACACAATTTTAATCGGGATGCAGTGGGGCGACGAGGGCAAGGGCAAGATCATCGACGTGCTTACTGCCCGGGCTGATCTCGTTGTCCGGAGCCAGGGCGGCAACAATGCCGGGCACACCGTCATCCATCGCGGGGTCAAGTATATTCTCCACTTGATTCCGTCTGGAATCTTGCGGCGCGGCAAAGTTTGCGTGATTGGGAATGGCGTTGTCGTCGATCCGCTGGCGCTGGTCGCAGAGATTGAAAGTCTGCGCAAATTAGGAATCAAAGTAGATAAGAACCTGCTCATCAGCGATTGCGCTCACCTTGTCCTGCCATATCACCGGATACTCGACGAGCAACGCGAGCTGCGTCGAGGCCGCATTGGGACGACCAAGCGCGGGATCGGCCCGGCTTATGGCGATAAAGCAGGACGCACGGGCCTGCGCATGTCCGACTTGATACAACCGATTGTGTTCTCGAAAAAATTGCAAGCAAAGGTGATCGAGAACAACAGAATCCTTCAGGCACTCGGCGCCAAGCCGATCAGTTTTCGGGAGGTCAACGAAACTTACCTGGCCGCTGCCAAAAAACTACGCCCTTTCGTAGCAAACACGGTTGTGTATCTCCATCGCGCGATGGAGCGCGGCAAACAAATCCTGTTCGAAGGCGCACAGGGAACATTCCTCGATATCGACCACGGCACATATCCATATGTGACCTCCTCCAACACAACGGCGGGCGGCGCATGCACAGGCACGGGTGTTCCTCCCCATCGGATGGATCGCGTGGTAGGCGTGATGAAGGCGTACTCCACGCGCGTGGGCGAGGGAGCGTTGCCCACCGAAGACGACCAATTGGCGCAAAGGCTTCATAACCTCGGACGCGAATTCGGCGCGACAACGGGACGCAAGCGGCGCTGCGGCTGGTTTGATGCCGTAGCTACTCGTTATTCAAGGATGATCAACGGAATCGACGAGATCGCCATTACCAATCTGGACGGACTCGATCGCGTCGATCCGATTCGAGTTTGTGTTGCGTATCGGCTAAACGAGAAACGCCTGGATGTTCCGCCATGCGACGCGAGCCAACTGGCTAATTGCGAGCCAGTCTATGAAGAAGTGCGCGGCTGGAATGCATCCACTCACGCATCGCGAAAATTTTCGCAGCTTCCTTCGGCAGCGAGGAAATACCTCAGATACATCTCCGAACTGACCGGAGCAAAATTGTCGATGGTCAGTGTGGGTCCCGCGCGCGGTGAGACGATTACGTTGTAGGCTGGCGTTCACGCGCCGACGAAATTGGGACTCTCTATCTCGAGACAACCTTTAGACACCGGAGAAAATGACGAATGACCAATGACGAATGACGAATCAATGACGAAGCCCGAATGACAAGCCTACAGCCAGTCGAGCGTCATCTGCATTCGTCATTTGATCATTCCTTCGTCATTAGACATTCGTCATTTACCAGCGTTTGCCTCTCGGCAATAAATTCCTGAAGATAGGGCTACAACGATGTCCGTGAGCATTAAAACGGTTCCCCGTCACATCGCAATCATCATGGATGGCAATGGCCGGTGGGCGAAGGGGCGCGGACTGCCGCGCATCAAGGGTCACGAGGCCGGCGCGCAGGCCGTTCGCGAGTGCGTGGAAGGCTGTGGCGAATTAAAGGTGGAATACCTTACTCTTTACGCGTTCTCGGCTGAAAACTGGCAGCGCCCGAAAACCGAAGTCCTCGCACTCATGCGTTTGCTTGAAAAATTTTTGAAAGAGAAAACTCCGGAATTGATTGAGAAAAATGTGCGTCTTCAGGCGATCGGCCGGCTGACTGATCTGCCCGAAAGCTCGCAGGAACAACTCCATAAAACGATCGAGCAAACTGCCGGGAACAGTGGTCTCACACTTATCTTTGCGTTGAGCTATGGCGGCCGGCTGGAAATCATCGACGGAATTAAAAGTTTGCTCCGCGCGATTGAGCTGGGTCACATCGACAAGGCAATGATCGATGTCGAGATGTTCAGCAAACATCTTTACACGCGCTATTATCCCGATCCAGACCTCCTGATCCGCACGTCCGGCGAAATGCGCCTATCGAACTTCCTGCTTTGGCAAACGTCCTACACCGAATTGTACATCACTCCAAAGCTGTGGCCCGACTTCACAAAGAAAGATCTCTTTGCTGCCGTGGAAGAATTTGGCCGCCGCCAGCGCCGCTACGGAGTGGTGCAGTAGTCCGGATACGTTTTTGATCAGATGGAAAACGATATGAGATTTGAAGGTCAAGTGGCGATTGTCACAGGAGCGGGACGGGGGATCGGGCGCGCTATTGCATTACAGTTCGCCAAGGAAGGCGCGCGGGTGGCTTGCGTGAGCCGAACGGAGCAAAACGCGAAGAAGGTCGCGGATGAAATCAACGCCATGCGCGCCGATGCGGCGAAAGCTTACGCGGTCGATGTCGCGGACCATGCTGCCGTCCAAAAAATCGGTGGCAAGATTCTCGAAGACTTTGGCAGGGCCGACATCCTGGTGAACAACGCTGGAGTAAGGCGCGACGCACTCGTCATGCGGATGTCCGTGGAAGATTGGGACGCCGTTATCGGCACAAACCTGCGCGGCGCGTTTAGTTTTACCCAGGCGATTGTTCGCGCCATGACGAAACAACGCAGCGGCCGCGTTATCAACATCAGCTCGGTAATTGGTCTGATGGGTAACGCCGGGCAGACAAATTACGCCGCGAGCAAAGCAGGCTTGATCGGGTTCACAAAGTCGCTCGCGCGCGAGCTGGCGAGCCGCAACATTACTGTCAATGCAGTGGCGCCAGGATTTGTCACCACGGACATGACCGCCGGACTTTCCGAGGATATCAAGAAAACGATTCATGCTAAAATTCCGCTCGGAAGGACCGCAACGTCCGAAGAAATTGCCAACGCGGTGACATTCCTTGCATCGGCGGAAGCAGCCTACATCACAGGCCAGGTGCTCTGCGTCGATGGCGGAATCGTGATGTGATGTGCGTCTCGCGTGTTGGTTTCGGCGTCGCGCCGAAACAGGCTTTCCCTGTACATTGCTGCCGCGGTGATATCGAAGTCCAAAGAAAAGTTCCGCGATCGCGAGGACGCGTTCGCCAGCCCACGGGACGCGTGCGCTACCCAGAGCTTGGCAGATCGCGCTGCATGATTGTAATTCGTCCCTCCGCGATGACAATATCGCCGGCCGAGACACGGCATTCATAAACCGTATTAGCGCTGTCGCCGAACAAGCGGCTCGCGAAAATCTCAAGCGGCCCGTCGATATCATCCAGGCGGGTCGCGTGCAAACGCGCATTTCGCAGCGCAGCCAGGTAGCCGGGTGGCGCGGTCGCGCCTGCTGAGCGCGCTCGCAATCCGCCGTGCACTGCCGCCGCTTGTGCGCCGTATTCGAAGGCATGCAAGGCTGATAACCGCCCGGCGCGACGCAACGGGTTAGCTGGATCACGGTGCGTATTAGTCACGCACACAATCGATCGATCATCCCATCGAGTGACGCTGTCCAAGAGGCACATCGAACCAGAGTGCGGGATGAGCGTCCGGATCTCCGCGTTGTGGATCGGCAGACTATCAGCCATGACGCAGCACTAACCTGGCAAAGCCTGGTCCCAAAACGGATAGAAGTTAAACCAGTTGTAAGGCGCAAGGCGCGCGTAATGCTCCAGGCGCTCGGCGTAGCGCTGCATCCAAAGCTGAATGTCTTTGGTGCGATGATCGCGATCCAGAGTGATCTCATCGGCAAAATGTTCGAAGTAAATTTCGTAGCTGTTTCCGCCGCGGTACAGACCAAAAAACAAAATCACAGGGCAACGCATTGTCGCGGCCAGCAGCACCGGGCCGGCTGGGAACGTAGCCGGCGCGTTCAGAAACTGACATTGCGTTGTCTTGTCGCCGCCCGAGACGCGGTCGCCTAACATCCCGATGAAAGAGCCGGCATCCAGACTCTCCTTGACCCTTATCAATGTATCCGGTCGATCGGGTGCAATTACGGTTCCCGCAACCATGGGATTTAGCGCGTCAAAAAAACGCGTGATATTTTGGTTGTGCAACGGGTCCATCAGTACTTTGAGCGGAAAGTTCCGCTGCATTACTCCCAAGGCGCGCAGCATCTCGAAGCTGCCCAGATGCGAGCCTAAGAGGATGCTGCCTCTGCTGCTTTCGATTCGGCGATGCAAAATTTCCTTCCCATGAACCGTTACATGAAAGCGCTCGAATTCACCGCGCAGCAGATAAACGCGATCCAGAATGGTCGCGGCGAAACAATGAAAATGGCGGAAGGCATGCCACCAGTGAGCTGGCTCGCCGCGCAAACGTTTCAAGTATTCGTAAGATGTCCGACGTGCAGAATGTGCAGCGATCACAAAATAAAGTGTGATCGGATGCAGCAGCAGCCTTGCACCCCAACGTCCTATATGTATCGCAATCGAGGCAAGTATTCTCAGTGAAAGGGGCGTGCCGCGTTCCGGCAAGCTCGTCCAGCGATCTGCCTCCGAAGCTTTGCGAGCCGTGTAGAAAACGCTGTAGCCGCGCCCCTGTGGGGCGCTTGTAGGCTCGTATTTATCCATCTTTCGAAGCGATGCCTATGAACGGCGCACAGCGCCGTGGCTACACCGGTGCTGATTTACAAAATAGTAACCAAGCGGTGTCATTCGGCCTGGGCGCTATTCTGTCCACAAATGGCGCCAGTGAAAAAATGTGGGTAGATCTCGCGAATGCGATCGATATCCGGCGCCACTCTGGCGTGCTTGAAACCTGCGCGCGAAAAAGCACGACGCCACTGTTCTGCAGTCAAAAAGCCCGGATTCGGGCGAACTTCCGGATCTGTCTGGACGTTTGTAAAACTATCCAGAATTTGAAACATCAACTCAGGATAGATTGGTTGATTATCGTAAGGTCGCACGCATTCGCCGATCACCAGCCAGCCATCGTCGGCCAGAGCGGAGCGGGCCTCGTTCAAGCTAAACAAAAGATTCTTGGAGATGTGCATCACGTTGACGGCATATACGAGATCGAACTCTCCCGCGGTGATTCCTTGAGTGTTCCATGGCAGGTCGAGGTTTAGCGGGGCCCATTCGAGCGCCAGATTTGGATATTGACCGGCCAGTTTACGTTGACTGCAGCGTCGGAAGTACGCATTCGGTTCTGTAATAAGGTAGCGCTCTATTCGTGGCAAAAGACGGCGCTCGGCAAGCAACTGAAGTAAAATTTCGCTGGCGCTGCCGGTGCCGGCGCCAACTTCCAAAATCCGAAGCCCGTGCCCGGTGGAAAGATGATCGACGGCTGATACTGCGCCCACCCAATTATTCACCGCGTAGGTCGAATTATCGTTATGAAAATAATTCAGCCACAGCGGGACCCCCTGTGGTCCGAGCAGATTGTGATCGCCACTTTGCTGGCCACTTGCGACAGCCAGGTAAAGACTCGCCGCGTGATCCAACAAGTCGAGCGTCGCTGCATTGGCGGGGTCAATACTCAGACCCACGGCATGGAACCGCTTGAGATCCGCTTCCCACGGCGAGTACCGAAGTCGATAAAACCGGATGTTCCTGTTGGTCTGCGCCTCGGCGCACCCGCTTTCCACCAGACGTTCCAGGATCCAGCGTAGGGCGAACTTGAAACGCGGCTGAAACGAAAGCAGCCGACAAAGTTCATCGGTCGATCGCCACTTGCGGAGTCGTTCTACGAGATTCAGTTGGCGCGATAAATCAATAGCCAGCTCGATGCTGTAACGCTCCATCAGTTCGATGCTTTGATACGCGCGTTCGCTGAACACCTCAGGCGGGAATTGCTGGAGCCACTGCGCCAGGCGGGGATCGCTCCGCTGGGCTTCAAACTGAGGCGCAGCCGATGATAGCGCGTTCACGACCTCACTTTGTCTCCGAACAAACTTCAAGTCGACCTTCAACTATTATCCGACCTTCGACGCGGCAGGAAAAGTTCACTTCGCTCCGGCCATCATCGCTCGCGGAAAAACAGATCGTGAATGTCTGCTCAGGCTTAAGTGGCACAAGAAACTTAACCGTTCGTATGCCGGCAAGCTGACAATCCTTGCGCCATTCAGCCAATGCCCCGAGCACTTCGTCGAGGATAACTACCCCGGGTACGAGAGGCATGTCGGGAAAATGTCCAGGTAAGCTTGGATGATCAGCGCTAATCATCCGGCGAACTTCAAAGGTCATTCGCGAAATTTCCGTTACCCATCAGATTGTTCTTTCCGGTAAACGAGACGAAGCGAGAACGCTTTTGTGCTTCTCGAAACGAGGGTCTCGACCCGATGACCAGAGGTTCTCACCATCCGGCGAGGATAAGCCAAAGCGCTGACAATACGGCGCGAACGCGCTGAGGACTTCCTCCGCGGAAGAACCAAATTGCGATAGATGATATCGATGGTTCCCTGGTTGCCTCTGGGCGTGCCTTGTAACCAGGACACGCATTCGCTGCTCTGCATCTCTCGACAACGACCAGCCAAAATGGTCGTAGATTCGTCCGACTGCCGCGATGGGGTCGCGCGAAATTTCGTCATATTCTACGTCACAGATGCGGTTGTCGGCGAGTCGATCGCGTTCCTGCAAAAATTTGTCCACGGTTTCGGACCAGTAATTGATTGCCTCCCGGCAGGCCGTGAACGGATCGACAGCATCGCTAAAAGCGCTGCGAAGGATCGTTACGAGACTTGATACCGAAGCCATCGCATCGACCGGTGTCCGATGGGTCTGCACGAACAGCGCATCCGGATAGACGGAAAGCAATGCGGGCATGGCGGACATGTGAGTCGGCGCTTTCAATATCCAACGGCGGGCAGCACGCCGAAACTGCAGATGCTGAACAAACCGGCGATGATACTCGTATGCCGGTCGTAAATCCTGTTGAAAAAACCAGGCGCGATATGATGGCACGTAATACATTGCATCGAACTGATCACTCATAAAGGTGGGAGCCATAAGGCCGATGCACTCCTGCGGAAGTTCTGCCCCCACCGCATGCACATAGCGGAAAGTGGGTGCCAGCCAATTAAAGAAGTTACAACTCTGGGTCGCGCGCTGGATACGGCGTTTCTCACCGGCGTGAGTAGGTGGAGAGGGCGACATCACTTCCCACATGAGAGGCGAGCGATGCCAGGGGTCGGCAGCGAGCAGATTATGCAGCAGGGTAGTACCGCTGCGAGGCAACCCTACGATAAAGAGCGGCGAGCGGATTTCCTGGCGTGCGATGTTGGGATAGAGCTGCCGGTCCCGTTGCATCAGCAAACGCGAGCACAACGTCTGCAAAATATTCGTTCTAAGGGCGATCTTTCCGACAAGATTAAGCCGTGCCTCGCTCTGACAGGACTCGAGCAAGCGCGAGAGCGCTTCAAAAAAGTCGCCCTCGCCGAAATCATCAAGACCGCAGCGTCGCTTGGCAGTCTCGATCAAGTCAGCCGCAAGCGCTCGGGTAAATGGAATTCGTGTTTTTTCCAGCAGTGCGCCGAATCCATTGAAGAGCCGAACAGGCAGGAACGGACGGACCTGTTGGAGAGTAGTAGCGGGGCTGTTCATTCGATTAAGCATCCAATAGTGCCAGCGGTCGCATTCGATTCGCTATAAGACTTAAGGGCTATGGAAATGACCGAGCGCGGCAAGTCAAGCAGCGAATGCGCGAAACGACGAACGCTAAGGCGGTTTCATAAATGTCGTAGCCACCGGCCTGTTGCCGGTCCGCCTCGGTGCTGCTTTTTACGACAGGGAGACGGCCCGCAGGGCCGTGGCTACAGCGGATACACTTTTATTTTAATCCAGTCTAGTCCGTGGTTGCGCGGCCCACGCAATGGTTTCATCATCTTGATATGCAAACGGAGAAAGCCACATTCGGCGCAGGCTGTTTCTGGGGAGTGGAAGAAACCTTCCGCAATTCGGAGGGCGTTTTGTCCACAGCGGTCGGGTATGCAGGCGGCACAAAAGACAATCCCACGTATGAAGATGTTTGTACCGATAAAACCGGACACGCCGAGGTGGTGGAAGTGGAGTTCGATCCATCGCAGACCAGTTACGATCAACTTCTCGATATTTTCTGGTCGAACCATAACCCGACTACCCTGAACCGGCAGGGACCGGATGTGGGAATGCAATATCGCTCGGTGATTTTTTATCATTCGCCCGACCAAGAGGCGACGGCCAAAGCTTCTAAAACCAAAGTCGAAAAGAGTGGCCGTTTCAATCGGCCGGTCGTAACGCAAATTGAACCCGCACCGAAATTCTGGCGCGCGGAAGAATATCATCAGCGTTATTTGCAGAAGCGCGGCCAGTCACATTGCGCGATCTGAACGCTGGTCATTTGTCGCGGCGTGCGTCACTCCACCTCTCCCCTTTTAGTATGCACGTAGCGCCAAAGGTGTCGCATTCACTTCTAGCCTGGGGCAACGCCCCAGGATGCATCGCACCCCTAAAAAGCATCAGCGCTGAAAGCGCGATTCACTTTCTCTGGGATTGGGAACACGCGCTGGACTGACTCGCGCTTTCAGCGCTTGGTTCACTGGGCAATCGGATACCTGGGGCGATGCCCCAGGCTAAAATGACAGAGCGCCTGTGGCGCTAAAAGCAAACACCTTCGAAAAGGGAGAGGCGATTGAGTTCGCTCGTGATATTAGTTGTAGGTGATTTAAGAAACGTGGTTCACCCGTGAAACCCCAGGTAATTCGCACCAAAAACTTCACTGCCGACGCTGCTGACTTCATTCTTGAACAAGCGCACAAAGCTATTGGCGAACGCAATGAATTCCGGATTGCGCTCTCGGGCGGGAACACGCCACGGCCAGTTTACGCGCGGCTTGCCGCGGTTGCGCATGATTTGCCGTGGGAATTGATTCACATCACGTTCGGCGACGAGCGCTGCGTGCCACCGGATGATAAAGACAGCAACTTCAGGATGGCGC
>Ga0066710_100001424_pt1 | contig 17858 bp, 30 predicted proteins | sample GraSoiAngelo_159_FD_79666 | JGI IMG/M metagenome (GOLD analysis project Ga0066710, IMG submission 79666) | Grasslands soil microbial communities from the Angelo Coastal Reserve, California, USA - 14_1009_16_40cm | ecosystem: Environmental > Terrestrial > Soil > Grasslands | place: USA... | reverse complement strand
GCTGCTGGAGACAACGATGATCTCTCCCAGTTCACCGAATCGGATCGGCTGTGGTTGCTGCGCCTCGTGGCGGTGCTGCGCTCCCGCGTAGACACGGAGCCGCTTGAGCTGGTCGGCGCCGAGGGTGTTGTGCTGAAGCATGCCGCGCACCGCGTGCATGATCGGGAACGTCCCGTCGCGGGCGATGGCCTCCTCGAACGTGCGCACGCGCCGGCCGCTGGGATAACCCGAGTAGCGATCGTACGTCTTCAAGGTCCGCTTGCTGCCGGTTACGACGATGTCGCGCGCATTGATGACGATGACGTGCTCGCCGGTGTTCACGTGCGGCGTGTACTGGGGGCGGTGCTTGCCGCGCAGCACCCGTGCGATGTTGGTGGCGAGCCGTCCCAGCGTCTGGCCGCGCGCATCAACGACGAACCAGCGCGCTTCCACCTCTCTCGGCTTGGCCTGGAATGTGGTCTGCATGCTACGCAGCCTCGGTTACCGGATAGGTGACGGCCCACTGGTGCAGGCCCCGCGCCGGCGCCACCGTGATCGTGGACTCGCGCCGTGCCGGCTCGACCAGAAGCTGCGCGACCGCCGCCGGCGTCATGCGGCCCTGCCCCACCGCGACCAGCGCGCCCGCGAAGGCGCGCATCATGCCGCGCAGAAAGGCGTTGGCACGCACCGTGAGCACGACTGCCTCGACGGCACGCCGGTCGGCGGGCCTGCCGAGAACCACGTGATCGACGGCGGCGGCGTCGACGGTGCGCACCGTCGTGCCCCCCGGAGCGGTGGCGGCGCCGAAGCTGGCGAAATCGTGCGTGCCCACCAGCGCGCGCGCTGCGGCGCGCATGCCGTCGACATCCAGCGGTCCGCGCACAGCCCACGCGTACTGGCGGGCGACGGTGACGCGGCTGCCGCGGCACAGGACGACGTAGCGGTACGTGCGGCTGACAGCATCGCGGCGCGCGTGGAAGTGCTCGGCGCACGTCGCGGCAGCGACCACGACGACATCCGCGGGCAGGTGCGCGTTGAGCGCGGCGGCAAGCGTTGCCGGCTCCCATCGTCGATGCAGCGCGACGCCGACCGTCTGCGCGTGCGCGTGCGCACCGGCGTCGGTGCGCCCCGCGGCGGTGAGGCGCGGTGGCTGCTCGCCCAGCCGGTGCAACGCCTCGCGGAGCGCGCCCTCCACCGTGCGCTCGCGAGGCTGCGCCTGCCAGCCGTGGAAGGCGGTACCGTCGTACTCGAGGGTGAGGCGGTAGGCGGGCACGCTGGGACCTACTCCACCAGCTCGATGATCGCCATCGGTGCGGCGTCGCTGGTGCGCGGCGCCACCTTGACGATGCGCGTGTAGCCGCCCGGCCGCTCGCGGTACCGCTCCAGGTACGTGCTGAACAGCTTGGTGGAAACCTCGCGATCGTTGACGTACAGGGCGACGCGGCGCCGCGCGTTGACGTCGTCGGGCTTGGCATCGGTGATCACCCGCTCGACCCAGCGGCGCAGCTCCTTGGCCTTGGCCTCGGTCGTGGTGATGCGGCCGTGGCGGAGCAGCGCGGTCACCTGGTTGCGCGTCATCGCCTGACGGTGTGCCGCGCTGCGGCCGAACTTGCGCCCGGCGATCCGATGCCGCATCAGCTCGCGGCCTATCTCGACATCGGCTGGAAGAGCGTGGTCAGCTCCTCCGGCGTGACGAACTCGCGCTGGACGAGCTTCTCCTTGATCTCGTCGAGCGACTTCTGTCCGAAGTTGCGCAGGGTGAGCAGCTCCTCCTGCTTCATCGCCACCAGCTGACCCACCTTGGTGATGTCGTTGGCCTTGAGGCAGTTGAGCGCCCGGACGCTCAGCTCGAGGTCCTCGATGGGGACGTCGGCGAGCCGGCTGGGCAGGTCGTTGCCGCGCGTCTGGCGAAGCTGCGGCGCTGCCAGGTTGTCGCCGAAGCGCACGAACAGGTCGAGGTGCTCGGTGAAGAGCGCCGCCGCCTGGCTGACCGCCTCGACGGGGGCCAGCGTGCCGTCGGTCCAGACCTCGACGATGAGCTTGTCCCACTCGGTTTCCTGACCCACGCGGGTTTTCTCCACCGAGAAGTTCGCCATGCGCACCGGCGTGAAGATGGCGTCGATGGGGATGACGCCGATGGGCTGGCCTTCCTTCTTGTTGCGCTCCGCGGTGACGTACCCCTTGCCACGCTCGACCATCAGGTCCATGCGCAGCTGCGCCTTGGGACCGTCCAGGCTGGCGATGTGCTGGGCGGGGTTGCGCACCTCGACGTCGCTCGGCGTCTCGATGTCGGCCGCGGTGACCTCCTTGGGCCCGCGCGCGTCGAGCGTGAGACGCACCGGGTCGTCACTGTGGGAGACGACGTTGATCTCCTTGACGTTGAGCAGGATCTCGGTGACATCCTCGCGGACCTGCGGGATCGCGCTGAACTCGTGAGCCACGCCGTCGATCTGCACCGACGTGATGGCAGCGCCCGGCAGCGATGAGAGCAGCACCCGGCGCAGGGAATTGCCCAGCGTCACACCGAAACCCGGCTCCAGCGGCTCAATCTCGAATTTCCCGTAGTCCCCGCTGCTCTCTATTTCGCGGACCACAGGAGCGGTTACAACATCAATTGCCACTTGGGCTCACCTCGAGTAGTACTCGACGATCAACTGCTCGTCGACTGCGGATTCCATCTCGTTGCGTTCCGGTAGACGGACGATGGTGCCGCTGAGCTTGGTCGCGTCGAGGCTCAGCCATTCGGGGACGGCGCGTCCCTGCACCAGCTGCTGTGCGTTCTCGATGGGCAGCAGCTTGCGGCTGCGCTCCCGCACGTCCACGCGATCGCCGGGGCGCAGCTGCGCCGACGCGATGTTGAGCGCCCGGCCGTTCACCTGGAAATGGCGATGGCTGACCAGCTGGCGCGCCTCGCGCCGCGACGCGGCAAAGCCGAGCCGGTACACGATGTTGTCGAGCCGGCGCTCGAGCTGCTGCAGCAGCACGGTGCCGGTGACCCCCTCGCTGCTCTCCGCGCGCTCGAAGTAGTGTCGGAACTGCGCCTCGAGCACGCCGTACAGCCGGCGCGCCCGCTGCTTGGCACGCAGCTGGATGCCGTAGTCGCTCGCCTTGCGGCGGCGAGCCAGCCCGTGCTGCCCGGGGAGGACCCCGCTGCGCTTGTCGAAGGTGCAGTTGGTGACGCACTTCGAGCCCTTGAGAAAGAGCTTCACGCCTTCGCGCCGGCAGAGGCGGCACACCGGCCCGCTCTGGTTGGCCATTACACACGCCTCCGTTTGGGCGGCCGGCACCCGTTGTGCGGGATGGGCGTGATGTCGGAAATCGCGGTCACCTCGAGGCCGCTCGCCTGCAGGCTGCGGATGGCCGCCTCGCGGCCGGCGCCCGGGCCCTTGACGAAGATCTCCACGGAGCGCAGGCCGTGCTCCATCGCCTTGCGCGCGGCGCCTTCAGCGGTCACCTGCGCGGCGAAGGGCGTGCTCTTGCGCGAGCCCTTGAAGCCCTGTGAGCCTGCCGAGCCCCAGGCGATCACGTTGCCGTCGGGGTCGGTGAGGCTGACGATGGTGTTGTTGAAGGTGGCCAGCACGTGCGCGTGTCCGACCGCGATGTTCTTGCGCTCGCGACGCCGCGTGCGTACCGCCTTCTTCTTCTTGGCCATCTATGTCCTTGAATAACCCGTCGGCGAAGGCGGATTCACTCCGCCGTGAGCCGACACCGCTTCACAGCGATGAAAAAGCGCGGTGGTCGGGTGCGGCTTTTTCATCGCCCTTACTTGGTGACCTTCTTGCGGCGCACACCGACCGTCTTCTTGGGACCCCTGCGGGTGCGCGCATTGGTGCGCGTGCGCTGACCGCGGACCGGCAGGCCGCGGCGGTGCCGCTGCCCGCGATAGGTGCCGATCTCGATGAGGCGCTTGATGTTGAGCGCGATCTGGCGTCGCAGGTCGCCCTCCACTCGGCCCTGCAACTGTTTGGCGATGACGTCACGCAGCTTGCCGACCTGGGTGTCGTTGAGATCCTTGGTGCGGATGTCGGGGGAGATCCCGGCCAGCTGTAGAAGGCGCTTCGATGTGCTCAGGCCGATCCCATAGATGTAGGTGAGCGCGATCTCGATCCGCTTGTCGCGGGGAACGTCGACGCCGGCTATTCGTGCCATTGCAGTTATCCCTGACGTTGCTTGTGCTTCGGGTTGTCGCAGATCACCCGGACCGCGCCATGGCGCTTGATGATCTTGCAGCGGTCGCACATCTTCTTCACGGATGCCCGAACTTTCATGAGATGGCTTGAAGTCCTTTCACGTGGCGGCGCGCCAGACGCGCCGTGTGCCCGCAGAACCCCTGAGGCACGCTGAAACAGCCCCGATGACTGCGTTCATCAGTATAGCCACTCAAGCCGAGACCACCGTGGCCGGTGCGGGGCGGAGGGTGAGAACGTCCGGCCCGGCAGGCGTGATGGCGACCGTGTGTTCGAAGTAGCAGGACAGCTTGCCGTCGTCGGTCACCACGGTCCACTGGTCCTCCAGCACGTGGACGCCCGCGCCGCCGGCGTTCACCATGGGCTCGATCGCGATGACGATGCCCGCCTTGAGCAGGTTGCCGGCGCCCGCCCGTCCGTAGTTGGGCACCTGGGGCAGCTCGTGCATGTCACGGCCGATGCCGTGGCCGACGTACTGGCGGACGATGGCGTAACCGTGGCTCTCCACGAAGGTCTGCACGGCCTCACCGATGTCGCCGATGTGATTGCCCGGCCGCGCGGCCTCGATCCCGTGGCGGAGCGCCTCCTCGGTGGTCTCGATCAGGCGCAGCACCTCGGGCGAGCCGTCGCCGCAGGCCACCGACAGCCCGCTGTCCGCCCACCAGCCGTCCAGGATCAGGCCGCAGTCGAGGGAGACGAGATCACCGTCCCGGAGCCGCCGCCGGCCCGGAATCCCGTGCACCACCTCGTCGTTGACCGAGACACAGAGCGAGTTGGGAAAGCCCTCGAAACCGAGGAATCCGGGGATGCAGCCGTGGTCGCGGATGAACGTCTCGGCCTCGGCGTCGAGATCCAGGGTGGTGATACCCGGGCGTACGGTGGCGGCCAGGTGGGCCAGGCACGCGCCGAGGATCCGCCCGGCCGAGCGCATGCGCTCAACCTCCTCGGGTCGCTTCAGACGGAAACTGTCGATGCGCACGGCGGTCAGGAGGCCTGCGCCTGTTCGTGACCGCGCGCCAGTGCAGCCGTGATCCGCTCGGTGACCGCGTCGATGCTGCCCACGCCGTCGATGCGTTCCACGCGCGTGCCCGGCGCGCCGTAGTGGCCGAGCACCGGCTCGGTCTCGGCCCGGTACGTGGCCAGCCGCAGCTCGAGGGCTTCCGGCGTGTCGTCGGGGCGCCCCTCGAGCTGCGCGCGCTTGAGCACGCGCTCCTTCAGCACGCGGTCGGGGACGTCCAGGGCCACGAGCACGTCCACGCCGCGGCCGCGCCGGGCCAGCATCGCATCGAGCGCCTCGGCCTGCGCCACCGTGCGCGGGAAGCCGTCGAGCAGCGCACCCCTGGCGGCGTCCGGCTGCAAGAGCCGCGCTTCGATGACGCGCACCACCAGGTCGTCGGAGACGAGCATGCCGCGCCGCATGATCGGTCCCGCCTCGAGACCGAGTGCGGTGCCCCGCGCGACCTCGTCGCGAAGGATGTCCCCGGTCGCGATGTGCGGTATGCCGATGCGCGCCGAGACCCGCGCCGCCTGCGTCCCCTTGCCGCTTCCCGGAGGGCCGAACAGCACCGCGATCACTTGATGAACCCTCGGTACTGCCGCATCAGCAGCTGCGTCTCGATCTGCCGCATCGTGTCGAGCGCCACGCCGACGACGATCAGGATGGCCGTGCCGCCGAGGTAGAGGTTGCTCGGTGACACGCGGGTGATCGCAGCGGTCAGCAAGGGCAGGATGACCGTGATGCAGGCCAGGAAAAGCGCGCCCGCGAGCGTGATGCGACCCATCACCTTGCCCAGGTATTCCGCCGTACTTCGGCCCGGTCTGATGCCGGGGATGAACGTCGACTGTTTCTTCAGGTTGTCGGCGACGTCATTGGGATCGAACACGACGGCCGTGTAGAAGTAGGTGAAGCCGAGCACGAGCAGGAAGTAGATGCCGTTGTAGACGAAGTTGATCGGGATGACAGCCCCGGTCGGTTGCCAGTTCTGAGTGATCCAGGTGGAGACGTGCAACAGCACGCCGCTGCTGTTCTGGAAGAGGTTGGCGAAGATCGTCGGGAAGGTCATGATCGAGATGGCGAAGATGATCGGGATGACGCCGGCGGCGTTGACGCGCAAGGGCAGGAAGTTGCGCCTCCCCTGCGCCGCAGCGCCGGTGCGCGGATTGAGCACCCGTTGCGCCGATTGCACCGGAATCTTCCGCTGCGCCTGCTGCACCTCGATGATGCCGGCGGTGACGACGATGGCGATCACAGCCATCACCACGATCTGGATCACGTGCGCGCCACCGGTGCCCCCGTAGCTGAGCACCGTTCCGGGAAGGCGGCCGATGATGCCGACGAAGATGATCAGCGACACACCGTTGCCGACGCCGTACTCGGTGATCAATTCGCCGAGCCACATGGCGACGACGGTTCCGGCCGTCAGCACCAGGATGATGCCGATCTCCTGCGCAGGCGTCGGGTTGGGCAGGATGGCGCCCGCGGAGGTGACACCCGGGTTGGTGAACAGCGCGAGGTATCCATATCCCTGCAGCGCGGCCAGTGGCACCGTGAACCAGCGCGTGTAGCGGGTGATGCGCTTGCGTCCGGCCTCGCCCTCCTTGCTGAGCACCTTGAGCCGCACGGAGACGACCGTCATCAGTTGCATGATGATGGTGGCGTTGATATAGGGATTCAGCCCCTCCGCCACCAGCGTGAAGCGCGACAATCCGCCGCCGCTGAACAGGTTGAGCAGACCCAGCAACGAGTTGTTCGAGAAGAGCTGGTCCAGCGCTTTGGAGTTCGCACCCGGTATGGAAATGCTGGCCAGCACGCGGAACACCATCAGGAGCCCCAGCGTGATCAGCAGCTTGCGGCGCAACTCCGGGATGCGGAACGCCTGGACCAGCGCCTCGATGAGGTTCACTGCGGCTCCGCTTGGGGCTCCTCGTCAGCGGACGGCGGCACCACCACCACCGGACCAGGACGCGGCGGGGCTTCGAGGAGCTCGACCCTGCCACCGGCGGCTTCGACTGCCTGGCGGGCCGCCGCCGAGACACGATGGACCCTCACCAGAAGGCGGGTGCGCAGCCGGCCTGCGGCCAGCAGCTTCACCGGCACCGCTGCGCCCGGAATCAGGCCCGCCTCCGCCAGCGTGTCGGGGTCGACGACGCTGTCCGGCTTGAACCGGGCGAGCTTGCCCAGGTTGACGACCGTGAACTCGCGGCGCCAGCGGTTGTGGAAGCCGCGCAGCTTGGGCAGCCGCTGGGTCAGCGGCATCTGGCCGCCCTCGAAGCCCACCGGGAGCCCGACGCTGGAGCGCGACCCCTGCCCCTTCTGCCCGCGGCCGGCCGTCTTGCCCTGCCCGGCGCCGATGCCGCGGCCGATGCGTGTGCCGGCTCGCCTGCTGCCGCGTGCCGGGCGCAGCTCGTGCAGCTTCACGACGGCTCCGACGCCGGCTGGTTGCCGGCAGCACGGCTGTGCGCGGCGAGCACCGCCATACCCGCGGCCGTGTCCGCGGGCTCGCCGTCGACGCTGACCAGGTGGCGCACCTTGGCGACCATGCCCCGGATGGCCGGGGTGGCCTCGTGCTCGACGGTCTGGTGCCGGCGCTTGAGCCCCAGCGCCACCAGGGTGGCCCGTTGGTCATGCGCGTAGCCGATGGCACTCTTTCTATATGTGATGCGGATGGCGCTCATGGCGCGGCCGCCTTCGCAGCTGGCGGCGCATCCGCCTCGGCCGCGGCCGGCTCCCGCTCCCGAGCGAGCATCCGGTCGGCCAGCTTGCGGCTGCCGATCACCTGCTCGGGCGTGCGGCCGCGGACCTCGGCCACGTCGGCCAGGGTGCGCAGGCTGGCCAGCGCTGCGACGGTGGCCCGCACGACGTTGATCGGGTTGTCAGTGCCCAGGCTCTTGGTGAGGATGTCGTGGATGCCAGCCGCCTCGACGACCGCCCGCATCGAGCTCCCGCTGATGACCCCCGTTCCGGGAACGCCGGGTTTGAGCAGCACCTTGGCGGCGCCGAGCTTGTAGCGCACCTCGTGGGGAATGGTCGTCCCGACCATCGGTACGGTGATCATGTGCTTCTTGGCGTCCTCGACCCCCTTGCGGATGGCCTCGGGCACCTCGCCCGCCTTGCCCAGGCCGGCGCCGACACGACCGGCTCCGTCACCGGCCACCACCAGCGCCGCGAAGGAGAAGCGGCGGCCGCCCTTCACCACCTTGGCGACGCGGTTCAGGGAGACGATCTTCTCTTGAAATTCGCCGCCACGATCGTCACGTCGGTCCATGCGCATCGCCATGTCAGAACCTCAACCCGCTCTCGCGGGCAGCATCAGCCAGGGCTCGCACCCGGCCGTGGTACAGGTAGCCACCTCGATCGAACACGATCGACTCCACTCCGGAGGAGCGGGCGCGCTCGGCGATGGCCTTGCCGACAGCGGCCGCAACGGCCACGGTCGGACCGGAGCCGGGAATCGACTTGCGCAGCTCGAGCTCGGTGCTCGATGCGGCTGCAAGGGTCCGTCCCGATGCGTCATCCACGAGCTGGACCTGGATGTGGCGCAGGCTGCGGAACACGGTCATGCGCGGCCGCGCCGCGGTGCCGCTGATGCGCTTGCGCACGCGCCGATGACGGCGGTCGCGTGCTTCACGTCGGTCCTGCTTCTGGTGCATCGTGGTGTCAGCCCCTGCTCACTTGGTCTTGCCCGCCTTGCCGGATTTGCCCGCCTTGCGACGCAGGCGCTCGCCCCGGTACAGGACTCCCTTGCCCTTGTACGGCTCCGGCTTGCGGAACGACCGGATCTTGGCGGCCACCTGCCCGACCGTCTCCTTGTCGGCTCCACTGATGACGATCTGCGTCGGCACCGGGACCTCGATGGTGATGCCCTCGGGCGGCGAGTAGCGGATCGGGTGCGAGTAGCCGAGGGTGAGCACCAGGTCGGAGCCCTGTTTGGCAGCACGGAAGCCCACACCCACCAGATCCATCTCGCGCGTATAGCCGCGGCTCACGCCCTCGACCATGTTGGCCACCAGCGTGCGGGTCAGGCCGTGCAGCGAACGGTGCACGCGCGAATCGGTGGGGCGCGCGACGGTGAGGACGCCGTCGGTGCTGCTCACGGTCATCGCCGGCGAGAGCGTGCGGCTAAGGGTGCCGCGCTCGCCGGTGACGCTGATGTGGCTCCCGGTCAGCGTGACCTGAACGCCCGCGGGGATGCTGATCGGCATCCGGCCTATGCGCGACATCTGCTCACCACACGTAGGCGACCACTTCGCCGCCCAGGCCGGCGCGCTGCGCCGAGCGTCCGGTCATCAGCCCGTGGGACGTCGAGATGATGGCGATGCCGAGTCCACCGAGCACTCGCGGGATCTCACTCTTGCGCGCATAGACGCGCAGCCCCGGCCGGCTGATCCGCCGCAGCCCGCTGAGCGCGCGACCCTTGGTGTGCGGCGGCTTCAGCGTGATGCTCAGCATCTCGTGCGGCGCCTCGCCGCCCACCGAGTACGACTCGATGAAACCTTCCTCGCCGAGCACCCGCGCGATCTCCACCTTCATTCGCGACACCGGGATCTGCACGTTCTGGTGATGCGCCAGATTGGCGTTGCGGATGCGGGTCAGCATGTCGGCGATCGTGTCACTGGTCATCGGCTCACCACGAACTCTTCTTGACGCCCGGTATCTGGCCCTTGCTGGCCAGGCCGCGGAAACAGATGCGGCACATGCCGAAACGGCGCATGTACGCGCGCGGGCGGCCGCAGATGCCACAGCGGTGGTGCTCCTGGGTGGAGTGCCGCGGCGGCCGCAGCGATTTGGCGATCAGCGATTTCTTGGCCATCAGCTCTTCCGGAAGGGCATGCCGAAGGCGGCCAGCATCGACTGGCCCTCGGCGTCTGTGCTGGCGGTGGTCACGATGCAGACCTCCAGGCCACGCAGCTTGTCGATCTTGTCATAGTCGATCTCCGGGAAGACGAGCTGCTCGCGCAGGCCCAGCGTGTAGTTGCCGTGGCCGTCGAATGCCTTGGTGTCGACACCGCGAAAGTCGCGGATGCGCGGCAGGGCAACGTTGACCAGCTTGTCCAGAAACTCATACATGCGCCGCCCGCGCAGGGTCACCTTGACGGCGATGGGCATGCCTTCGCGCAGCTTGAACGCCGCCACCGACCGCTTGGCGCGGATGACGATGGGCGCCTGGCCGGTGATCTGCTTCAAGTCGGCGACCGCGGCATCGATCGCGCGTGCGTTGGTGATCGCCTCGCCCAGTCCGATGTTGAGCACGATCTTCTCGATCCCCGGGACCTGCATCGCGTTCTTGTAGCGGAACTCGCTGACCAGCGCGGGCACGATCTCATCCAGGTAGCGGCGGCGCAGCCGGGGCGCCTCGAGCGTCTGCACGGCCATCAGAGCACCGTCCTCACGTAGCGCTCACCGCAGTGCTTGCACACGATGCTGCGCCGGCCGTTCTCGTCGACTTCGTGAGCGATGCGCGTCTTGTGGTCGCAGCGATTGCACACCAGCATCACGTTGCTGTAGGCGACCGGCCCGTCGAAGTCGATGATGCCGCCCTGGATGTTGCCCTTCACACCAGATTTCGTGTGCCGCTTCTGGATGTTGATGCCGCGCACGGCGACGCGCTGCTGGTCCGACAGGGTGCGGCCGACCACACCTCGCTTGCCCTTGTCCCTGCCGGCGATCACCTCCACGGTGTCCCCCTGGCGGATGTCGAGCGGGCGGGTCTGGCCTCGAGCCCAGCCCTCGCGGCGGAGCTGGGTGCGGCGGCGGCGTTCGGTCCTCGCGCTCACGCTCAGATCACCTCCGGGGCAAGGCTGACGATCTTCATGAAGTTGCGTTCGCGAAGCTCGCGGGCCACCGGCCCGAAGATGCGCGAGCCGCGCGGATTGTTCTGGGGGTTGATGAGCACCGCCGCGTTCTCGTCGAAGCGGATGTTGCTGCCGTCGGGACGCTTGTACTCCTTGGTGGTGCGCACCACCACGGCCCGGACGACATCACCCTTCTTCACCTGTGCGTTCGGCTGCGCCACCTTGACCGTGCCGATGATCACGTCGCCCACCGACGCGTACTTCCGGTAGCTGCCACCAAGCACGCGAATGCACAGGAGCTCTCGTGCGCCGCTGTTGTCGGCCACCTTCACGATCGTCTCCTGCTGGATCACGTCAGCGCGCCTTCTCGATGATCTCTGACACGCGCCAGCGCTTCTCCTTGGACAGCGGCCGCGTCTCCATCAAGCGGACGCGATCGCCCACGCCGCAGGTCCCCTCGGCGTCGTGCGCCTTCAGGCGGCGCGTGTGCCGCACCACCTTCTTGTACAGCGGGTGTGGCTTGGTGTCCTGCACCACGACGATGACCGTGTTCACCATCTTGTCGCTGACGACGACGCCCTCGCGCACCTTGCGCCGGGCGCGCGCCGCCGCGCTCTCGTCACTCATCCTCATCGACCTCCTCGGCGGCGACCTCGTCGCTCGCCTCGACCTCCTCGACGGCCTCGGGCGCGGCGCCGTCCGCCGCGGTGGTGCCGGCGGGCTCTGCCTCCGCTTCCGCCTTGGCGCGGCCGCGGCGTCGAACCGGCGGCGCCGGGGCCGCGACAGGCACGGGGGCCTCGACGGCGGTGCCTGACAGCGTGCGTTCCGCTTCGATCTGCACCGTCATCGTCCTGGCGATCTCGCGCCTGACCGCGCGCACCTGGCGGTGGTTCTCCACCTGGCCGGTGGCCTGCTGGAAGCGGATCTCGAACAGCTTGCGGCGCTGCACGCGCAGGTGGTCGGCGAGCTCGGCATCGTTCATCTCGCGCAGCGCCTTGATGGAGTCGGCTCGCTTGTTCATACGCTCGCCTCGACCTCGGCGCCGGTGTCCTCGCGCGCGACGAAACGTGTCTTGATCGGCAGCTTGAATGCGGCCAGGCGCATCGCCTCCTGCGCGGTCTCCATGGTGACCCCGGCCATCTCGAACAGCATCAGACCCGGCCGCACCACGGCGATCCACCCCTCGGGCTGACCCTTGCCGCTGCCCATGCGCGTCTCCGCCGGCTTCTTGGTGAAGGCGTGGTCGGGGAAGACGCGGATCCAGATCTTGCCGCCGCGTTTCACGTGACGGGTCATCGCGCGCCGGGCAGCCTCGATCTGGCGGTTGGTCATCCAGCACGGCTCCATGGCCTGCAGGCCGAAGCTGCCGAAGTTGAGCTGGTTGCCGCGCTGCGCAGCGCCGGTCATCCGCCCCCGGTGGAGCTTGCGGTGCTTGGTGCGCTTGGGCATCAGCATCGCCTACTCCTCCTCTTCCTCTTCGTCGGATTCCGCAGGCGGTGACGCTGCCTTCTTCGCCGGCTTCTTGGCCGCCCGGGTCGCGGGCGTCGCCTTCTTGGCGGCCACTGGCTTGCGCCGCGCGGGTGCCCGCTTGGCGGGCAGCCTTTCGACCTTCTCGTCGGCCTTGGGCACCTGGCTCACCACGGCGGCGATCTCCGCGTCCTCGTCGGGGAGCTCGTCGACGGTGGTGTCCGGGGTTTGCTCCTCGTCGACCTCGGCGATCGGCGCCACCTCCGCCTCAGTGACCGCCACCTCGACCGGCGCGGGTACCTGCACCTCAGGTTCCGCGACGGGCGCAGGCGGCAGCACCGCGGGCCGTGCTGTCGCCTGCAGCGGCGCCCCGTCCTCGGCACGCTCGCGGCCCGCCACAGGCACGGGCTCACCGGTGGCGGTGACGAAATCGCCGAGGTACAGCCAGCACTGCACGCCGATGCGTCCGAATGTGGTGCGGGCCTCGGCCTTGCCGTAGTCGATGTTGGCGCGCAGGGTGTGCAACGGCACGCGGCCGTCGCGGTCCCATTCGCGGCGCGACATCTCCGATCCGCCCAGCCGCCCGCTGACCTGGATCTTGGCCCCCTTGGCGCCGGCGCGCATGGAGCGCAGCATCGTCTGCTTCAGCGCGCGGCGGAACGCGATGCGTTTCTCGAGCTGCGACGCAACGTTCTCCGCGACGAGGGTGGCGTCGAGCTCCGGCGTCTTGATCTCGTGGATCGTCACCCGTACCTTCTTGCCGCTGATGCGCTCGAGCTCGTCGCGCAGCGCGTCGACCGATGCACCCTGCTTGCCGATGACGATGCCCGGCTTGGCGGTCTGGATGATCACGGTGAGCTGGTTGGCGCTCCGCTCGGTCTCGATGCGGGCGACCCCGGCATTGCGAAGGCGGCTGCCGATCAGCCGGCGCATGGCGACGTCCTCGTGCAGCAGCTTCGTGTAGTCCTTGTCCGCGTACCAGCGCGCATCCCAGTTGCGGTACACGCCGAGCCGGAAGCCGATCGGGTTGACCTTGTGGCCCATCAGTCCTTCTCCCCTTCCGTCTCGTCGGTCGCCGTCTCATCCGGCGCCGGCTCGCTCACCGGCGCTGGGGCCGGCGCTGCGCGCCGGCGGCGTGAGGGGGGCGGACCGGATGCCGGCCCCACCACGGGCGCGGGCACCAGCGCGCGCGGCATGCGCACCACCGATCGCCGGCGCTTGCCCATTGCCGGCTCCTCGTCCGTGACCAGCGCGCGCAGGTGCGAGGTGCGCCGGAACCAGCTGCCCACCATGCCGCGCGGTTTGGGGCGCCAGCGCTTGAACACGTCTGCGCCGTCGACCTCGACGCGCACCACACGCAGCGTCGAGGCGTCGAGGTTGTAGTTGTGCTCTGCGTTGGCTGCAGCCGACTTGATCACTTTGGCCACGTCGCGCGCCGCGGAGCGCGGCGAGTAGCGCAACACGACCAGCGCCTCGGCCACGGGCAGCCCCTCGACCATATGCGACACCAGTCGCGCCTTGCGCGCCGTGGTGTGCACCCATCTCGCGGTCGCCACGACTTCCATCTCTTACTTCAATGCCTACTTACTTCAACGCCGAGCTGCGCTCGGTGTGGTGACCGTGGCCGCGGTGCTTGCGCGTCATGGCGAACTCCCCGAGCTTGTGCCCCACCATCGTCTCGGTGATGAACACGGGAACGTGCTTGCGCCCGTCGTGCACCGCGATCGTGTGCCCGACCATCTCGGGGAACACGTCGCTGCGCCGCGACCAGGTCTTGATGATCCGTTTCTCGCGCGTGGAGTTGAGCATCTGCACCTTCTCGAGCAGATGCGTGTCGCAGAACGGTCCTTTCTTGAGCGAGCGACCCATTACTTGCTCCGCCGCCGCACGATCATGCGGTTGGTGTCCTTGTTGTGCCGGGTGCGGTGGCCGAGAGCCGGCTTGCCCCAGGGCGTCTGTGGGTTGCCACCGGCGCCGCTGCGTCCCTCGCCGCCACCGTGCGGGTGGTCGAACGGGTTCATGGTCATGCCGCGCACCGCGGGACGGAAGCCGCGCCAGCGCGACTTGCCCGCCTTGCCGATGACCTGGTTCTCGTGGTCGGGATTGCTGACCTGGCCGATGCTGGCGCGACAGCGCACGTCGATGAGCCGCACCTCGCCGCTCGGCATGCGCACCTGCGCGTAGGCGCCTTCCTTGGCGAGCAGCTGCGCCGCAGCGCCCGCGCTGCGCACCAGCTGGCCGCCCCGGCCGAGCTGCACCTCGATGTTGTGGATGGTCGTGCCCAGCGGGATGCCCGAGATCGCCAGGCAGCTGCCCGGCCGGATCTCCGAGCCCCCGCCGGAGGCGACGGGATCGCCTTTCTTCAGGCCCAGCGGCGCCAGGATGTAGCGCTTGTCGCCGTCGGCGTAATGCACCAGCGCGATGCGCGCGCTGCGGTTGGGGTCGTACTCGATGGCCGCGACCTTGCCGGGCACGCCGTCCTTCTGACGCTTGAAGTCGATGATGCGGTAGGCCTTCTTGTGGCCACCGCCGCGGTGGCGCACGGTGATTCGGCCGCTGGCGTTGCGGCCGCTGTGCTTGGGCAGGTGCTCGAGCAGCGAGCGCTCCGGCTTGTCGCGCGTGACCTCCTCGAAGCTGCTCACCGACATGAAGCGGCGGCCGGGACTGGTCGGCTTGTACTTCTTGAGTGGCACTTACACGCCCTCGAAGAGGCCTTCGATCTTCTGGCCGGGCGCGAGCGTCACGATCGCCTTCTTCCAGCTGGAACTGCGCCCGCTCACCCGAGTACGCCGGCGTGAGCGCAGCCGGATCTTGCCGCGCACCGTGATGGTGTTCACGTCGACGACCGTGATCTTCTGATCCGCGAACGCCTCCTCGACAGCCCGGCGGATCTGGATCTTGGTGGCATCGGCGTGGCAGCGGAAGACGTACTTTCCCTTCGACATCGAGACGTACGACTTCTCGCTCACCACCGGGCGCAACACCACCTGATAGAAGCCGCGGCCCGCGCTCATGCGAACGCCTCCGCGATGTGCTCGAGCGCGTCCGGGGTGATCAGCACGGTCTCGGCGACGAGGAGGTCGCGGACCGACAGGTTACCGGCCAGCGTGATACGCACGTCGGGGATGTTGCGAGCGCTCCGCTCGAGCATCGCGTTGTGGGAGCCGAGCACCATCAGCACGCGACGGCCGGCGTCGACCGCGCGCACGAGATCGACGACGGCGCGAGTCCGGGGCGCCTCCAGCTCGAACGAGCTCATCACCACCACCTGGTTCTCCGCCGCCTTCACGCTGAGCGCGCTGCGCAGTGCCAGGCGGCGCTGCTTGCGCGGCATGCCCTGCCGGTACCCGTGCGGGTGCGGACCGAATACGACCCCGCCACCCGCCCACTGCGGCGCGCGCGTCGAGCCCTGGCGGGCGCGCCCCGTGCCCTTCTGCCGGTACGGCTTGCGCCCACCGCCGCGCACCTCTCCGCGGGTGCGTGTGTCGTGCGTTCCCTGGCGCTGGTTGGCCAGCTGGCGCAGCACGGCCTGGTGCATGACCGCGGTGTTCGGATTGACCGCGAAAACGGAGGTGGGCAGCTCCACCGTGCCGGTGGCGGCGCCGGTGGAATCGACCACGCGCGCGCTGCTCATTGCTTGTCTCCGATGGTCGCCGAGCGGTCGCTGTCGAGCACCAGCACGACGGCGTTGCGATGTCCCGGCACGGCCCCTCTGACCAGGAGCAGGTTGCGCTCGCTGTCAACGCGCACCACCTCGAGGTTGCGGACAGTGGCCTGCTGCGCGCCGAGATGCCCGGCCATGCGCAGGCCGCGAAAGACGCGGGCTGCGTCAGTGGAGCCTATGGAGCCCGGCTGCTTGATGTTGTGCGATCCGTGGGTATACGGGCCGCGCTTGAAGTTGTGGCGCTTGTGCGTGCCGCTGAAGCCCTTGCCCTGCGTCACGCCGCTCACGTCGATGCGCTGCCCCGACGTGAACATGTCGACGCTGAGCCGCGTGCCCACGCTCACCTCACCGGCGTCACGCAGCTCCATGAGCGTGCTGAGCGGGCCGACACCGGCGCGCTTGAAGTGGCCGAGCATCGGCTTGGTGGTGCGCTTCGGCGAGCGCTCGCCGAAGCCCAGCTGAACGGCGTCGTAGCCGTCGCTCGGCACCGTCTTGCGCTGCACGACGCGGCAGGAATCGGCTTCCAGCACGGTGACCGGCACGGACGTGCCGCGCTCGGTGAACACCTGTGTCATGCCCACCTTGCGGGCGAGGAGGCCCCGGCTCACAGCTTGATCTCGATGTTGACGCCACTGGGGAGGTTGAGCCGCATCAGGGCGTCGACCACCTTGGGGTTGGCGTCCAGGATGTCGAGGATCCGCTTGTGCGTGCGCATCTCGAACTGCTCGCGCGAGTCCTTGTCGATGAACGGCGAGCGCACCACCGTGTATTTGTTGATGGAGGTGGGCAGGGGCACCGGTCCGGCGACGCGCGTGCCGGTGCGCGTGGCCGTCTCCACGATCTTCGACGCGGCCTGGTCGAGGACGCGGTGATCGTAGGCCTTGAGCCGGATCCGGATCTTCTGTGGCATATGGGCCGCCCAAACTCCTCTGTTATTTCTCGACCGAGGTCACCGCGCCGGCGCCGACGGTCCGGCCGCCCTCGCGGATTGCGAAGCGCATGCCCTCTTCGACCGCGATGGGGGTGATCAGCTCGATGCCCATCTCGACGTTGTCACCGGGCATGACCATCTCCTGGCCGTCGGGGAGCGCGATGGTACCGGTCACGTCGGTGGTCCGGATGTAGAACTGCGGACGGTAGCCGGTGAAGAAGGGGGTGTGCCGTCCGCCCTCGTCCTTGCTGAGCACGTACACCTGAGCCTTGAACTTGGTGTGCGGCGTGATCGTGCCAGGCTTGGCCAGAACCTGGCCGCGCTCGACATCCTCGCGCTTGACGCCGCGCAGCAGGCAGCCCACGTTCATGCCGGCCTCACCGTTGTCGAGCAGCTTGTGGAACATCTCCACTCCGGTGACCACCGTCTTGGTGGTCTCCTTGATGCCCACGATCTCGACCGCCTCGTTGACCTTGACGAGGCCGCGCTCGATGCGCCCGGTCACGACCGTCCCACGACCCTCGATGGAGAACACGTCCTCGATCGGCATCATGAAGGGCTTGTCGACCGGCCGCTGCGGCACCGGGATGTAGGTGTCGACGCCGTCCATCAGCTTGATGACGCCTTCGCTCGCCTCCTTGTCGCCCTCCAGCGCCTTGAGGGCGCTGACACGCACCACGGGGATGTCGTCGCCGGGGAACTCGTAGCGGCTGAGCAGCTCGCGCACCTCCAGCTCGACCAGCTCCAGCAGCTCCTCGTCGTCCACCGCGTCGACCTTGTTGAGGGCCACCACGATGTAGGGCACGCCGACCTGCCGGGCCAGCAGGACGTGCTCGCG
>Ga0066710_100001423_pt1 | contig 17859 bp, 18 predicted proteins | sample GraSoiAngelo_159_FD_79666 | JGI IMG/M metagenome (GOLD analysis project Ga0066710, IMG submission 79666) | Grasslands soil microbial communities from the Angelo Coastal Reserve, California, USA - 14_1009_16_40cm | ecosystem: Environmental > Terrestrial > Soil > Grasslands | place: USA... | reverse complement strand
TACGAGACCCAAGCCGAAGAGTGTATGGCGACCGTAAATGTCGCCGATACGACCGAAAATCAACGACAAGCTAATCTGGGAGATTTGATAGGCGATCACCGCCCATGAGATGCCGACGATGGTTGTTTCCAAGCTGGCCGCCACCGTCGGTAGCGACACGGAAAAAATCCGGCTGGCCGTGCCGGCCAAAAAATTGCCCAGCGCCGCATTGATCAGCAGCAGCCAGTTGATGCGGGAATCCATGCGTTGTCGGTATGGAATCGCGGAAAGAATGAATCAGCGAAGCGGCGGCAGGCCTCCAACCTTTATGTCGCTTACCAATGTTTCTCTATCAGCTCGATGCAAAACTCAAGGGCGCTTTCGACTTCCACATTGGAAATCTGCGCTTCATCGTCCGACCGAGCTCGACCATTTCTCACCTTCTCCAGCCGCACCGCTTCCATGCGGGTGATGAGATTTTTGTTGATCGCATCGACCATCAGCGCCGGCAACGGCTGGGCCGACCAAGGCGAACGCTGCAAACGGGCTTTGAGCCAATCTTCCACGGCCTGATCGCAGAGCACAATGACATCGCGAGGCGAAAGGTCGGCACTCGACCAACCGCTGAGCGCCCGGCTCAGCACTCGGATCGCTCTGCCTTCCGGCGAATGGTGGCCTTTGATTTTTTCCTTCTCGGCCAGATTGGCAAATATCTCTTGAGCATCGAAAGGCATAACGACTCCGTCTCAAATAATTTACCACGAAGTGCCTAACGCGGCGAAGCCGCAACCAAATGAGCTTGTCTCCCGCAAAAGCTTGTCTTGAGTAAAGTCGAAGGGTCCGAAGCTCGAAACAATATCAAATGACAAAAAATCCCAATGTTCCAAACAACCTCGATTGGGACTTGAGTTTCGGGGTTTTAATATTTCGAATTTCGAAATTGTTTCGCCTTTCGATATTCGAATTTCGAATTTAGGAGACAAGCTTGGCGGGAGTAAATCCCCACGTCCCGGCGATCCGGGCTGTCTGAAAATTTCAAGCCGCGAAACCTCTCCAGTATAGTAGTACGGAGCGCACCAAGGTTAGCAGGCGAGATCTTTATTCACCGTGTAGGGGCGACCGGCCGGTCGCCTGATTCTCCTCCGCGTCCTGAGCGTGCGCCTCAGCCCATAAGGCTGATCCGTCCTTCGGCGGATCCGCGGTGAATCATGGTGTCCGTCGTGGTAATTGAAAACAAGCCAATATCCGCGAGGAGGAAGATCCGTTGACACGAAAGTAGCAACTTCGCTAATCTTCTCGTATAAGGACCACAAAGGAGCAATCGATGAAAGCCATCCGTATTCACAATTTCGGTCCGACGGAGGACGTACTCCAGTACGAGGATATTCCAGTGCCTGAACCTAAGGCCGGCGAGGTCTTGATCAAAGTCGAAGCGGCGGCGCTGAATCGAGCCGATCTCGGCCTGCGCAAAGGAACTTACCGGATTTCTGCCGATGCGCTGCCAATCATTCCCGGTCGTGAATTCGCCGGCACGGTTGAAAAGCTTGGAGGCGACGTTGGCGAATACCGAGTAGGCCAGCGTGTTGTCGCGTATCCGAGTCTCGGCGGATACGCGGAATACGCCGTCGCAAAAACCCCTGAAGTTCGACCTGTCCCCGATGGCGTCACGGCTGCTCAAGCCGCTGCCCTTCCCACGGTATTTCTCACGGCGTGGTTCGGGTTATTGACCGATGGAAATCTCAAAGCCGGCGAATGGTTCCTCGTTCATGGCGGCAGCAGCGGTGTGGGCATCGCAGCGATCCAAATAGCCAAACATCTGGGTGCCAAAGTGATTACCACAACGGGGACCGAGGAAAAAGCTCGGCGACTGCGTAAACTCGGCGCCGATGTGACCATCGACGTTTCTGAAAATGACTTTCTGACGGAAGTAATGCGCGTGACCAATAACCGCGGGGTCGATGTCGTGTTGGAAATGATCGGTGGCGAGGTCTATCAAAAGAGTTTGCAAGCTCTCGCGCCCGATGGCCGTCTGTTCTCCATCGGTGGCGCCTTCGGGGCGATTCCAGATTCTCCGCCGGTATTGACCGCTGGTCGCAAGGCGACGCGCTTCTCGATCACGAACTATTTGAAGGCCAAACCGGAAGATTTCAAGCAACTGGATGAAATTCTCAAACTCGTGGCGGAGAAGAAGTTTCAAGTCGTGATCGGCAAAAGTTTTCCGTTGGCCGAAACTCGCGCCGCCCAGCGCTATCTCGAGGGTCGCGAGCATTTCGGCAAAGTCATACTAACGATGTAAGACGACAGAGTAGTCGCGGTATTAATCATCATGCCTCTAACTCGCAAGATTTCTCGGTCGCTTCGCTTCCTCGAAATGACACGTGAACTGGATTGCTGGATGTCATTTCGACCAAAGGGAGACATTCTTTAATAATGAAATGGCCCACATGCGGGAACAAATTTAATTCCGCGACAGAGCAATAACGAGAAACCGAATGGTGTAAAAACAGCCCTACGCAGCACAATCACGGAAAGGAGTCTCATACGATGTCATTCAAAATCAAACGAGTCGGCCATCTGGTTCTCAAAGTGAAAGATCTCGAACGCTCGCGAAAATTCTTCACCGAGATATTAGGCTTCCCGCAAGTCGGCAAAAACGATCGCGGCATGCTGTTCTTCAGCACCGACGTTAACGACAACCATCACATGCTCGCATTGAGGGAAGGCAAGCCGGGCGCGCCCATGCCTAATCCCGAGCAGATCGGCATGGAGCACGTTTCTTTCGAGGTCGCCACTTTTGCTGAGTTGCAGGAAGTCTATCGAAAGTTCAAAGAACACAACGTGAGGTTTCACCAGACAATCTTTCACGGCGTGGCGAAGAGCATCTATTTCTACGATCCCGATGGCAATGTGCTCGAGGTCTATTGCAATGTACCGCCGGAAGAGTATCGCAAAACGGTGTCGAACCCCTATTACAATTACGGCAGCATCGAAGACGAGCTCGAAGGTAAAGTCCCGCAGCGACCGGGCACCGTCGCGCCATAACCGAGCAATCAGAATCCGACAGGATTGGGCCTCTCGTCTCCTGAGAGTCCCAGTATTCCATCACTCCATTACTCCAACCCTCCGCGTCCAAGGCCAGTGGCCGCTCAGCCAAGCCTCTGTTAAAATACCCTCCATGGAAGCGGCTGAACCCAGAGAAAAGCCGGCACCGCCGAAACAGGCGGAATCCCAAGGGCCCGAACTTTCCGGCCTAAGCGATGAAGAGCTGTTGGCGATGCGTATTTGCGACTTAAAGCTCAAAATCCCCGGGACCGAGCTCGAGTCTCGCATTGAAAAATTTCATGCTGAGCTCGGGGAAAAAAACATTTTGTTGAAACCCATCTGTTATCTCGGCGACGAATGGTTCTGCCCCGAGGGCTCAACCACAATTGCCATCCCCTTCTATCTCGCTCATCCGCGCCTCAAGAAACTTGAAGAGAAAATGATGATGGAAGTCGAAGGCGGCACGGAAGATTGGTGCATGCGGCTATTGCGCCACGAGATGGGTCATGTGCTCAATCACGCGTACCTGCTCGAAAAAGACAAGCCCTGGCAAAAACTTTTTGGCCCCACTTCGCTGGAATATTCCGAGAGCTTTCGCGCGCGACCCTACAGTCGTCGCTTTGTCCGTCATTTGGAAGGCTACTACGCCCAGAGCCATCCGGAAGAGGACTTCGCCGAGACCGTCGCGATCTGGCTCACGCCTAATCTCGATTGGCGACAACAGTACAAAGATTGGAAAGCACTGGAGAAACTCGAGTTCGTCGATCAGCTCATGGGCAAGCTTGCCGGCAAACCACCCACCGTGCACTCGAAGGCCCGAATGAGCGAAGCCTCGCGATTGCGTTCCCGCTTGGCGCTTTATTACAAACGGCGGCGTAAACTTTACGCCCAAGACTTTCCCGAATTTTTCGACGCGGATCTGCACAAATTGTTCGTCGATGCGGCAACTGCGCCGGAGAATGAACGCGCCGCCGCCTTCTTGCGCCGGTCGAGGAAAATGATTTTGCATGCAGTCTCCACTTGGACCGGCGAGCCGAAGTACACGCTCAGCGAGCTGCTGCGGGCGTTGACCGACCGCTGCGCGGAATTGGATTTACGTTTGCGGGCTCAATCAGCCGGAGTCGAAGTCACCGCCTTCCTGGCAACGCTGGCATCTCACTACCGGCTAACCGGGAAGTTCAAACAATCCTAATCTATGGTTCAGGTACGAAAACGTTACAAAGTTCTGGTTCTGTTCGATACCGCGGGCACGCCGCCGGCGGATCAAGATTTTACGAAGGAACTGAAAACCGACGATTGGGCCGCCGAAGCTCATGTCATCGGCGCGCTCAAGAAACTCGGACACGAAGTCCGTACGATCGGCGTTTGGGACGAGCCCGGCATGATCATCGATGAGATCAAAGCGAATCCACCCGATGTCGTCTTTAACCTGACTGAACATTTTAACGAGGTTTCTGCCTACGACCGCAACGTCGCCGGCTTATTGGAAATGATGGGCGTGCCCTATACCGGTTCGAGTCCCACTGGCCTCACGCTGTGCAAGAACAAAGGCATGGCGAAGGAACTGCTGGCGTACCACAGGATTCGGGTGCCAAACTTCGCGATCTTCTCGCCGGGTGCGACGATCAAGCGACCGAGCCGACTCAAATTCCCGCTCTTTATTAAACCGGCGGAAGAAGAAGCTTCCTACGGCATCTCACTGGACTCCTTTGTGGAAAACGACGAGGCCTTCGAAGAGCGAGTTCGCTTTATTCACGAACGAATGAACCAAGCAGCGTTAGCGGAAGAGTACATTGACGGAAGGGAAATTTATGTGAGCCTTCTCGGTAACGATCGCCTTCGCGTCTTTCCTTTCCGTGAAGTCATCTTCACCGAGGTTCCCGACGGCCAACCGAGGTTCTCAACATTCAAAGCCAAATGGGACGACGCGTACCGCAAGCGCTGGGGCATCCAAAACGTGTTTGCCGAGCCGTTTGCCAACGGCGCGGATCATCGCATCGTCAAGTTCTGCAAGTCCGTGTATCGCGCCTTGCGCATTCGAGGCTACGGCCGCATCGATCTCCGCGTCACGCCGGAAGGCGAGATTGTCATCTTGGAAGCCAACCCCAATCCAAACCTCGACCGCGACGACGAGTTCGCCCAATCCGCGATGAAGGCCGGCCTCACCTATCCCAGACTCGTGCAACGAATCCTTAAGCTCGCGCTCACGGCCGCCCACTGAAGCCGGACCGAAATACAAGCGAATGACACCGCGACCGCTCGCTGTATTCTGTTTCTCCCTGGTCTTTGCGGCGAATCCCGAAATTTATGCGCCAGTCTCTACGGCGGCAGACGATTTTAGGCCACGCGTATTCATATTGCATCCCGACGAACTGCTGCGAGCCACGGAGCGAATCCACGGCGACGACCCTGCTTTGCTTTCCGCATTCAGTCGTCTCAAGGGCGACACGGACCGCGTCCTTGGCGGCGCCACCTATTCCGTCGTGAATAAAAAGCTCGCTCCGCCCACGAGCGATAAGCACGACTACATGAGCATAGCGCCATACTGGTGGCCCAATCCGAACACTCCGAATCGCCTTCCCTACGTGCGTCGCGACGGTGAAGTCAATCCCGAGCGCGACGCAACATCGGATCGAAAGCGTCTCGACGGTTTGGTCCAGAGCGTTAAGACTCTCGGGCTCGGCTATTTTTTCACCAGAAGAGAAGAGTACGCTGCGCACGCGGCGAAATTGCTGCGCGTCTGGTTCCTGGACGATGAAACGAAAATGAATCCGCATCTCAGATATGCCCAGGCCGTGCCCGGGCGCAATATAGGTCGTGGCGCAGGCATCATCGAGACGCACAACTTGCCGGAGCTCATCGACGCGGTTGGGTTATTGAACGGTTCCAAGTCGTGGACCCCAATCGATCACAAGCGGTTGCAGGATTGGTTCGAAGCGTACCTCATCTGGCTCATCGATAGCGCCGAAGGAAAAGCGGAGTCCAAGGCCCAGAACAACCACGGCAGCTGGTACGACGTCCAAGTGGCTTCCTATGCTCTCTTCGTTGGACGTGACGAGCTCGCGAAAAAGGTCCTGGGCGAATTCCCATCCAGGCGCATCGCCAAGCAGATCGCAGCGGACGGCCGCCAGCCGCACGAGCTGGCACGCACGCAGGCGTGGCACTATTCAATTTTCAATCTGGAAGCGCTGTTCAACGCCGCATCTATCGCAGACAAACTCGGAATCGATCTGTGGAGACAGGAGACGGCGGACAGACGTAACATCCGCAAAGCGTTGGATTGGCTGTTACCCTTTGCGACCGGCGAGAAAAAGTGGACCGACAAACAGATCTCACATTTTCAGCCGGAAATACTCGCGCCGCTGCTGCGCCGCGCGGCAATCCACTATCGGGAGCCTGCGTACGAAACGGCCATGAGTAAAATTTCCGGCATATCAACGAATCAGCGCTGGCAATTGCTCTACCCAAAGACATCCGCCGCAAAGTAGGGGCATGGCATGCCGTGCCCCTACACTACATCATCAGAACCGATCTTTGCGCTCTATTTGTTCTTTGTGGTTGGATGAATTTACTTCCTGCCGATCTTAGCGAACTCCTCGAGGAACGTTCCCGCTTTATAGTTCGGATTGATCTTCGGTTGATCGCCCTTGTAGATGATGTTTAGCTCGCCCATGTATTCTTGAATCGGCAGCGGCTTGATGGCGAACATCATTGCAGGCTCGTCACTGGTGATGTGGTGCTGGTGCCAGACGCCTTGGCCGATGTAAAGTGTATCGCCCGGTTTCCAGTCGATGCGCTCTTCGTCCAAGATACTATACCCCTGGCCCCGCAAGACGATGATGATCGCTTCGTTGTGCTTATGCGTCACCGAATGTGAATGCGGCGGATAGATGTGGCAGTCGACTTCGATGATGCGGTTTTGAAAGCCGAGCTCCTGAGACACCAGCGGTCCCATCCACACGCCATTCTGCGCTTCCCATTCCACCTTGACATCCTCTCCCTTGATCGCCTTGCGGCCCGCCTTGCGCCTGGCGATGTCCGCTTTGACACGCTCAGCTCTTGATTTGAATAACGAGCTCTTCCCTTCGAACCATTTTTCGTTGTTCTCATGATCCGCCATATCTAAAATCCTTTCTCGGCAAAATTAATTCCAAATTCTTGTTATATGCGGCGCTATCGCTTGTCAAGAAAACCAAGTCACAAAGCGCGAGCAACGAGCCTCCTCGGAAAAAAGCTCCCAGATGAGATCGGCATCTGTTAAAATGCAGCCCAACGGTAAGATCAATCTATCGCGGTGGAAGGGAGTGTTCAGCAAAATGGAAGTAGTGGTCATGTATTTGATCATGGGTGCCTTAGCGACATACGCGCTGTACTTGACTTTTCGCGGGCGGAACGCTGGTTCGGTTGACCCCACCCTCGGCTTCTTGAACGTCGGTGGAGATAGTTTCATTCCCTTGCTAGAGCAGGATCGTACTGCCCTGAGCCCGTTTTTCTCGAAGATTGAAATGGCGGCGGGTTACCAAATACCCAAATGCAGCGTACTGTTCATCTACGCTGACGTCGCGCCGGACGGTTCGTTAGGGCTTGGCGGCAACGTCACGATAAGGCATTTAGCCGAAAAAGCGGGTGCTTTCATTGCCGTGCTCGCTTCGAACAATATTTCGGCGCATGCGCTCGCTGCGGCGAAGTTGCCCGGGCCAAAACGAGCCAATCTCGTGTGGACGCTTGATCGCAAAGGTGAAGCGTTCTGCCGATTCTTTAAAGAACTTTTCGCTCGGATGAACGCCGGTAAATCAATGCCGAGGGCATGGAACGCGATCGCTCCTCAATACCGACACAAGGCCCACCACGATCTTCCTGTGACGATCTGTCAGATGGAAGCAGGGCAAGTGCGGTTCCGATGATTCTAACGGCAGAGGTCGACGAAAGCGGATTATCATCACTGAGAACGAGGCACACGTCATGTCATCGAAAACCATATCGTTGACGTTTCGGACAAAAGCAGCTTTGTCCAATCTCTCAGAGGGGAAATAGCCTTTTATGCATCGAAGCTACAGGGATTTAAATCATGGAGGTTTTCGGACCAACGGTTGGGCTGCGCGTGGCGAACCGTATCGATTTGCTTATTCCGTCTTCCGAAGCTCGCTCGCGATGCGCTGGACTTCGTCCATGACGCGCAGCAGATTACCGCCCCAAAGCTTGCCGATTTGCTCTTCCGTGTAACCGCGACGAACAAGCTCCAGCGTCACATTGAATGTTTCGCTCGCGTCGTTCCAACCCGTTATACCGCCACCGCCGTCGAAATCCGACGTTATGCCAACGTGATCGAGTCCGATCAACTTCACCGCGTAGTCGATGTGATCGATCAAGTCCTTCACCGACGCCGGTGGGTCACCCGGATATTCCTTGTCAATGACGGCCAGCTTGTTTTCGAATTCTTCCCGACGTTCGGCGGTGAGCTGCGCCAAGGCCAAGCGCATGTTACCGCGTTGTCCGCGTGGCGGCGGCTCGGGCAAATTGAACTCCCTTCTGAGCGTGGCGAGGGCCGCCATTCTTTCCGATGAGTCCGGCTTCGGCATCTTGATAAATCCGCTATAAGCGACCACTTGCATGACCCCGCCGCTTTTTTTCAGCGCTAGGAGTTGCTCGTCGTCCATGTTCCGGCTCACATCGCACAGCGCGCGCACGGCGGAATGCGAAGCGATAATCGGCGCCTTCGACAGCTCCAGCGTCTGCATCATGGACGCTTTCGACGGATGGGAAACGTCGATCATCAGTCCCACCTTATTCATCTCGGCGATGACCTGCTTGCCGAGTGGCGACAGGCCGTTCCACTTCCAGCCGTCCCGCTCGCCGGTGTTGGAATCGGAGAGCTGGCTGTGGCCGTTATGCGAAAGCGACAGGTAGCGCCCGCCGCGATCGAAGAATTCCTTCACCCGACCGATCTCCTCGCCGATCGGATAACCGTTTTCAACGCCGATCAGCGCAGCTTTCTTTCCCTTCGCTTTGATCCGCCGGACGTCATCGGAAGTGAGTGCTAATTCGATTTTGTCCGGTGCAAGCTCTTTCGTGAGTCGATGAATCGCTTCGAATTTTTCGATCGCTGCGCCATAAGCACGCTCGTAACCTGAGCGCTTAAAGGCGTCGGGGTCGCGCGCCTCGGTTGTCTGGCCGACATAAACGACGAGAAATACTGCGCTGACACCGCCGTCGAACATCTTCGGTAAATTGAACTGGTTATCCAGCCGCTCTGTGTAGTTCCGCTCGCCGGTAAAATTGGCAACGGCGATATCGACATGCGAGTCGAGAATGATCACGCGCTCGTGAATGGCCTGAGCCTTCTTGATAAGTTCCGCGTCGATCGGCGGATCCTGCGCCAAAACAAAAGAGAATGGTCCAGCGAGAGTCATGACAGCGCAACAGACAAGCGGGATGAGTTGGAAAAGTTCTAACGTATCAAAATTTGCGCGTAGCGGTGTGGTGCGGTGCACCCCCCTCAACTTTCTCTACCGATCCAAACACATCGCGCCGAATTTCAGAATCATACCAGCTGGGTTCAATGAGATACAGTAGCATAGACCAAAACGATTTTTCCGGACGCCTAGCTTGATCACTTACCGGCGTACATCGCTTTGACGACGTCTGGTCACTTTATCCCGCAAAATCGGGCTCTACCTCACGCAGAGTGATCGTCATCCTGACACAGAGCAACTCGATTCCGGATATTAGGCGGTGAGTCGTGCCCTGTTGCCGTTGACATCGCATAGCCAGGTAGAACGGCACGGCAGTGAGCGACGCATCGAGCCACAGAGCGTCCAAGCCCTCGGCGCGAGCTTCATCACACGCGTATCTAAACAGATCCTTGCCGATGCCCCGTCGACCATAGTCAGGGTTCACGTAAACTGCTTTGAGTTCTCTCGTTTTGTTGTCGTATTCCGAAAAGCCCACCACTTTGCTGTCAAATTCTGCTACGAAAAGACGACCCCGGGAAATGGGCTTCAAATAATCCGTTGCCCTACGTGGACCGGCCCATGCCTCGATCTGAATTTGATCATAATCCACCGAACAAAGCTCTCTTATGGCCCGAGTATGAGCTTGGTAGATCGATGGACAATCAGCTGGCACTGCTTGGCGGATCATGATCATCTTCAAGGTTCAGTTGCTGTTGTCTGCTGCCTATTTATTGTTATGCGGCGCGATCGAAAAACTATCTGTCAGAACGCGCAATCTAGACGGATCATGTAGCGTCGCTTTGTTCTGGACTCGGCCGGATAGTGCTCCGCATATGGATAGTCGTCAGGCATTGTCACGGTTTCCACGTATTCAGCCCCGGCCAGCTCTATCGATCGACGTGACGCGTAATTGTCAACATCACAGGTCAGCCAAATCGGATTGAGTTCGTGGTGCGCAGCAATCGGCAAGAGCAGCCTGCAACTTCTCGAAGCATACTGGTGGCTGCGAAACTTCTCATGAACATTAAACCCGATATTCCCGCGAAAGTAACGTTCATGATGAGTGACACCAATTCGAAAGTTGATGCCACCCATGACCTCAGTCGAAGATACGTTAACCATTTCGAAGCTGTAACATGGTGAGAAACCTTTGCGGTGATCTGCGGGTATCTTTTTACGGAGTTTGAGCCTCAACTCACCATCGACAAGAGCAGGTAAAGTCTCTAAAAATTCAATATCGAAGACCTTTTCTCGTCCCATGATCGATCGACGTGTTATCGATATAGCAGCACAGACTCGCGCTCTTCAGACCACGAATCTTCATCCGGAATTGCCAGTGCATCTAGATCGGCGGGCTTGGCACCAGGATCGTCAACCCATTGGCGCAGAAGGTCGCTGCCATTGATCAAATCGATGGCGAGCCGATCACGTTCGTATTCATAGGTGAAGTTGCGCCAGAGATCGTAGCCCGGGCGCAAGGCCCGCAAGGACTTCAGCACGAGCGCGACCAATCGCCAGGGTCGAAAATTTTCGTGATCGTAACTCGCATCCTCGACGTGAATCTGAATTCCGGCGCAAAGCTTCCCAGCATGCTTGTGAAACGTCGGCTCGAACCAGCACTCGCGCAGTCGACAGCCGCGCAGCCACTCTGGCGCGAAGGATTCCATCTTATTCAAGAGAGAGCGCGGCTCGATGTCCGGCGCCCCGAAAAGCTCCAGCGGTCTCGTCGTACCGCGCCCTTCGGAAAGCGTCGTGCCTTCCAGCATGACGGTTCCGGCATAGGAACGCGCCATCCAAAGATTTGCAGCGTTGGGACTCGGGTTGATCCATGCGCGTTCGCCGATCGGCCAGCCGTAACCCGGTGCCGCTGTGGGATTCCAACCTTCCATCGTGATCACTTCGCAATCGACGTTGAGACGAAACGTGCGCACAAACCACTTCGCCAGCTCACCCAACGTCAAACCATGACGCATCGGCAACTGCCCTGCGCCGACGAAACTCTGCCAGCCCGGCCGCAGTTTCAGCCCTTCCACTGGACGCCCAACTGGATTGGGACGGTCAAGCACGCAAACTGATTTTTTATATTGCGCCGCCGCTTCGAGAACGTAACGCAGCGTCGTAATGAACGTGTATATACGGCAACCGACGTCCTGCAGATCGACGAGGAGAACATCGAAGTTATCCATCATCGCCGCCGTCGGCCGGCGCACTTCGCCGTACAGGCTAAAGACCGGAATCCCGTGCACGGAATCGTGGAAATCTCGCGACTCGATCATATTGTCTTGTTTGTCGCCGCGCAGCCCATGCTGGGGGCCAAAGGCCGCGGTGAGCCTGATATCCTTCAATGCTACCAGTGTATCGAGCGAGTGCGTCAAGTCACGCGTGACCGAGGCTGGATGGGCAAGCAATGCGACACGCTTTCCCGCCAATGGCTTTCGTAGCTTTGAGTCTTCGAGGAATCGGTCAATTCCAAACTTCATCGCTTGCTATCTTAAACCCTTTCACAGATTCTAACTAGGCAAAGTAATAGCCAGAGCAAAAGAATTGAGATGATGGAAGTCGGGCTTGCCCGCCGGATGATTTAGTGCCCAAAACGAAAGCCGGCCATCACTTTCTTCGATCACAGCGCACAGCCCGAGACGCAAAGTCGCTCCTGGTTGCATCGCCGGCAGTCGATTCAAGCGAATGACCGCGCTCAGCTCCAACATTTCGGATTCCTTTCGCACAACGATCTTCGGGTCGAGCTTATCGTCGTCAACCGTCCCGCCATCGCGATAGTCTCGAAAAGCATAAGCCCCCCATTCACCGGACGGCGAAAAATTAAATTCAAAATATGCCGGGCTGTCTTTGAAGCCAATGAATGCTTCAAAGCATGTGTGCTGCCACAGACCATCTATTCGACACGGCTGTCGAGGCGGCGGAATTAGAAGACGAGCCATATCGCCTCGGATGACATAACCGAGAGTAACTTCTGCAACCCGCTTCCATGCCGCATCTACCTCGATGCCGTTGACCGCCTGGCTGGCAGTTTCAGGGTGTTGCCTAAGCGCACCGGAAAAATCAGTGGCTGAACTCATAACCGTGCGTCCTTGTGGCATTAAGTTAGATAGATCCGGATCAAGAAAACCGGCGGCACTCGATCGGCTCATCGAACACCGATTCTGATCAAATCGTATGGATGTCTTGCGCGGTGATCAAGACATCCACCTGCTGGAGAAGCCGCTTCGGATTTCCCTTGAATTACATTAAGAACCTTTGAGTCTTCCGATCGGCGCCGGCAATGATTTCAATCTTGATGATGTCCTCGGTGAAATCCACGGCGCCGTATTCCCAAGCCCCTTGGTACGAAGCGGATTGAGAACAGACGGTCCGCGCTCCGAAGACGGCGACTACCTCTTTACGAATTTGTTTGATTTTCTCAGCTTCGATTTTCCGGCCATCGTTCTACTGCAACGGCATGTAAATCTCATACTTTTTCATGCTGCGAAGGGAGATTAGTGCGTTTACAAGAAAGTGTAACCGTCCGTGATTAGCTCTTCCCACCCATCCTCTTAAAAAACCCTTCTTTCTCCAGCTCATCCATCAAGCGCTCGTCGACGTACTTCGCGACGTTGGTATCGAACTTAGTCGCCGGTGAACGTTGCTGGAGCATGTCGATGGCGGCCTGCATGCCTTCGTGCGACATGCGCGGCGGCGAAGAGAACGTCGTTGCAAAATATTGATACGTCTCCTCTACGACCGCCGGGTTTTTTTGCTTCATCCGCTGCGTGAGCAACGCCACTCCTTTATCCTTGTTCGTCATGAACTGATGAATTCCCTCGGCGTACGCGTGCAAGAATCGCTTCATCGTATCCCGGTTCTCGTCGAGAAAGGAGCGGCGCGTGGCGATGGCGTTCATCGGAAAGTAAGCGGCTTTGAGCTCGGTCATGTGCGCGAGCGTCGGCAAGCCCATGCGCGCGGCTTCGCCGGTTTCCGGCGGCGCCAGTAGGGTCGCATCGAGCGCGCCGCTCGACAAAGCAAGCAGACGATTGGCGGCAGGTCCGCTGGCGAGCAGCGTGACGGACTGGCGCGGAATATTCCATTCCTTGAGTGCCAGGATGAGAGAAACTTCGTGGGCGCCACCGAAGGCCACAATTCCGACTTTTTTGCCGACGAGATCTTTCGGTTGGCGGACATTTTTCTGTGCCACGAGACTAAACGGAAATTTGTTCAATGATGAAGCGACGAATACCAGATCCGCGCCTTGGTTGATTGCCGAGATCAACGCGGTGCCGTCGATCTGGCCAAAGTGGATGCTGCCGCCGAGCATTGCCTGCGCGCCCCGCGCCGATCCGGGGATCATGACAAGATCGACGTTCACGCCGTGTTTTGTCAAGAAACCCAAGTCTTTGGCGGCCCACAGCGGCGCTTGAAATCCAGCAAAGCCGGCGTAGCTGGCGATGTACTTTTCTTGCGCGGTAACTCGTATTGGTAGAATTACCAACGCCAGCAGGAGCGCCGTATTCACGGATCTGATCATGGATTACTTACCTCCCATTCGAATGGGATTAACCTCCGCGCCGCGCGGGTTGTCAAGCGGATCGCAGCCTTGACACCCCGGTGACCGACCAATAAAACCGATTGAACAAAAGTTTTTGTCGCAAAGGAGTCGCCATGGCTGCGTCTGAATCGAGCACACCTGCTTTTGATTCGATCGAGCTCCAAGAGCTTAAACAGAAACTGATCGACGGCTGTCACATTCTCGACCGCGAGGGTATCACTGACGGTTTTGGGCATGTGAGCGTCCGAGTACCTGGAACGGAAGCCTTTCTGACCATCGCGAACGTCAGTCCCGGTTGCGCCACGTTGGAACGACTCGTCATGCTCGATCTCAACGGCAAATGTCTCGGTGGCATTAACGTTCCCCCCTACGAGTGGCCGATTCACGCGTGTATTCTCAAAGCGCGACCCGAAGTGATGAGCGTGTGCCACACGCACTCGAAGTGGAGCTCGCTTTTCAGTGTTTTAAAAGGCGGTCTTCGTCCACTGCACGTGTACGCGCGGTTTCTTCCCATCGCAGGTCCGCCCGTTTACCCGGCAGCGGGACTCATCGGCACCATCGAGCGCGGCGTGGCACTCGCGGCCTCGCTGAAAGACAGTGCCGCGGTCTTGATGCGCGCGCACGGCGACGCAGTGGTCGGCACCAGTCTCGAGGAAGCGATCCTGCGCACCATCCGACTTGCCTTCGTCAGCGAGCTTGCACATATGGCGGTAGCCCATGGCGAGCCGCTTTACATGAGCGAAGAGGAATTAGCGACTTTCTCCGCCGATCAGGCGTTTCCGGCGCGACCATGGGAATATTATCTAAGCCGCGTGCAAGAGCGCCACTCTCCTTGACAGCCCGATAGCTGACTAATAGATTCGCGAAGATAGCAACCTATTCGCCTATCCCGACTACTAAGGAGTGTTCATGGCTGCCGATCGCAAGGACGTGCCCAAAATTGACTCAGCAGAACTGAAAGAGCTGACGGAAAAGCTGATGACGGCCTGCCACATTCTCGATCACGAAGGCGTGACCGACGGCTACGGTCACATAAGCGTGCGCGTACCCGGCGCCGACGCTTTTGTAACAATCGCCAATGTCAGCCCGGGGTGCGTCACGCGTGATCGGCTGATCATGCAGGACCTCGACGGCAATTACCTCGACGGCGCCAAGACGCCGCCGAACGAATGGCCGATTCATTCGTGTATTCTGAAAGCGCGTCCGGAAATCGTCAGCGTCGCGCATACGCATTCTAAATGGAGCACAATTTTCAGCGTGCTGCCGATCAAGCTCAAGCCCATGCACCACTACGGCAAGTTTCTTTCCGCCGATGGCCCACCCCTGTACGAAGGAATTGGCCTGGTACGTACGGTGGAGCGCGGCAATGAGCTCGCCGCCGCGCTGGGCAACGGTCCGGTGGTCCTATTGCGCGCTCATGGCGATGCCGTTGTCGGCGAAAGCGTCGAGCAGGTCATCGAGCGAACGACACGGCTGGCCATGCTCGGCGAATGGAATCATCTGGCGCTGCTTCACGGCGAACCAAGATATTTGACCGCGGAGGAGCTGGAAGTCTACAACGCCGATCAGCGCTTCCCCATGCGCGGCTGGGAGTATTACGTCAGCCGGCTAGAAGGGAAAAGATAGAATTGGAGTGATGGAGTTTTGGAGTACTGGAGTATTGGGGTTCCCAACGCTCCATCACTCCAACCACCCGATACACTTAGTGGAGGAGGAAACTAACATGACAAGCCAAGAATTCGTTAGCCAGCTCAAGAAGGACATTCAGGCGTTTCCGAAGATTCGCATCAAGCATCCGTTCTTGAAGGCGGTGTGCAACGGCACCGCCACGATGGATCAGATCCGCGCCTGGGCGATTCAGGACTACCAATTTCGCGCCGCCGTGCCGCGGATCGCGATGATGCGCTATCTTGCCTGCACTGATCCGGAGATCGCTCAGAAACTTTGGGGCGTTGTCGAGGAAGAAACTCGCGGCATGGACACCGGCAGCGCCGGCCATAACGAGCTCGCGATCCGGTTTGCCGAGTCCATCGGTCTCTCGAAAAAACAACTGGAAAACGCTGAGCTGCGGCCGTCCACTGCGGCTCACCTTTATTACGTCGAGCTTATCATTCATACGTTGCCATGGTTCGTCGTCATGTCGATTCAGATCGGCGCTGAGGGAACCTTCGGCCCGGCCGCAGCAGCGCTCGGCAATGGGTTGATGCAAAACTATAAGATGAAGCCTGAGGACGTTCGTTTTTTCACCGTCCATACGGAAGCGGATGAGGAACACAGCAGCCTGGCGGAAGAAATCGCCGTGCGCTATCTCCACTCACCGCATTTGCAAGAGCAGACCCGCAAGCACACGTTCCGTCGCATGGAGTTGCTCTACGATATCTGGTCGATTGATGGGTTCTAGTGTGAGGGCTTTGAAATCCAGCGAAAGAACTAGACGTTTTCCGGACCAGGAATGACTGGAGTGGATAGATTTCTCGGTCACTTAGCTCCCTCGAAATGACATGGGAGGCCGCGAATGTCATTTCGACCGGAGGGAGAAATCTTTCTTTATCCGCGCCCGACATTAGGAAACGAAAACGATTGGACAGCTGTCTTAGGATACGTAACCATTCGCGTGTGAGCGATGCCGAAACTGACTTTAGGATTCATCTCCGCGTTCAATGAGCGCGTCGAACCGCTGATGAACGGCACGGTACAGGTGGAAGGGATCGAGCTTATTCCGACCTACTCCCATCCGGCTGAAACATTCTGGCGTCAGCTCAAGTTCGGCGAGTTCGAAGTCGCCGAAATGTCCATGTCATCCTTTCTTATCGCAAAATCCCAGGGAGCCGACATGATCGCGCTGCCGGTTCTTCCCAGCCGCCGACTTTTTCAGACCGAGCTTTCTTACCACATCGACTCGGGGATCACGAAACCGGAAGACCTGGCCGGCAAGCGGCTGGGCGTGGCGGAGTATCAACAAACGGCGGCGCTGTGGATACGCGGCATTCTCGAGCATGACTTCGGCGTGTCGCAGTACAAGATCCACTGGTATATGGAGCGAAGCGAGGAGATGAGTCATGGCAGTACCACCGGTTTCAAGCCACCGCCGGGAATTTCATTTAACCGCATCACGCAGAACAAAAGTTTGGCTTCGACACTACTAGAAAATGAATTGGACGCCGCGCACATCGCGAGCCCGTGGGTGCTTCAGGCCAATGCGCTGGATCGCTCAAGCCGGATCGGCGGCAAGGGAGATTGGAGCAATATCAAGCCGCTGTTTCCCGACCGCATGGCTGAAGGCGCGCGCTTTTATAAAAAATGGGGGTTTTTACCGGTCAATCACACCTATACGATTCGCGGCGACATCTATAAAAAATATCCCTGGGTAGCGTTCAATCTCTACACCGGCTTCGTACAAGCCAAGGAGCATTTTAATTCAAAGTTGACCGACAGCATTCCGAGTGCGCTCTTTTTCGGGAAAGAATATCTGACCAGGACCCAGGAGATGTTCGGCAATGACCCCTATACTTACGGCGTGAAAGGGAACCGAAAGATGATCGAGACACTGATCGACTTCTCCCATGAGCAGGGGCTGATCACGAAGAAACCAAAAATCGAAGAACTGTTCGCTCAGAGCACGTTGGAGTTGTGAGGAAAGGAGTATTGGAGTCATGGAGTATTGGTTAAGAGCATTTTCTCCGCATTCTTCCGCCGTCCGCTACCGTACTCATCCTCCCTCTCGAGAGACTGTGTCGCAATTCATCGAGGGCAACAAAATAGCACAAAGAAGAAAAATAATCTGCCAAGCGATGGGATCGATATGATAAATTGCACTTCAAGGAAAGGGGAGCGCATGGCGTATCG
>Ga0066710_100001422_pt1 | contig 17861 bp, 13 predicted proteins | sample GraSoiAngelo_159_FD_79666 | JGI IMG/M metagenome (GOLD analysis project Ga0066710, IMG submission 79666) | Grasslands soil microbial communities from the Angelo Coastal Reserve, California, USA - 14_1009_16_40cm | ecosystem: Environmental > Terrestrial > Soil > Grasslands | place: USA... | reverse complement strand
GGCTTATGCCAAGGCGCTGTCCAACCGCCGCGTCTACGAGGAAGCCCTCGACGCCCTCGCAGTCGTGAGGCCGGAGCAGGTCGTCGATCCAAGCGCCTATTTCTTCCACCGGGCAGTCGCCGAGCACGCGCTTATTCGCAAGAATGACGCGATCCGCTCGATCGCCCGGCTGCTGGACGACGTGACCGACGCTCCCGACCGCTACCGGCTGGTGGCGCTGCTCATGTTCGTCGATATGCAGAGCTGGAAGGAAAAGGACCTCGACTGGATCGCCCGCAAAATGGACAACATCGAGCGGCGGCTGGAATTGGCCCGCGGCGGGCCGCAAACCCAAAAGATCCAACGCGAGGTGGTCGCCCGCCTCGACGAGATCATTAAGGAGTTGGAAAACCGCAAAAAGGGATCCTGACCCAACGGCGGCAGCTGACCTAACGGCGGCTCCGGCGGTTCGCCGGGTTCGAATCCCAGTAGTCCTCAGCAAGATAGCATTGGTGGAAATACCTCAGGCCCAGGCAATGTCGACGAGAAGCGTTTGAAGCAGCTCGCCGAAACCTGGGGCAAGCTACCCGAAAAAGATCGGGCCAAAGCCATGATGGAACTGACCCGCGACATGCCTCCGCGGTATCGGGAGCTCATCGAGAGCTACCTGCGGAAGCAAGCCCAAACACCAGCGCAGCCGTAAGATTCATCGTGCTGCGAGGCGGGCTGTGGGCGCTCACTGGGGCGGCCACAGCCCGTTTTCATAGAATGACGGGCGTTTTCAGCGAAAACAAGGGCCGGGACTGGCCACCTGGCCGCGCCCTTTCGAGTGGCCCTGATGGTGTATCTATTATCTGAGAAACGACTTATGGTCGAGAGCGGCGAAAGCGATGTATGCTACCGCTCTGCATCTGCGCCGCTTTGGTGGACAGTGCTGTGACCATTGCGACCCGACGAGGGCGAGTTCTGGTGGCTTGTGCGAGGTGTCGGATGCCGCTTTGTCGTATCTTTCTATTGCTGCTACTCTTCGGTTCCTCCAGTCTCGGTGCCGACCTGCGGACGCTCGCCGGCAAGACGATGACCGGCGAAGTGGTCGGCATCAATGACAAGAGCATTATCCTCAAAACCGAGGCCGGCGAGGTCGCCACGCCGTTGGCCGATGTCCTGGAGTTGAAGCTGCAAGACCCTGGCTCGCTGCCAAGCGGCACGAAATACAGCGACGTCGAGCTGATCGACGGCACCATGCTCCACTGCACGCGCTTCGCCATCAAGAAAAGGGAGGCGGAGCTGACTGTCGTGCCCGGCATCGAAGTCCGCCTGCCGCTCGCCAGCATCAGCTATATCCTCAGCGGCGCCGACGACGCCAAGCTGCGCGAAGAATGGCAGAAGTTCCTGCCGAAGCGTGGCAACCGGGACATCCTCGTGCCCAAGACCGGCGGCGTCGGCAATTTTCTCGAAGGCACTTTCGGCGAAGGCGACGAGAAGGGCACGCGCATCGAGTTCGAGCGGGCTGGCGGTGGCAAAGTTCTCGCCCAACTCACGCAGATCGTCGGCTTGGTGTTCTTCCGCAAAGCCGACCAGCTTCCCTCCACCGACAAGGCGTTCAAGGTACACGACGCCAACCGCAATCTGCTGGTGGCGACCAAGCTCGCGCTGGGCCCGAAAGGCTACACCATCACCACTGCGTGCGGCGCCAAGGTGGATTACCTCGACGCCAACAAGCAGCTCGTCGCCCGGTTGGATTACAGCGGCGGCAAGCTGACGTTCTTATCCGATCTCGAGCCGATCCGCGTCGAGGAGACTTCCAATGTAGACCGGATCGATCACTATCGCCGCGACAAGAATCTGGAAGACCGCGCCCTCAAGCTGGCCAACATGACGGACGAGAATGGCACGTCGACCGTCAAGACCTTCGGCAAAGGGCTGGCGCTGCACTCGCGCACCGTTCTCGTCTACGACATCGGCGGCGATTACAAGGACTTCAAGGCACTTCTCGGCGTGGACGAGGACGTGGGCGGCGACAGCCGGGTTAAGCTCCTGATCGAAGGCGACAACCGCGAGCTGTTCTCGACCGAGGTGAAACGCGGCGACAAGCCCCGGCCCATCACGCTCGATGTCAAAGGCGTGCGTCATTTGCGCATCACGGTCAGCTCCGAATTCCTGGACCTGGGCAACCACCTGGACTTGGTGGAAGCACGGGTGAGCAAATAACGCCCGCCCAGAACGAAGCAGGAGCGAACATGAGACCGAGGGAAATGCGAGCCGAAATCCAGCGCCGGCTCCAGCAGAAACCGTTTGAGCCGTTCCGTGTCCAGTTGCCAAGTGGCGTGACCCATGAAGTCCGCTATCCCCAGTTTACCATCGTTGGCGAGGCGGTTTTTGCGATCGGGATCGTCTCTGCCGACGTTGTGAACCCGAAATACGCGGACTACAGCGTGGTGCTGGCTTGGGACGAAATCAGCAGCCTGGAACCGTTACTCCCGGCCCGAGTTGCCAATTGATCAAGCTGCGACGATGCGTGAAGAAATACAGCGGCTACTGGAGCGACAACCGTTCCGCCCTTTTCGGATCTTCGTTCTGACGGGACCGAGTACGAAATTCGCAACCCACAGTCGACTGCCGTCGAGGGACCAGTCCTCACAATCGTCTATCCGGTCGTGGCAACTGAGGAAACCGTTATCGAGCGGATGGTGCGGGTAGCGATAATTCACGTGACTCGATTAGAAGTGGTGATACCGACGGAATTGTAGCATTCTTCGATAAGGACCGCGCCATGCCTTTCAAACATCATACTCCCGTTCGGTTCATTTCCGGCATCCTGCTGATCGCGTTTGGCGCGACAGCCCTGGTATCTGTCCATGCCCAGACCATCGACAAGCGCATTCTCGACGCCGAGGCGAAGCGGGTCGCCGTCATCGAGAAGGCGAAGCCGGCCGTCGTGGCGATCTTTTCCGCCGGAGGCCAAGGGGGCGGGTCGGGCGTGGTCATCAGCAGGGACGGATACGCGCTGACCAATTTCCACGTCGTGCAAGGCTCCGGCCCGGTGATGAAGTGCGGCTTGCCGGACGGCGTGCTCTACGATGCCGTGCTCGTCGGCCTCGATAAAGTGGGCGACGTGGCGTTGATCAAGCTGCTGCCCCAGAAAACCGGCAAGGATTTTCCGTTTGCTCCGATGGGTGACAGTGACAAGGTCAAGGCGGGCGATTGGTCGATGGCGATGGGCAATCCGTTCCTCCTGGCGACCGACTTCACGCCGACCGTGACCTACGGACTGGTGAGCGGCGTACACCGCTACCAGTACCCGGCGGGCAGGCTGCTCGAATACACGGACTGCATCCAGATCGATACGTCGATCAATCCCGGCAACTCGGGCGGCCCGCTGTTCAACATGGACGGCGAGATCATCGGCATCAACGGCCGCGGGTCATTCGAAAAACGCGGCCGGGTAAATTCGGGCGTCGGCTACGCCATTTCGATCAACCAGATCAAGAACTTCCTCGGCCACCTCTATGCCGGCTTGGACACCGACCACGCCAGCCTCGGCGCTCGCGTCGAGACGGTGAAGGAAGAAGGCGCCGGCGAGCGATTGACGGTCCGCAGCATTCTGGAGGACTGCGACGCCCGCCGCCGCGGCCTGGACACCGACGACGAGCTGGTCGCGTTCGCCGGCCGGCCGATCACGAGCGTCAACCAGTACACGAACGTCCTCGGGTTGTATCCGAAGGGCTGGCGAATGCCGCTGGTCTATCGTCGCAACAACAACAAGAAGGAAGTTCTCGTCCGGCTCATGGGCGTGCAGCCGCAAGAGGTCAACGAGGAACAGCCGAAATCGAATCCGCAGCCGCAACCCAGCCCGCAGCCGCCAACGCCCCCGATCCCCAACACGCCGGCAAAGAAGCTGTACGTGCCGAAAACCGGGTTCGCCAACTTCTACTTCAACAAGCAACACCTCGACCGCCTTCTTGCGGCGTCCCGGAAGCAAGGGGATTTCTCGGCGTTGGGCGGCAATTGGCGGATCGAAGCCGATGCCTTGGTCAGAAACACCCGCCGTGATGTGGTCTTCGCCGTCACCGAAGAAAAAGACAAGGACAGCAAGAGCCCGAAGACTCTCGTGCGGCTCAACATGGGCACCGCGTACACGCTCGAGCCGCTCAAGAGCGGCCAAGAGCTCGACGAGCTATTGCAGCCGGCGGGTAGCGGCGGCTTGATGCTTGCGCTCTATCAGTACCGGCATCTCCTTGTCCTCGGCCAAAAAGGCTTCGAGGGCGCGTTCTACCACGGCGGCCACGAGCCGCTCTACCCGCCCCCGCCCGATGGCGCCGCCCCGCGTAATCTCAAGGACCGCCGCGTCGACACCGAAGTGATCCGCACCGAGCACGCCGGCGTTACCGCCAAGTGGTACTTCTCGCTGAAAGACCAGACGCTTCTGGGCTTCGAGGTCCAAGTGGATAAGGAGAAGGACCCATGCGAGGTCTACTTGTCGGAATATCGGATGAGCGAAGGCCGGCTGTTGCCGCATCGCTGGGAAGTGCGTTACGGCGGCGAAGGATATCCGGAACGATACGCCGTCTTCAACATCAAGAGCTACCAGCTCGCCGCGGCTAAGTGACCAGCAACACCGCGTAGGGTGGGCCGAGTCTTCGAGGCCCACCAAAATCATGCACACAACTGGCGCTTCGTGGTGGGCCTCGAAGACTCGGCCCACCCTACGAAAGATCGATACCATGAAGCCATTGCGACTTCTATTTCTGATCGGGACGTCCGCAATCTTCTTCGCGCCCGCGGCGCGGGCCGACCAGCCGTTCGCCGACATCGCCGATCAGGTCAACAAGAAGCTCGTCAAACTTTTCGGCTCCGGCGGTTTCCGTGGTCTGGCGTCGTACGGCAGCGGCATGCTCGTCTCGCCGGACGGCTACGTCCTCACGGTCGCTACTCACTTGATTGAGACGCAGGACCTGCGCGTACACCTGTACGATGGCCGGCGCTACCAGGCCAAGGTGATCGTCTCGGAGCCGGAGCTTGACGTGGCCCTGCTCAAGCTCGAAAACGTCGAGGACCTGCCCTATTTCGACATCCCGCAAGCCGGCAAGCGGCCGCTGGCGCAGGCCGGCGATTGGGTCTTGGCGTTCAGCAATCAGTTCCAAATCGCCACGCGCGACGAGCCGATGTCGGTGCAGCGCGGCGTGATCGCATCGCATTCCAAGCTGCACGGCCGACGCGGCATCCACGAAGCGGTCTACCAGGGCGACGTGTACGTCATCGACGCCATTACCAATAATCCTGGTGCCGGCGGCGGCGTCATCACCACGCGCAAGGGCGAGCTGCTTGGCATCATCGGCCGGGAGCTGCGCAACTCGCTGACCGAGACGTGGATCAATTATGCCGTGCCGATCGCCGCCAAGGTCGAAATCCGCGAAGCCGGCGACAAGCTGCGAACCGTCTCGATTCCCGAGTTCGTCGATCAAGCCATGCGAGGCAAATACAAGCCGATCCAGCGCAAAGAGCCGCGCGAAGGCCCCGGAGGCTACCACGGCATCGTGCTGGTGCCAAACGTCGTGGATCGCACGCCGCCGTTCATCGAGGACATCCTGCCCGGCTCGCCGGCCGCGAAGGCCGGTCTCAGGCCCGACGATTTGATCGTCTATGTGGACGGAGAGCAGGTGATCAGCGTCAAGGCGTTCAATATGGCCATGAGCCGAATTCAGCCGGGCCAAACCGTGACCCTGGAAATCCGCCGATCCGACCGCGAATCGAAAGCGGAAAAGCTGGTGACGGTGAAGCTGCCGCTGACCGAACGGCCGAAGCCAAAGAGATGACGAGGTGACGGGGGGAGCAGAGCAATGATTGATTTGACCAGCGATCTTCAAGCCCGCAGGCGAGTCTTCGAGCCGGCGGGGTGATCAGGTCAAAGAGCAGCCGCGCAAAACGAGGATACTTCCGATGATCCGGCGAGCACTTCCATTCGTGATCGTGACGAGTTGGTTGGTTGTCGGCGGCCGGCCCGTGGCGGGGCAGGCTACTGTCGATCTGAACGAGCTGCAAGAAAAGGCAATCAAGGCGGCGGTGCAAAAGGTCGCGCCTTCCGTCGTGCAGATTGAGACGTCTGGCGGCACCGAGGTGCTCTCCGCCGGGCCGGGCGGCGTCCTGCGCAAAGGCGTTGGCCCGACAACCGGCCTGGTCGTGTCGGCGGACGGCTACATCATTTCCAGCGCGTTCAATTTCGCCAACAAGCCGTCGTTCATCATCATCGCCATCGTTGGGCAGAAAGAACGGCTGCCGGCCAAGATCGTAGCGACCGATCAGACGCGGATGCTGACGCTGCTCAAGGTGGAAGCGAAAGGCCTGCCGGTGCCGGCGCCTACCCCCAAAAAGGAGATCAAAGTCGGCCAGTGGAGCGTCGCCGTCGGCCGCACGCTCGATCCGCAAAACCTCGACCGGGCATTATCGGTGAGCGTCGGCATCACCAGCGCCGTCAATCGCATCTGGGGCAAGGCGATTCAAACTGACGCCAAAGTGTCGCCCGCGAATTACGGCGGCCCGCTCATCGATGTTTACGGGCGGGTGCAGGGCGTGCTCGTACCGGCGTCGCCACGGGGCGAAGAAGAAACGGCCGGCGTGGAGTGGTATGACTCCGGAATTGGGTTCGCGATCCCGCTCGAAGACATCAACGCCGCTTTGCCGCGCCTCAAAGAAGGCAAGGACCTGAAGCGCGGCCTGCTCGGCATCACGCTCCAGAGCCCGGACATGTTCGGCGCCTCCCCCGTGATCGCCACGGTGGCCCCCGAGTCGGCCGCCGCCCGGGCCGACATCCGGGCCGGCGACATCATTACCGAGATCGACGGCAAGCAGGTTATCAACCAGGCGCAGATTCTGCACATTCTCGGCGCCAAGTACGAGGGCGACGCGGTCTCCGTGAAGATTCGCCGCGGCAAGGAAGAGCGAAACTTCCCGAACTTGAAATTGACCGGTGTGCTCACCGCGTTCGCGCAGGCATTCGTGGGAGTGGTGCCGGTGCGCGACGATCCCGAGCTCGGCGAGGAAATACGCTACGTCTTCCCGAAAAGCCCCGCCGACACAGCCGCCATCAAGCCGGGCGACCGCATCATGAAAGCCGGGCTGGCGAATCGGCCGCTCACGCCGTTTTCGGGGCGCGATCAGTTCACCGGCTTGCTGAATGCCGTGCCGCCCGGCACCGAGATCAAGGTGGAAGTACAGCGCAAGGGCGGCAAGAAGACCGAGACGCTGACCATCAAGCTGACTGCGCTCTCCGACGAGATCCCGGACATGTTGCCGGAGCCGGCTTCGCACAAGAAGGCCCTCGCGCCGCGCAAAACAATTGCCCCGCAGCTGAAGCCGCCCACGCCAGCCCCGAAACCGGAAGAGAAGAAGGACGAAAAGAAGAAGCCGGAGACCGGCCTCATGCAACGTAGCACACCCAATCGCGACCACGAGTACTGGGTTTACGTGCCCGACAACTACGATCCCAACATCGCTCACGCCTTCGTGATCTGGCTGCACGCCGCGAATGGCGGCAAGAAGAAAGACATCGAAGACCTCATCATGATGTGGTCCGGCGATTGCAAAAAAAGCCACATTATTCTGCTGGCCCCGAAGTAGGAGAATGAGGCGGGTTGGGTGGCCAGTGAGTCCGACTTCGTCCTCCAGCTTGCCCACGAAGTCATGGGTCAGTACACGGTCGATCGCCAGCGCGTCGTCGCGCACGGCATGGCGATCGGCGGTCAGATGGCGTTTTATCTCGGCTTCAGCGCCCGCGACCTGTTCCGCGGCGTCGCCACCACCGGCGCTGTGCTCACCAATCAGCCGAAAGACAACGCGCCCACGCAACGCTTGGCCTTCTTCGTCGCCGTCGGCACGAAGGATCCGCTGCTCAAGGGCGTGGCGGAAACCCGAACAAAGCTCGTGGAACGAAAATTCGCGGCGGCTTACCGGGAAATACCGAACACGGGCCAAGGGTACTTAGACGCCGACACGCATGACGACTTGATTCACTGGATTGATTCGCTGGACCGGCAATAGCGCAGTAAACAGTGATCAGTAATCGGTGAACAGTAAACAGCACTGCCATGTGGCAATTACTGTTCACTGATTACTGATAACTGATTACTTCAATTCCACGTTCCAGTACGCATTGTCCAGGAACGTCTTCCACGACTGGTACTTGGTCTGCGTGAGCTTGAAGTTCAACAGCGGGCTGCGCTTCGGTTTGTCCGGCCGGCGGATCAGGCTCATATGGGCCTGCTTGGGGGTACGGCCGCCTTTGCGAACGTTGCAACCCACGCAAGCGCAAACGACGTTCTCCCAGATGCTCTGGCCGCCCTGGCTACGCGGAATCACGTGATCCAGGCTGAGCTCCGAAGTCGGATGTTTCCGGCCGCAGTACTGGCACTGGTTGTTGTCGCGGGCGAAGATGTTCCGGCGGTTGAATTTCACCGTCTGCTTTGGCAGCTTATCGTAGCCCACCAGCCGGATTACCCGCGGCACTTGGATTTCGCTGTTCACGGTTCGCACCCAGTCGTCGTCTTCCTGCCGGAAGTGGCGGGCGCGGTATTCGCTGACTTCCCGCCAGCTGGCGAAATCGTAGGTCGCGAACTGGCCTTCTTCGAGGCTCACGACCTCGGCCAACTCCTTGCAGAGCAGGCAGAACGCCCGCCGCACGGAGATCACGTGCACCGCCATGAACAGCTTGTTCAAGACCAGAACACTGGCGTCCAAGGCCGAGCTCGGGCTGGAATTCATAAAGACTCCCTCTGTCTAGCCGGTGGGACGACCCGGTGGCACGCCGAGAAACCAAAGCAGTGTTTCTCCTATCGACGCGCCGAGGCGGTTCCGGGTTCACGGTTGGAATTATCTTAACAAGAGTCCCGGCCCGCAGGCAAGCACGTCGGCTGCGTTAGACCCGAAGAATCCGCCACCGACACACGAAACGTAGGCCGAGCGGAGACTTACGAATCGCGAAAGGCCGAGTGGGGTCGGCGGGTGGGCTCGAACTCGAGTCGTTTGACGAACTTGCAGGCATCCTCGGCGCCATAGTCGCGGTTCATGCCGGCGTCCTTCCATTCCACGCTCAGCGGGCCCTGGTAGCCAATTTCGTTGAGCGCCCGGATCATCGCCGACCAGTCGATGCCGCCGTGGCCCGGCGAGCGAAAATCCCAGCCCCGCCGCGGATCGCCGAGGGGCAGATAGGAGCCGAGAAGTCCGGTGCGGCCGTTGAGCGTCAAGATCGCGTCCTTGATATGGACGTGATAAATCCGGTCCGGGAAACGGCGCAGGAACTCCTCCGGATCGATCCCCTGCCAGTGGAAGTGACTGGCATCAAAGTTAAAGCCGAATTCTTCCCGGCCACTGATCGCGTCGAGGGCCATCTCGGCGCTGTAAAGGTCAAAGGCAATTTGGCCCGGATGCACCTCGAAAGCGAACTTCACGCCGCATTCGCGGTACACATCCAGGATCGGGTTCCATTTCTGGGCGAAATCGCGGAACCCCTCGATAATCGTGGCCTGAGTCGGTGGCGGGTAGCCGATCACGTACGACCAGAGCGTCGAGCCCGTGAAGCCGGTCACGACGCCGACGCCGACTCGCTGAGCGGCCCGAGCGGTCGCCATCATCTCTTCCGCCGCCCGCTGCTGTACGCCGAGCGGGTCGCCGTCTCCCCAGACGTAATCCGGCAGGAGAGCCTCGTGACGCCGGTCGACCGGGTCGCAAACCGCCTGGCCGACGCGGTGATTGCTCAGCACTGAAACGGTCAGGTCGTAGCGCGCCAGCAGGTCCAGTTTCTTCTGGCAGTAATCGGGATCGCTAAGGGCGCGCTGAACTTCGAAATGATCACCGCCGCAGGCCAGCTCCAGGCCTTGATAGCCCCACTCGCTCGCTTTCTGTGCCAATTCCTCCAGCGGCAAGTCGGTCCATTGCCCGCTGAACAGGATGACCGGCCGTGGCATCGGCACTCCTTGTCACTATTGTGCCCAACAGGCGCCAGAAACCAGGTTTCTCGGAGAAACCTGGTTTCTGATGAAAGCCCCGCTCGCTGTGACTAAGCTGGCCCTGCTGCGGGCTTGGAGCCGTCTTCGCCGGCGGCGGGGGACGGGGTTTCGTGGCCGGCCGGATTTCCCGGCGCGCCGGCGGGGGCCTCGGCCGCCGGTTCATGACCCGCTGGCGGCGGCCCGGTCGAGCGGAGCGTCGGCGATTCGATCATCGTCACCGACGGGCCGGCGGCTGCCGGCTCCGACGGCGCCGGCATCATCGTGCTGGCGCTGTAGCTTTCTTCACCTTCGTCTTCTTCCAGGTAGACTTCGTCCATGTCGGTATCATCCACCTTGCGACGCATGAGCAAATAGATGATCGTCGTGGCGGTCCAGAAGTAGCTGTAGCCAAAGCCGAGGATCAGGAGGAACACCAGCCCAAGCCAGATAGAGACGAGAGCGACGCCGATGTAGTTCCACCAGCTAAGCTCTCCGATCGCCGCGCTTCCTTCCAGGAGCAACGCACGCCAGCCGAAAGAGGTGGGAGCGCCAAGAAACAGGAAGGCCGGATCGCGAGCGGGCCACGTTCCCACGCTCATTCCCCATTTACCCAAAAACACGATCAGCGAGCCCATAAAACCGACAAAAAAAACGACTACTGCGCCATAGGCGAGCGCCACGACGCAATACCAGACGTAGTGCCACGGGCTTTGGTACACGTAGCTATAAGACCGACTGATCGCGTCGAAACTGTCGCTCCCCTCCGTGCTGATCGTGGCATACATCATTGGCCAACCGACCAGGCCGACGAGCACGACTGCCATCGCCAGTCCAGCCAGTAGGACCAGAGGCCAAAGCAACCCGTCCCAGATTTCTCCGAAGATGGGGATCATGTGGATTAGCCCAAAGATCGCCAGCAGCACAACCATGACCGCGACGAACGCCAGTGGAAAGGGCGGCGCGGTCAAGAAAGACACATAGCGAGCGCAGACGAACTTCACCGCGTCCGTCAGCGTGATTTTTTCGTTGCGAGCCACTTGCACAGCCGCCATGCGCGTAATGGCCCCGCCAAAAAAGGCCCACGTCGCCAGCGTTCCGAGGACGACGATCAAGAAGTAAATCCGGTTAAGGAGCCCCGCATTCGGATCAAAAAGGTAAACCACCGGCTTGAGGAACTTGATCAAAGGCTCTATCAACACGGGCAACTGCTTGGTGAAAAGCCATTCCCAAAAGCGCCCGGCTTCCCACTGCGGGCCAGCGCGGCCGGTAACCAACAAATAGGGGTTTGGGCCCCGGTCTTCGTCCCAGGGCAGCGTGCGCAGCGCCCCGAAAGGCTTCGCCCGAATTACGTAGGGTTGGTCATCTAACATCAAATGGTAACCGTCCGGTCGGCCTTCGATCGGTATCTTTCCATCAGCTGTCTGAAATTCAGACGCCTTTGGGTTCTTGGCGATTGCGCTGATCGCCGCCTGGACCGGGGCGTTGATCTTATCGAACTCTTCGGGGTTCCTGGCCAGGTCGTTGGCGTCTGTGTATTCCACGTCCTTGCCGGCAGCCTCATGGAGAACGTTCCATTTTCGACGATCTTGCTGGAACTCCCCCCAGTCCGCAGGACCCGTCCTACCCCACTCCGGCTTGGTCGCTAGGGAGTAGAAGGCCCAGGACCAAACCCACCACCAGAAGGCCATAACCAGAATGCCGCCGGCGGCCATCAGGAGCTTCTTCGGGTCCAGCGCCACTTGAAAGCTGCGGAACAGCTCTGTCCAGGGCAGCATTTGCCGGAAGTTGATCTCGCGCGGTTCCGTTCTCTCCTCGGCCATGCGATGCTCCTTCATGATGGGGCCAACCCCTCCGGCCAAGCTTCCGCCCGCCGGCAAGCCGCCGGCGCTGCCCGAGCTTTTGGACCTTGGTGACGTTTCAAAGTGGGCATTATAGCCCGACGCAAGGGCTTTGCAATCGGCAGAAACACGAACGCGGAGACGGACGGAACGAGATCGAAAAACCGGAGGCCCGGAACGCGAGAGCGGGCATTCTCGCGTTCCGGGCCTCGGATGCGAACCGGCGGCGAAACGACGGGCCTTAGAAGATGAAGCCAATTCCGGCGTTGATCCCGTCGAAGAAACGCAAGAAGCGATGTTCCCACGGCGGGTCGAGACCGCCGAAATTGAACGCGATCGGTTTCTCGGACTCAATGGTGTTGAAGAACCCCATCACGTTGTAACCGGCGCGGACCTGAACACCCTCGATCGGATACCACCAGATGTTGAGCTGCGCTTGGAGCTGCGGGACGACGGTGTATTCGGTCCGTGACCGCTTCGCCTCGCTGGCAAAGTCCGCGCGCTCGTACTTCGCCCGTTCTTTGACGATATCCAGCAGAATTGCCGCCTTCAGGTCCAGGCTGATCGAGAAGCCATGGCCGAGGTAATACTCGTTGCCGATGCCGATAAACGGACCGTACATCCGGTTCGATACGATGTTCGTGTAAATCGCGACGTTGTCCCCGCCATTGTCTCCGATGAGTCGGCTCGTCGAAACGGTGGTGCCAGTGCGGAGTATTTGACCGGTGAACGGGTCCACCCTGACGGTAGGGAAAGCCGGGGTGTCGACCTTGAAGCCGCTGTCCACGGTCCGCCACCAGAAGCGCTCCCAAATCCAGGCAAAGCGCCCTCCGAAGAGCCCGTAGCAGCGGTCCGATTCAGTCTGAAAGATGGGGATCCTGGCCATGAGGTCGTATTGATCGAACCTTTGAGAAAATTGGATGCTCATAACGTCGGCCGCGTTCCAGACGCCGTAGAACTGGCCGGGCACGGCGAGCCCCGCCGGCGCATTGACGGCGGGCAAGCTCGGGGTTTTGAACATCGGTCCACCAAACTCGGGAGTGAAATTGTAGACCGAAGCGGTAAGGAACGTGTCCGCCAGGTCTCCGCCCGAGAGAAAGTTGTACGGCACGAGGGTGGCGCCGCCCGCATACCGTGCCGTAAACGTATGCCACCAGTCGACCTCCATCTCGAAGCCGTTCCGGAAGCGATAACCGATCACAGCGCTAATGCCGGGCGCATAAGTCAACGGCCCGAGGTCGTCGGTCCAGAGTGCCGGTCGCCCGCTGCCGAGGAATAACCCGGGTCTACCGGTGACTTGCCCGTCGGAATCAATCGCGCCGCGCGCGGCAACCAGTTGGTGACCAATTGGCCGGGTTTGCCTGAGAAGGATGAACTCGATCGCCCCAAAGAGCCCGCCCCGGTCGAGGTGGTTACTGAGTGGCAACGGCATGGGTGGGTCAGCAGGCGGCATGTCGCCGCCGACTTGCGCCCATCCTATTCGTGGTGCCAGCGCCATCCCGGCTGCCAGCAGGAACGCCAGCCATCCGCTCCTGGTACGCATAAGCCCCCTCTCCTTCGTCCCGAAGGCGCTTCGTCCGCCTGCCTGCTCCGTCCCGCTGGGCTGGCGCGGCCCCCAGTTGCGCGCGCGCCGTCCGCCCATTCGCGGTTCGCATGGTCCCCGTAGTAAACGGAAGGTGGCGGACTATAACTATCGCGATGGGCATGTCAAGGCGAATTGTGCATTTCGAAACGCCATCCTCCGTCACTCACTTCGGCTTGCACGTCCTACCTCAACGCACTAAACTGCATGTTTTGCGATCATCGGACCAGAGCAAACGTCCCCTCGTAAGATATTGCCTATTAATGAATTACGATCCGCACAATCCGTTGATCGTCCAAGGAGACCGCTCGGTCCTCGTCGAAGTGGACAATCCGCGATATGCGGAAGCCCGCGATGCCCTTGCTCCGTTCGCCGACTTGGTGAAAAGTCCTGAGCACGTCCATACCTACCGTCTGACGAACTTGTCGTTGTGGAATGCCGCCGCCGTGGGAATGAGCGCCGCGGCAATGATCGACGTCCTGGAGCGCTACAGCAAGTTCCCGCTGCCGACCAGTCTGCCCGCCGACATTACCGAGACCGTAAGCCGCTACGGTCGCGTGAAGCTCGAGCGGGCCGGCGAAGATCTCCGGCTGGCGTGCGCTGACCGTCCCCTGCTCGAAGAGCTCGCCCGGCAGCCGAAAGTGCGCCAATACCTCGGCAAGCGCCTCGATCCAACGAGCTTCCTCATCGAGCCGGCTTATCGCGGCGTCCTCAAGCAAGCGCTGATCGCAGCTGGTTACCCGGCGGAGGACCTCGCGGGCTATACGGAGGGTGCGTCGCTACCGATGGGTCTCCGTGCGATTGCCCGCAACGGGCTGCCCTTCCACGTGCGCGACTACCAGCGGGAAGCAGCCGAGGTTTTCTACGCCGGCGGCGACGCCCGCGGTGGCAGCGGCGTCATCGTGCTGCCGTGCGGCGCGGGCAAGACCATCGTCGGCCTGGCCGCCTTGGCTCTCATGCAGCGCTCCGCGCTCGTAGTCACCACCAGCATCACCGCGGTCAAGCAATGGCATCGCGAAATCCTCGACAAGACCGACCTCGCCGACGAACAGATCGCCGAATACACCGGCGAGTCGAAGCAGATCGGCCCGGTCACACTGGCCACGTACCAAATCCTCACGCACCGGCCGGACAAGAAGGAAGATTTCCCGCATTTCAAGTTATTCGACCAACGCGACTGGGGTGTGATCATCTATGACGAAGTGCACCTGTTGCCCGCCCCGGTGTTCCGTGTGACGGCCCAGATTCAGGCGCGGCGGCGCCTCGGCCTGACGGCAACGCTCGTGCGGGAAGACGGCCGAGAAGAGGACGTGTTCAGCCTGATCGGTCCGAAGAAATACGACGTGCCGTGGCGCGAGCTGGAGGGCCAGGGCTGGATCGCAGAGGCGACTTGCAGCGAAGTTCGCGTGGCGTTGCCGGAGCCGCTGCGCATGGAGTATGCCGTCGCCGAGTGGCGGAATAAATACCGCATCGCCAGCGAAAATCCCGCGAAAGACGAGATCGTCGCTCGGTTGCTGAACCGGTACCGCGGCAGCAAAGTGCTGATCATCGGTCAGTATCTGAAGCAGCTCCGGCAGCTCCGCAAGCGGTTTGCCATCCCGCTGATCATGGGTCAGACCGCCAATGCCGAGCGGGAGGAGCTGTACGATAAATTCCGCAAAGGCGAGATTCGTCAGTTGATTCTTTCAAAGGTCGGCAACTTTGCCCTGGACCTGCCGGACGCCAACGTGCTTATACAGCTCTCCGGCACGTTCGGCTCGCGTCAAGAAGAAGCCCAGCGGCTTGGCCGAATCCTCCGTCCTAAGGCCGGCGGTGAGCTGGCCCATTTTTACACGCTGGTAACGCGGGACACGCGCGAATTGGACTTCGCCCACCACCGCCAGCTTTTTCTGACGGAGCAGGGCTACAGTTATCGCATTGTCGACGGCGCGGAAATCTTGGGGGAGATACGGATGACGGGGTAATGACCGATCACTAATGACTAACGATGAGTGACGACGACCGATGGACAAAGCCCGCATTCCTGTGAAGCTGCATCGCCGTGTCTGTTTGGTGCAGACTGAAGACGCGGTATTGGCGGAAGAACTGCTGGCCCGCAAAAAGCTAGCACAGGACATTGTCGGTCGCCTTACCGACCGGGTGCTCCTCGTTCGGCCCGGCCGGTCGGATGCAGTTATCCAAGAGCTGCAAAGCATGGGGCACACGCCTTCCGTTGTCGCCAGTCCTTAGTTCCCGTTTCCGCCTACCTTGTGACTGCCGATTGCTATTCTGACCTCGACCAACCTGCCAATGCCGCTTGCTTCTGCCGAGACTTGGACCGAGCGCATGCAACAAGCGCTAAAGCGCTACGACGCGGCGCTGCTTCGAGCGGTCGGCGGCAAGCTATTCAAACCACGCAGCCAGTGGCCAGTCGATGAGCTCATTGCTCGCAGCTTGGCGGCCATCAACAATGTCGCCGTGGTGGATCGCCGACTGCGGGAATCAGAGCAAGCAAGCCGGCGGCTGCTGGCAGTGATTGGCCACAGCCGGCAGCCGCGCTGGCGCGTCGGCAACCTCGTTGAGGCGCTGCAGATGCTCGGCGAGGACGATGGCGTGCGACCGATCCTCGACTTGCTGCACGCCGGCCTTCTTTACCCGGAGCTGCCGGCCGGAGCCTCACGCCTAAGGGACTTTAAGCAGTGGCTCGCCCACGCCGGCACGGCTGCACCGGTGGTCTTCGCTCATCCTGCCGTGACCGCCCGGGCGGTTGGTGAAAAGCTGGGCCTTCCGGCCCTCATTGCTGACCACGGATCACTCGTCGCACGGGAGGCCGACGGCCTGGAATGGCCGCTGCGCATCGCCGTGCTCTGGCAGCGCGTGAAGGATGTTCCGCTACGGCGAACTCAACAGGGCGATTTCTTCAAGCGCGACTGGGAGCGACTGACGGCCGACGGATTGCTCAATGCGCCACTCGCCGATGGGTTTGCCGAGCTGCCCGATCTTCCCTGGCTCCTGGCGTCACTGGCGGAAATCGAAGGGGCTCTCCGGTCGGCTGAAACCGAGTTGCAAGAAGCCTCGCTTCCCTCCTCTTGGCAGGAAGGATTGCTGCCGGCGCTCGAATCGCTCTGGGCAGCCTTGCCCTGGCTCGACGGCTGGGGCCCGCAGCACGGCCGCCGAATCGGTCCGGACGCCGGCAGCGCCAATCCGTATCCTTCAGCGTATCTCCTCAGCTTGTTGCTGCTGTCGCAACTGCCCGACGGTGCCTGGGCCGAGCCGGCTGCCATCGCCAAGTGGATTGAAGAACGCCATCCCTATTGGAACACCAAACCGCAGGCGCTGGCGGTCGGGGCGATCTCTCCCTCGCGCGAGACGACGGGTCCGTCGGCAAACTCGGGACTCGATGTCTTCTTGCTCGGCGTCGCCCATCAACTCCGCTTGGTAGAGGTAGGAAACGCCGCCGATGGACAATGCCTTGTCAGGCTCACCGCGGTAGGTCGCTGGCTGCTGGGCATTGGCGACCCGCCACCGCTCCCCCAGGGCTTCCCGCAAACGCTCCTGGTCCAGCCGAACCTTGAGATCGTTGCCTATCGACAAGGCCTGACGCCCGGACTGATCGCCGACCTGTCCCAGTTGGCGGCATGGAAGAGCTTGGGGCCTGCCTGCACGCTGCAACTTCAGCCCGAGACCGTATATGGGGCGTTGCAATCGGGCCAGACGTTCGAGACGATCCGGCAAACGCTCGAACGTCATGCCGTGCGCGAGCTGCCGGCTGCCGTCATCGATTCGCTTCGGACTTGGTCCAATAAGCGGGAGCGCATCGCTGTTTATCCATCCGGCACGCTGTTCGAATTCGCCACGCCGGAGGACTTGAATGAAGCACTGGCTCGCCGGTTGCCCCTGACACGCCTGGCGGATCGCTGGGCGGTGGCGGCTGGCGACAGCCAAATCGATTTTCGCCATTTCCGCCTGACTGGTACCCGCGATTACGCCTTGCCGCCGGAGAGATGCGTGGAAGTGGGCGAGGATGGCGTCACGCTCTCGGTCGATCTCGCGCGGTCTGACTTGTTGGTGGAGTCGGAGTTGCAACGCTTCGCAGAACTTGCCGGCGGCACGAATTTGAACGGCCGAAGACAGTATCGGCTGACGCCCACCTCGTTGACGGCGGCGCGAGACAGCGGCGTTACCGTTCGTGCTCTCGACGACTGGTTCATGCAGCGGGCCGGGCAACCGCTTTCCGCCGCGGGCCGGCTGCTGTTGACCGGCGGCCTGCTGCCGGCAGCGGAGGCTCGCAGGCAACTCGTCCTTCACGTGCCGACGCCCGATTTCGCGGACGGGCTGCTCCAGTGGCCGGGTACCCGTGGGCTGATTTTGGCACGCCTTGGCCCGACTGCCCTGGCCATCGCTGAAGAGAATGTGGAGGCTCTGCGAAAGGTTCTGCAAACGTTTGGCGTAGGCATTTCCGGGTGATTCATTTCTCAAGCGTATTCGCCGGCACTTCCTCCT